>Ga0115567_10006152_pt1 | contig 11514 bp, 9 predicted proteins | sample COGITO_mtgs_1204_2_FD_88679 | JGI IMG/M metagenome (GOLD analysis project Ga0115567, IMG submission 88679) | Pelagic marine microbial communities from North Sea - COGITO_mtgs_120412 | ecosystem: Environmental > Aquatic > Marine > Epipelagic | place: Germany:Helgoland, sampling site Kabeltonne...
ATACATCAACAAGAACAATGTAGAAGCAAAACTTAAAAACCTTGATGCCGTTCTAGTGGCTCCTGGGTTTGGGGAACGTGGTATTGAAGGTAAAGTAGAGGCGGTTCGTTATGCTCGTGAAAATAAATTGCCATTTTTGGGTATTTGTTTAGGAATGCAAATGGCCGTGATAGAATACAGCCGAAATGTCTTGGGAATTAAAGATGCTAATTCTACTGAAATGAATCCGCAAACGCCCAATCCAGTTATTAACTTGATGGAAGACCAGAAAAGTATTACTGATATGGGAGGCACGATGCGTTTAGGAGCGTGGAAGTGCGATGTAAAAGCTGATAGTATTATCGGTAGGGTTTACAGTGAAAGTACAATTGAGGAGCGCCACCGTCACCGCTACGAGTATAATAATAAGTATAAAGAACAATTGGAAGCAGCTGGAATGATAGCCACCGGTATAAACCCAGACACGCAATTAGTGGAGGTCGTTGAAGTGCCCGCACACCCTTGGTTTGTAGGGGTTCAGTATCACCCGGAATATAAAAGTACCGTGGCGAGTCCGCATCCATTATTTGTTGCGTTTGTAAAAGCAGCGCACGATCATGCAGACAATACCTAAACCGACAATTTGGCGTACCTTGTTATTGGGGCGGGATATTTGCTTTATGCAAACTAAGTTTGAGAATAATAAAAGTATAAATTAATAGTTAGTTTTTTCTGAAGCATATTATTTCAGAAAAAACTTAAAAAAGAAACGTTCGGAAAACGGACATTTTTGACACAAGTTCAGATTACATGGAAAAAAAGAATTTTGACGTTAATTCCCTCATAGGGTTTGTATTGATTGGAGGTATATTAGTATGGATGCTGTATATGCAAGAGCCTTCTGAAGATGAAGTTCAGGCCGAAAAAGCCAGAACCGAAGCTGCTGCTAAAGCAAACGAAGCCTCTGAAAAAGAGAAGAAAGAAGAAACCAACCTTGAAGAAGCCACTGAAGAAATGGCTGTTGCCAATGCGCAAGATTCACTCGCTGTTGAAAAACTTAAAAATAAGTTAGGTTCATTTGCTTATTCAGGTACATTATCTTCTGCAAAACAAAACACAACCGTAATTGAGAACGAAGTTCTTTATTTGGAAGTAAACAATAAAGGGGGGTATATTACCGAAGCCCGTTTAAAAAATCACACTACTTACGATTCACTTCACGTAAGCCTTATAAAAGATGGGAACAGTACACTAAACTTGCAGTTTTCTTCAGAAAACAGGCTGCTGAATACCAAAGATTTATTCTTTGAACCTTCCGTAAGTACCAATGGTGATAACAATGTATTGTCCATGAAGCTGAAAACTTCAGAAAGTGCATACATAGAATACCGTTACGAGTTGTTGCCTGATGAGTACATGATTAATTTCAGCATTAAATCGCAAGGATTAGATGGTGTTATCAATACCTCACAACCTATTTATTTAGATTGGAAATTAAAAGGGTATCGACATGCAAAAAGTATTACCTACGAAAACAGGTACAGCCGTTTGGTATATGAATATGAAGACGGTGATCATAACAAGCTTTCACAGACTGGCGAAGATGACGAAACCGAGAGAGATGTTACGTGGATGAACTTCCGTCAACACTTTTTTAGTTCGTTGCTATTGACTGATACGCCTTTTAAAGAAGTATCGTTTAGCTCAGAAAATCTTGTGGAAGATGAAGAAATAGATACGGTTTACACCAAACAATACGGTGCTAAAATGCTTTTAGAGCCTAAAGCAGGTGGACTTTCCTATAATATGAATATGTATTATGGCCCAACGGATTATCAGATTTTAAATGATTATGGACGAAACCTTGACGAGGCTATGCCTTTGGGTTGGGGAATTTTTGGGGTAATAAACAAATACATTATTATTCCACTTTTCGGCTTTTTAATTAGTTTTTTACCTGCTGGAATTGCCATTATCACTTTAACTGTATTGATTAAGTTGTTATTGTCACCAGTACAGTACAAGCAGTACTTGTCTCAGGCCAAAATGAAAATACTGCGGCCAGAGATTGAGGAGATTCGTGAAAAGCATGGTGATAACAAAATGAAGATTCAGCAGGAAACGATGAAGCTTCAAAATGCTGCAGGCGCGAGTCCATTAAAAGGGTGTTTACCGGCGTTATTGCAATTACCGGTGTTTTACGCCTTATTTACATTTTTCCCATCGGCGTTTGACCTTCGACAAAAAAGCTTTTTGTGGGCGGACGACCTTTCCAGTTATGATGTAGTAGCTCATTTGCCATTTACCATCCCGTTTTATGGAGACCACGTAAGTTTATTCCCAATACTAGCATCTATCGCCATCTTTATTTATATGATGATGACAACGGGGCAAACCATGCAAGCGCAGCAACAACCGGGAATGCCTAATATGAAATTTATAATGTATCTGTCTCCGCTATTTATGTTGATATTTTTCAACAACTACGCGAGTGGACTGTCATTGTATTATTTCACGTCAAACATGATTACCATCGGTATTATGTTGGTGATTAAGAATTTTATAATCGATGATGATAAGATTCACGCTAAAATTCAGAAAAAGAAAAAGCAACCTAAAAAGCAAAATCGTTTTCAGCGAAAAATGTCAGAAATGATGGAGCAGGCCGAAGAGCAAAAGAAAGCGCAGAAAAAGAAATAATCTACTGAAAGCCTCCTCTAATCGGGAGGCTTTTTTTATATCCAATGGATTTATACTTTACGTTTTATTTAAGCGTTTTAATTTGAAATCCAGAATTTACTTCACAATGAAAAATCTTTGTTTCCTTTTCTTCGGAATACTATTTATCCTACCATTAGTCGCACAAGAAAAAGTAAATCAGTTTGATGAAAACGGCAAGCGTGACGGAGTATGGAAAAAAGACTATCCCGGCACCAAACAACTTCGGTATAAAGGACAATTTGATCACGGACAAGAAACGGGGGTTTTCAAGTTTTACTGCGAAACCTGTAAAGACCAACCGATGGCAATTAAGGATTTTTCTTCCAACGGAAATAAAACTTCGGTGCAATATTTCACCATAAAAGGGAAATTGGTAAGCGAAGGAAATATGGAAGGAAAAGATAGAGTAGGCGAGTGGTTATATTATCATGAAAAATCGAAAGCTGTCATGACTCGGGAACACTATAAAAATGATAAGTTGGACGGTATAAAAACTACGTATTATCCCAATGGCACTAAAACCGAAGAAATCCACTATCAAAACGGTCTAAAACAAGGCGAAAATAACTATTATTCTCCGGAAGGTGTATTGTTGAAAAAATTACAATATGTAGATGATAAACTAAGTGGAGAAGCTCTTTATTACGACGCAAACGGTACCGTGACTATCAAAGGCTATTATAAAAATGGTAAAAAACACGGACGTTGGCAATATTTTAAAAACGGGGAAGTAGAAATGGAAGAGACCTATCCAAAACCGAAAAACCCCGAGAAGCAATAAAATAATTCTATAAAACTCCATTAGGGTATAAATTTTGTTGTAATAGCTATAAAATCAATAGATGGTTTGTATTGAGGAACGCTTTGTTAAAATTGTATCTTTGCAGCCATAAATTATTTCCAGATTACTGATAAAATGAATGCAAAAAAAAGAGTTGTTGTTGGGTTAAGTGGAGGAGTGGATTCCAGCGTAGCGGCTTACCTTTTGAAAGAGCAAGGGTATGAAGTTATTGGCCTGTTTATGAAGAACTGGCATGATGATACGGTAACTATATCTAATGAATGCCCATGGTTAGAAGATAGTAACGATGCTATGTTAGTAGCTCAAAAATTAGACATCCCTTTTCAAACAGTCGATTTGAGTGAAGAGTATAAAGAACGTATTGTCGATTATATGTTTCGGGAATATAAAATGGGCAGAACACCAAACCCAGATGTGCTTTGTAACCGAGAAATTAAATTTGATGTGTTTTTAAAAATTGCATTAGAACTCGGAGCAGATTATGTAGCTACCGGGCATTATTGCAGAAAGGGTGAAATTGAAAGTAATGGTAAAACTACTTATCAATTGTTATCAGGAAAAGACCCTAATAAAGATCAGTCGTATTTTCTTTGCCAATTGTCACAAGAGCAGCTTTCAAAAACATTATTTCCTATTGGTGAAATTTTAAAACCGGATGTACGGAAGATAGCTTCAGAACAAGGCTTAATCACTGCAGAAAAAAGAGACTCACAAGGACTTTGCTTTATTGGTAAAGTAAGGCTTCCAGAGTTTTTACAACAGCAACTGTCACCTAAAGAAGGTGTGATTATAGAGGTTCCTTCAGAATATTCGAACTATACTAAAACCGAACCTGAATTTGCTTCCGAAGAAGAAAGGTTACAATACCTTTCAGAAAAAAACAACTATGTTATTACAGATGGAGCGGAAGTAGGAAAACATCAAGGGGCCCATTTTTTCACCAAAGGACAGCGTAAGGGGTTGGCCGTTGGCGGGACTAAAGAACCACTCTTTGTGATCGATACCGATGTAAAGGAAAACGTTATATATACCGGGCAAGGAAAGGATCATCCCGGATTATACCGTCGCGGACTTTTTGTAAAAAATGAAGAAATTCATTGGGTCCGTGAGGATTTGTGTTTACAAGAAGATGAAACCAAAGAAGTTATGGCTCGAATACGGTACCGACAAGCTTTGGAAAAAGCAACATTACACCAAACAGTTTCCGGACTTTATGTTATATTTGAAAACCCACAATCTGCCATTACTGAAGGACAATTTGTTGCTTGGTATCAAGGAGAAGAATTGCTCGGCAGCGGTGTTATATCTTAAAAATATGTTATTATGAAAAAAATACTATTACTACTACTTACAGTTTTTTTTACTCAATTTACTTATTCACAAGAAGACGCTCTAGTTTTCCTTGCGGATAAAGAGGGCGTTGCTGATGCGCTGGCAAACCCACTTACCATTTTAACACAAGAAGCAATTGACCGAAAGCAACTGCAAGGGACTCCAATTGATGAGCGCGATGTTCCTCTTAACGAAACGTATAAGGCAGAAATAAATAATAGCACCGGTATAACGGTATTTGCAAAATCCAAATGGATGAATGCAGTTTATGTACGAGGTTCTGTCTCAAATATCAATAATTTGTTGAATTTGGAATTTGTAACCGAAGTAGAGTTTGCCGATAAAAATTTAAATTTCAGAAGTTCAAAAAGAGAAACTCCTGATAAGTTTGAAGTTGAAAACAAAAACAGTAGAGTTGAATATAATTATGGAAATGCAGCTAATCAAACCGAAATGCTTTCTGTCGATTTTCTACACGAAAACGATTTTACAGGAGAAGGAATGATTATAGCATTTATGGATGGTGGTTTTCCTAACGTAATGAACAATCCCGCATTTGAGGATCTTAGAAATGAAGGAAGGCTTTTAGGGACTTATGATTTTGTAGAACGTCAAGAGAATGCTGACGGCACAATTAGTCACGGATCTAATACACTTAGTGACGCCGCCGCATTTTTAAATGGAGAATTTGTAGGTACTGCACCTCAGGCATCTTATTATTTATACGTAACTGAAGCTGGTAATGAGGAAAGTCCTTTAGAGGAAGCGCTTTGGGTGGAGGCTTTGGAACGGGCTGATAGCCTTGGCGTGGATGTAGTAAATACTTCATTAGGCTATCAAGATTTTGATGACCCTGATTACGATCACAGTTATGAAGATTTAGATGGACAAACCACTATAGGAGCTCGTGGAGCCAATCATGCCTTTGATAAGGGAATGATTATGGTTACCTCTGCTGGAAATGATCGAGGAGGCTTTAATTACGTAGCGACTCCAGGAGATTCTCCAGGAACATTTACTATAGGTGCCGTAGATTCCAATGGTAATTTAGCAGGATTTAGTTCTATTGGACCGACAGTGGACGGTCGTGTTAAACCAGATGTAATGGCGCAAGGTGAATTTGCAGCTATTGTAGATCAATTTGGTAATGTTGGTTTTAGTAACGGTACTTCATTTAGTTCACCTATTATGGCGGGCTCAGTCGCTTCTTTTTGGCAAGCGAGACCACAGACATCAAATGCTGATATTATGCAGATAATTAGAGAATCTGCTTCTTTGTATAATAATCCTTCAGATGAAATGGGCTACGGAATTCCAAATTTTCAAGATGCATATAATTCTTTAATTCAATTAAGTATTGAAGAGCAAATGCTAGAAAGTAATTTTGCATTATACCCTAACCCTGTAACAACCGAAGTGAATATCTCATTTCCTAAAAATTCTTCCGAAGCAACTTTTACCTTATATAATGTGTTGGGAGAACAAGTAAAAAGTGCTCGTATCAACAAAAATAACAATCGAGTAGATGTAGCGTATCTTTCTGCAGGTGTTTATATTGCAACCATTCAAACAGGAAAACAAAAAACTTCTTTCAAACTAATTAAAAAGTAGTACTACGTGCAAAATAGAATTACGGAACTTTTCAACATACAATATCCATTAATACAAGCTGGAATGATCTGGAACAGTGGCTGGCGTTTGGCTAGTGCTGTGAGTAATGCCGGTGGATTGGGCATTATAGGTTCTGGTTCCATGTATCCAGAAATATTCTTGGAACACGTTCAAAAATGTAAAAAAGCAACCGATAAGCCGTTTGGGGTCAACGTACCGATGTTGTATCCAGATATTGATAAGATTATCGATATTATTATAGATGAAGAAGTGAAAATTGTATTTACTTCAGCGGGAAACCCGAAAACGTATACGTCAAAATTAAAAGAGCATGGAATTACAGTTGTTCATGTGGTTAGTAGTGTGAAATTTGCATTAAAATCACAAGAAGCAGGTGTAGATGCTGTTGTAGCGGAGGGTTTTGAAGCCGGAGGACATAACGGTCGTGATGAAACCACTACTTTTACTTTAATCCCGATGGTAAAAGAAAAAATTGCTATTCCACTAATTGCAGCTGGTGGTATTGCCACTGGCCGTGGCATGTTAGCAGCGATGGTTTTAGGTGCCGATGGTGTACAAGTAGGCAGTCGTTTTGTTGCCAGTGAAGAGTCTAGCTCGCATCAAGCTTTCAAGAAAATGGTGGTGGATGCTAAGGAAGGCGATACCATGCTTACGTTAAAAGAATTAGCACCGGTCCGTATGCTGAAAAATAAGTTTTTTCAAGAAGTGATGGAACTTTACACCCAAAACCCAAAAAAGGAACAACTAATTGAGCTTTTGGGCAGAGCACGCGCCAAAAAAGGTATGTTTGAAGGCGATTTAGAAGAAGGAGAACTAGAAATAGGTCAAATAGCTGGATTGATACATGATATAAAACCGGCAGCACAAATAGTTGAAGAAATGATTGCAGAGTTTGAGGCGTCGAAAAAAGAAGTTTCTAAACTTTAAATTTCTATTCCTTCCAGTACATAATCGGCTACTTCAATATTTTCTTTATCGGTATGTAAAACCGATACATCACCTGTTGTTTCAAGGATTACAGCCTTAACTTGACTAAGGGTAATTACATTTGCTTCCCGGAGTTTGGATTGTAATTCAGATTCTGTAACCTTAGATTTTTTCATGTTTTCTTTTAAAATTTCCCCGTTGCGCATAATCATGATGGGTTTATTTTCAATTAACTTTTCAACAGCATTGCTTTTGTATCGAATATAAGTAACTAAATAATTAAGGGCATAAAGAATAAGAAGTAGGATGGCACCCACTAAAACAGAAGGGTTTCCGGTGTTAACCGTCATGGCAATGATGTTACCTATGGCTACAGTTATTACAAAATCGAACCCCGACATTTTACTAAAACTTTTTAGTCCAAATATTCTTGTATAAAGAATCAAGAGAATAAAAATTAAGGTAGTGCCTATAAAGACTTCAGGGATTTCGGTAAGGTTTTTAAAAAAATGATCGAGAGACATAGTACTGAATTTTTGTTCTGAAAAGATACAGTATTAAAAAATAATAAAGGTTTGAAACTTTATCAAAAAATTAAACCGAGGCAAAGCTTAAAATTTTCGTAATAAGAACAGGACTAACCAAAAAATAGTAGTAAAATCCTATTACATTTGTTACTTTTGTGCATCTTAAAATTAAGCCATAAAACGCTATTATGAATTTACACGAATATCAAGGAAAAGAAATACTGAATAGTTTTGGAGTTGAAATCCAACGAGGAATCGTTGCTCAAACTCCTGCTGAAGCTGTAGAAGCTGCAAAAAAATTGACCGAAGAAACTGGAACCGGTTGGCACGTTGTCAAGGCACAAGTTCATGCTGGTGGCCGTGGTAAAGGTGGCGGTGTAAAATTGGCCAAAAACCTTAAGGAGGTCGAAGAAATTGCCGGGGAAATCATTGGAATGAATTTGGTGACTCCACAAACTAGCAAGGAAGGTAAAAAAGTAAACCAAGTATTAATTACTGAAGATGTTTACTATCCTGGTGATAACGAACCAGAGGAGTATTATATGAGCGTTTTGCTGAACCGTGCTACTGGAAAAAACATGATTATGTATTCTACAGAAGGTGGTGTGGATATTGAAACCGTTGCTGATAAAACTCCTCATTTAATATTTAATGAAGAGGTAGATCCTACTTTGGGATTAATGCCATTTCAAGCCCGCCGAGTTGCTTTTAACTTAGGATTAAGCGGGAAAGCTTTTAAAGAAATGACCAAGTTTGTTACTTCTTTGTATAAAGCGTATACAGAATCTGATTCTTCTTTATTTGAAATAAACCCAGTTTTAAAAACAAGTGACGATAAAATAATAGCAGTCGATGCTAAAGTAAGCTTAGATGATAATGCCTTGTTCCGTCATAAAGATTATGCAGCAATGCGTGATATACGTGAAGAAAATCCAGTAGAGGTAGAGGCACGTGAAGCGGGATTAAGCTATGTAGATCTTGATGGAAATGTTGGTTGTATGGTAAACGGTGCAGGTCTTGCTATGGCAACGATGGACCTTATTAAGCAAGCTGGCGGTGAGCCTGCTAACTTCTTGGATGTAGGAGGTACAGCAGATGCTGAACGAGTGGAAATAGCGTTTAACCTAATACTTAAAGACCCTTCAGTAAAAGCTATTTTAGTAAATATATTTGGAGGAATTGTTCGTTGTGACCGCGTAGCACAAGGGATTGTAGATGCTTACAAAAATATGGGTAATATTGAAGTTCCAATTATTGTGCGTTTGCAAGGAACCAATGCTGATAAAGCAAAAGAATTAATTGATAATAGTGGATTAGCTGTTGAAAGCGCAGTAGAATTTCAAGAAGCTGCCGATAAAGTGCACAAGGTACTGTCGTAATTATCGACTAGTTAAAGTAATAAATAGTAAAGCCTGAAGTTTTTAACTTCAGGCTTTTTTTATGGTTTTAAAATATCATTTGCTAGTTTTTGTATAATTTTCATGTCCTTTTCTGAATCGAAAGAGGTGACTTCCATCAACACTTTTATTTCTTCATCAATGGCTTCCATGTAAGAATTCTCTATTGCCGGTTGTTGCTTTAAATAGGCAAACATCCAAATTAGCTTTTGGACTACGGAAGGATCTTGGCTGCAGTAGGTGCGAAGCGAAGACATTACTTGGTACAACAGTTCGTCAAAGTGTACAACTGCCATTTTAATGTAAGCGACCCCTTCTTCTGAAAAAACCCCCAAATCATTTTTTTTCATCCGTAGGGCGAACAATTCGGTAAGGTAATCAATTGCATTAATAGCTGTACCGGGATCATTGACACCAGGGGACATGGCCCTGACGGCAATTTCGGTAATTTGTTTAAAGGCTAAGACGTAATTATCCTGTATGTATTCACCTCTAGCAAAATTCAAATTAGAAAATATAGATTTAACCGTTTCCTCTTCTAGTTTTTTATTGGATTTTAAGACGCGGATATTTTTTAGAACAAACAGTCCTTTAGGCACGGTAATATATATCTTCACATCTTTCTCTTTGCAAACATTGATTATATTTTGAGTTGCTATATTTTGAAAATACCCGCTTTTAGGTGATGTATGGCTGTACCAATCTTCAGTATCTGGAAATGCTTGCGTTGTTTTGGTTTCACTATTATTTTCGCGCTCTATTACGCTGCTCAGCCTTTTGGTAGCCTGGTTGTAGATGCCATCCATAATATTGTTAATCTGGATGCTTTGCGAAATATTATGAATAAAAAAGATAAATGCCCCTAAGCAAATAATGCTAAAAACAACCCCTAGTAGTATGGAAAACCCCGGAAGAGTAAATTTCTCTTCACTGGTTTCAATACTAAAGAGCGTAAAAATATTATAAATAATAGTACCAATATAAACTCCTAATATAACCTGGTGTCTTTTATTTGAAATCAACCCTGGCAGTAATCTTGGTGAAAAATTACTAGATGCTTGACTCAATAGTAACATTACCATAGAAAAGCTGAAAACCATAAGTGAAATTAGTCCGCCAATGCAAGTACTTAATACACTTAAAGCGGTATCGCCATCTTCAACCACCAATAAAGGGAAAACTTCGATAAGATGTCTTGAAATTCCATTATTTTCAGCAATAATCATCACTAGGGCGAAGACAAAACCTAAAACTGAAATGAGGGATGGGTAGAAGGCTATTTTACTTTGTAACGTACTATAAAAAGTACGAATCCTTATAAAAAATTGTTTCATATGCGTTTCTATTGGTTTAAAGATAAATAGAAAACTTTAGTATTTCGGTATAATTGTACTTATGTACTTTTTGAAAAACTGCCAATAAGTCATTTGGCGATGTGTTTTATATGTCAAAATGTCTTATAAAACTAATTGGAATTAATTTTGCTATTAATTAAGAAAGAAAATAACATTAAAATAAAGCGTTATGAATTTAGTTAGAAAAAACAACAATTGGTTTCCTTCATTGATGGATGAACTTTTTTTAGAAAATAAATTAGATGTTCCCAATTATGAAAACTTTAGCATTCCTGCCGTAAATATTCAGGAAAAAAACACGAATTTTGTGGTGCAATTAGCTGTGCCTGGATTAAGTAAGGAAAATTTCAACATAGAAGTTGAAAATGAAATATTAAAAATTTCTGCTGAAGTTGCTTCAGAAAATGAAGAAAATAACACAGAAAACGAAACAAAATTTACTCGAAAAGAGTTTAATTTCAGTAGTTTCAGACGATCATTTACACTACCTGAAAATGTAAATGTTGAAGACGTAAATGCCACCTATAATAATGGTGTGCTAGAAATTACATTACCTAAAAAGGAAGAAGAAAAAGCATTAAAAAGAATGGTTGAGATTTCATAATTGAAATTTAATTTGGTTAGTTAGTTGAAATGACCACGCATTACTCAATCGGTGCGTGGTTTTTTTATGCTTAAATTTATTATCTTCTGCGTTTTCCACCCGTACTTTGCACACGATTAGCTTGGGATACATTTTTAGATTCTTCAACTGAATCTTGCAACCCTTTCAATTCTTCCTTACTCAAGTCTCTCCATTCGCCAGCAGGTAAATCGCCCAATTCAATATTCATAATGCGTAA
>Ga0115567_10006154_pt1 | contig 11511 bp, 9 predicted proteins | sample COGITO_mtgs_1204_2_FD_88679 | JGI IMG/M metagenome (GOLD analysis project Ga0115567, IMG submission 88679) | Pelagic marine microbial communities from North Sea - COGITO_mtgs_120412 | ecosystem: Environmental > Aquatic > Marine > Epipelagic | place: Germany:Helgoland, sampling site Kabeltonne...
CGCCGAAGCGGACAAGGACGCCGAGGCGGACGAGCGAACCTTCGCGCCGGACGTCGAGGCCATCGCGAAGGGCGGGCTCGCGAAGGCGCTCCCGGAGGTGGACGCGAGGCTCAGGCTCGCCATGCGCGGCGAGTCCGCGGGCGCGCAGTCAGATACCGACGCCGACGCGCTCACCGCCAAACGTGCCGCGTCCACCGCGGAGGACCAGGCGGTGGACATCGTCGCGTGCCTCAAACAAGCAGGCGACCTCCGCGGGTACGGCGGCGCTCGGCTCGTCCCCCGCCGCGACTACGCCCTCTCCGAGCTCAAACTCAACGGCATCGAGGCGGAGAAACTCCTGTCGCCCACCGAGAGCACCATATCGGGCCTCCGGGACCTCATAAGTAGGGCGATGGTGGTGCTCGTGGGCGGGTGGGTGTTCGCGGCGCACCCGAGCGGGTCGCAGGTGACCGGGTTGTTGGTCACGGGCGGTGGGGCGTTGGCGATTGACCAGGTGGCGTTCGCGGGGGGACTGGAGGCGTTGGTGCTGGACACCTTGGCGCAGGCGACGAGTTCATCGTACAGGTCACGGTTGCAGCTGCACGAGGCGGCGCACTTTCTGGTGGCGTACCTCATGGGCATTTTGCCGAAAGGGTACACTCTGTCTTCGATTGACGCGTATAACGAGTACGGAGCTCTGAACGTCCAGGCTGGGTGCGCGTTCTGCGACGGGGCGTTCCAGCGCGAGGTTGCCAGGGGTAAGATCGGGAGCGGGAGTTTGGGGCGGTTCAGCTGCGTGGCGCTGGCGGGTATCAGCATGGAGTACGTGGCGTACGGGTTCGCGGAGGGCGGCGTCGCCGACGTGAGGCAGCTGGACGGGATGCTGCGGGCGTTGGCGTTTTCGCAGAAGAAGAGCGACAGCGAGGTGCGTTGGGCGGTGCTCAACACGATCTCGATTCTGCGGAGGCATGAAGGGACGGTGCGGAAGCTGAGCGAGCGGATGGCGGCGGGGGCGTCCGTCGGCGAGTGCATCCGGCTCATAGAGGACAACCTCATCGAGGACGTGTGAGATTTTAACACTCAACGACGACGGCAAAACGATGCGCTCGAATTGGAAAAAGAATCGAAAAGAATGTCGCGCGTGCCGGTCTCGCTATGCGTGCTGCTAGTGTGGTGCCGCGTGCGTGTCCACCACCGCCTACGCCGCGGGCGCGGGCTTCTTGGCGCTGTAGAAGATGAACCCGCCGCGAACGTCGCACTTAAAATCCACGAGACCGCACTCCGCGCACAGATCCGCGAGGTCCTTCTTGTTCCACTGCCTGAACCCCCTGGCGCCGCCGACCCGCCCGGCGACGGCGTCCTGGAACTCCCGCATCGCCGCGTCCACTCGCTGCTGCGTCTCGTCGTCCGCGAAGGGAAGCGTCGGGGTGAGGAAAGTGGTACCGCAAAAAGCCGCGCCGGGCTCGAGCACCCTGGCGATCTCCGCGACAGCCTCCCTCGGCTTGGGCCAGCAGTGGATCGCCGCGCCGGCGTGCACCGCACCGACGCTGTCACTCGTCATCGGAATCCTCGCGATGTCCGCGCGGACAAACACCAGGTCATCAGACTGGTCGACCAGTCCCTCCTCGCTCGCGAACGTCCTCGCCTGTCGAAGCATAGCGTCGCTGAAATCCAACGCCACCACGCAGCCGTAGTCCTTACTCTTCACGAACCGCCTGGTGAACAAGCCACTGCCGCACGACGCGTCCACCATCACCTTGTTGCGGCCGTGCGGTAACAACTCAGCCTGCGCCAGCTCGAACTCCTCGTCGGGACCCGGGAAACCGGCCCGTTTGAACGAGTCGCGCCAGCCGCGTTCGTACGCGAACGCCACCTGGGGCGTCTCGAACGTGCTCGTACCGAGGTAGGATGACGTGGGGATCAATCCGCGGAGCTCGGGTGGAAGAAACGAGCGCGCGAGGTCCTGGAGAGACGTGGGTTCGGTGGACGTGCCAGCGTTGGTCGCCGCGCCGATGGTGAGGTCCCAGATGCCTTCCGTCTTGCCGTACTGGAGGCCGTTCACGCGGCTGTATCCGGCGTCGTCGAGCGCCTGGAGCGTGACGGGGCACGCCAGCGGGGCCTTGACGGAGGTCTGCGCCGCCACGACGGGTTCCTCGGGAAGAGCCGGGGCTCCCTCCGGCATGTCGTCGAGGACTCCGTCGGGCTCGATTTCAACGGCATTGGAAACGACGGTTCGGCCTCGCAAGGGCCGTCCTACGACGCGGCCACGTCGAGTCGCCGGGACGCGAGGGGCGACGGCGACTACCGTGAGGGTGAATGACGTCGTCGTCATCGAATCGGGGTCGCGCGGGGCGGGGTGTGCCGACTGGAGACCTCTGCTATGGAAGTGTGCCGACGACGTGTCTTTCTCTCGGAACGATTTTTTTTCTTGGCGGAGACGAGGAGGAGGAGCTCGTATGGGCTTTTTAGGTAAATGCGCAATTACGGCCATGAACTTGTATGTAGTTCAGTTACGTTTGACCCGTTTGACCCCATTTACGATTACCGCCCCGTTTTCAGGGTTTAAAGCAGAGGGTCAAGTGCAGTGCGGCGGGACGAAAGCGCGCGGGAGATCGCCCCACACGCCCACACTTCACGCGCGCAGCACCGGCACGCGTCGAACTTCAGCTCACTCGCGAGCGTACACGGACGCGATTCAGCGCCGCAGGTGACCCAAAGCGCGTCCTAAGCCCCGTCGAAGCGGGCGGATCGTTATCGCGGCAAGCGCATCTTTTTGAGAAGCATGGCTGACACCGAGGCGCCGGTGGCTCCCGCCGAGCCCGCGGGCCCTTCCCCGTACGAGGAAAAGGCCCCGTACTACGCCAAGCGCATCGAGCTCTTCGAGAAGTACTTCGAGCGCGAGGGCACCAAGGTCGAGGAGGCCAAAACCACCAACGAGCCCATCAAGGTGGTCATGCCCGACGGCGCCATCAAGGAGGGCGTCAAGTTCGTCACCTCCCCTTGGGACATCGCCATGGGCATCCACAAGAAGCTCGCGCAGGGATCCCTCCTCGCCCACGTCGACGGCGCGGACTGGGACATGCGCAGGCCCCTCGAGGGCGACTGCTCCCTCAAGCTCTTCGGCTTCGACGACCCCGAGGGCAAGGAGCTCTACTGGCACTCATCCGCGCACGTCCTCGGCGAAGCGCTCGAGCTCGAATACGGAGCCGACCTCACGATCGGTCCCTCCATCGAAGAGGGCTTCTACTACGATTGCTTCCTCGGCGATCGCACGCTGAGCGCCACGGAGACGGAAGGCATCCAGAAGCGCATGGAGAAGATCTGCAAAGAGAAGCAGCCCTTCCAGCGCATCGAGGTGAGCCGCTCGGAAGCGCTGGAGATGTTCCAGGAGAACAAGTTCAAGGTTGAGCTCATCAGCAACCTGCCGGAGGAAGCCACGATCTCTTTCTACAGGTGCGGACCGATGGTGGACCTCTGCCGCGGGCCCCACCTCCCCGACACCGCGTGGATCAAGACGGTCTCCGTGAACCAGTGCTCCCGAGCGCACTGGAGGGCGGATGTCACCAAGGACCCCTTGGTCCGCGTCTACGCCGTCACCTTCCCCGACAAGAAGCTCATGGCGGAGTACAAGCTGCGCATCGAGGAGGCCAAGAAGCGGGACCACCGCCTGATCGGTCTCCAGCAGGAGCTCTTCTTCTTCCACACCCTCTCCCCGGGCTCGTGCTTCTTCCTGCCCCAGGGCGCTAAGGTTTACAACAAGCTCATGGAGTTCATGCGCGAGAAGTACTGGGAGTACGAGTACGACGAGGTCATCACCCCGAACGTGTACAACTTCGACCTGTGGAAGACCAGTGGTCACGCCGCGCACTACAAGGAGAACATGTTCTCCTTCGACGTGGAGAAGGCGGAGTTTGGGTTGAAGCCCATGAACTGCCCCGGGCACTGCGTCATGTTCGGCAACCGCAAGCGCTCATTCCGCGAACTGCCCATGAGGCTCGCCGACTTTGGCGTGCTCCACCGCAACGAGTTCAGCGGTGCGCTGCACGGCCTCACCCGCGTGCGTAGGTTCCAGCAGGACGACGCTCACATCTTCTGCCGCCAGGACCAGATGGAGAAGGAGCTCGCGGCTTTCGTGAAGATGCTCGACGAGGTGTACGAAGTCTTCGGCCTCACCTACGAGATGAAGCTCTCCACCAGGCCCGAGGGGTACCTCGGCGAGCTGGAGACGTGGAACAAGGCGGAGGCTGCGCTGGAGAACGCGCTCAACGGAACGGGCAAGGAGTGGAAGCTCAACCCCGGCGACGGCGCCTTCTACGGGCCCAAGATTGACATCACCGTGTTTGACGCGCTCAAGCGCAGGTTCCAGTGCGCCACCGTGCAGCTCGACTTCCAGCTGCCCATCCGCTTCAACCTGTCCTACGTCAGCGAGGCGAACGAGCCCGAGCGCCCGATCATCATCCACCGCGCCATCCTCGGCTCCGTGGAGCGCATGTTCGCGATCCTCACCGAGCACTTTGCCGGGAAGTGGCCGTTCTGGCTCTCCCCCAGGCAGGTCATGATCGTGCCCGTCAGCGAGCTGAGCAGGGACTACGCGCACGAGGTTCGCACCGTGCTGCGCAAGGAGGGCTTCTACTGCGAGGTTGACGATTCCGACCGCAAGATGCAGAAGAAGGTTCGCGAGGCGCAGCTCGAGCAGTGGAACTACATCCTCGTCGTGGGCGAGGGCGAGAAGACCAACCGCACGGTTAACATTCGCACGAGGGACAACGTGGTGCACGGCGAGCACAAGCTGGAGGAAGGCCTGCTGGAGACCTTGCTCCGTGAGAGGAAAATAAAGAGCCTGACGTGCTTGTTCGGCGTGGAGAAGAGTGCGGCGGCGGCGGCGGAGAAGGCGGCGGCGGAGGCTGCCGCGAAGGCTCTAGAGGAGGCTTCGATCTCGAAGGAGTAGACTGGAGGCAAATTAGCGCTTGAAATATTATCCAGGCTTTGTGAAGTGACAGCTGTGGCGGCGGACCTCATCGTAAGCGCGCGCGCCGACCGATGACGAGCGCGGAGGAGGCTCCGCGCGATGCGATACCGTCGGCGCGTGAGAAGGACGCGCCGGCGGAGGGAGAGGAAGGATGGGACAGCCGGGAAGGCGAGACCGAGGAGTCGCGCGGCGGGGGGGACCTGTCTCAAAAGAAAGACTTGCTCGATATTCTGGCGCTCGCGGCGGCGGCGGAGCAGGTCGAGGAGCCCTCTGTGGCCGAAAAGGCGGCATCTTTCTTTGCCGATCCCTCCGAGGGGCGCAAGGGCTTCGTCGATACGCTGCTCGGAGGAGGTGGAGCGCGCGCCCGGTCTCGCCGCGGCCTCCAAGCGCCCCGGAACCTCGCCGACCCGCTCAGTCGACTAACAGGAAAAGAGCCGAAGGAAGTCGGGTTATGGGACAACGCCGAGGTCAGAGGGCGCGTAGCGGACGCGGCTAGGTCTCTGAAGGTGGAGGCATCGATCGCATCGCGCGCCGCGCCCGCCGCATCGCTCCCCTTACGCGACGATCCCGCCCCGCGTGAGAAAGGCGCGGAAGAGAGCTTCGACCTCGGCTCGCTCGGTCACTCGCTCAGCGGCGGCCGCCACTCTTCCCCGCGCTTCTCGCCCCCGATCGCCCCGGTGACCGGAAAGCCGCGAGTCGACCGAGAACGCAAGCGCCGGAACGCCGTGTTCAACTCGCCCCATCGACTCGACTCCCCCCATCGACTCGCACCGTGGGGCGAAGGCGTGAGGGTCACCCCGTCGTTGTCGCTGTCGCCGCGCCACGTCCTCGACAAGTACGACCTCTCAGACCCCGACGGTCCGTCCTTCGAGGAAACGCACGCTACCGACGACCTCCAGTTCCAGCTGGACATGGAGTGGGACCCCGTGGGACACCACGCGGCGACGCGGGGTGAGCGCCGCGACGACGTGGCGACGCCGGAGCTGTCGAGCGACGGCGCCGAGGAGTCGCCGGTGAGGTTGCGATCGAACCGGATTAGCGCCGCCTCACCGCGCTTCACCTCGCGCTTCTTCGGGCGGTGATGCCTGATGTGTCACACGACGACGGGCTGTACATTGCGGATATGATAGTGATGAGTTGAGCGCGGTCACCGCCTCGAGACGAGACGACGTTAGACGAGAACTTTTGTAACTACACAGCTGTGCACAAGATCCCCTGCTCATTGCTCCTTACGCGCGTCGACCGGCCTCCCTCGAAGGGGCGCCTCGACGCCGTGCACGCGCGATCATGGCGTCATCATGGGACGATCTTCGCGCCACGTTGGCCAGCCTGGCGGATGCGTTCGGCAACCAGGCCGTCAAGGAGCTCGAGGCTGAGGGCGAAGTGGGCGCGAACGCCGCGCGCGAGTTGGCCGGCGCAATCGCGGGCGAGCCGCGCGGCGCAGGCCGCCGGGCCGCGGAGGCTGCATGGGCGCGGCTTCAGGACGGCGTCGGGTGGACGACTCCGGCGTGGCGGGAGTGCTACGTCATCGGGCAGCTGAGGGAGGCGACCGAGGCGGGCGAGGATGCCGAGAGCGCCGAGGATGCCGCCGCCGACGACGAAAAGGGCACCGAGGGCGAGGGACGCGAGGGGACCCGCGGCGCGCTCCTGAAGCGCGCGATGCTCGCCGTGGACATGGCGCACATCATGGGCGGGCCCGGGGAGATCGTCCAGCGGTTCGGGCGCGCGATCGAAACGCTCGTTCGCCGGGACCGGGAAGGCGATGCGAAGGATGCGGCCAAAGACGAGGTGCTCATCCCCGACGTCGTCCCGTCCCGCGCGGCGGTGCGAATCGACCCGGCGCACGCGCTCGAACGCGCCGAGGGCATCACCGCGAAGGAGTTCAAACGCAACTACTTCAACCCCGACAAGCCCGTGTGCCTGGGCAACATCGGCGGCGCGTGGCCCGCGGTGGGCAAGTGGAGGGACCTGCGATGGATGGCTCGAGCGCACGGGCACCGAAACGTCCCGCTCGAGGTTGGCGCGTACGACGACGCCGCGAACTGGAAGGAGGAGGTCATGCTCCTCTCGTCCTTCATAGACGAGTACCTGATGCCGGGCCTGGCGAAGGAGCTATCGGGGGTGGATGAAGGGAAATCGCGCCGGATAGCGTACCTGGCGCAGCACCAACTCTTCGAGCAGATACCCGAGCTGCTCGGCGACTTCGACAACCCGGCGGTGTGCGACGTCGCGGGCGGGGTGCAGCGCGTGAACGCGTGGATAGGCACCGCCGGGACGGTCACGCCGTGTCACTTCGACAGCTACGATAACCTGTTGGGTCAGGTTGCGGGGTACAAGTTCGTGCGGCTGTACTCTGAGGATGACTCGCCGTTTCTGTACCGGCACCAGGGCGCGTGGGCGGAGAACAGGTCCTGGCCGGCCGAAGCGGGTGACGATTCGAATCCAGGTGGGTCCACGAATCGACACACAGGTGACGGGGCACGTGTTAGCATGGGTAAACCGAGGCGGGACGCGCAGGGGAACATATCGAGGGTCGACGTCGAGCACCCCGACTTGGCCAAGTTTCCGCTGTTCTCAAAGGCGAAGCACATGGACGTGGTACTGGGGCCCGGGGAGTTCGTGTACATACCCGCGCGGTGCTGGCACTACGTCAGGGCGCTGACCACCAGCGTCTCGCTAAACTTTTTGTTCTAGCCAGTACTAGCCAGCTAGTAGTAGCTCACTTGAAACCAGAGGCGCGGAGTGCCAACTTCACTCCAAGAGCAGTCCAGCAGTCTCAACTTCTGACAAATCGGCCGACCGGACCGTCACGACCGGCCGCCTGTCCACCGTGGATTTAGGGGTCGTGAGATTCGGAAGTGCGTTTTCGATATTTCGTCATCATCGTATGGTTATTGAGACTGATTTTGTCGATACCCAACCGTCGGATTCCGCGTTTCTCACGAGTATGGCTCGCATTATCGGTTGAATACGCATCGCTGATTGGACACGATTTTTCGATTTTGAGGTCGCTCGTTCGAGCTCGGATTAGCTTCACGGGTTCCGGTTGGAACTCGGCGTGTTTTTCAGGCTCCGCGGGATCCGGCGAACGGGCCATTACCGCACGCTCCTGTATCACCTTCCAACGAAACACAGCACAATGGCCGCTGTTGTCTCTGCTTCCCGCGTCGTCGCGGGCGCCTCCAGCTCCGTCGCGCTCTCCCGCGGCCGCGCTCAGCTCAAGGCTGTGAAGATGGGCAAGGCTCAGGCCCGTGGCTCCATGGTCGTCCTCGCGGTACGTAAATGGCGCATCCTTCACCCACGCGCGGCGTGAAACCCGCCGCGATTAGCTCGACGATCTCGAGGGACGGTACCTCGAATAGATGGCGCGTTCGGATGACGCGTGCGTCGCGGTTAACCCGCGCGGCGCGCGCCCGTCCGGCGTCGCAATCGGCAAAAAAAAGAGGATATCGGCCCGCGTAGGGTCTGAGGGCCCCCGTTTTATCCGCAAGCAATCGCGACCCCGTTCCCCGTCCGTCGCCGCGTACTGACGTTTCCGATCCCGATCATCCACAGGCTGGCGCCGTCGCTAGCGGCTACGCCTCCGCCCTCGTCGAGGCGTGCGCTGACGCCAAGGCTCTCGACTCCGTCCACGGCGACATCGAGACCCTCTCCGCGTACATGGCTGCCAACCCCGCCATGAGCACCTTCCTCTCCAACCCCACCATGGAGGGCAAGAACAAGAAGGACGTCCTCGCCAAGCTCGGCAAGGAGGCTTCTTTCCACCCCTTCACCTCCAACTTCCTCAACCTTCTCGTTGACAAGTCCCGCATCGGTCAGCTCGACGCCATCGCCGAGGAGTTCGAGTCTCTCTACTGCGCCCAGACTGACACCCAGGTGAGTGAACACCCACCCCCCGCCGAGCTCAAAAGTTTTTTCCCTTTTTCGCCGCTCTTTGGATAAAATGCGCAGATCGCGTCCCACCCTCGAACGATTCGCTGACTGTGTCACGATCCCACCCTTTCCCCATCAGGTTGCCACCGTGACCTCCGCTGTCAAGCTCGAGAACGAGCAGCAGTTCATGATCGCCAAGAAGATCCAGGAGATGACCGGCGCCAAGAACATCAAGCTCAAGCCCGAGGTCGACCCCTCCCTCCTCGGCGGCTTCGTCGTCACCTACGGCAAGGACGGTTCCGGTTACATTGACATGTCCGTCGCGGGCCAGGTTAAGCAGCTCAAGAACGACATCGTCGTCGCCTAAACAGCGATCACGTACGCGGTTCTTAGCGGGTGTGTTTGGCCAAGGTGGCATTCCATGGCCAGCGGAATATTGATTTGTTTTCCAAAAATTCGAGCATTCGTGCTATAGCTATTTGACGGAAGGGTGAACGCGTCGGCGCGAGACGCATCTCAGGATTGTGATATATAGGGGAGCCTATTACCCATTCTAAAACTAAGTGTTAACTCATCTCATCGCAAGGCCCAGACGGCTCACCATGCTCACCTCGACCTCGAAGCCGCGGATTTGAACAGCTTACTCGCGACGTACCGAACCGACTTGCTCGGGCTCGTCGCAAGCGCGCCCGCCACGAGCTGCCTCGCACTGGAGTTCCGCACCGTCCAGGCGATGCACTCCCTCAGCGACTCCACCGCGGATCGACCCCCGGCGTCCTCGAACTTGACCAGCATCTCCGCGGACTCACCCCGCATGTCGTCCGAGTCGGGCAGCCGCACGCCGCCGACTTCCCCGATGGGAGTCCCCCGCTCCACCCGCAACAGATCCGGCGGCAGGTGGATCACCATCGTCCTGTGCAGCGTCTCCCTCGGCAGCGTCGCGAACAACGCGGACCTCGCGCCGGGACGTATGTCCTGATGCCAGACCTCCCCGCCACGTCCCGAGGTCAGACCCGCGAGGCCGAGCCCGATTTCTTCCCTCGCGTCTCGATACATCTCCATCAATCCAACCTCGCTCCCCGCCGCGATCCTCGCCACCTTGTCCAACGCCTCCGCGCCGAACATCACGCGCACGTCACCCGTGTACGACAGCCCGCACAGCTTCGCCGCGAGGTCCCGTGAGGTGAACTTCTCGGGCAGGAAGAGGAGCGCGGCGGCGAGCGCGGCGTTCGCGTTTGTCGCCTGCGCCGCGGTTACCCGCAGGTCCGGCGCGCCCAGCGTCGCCACCGGCTTCTGCATGCGTCCCGCCACGAACATGTGCCGCCAGTTGGTGAGGTCGTCGCACATCGAGTTCACGCTCACGACGCCGTACTTGAACATCTCCGGCGCGAAGCCCGACGAGCCCGGCGACGAGGATGATTTCGTCCAGGGGATGAGGGTGTTGTAGTGGACGCCCGCGCCGACGCCGTCCGCGAGCGCCGCGACGGCCCAACCGCCGAGCGTGCGGAGGTGCGGGGCGTAATGCGACGGGTTCAGCCGCATGTTGGCCCGGTGCCACTCGTACGGGTCGTCCACCGCGAACACAAAGTCCACCACCGATCCTTTCGCCGCGTTATTATCGGACCTCCCGGACGCGCTAGGGGAACCGTCGGCATCTCGGGGCTGGGGAAGGACGCCGGAGCCGTACCCGAACGCGTGATTGACCGGGGGGACATCGTCCAAGACGGCGCGAAGCTCCGTCTCGATCGAAGGATCGATCATACCCGACGTGCGGCGCGGTCAGCCAATGGTCCTTGGATGGATAAGCGAGTTGGAAAAGCGACTTCGACTTGTTTTGGTTATATTCGTCGCCGAAGTGGCTTTGGCAATCGCGGAAACGCTCGACGCCGAACGCCGCGACGCGCGTGGATGACTCCGCTCGTGTATGCAAAACCTTGCTTGAATTCAGCTCTATGTAGCCCTCTAGATACACACCCGCGGCTGCTCCAGCCACCCCCCCCGAGACGTCCCGTGGAAATAAAAAAATCAATCCCAGCAAGGCGTCCTCCGGCGCCTCTCTCGCCTACTTGCCCAGGGTCCTGGCGGTGAACTCCTCCGGGGTGATCTCGTCGTAGTCGGTGGCCTGGTGATCGAGGTGGACGCCCTCCAGCGCGTTGCGCAGCGCCTGCTTGCTGCTCGCGTAAAGCATCTTGGTCTTCGCCTTGCAGGTGTCCGGCACCCACGACACGAAGAAGATCTTGGAGAGCTGGCACCCGTCGTCGTTCTCCACGTTCCAGTCCAGGACCAGGTACCTGGGCTCGTCCGCGGGGAGCTTATCGAGGAGGTCCTGGAACTTGAAGTCAGCCTGTGGCACGTGGCGAACACGGGTGGTGAGGTCAGAGGCGCGCGGGGAACGGGGGAGAGGATGGGAGACATTTCTCGCGCCAACGGACGTCTGCCTCGCGCTCGGACGGACGAGACCGCGGTGGGACGTGATGCGGGGTCCGCGTCGGAGCCGGAGGGCGGCGATCGCGTCGAAACGGCGATATCCACCGATGCGTCGCCCCAAAGAACCGCGTCGGTCGCGGATGGGCGCGCCTCCCGCGCCCATCACACGCGTTGTTGGCACTCACCGAGACTGGACAGACGTCGCACACATCGGTCATGGTTCCGGTCGCATCGATCTTGAAGGTGATGAACTTGTACGCGCG
>Ga0115567_10006159_pt1 | contig 11505 bp, 9 predicted proteins | sample COGITO_mtgs_1204_2_FD_88679 | JGI IMG/M metagenome (GOLD analysis project Ga0115567, IMG submission 88679) | Pelagic marine microbial communities from North Sea - COGITO_mtgs_120412 | ecosystem: Environmental > Aquatic > Marine > Epipelagic | place: Germany:Helgoland, sampling site Kabeltonne...
ATACGCTTCTTTCCGATACACCACATCCTTATTCATGGCTCTTCGCGAGTTTGGGTTATTCATCATCTTCCGTCCCGAGACAATACAGCTACCGTCACATCCCCTTCCGGCAAAGAGGAATGGCCGACGAAGCACGCGGATGAAGATATGATGTGTCAGAAAGAGAAAGGGATGTATTGCACGCGAAACGACGCGAAAGTGGAACCGCAGAATTTCGTTTCGCGGGCCCTATCTTTCCCACGCCCCTACAGTCCCTTTTCCTTTCCCCTTTCGCGGGCGATTTCCCGTCGAAGTGTACGGACAGCTTGCGCGACCGATCATGCGGCGGATGGCGCTGAGAAGTGTCTCAGCCTTGATCGAACTTAGCCTTCACGATCCACGTTCCCGGTTGAACAGCGAACGTGACATAGCACTTGCTGTTTTCCCGAAAGGTCAGACCGGCAATTCCTGCACGCGGGGTACCACTTTGCCAGACGGTCGTTCCGTTTGCCTCGACCCGGGTGATTGTGGAACCAGTACCTTTGGGGATACCGATGATGGCGGTGGTGTCGGCTGGGGAGGTCAAGGTCATGCTGAATGAAGCTGGCTCATTGCGCAGTTCCAGAGCGATGTTCCCCTTCACCGCGGGGACCGTGGTCTTGATGTACTTCAGAGGGCCCATCTGTGGGAGGACGTGGTAGGTTCCGTAGCCGGGCGTGACCGGAGCCACACCTGCACCGTATTGTGACAGCAGGGTTAAGGCACCGCCGCACCAAGCATGGTCAATGGTGCCGCCGCCGTGGCCGCCAATCCGCCAGTCCTCCCAGAGGGTGGTGAACGGATGATCGGTCATGATCTTAAATCGCTTCTTGGTTCGGGTGATGGCATCGTCCTCGAATTGCATCACGTACAGGGCTTCGCCGACGTACTTCTCCATGTAGGGGCTGCTGTGTTCCTCGGTTCTGAGGACCTCGCGAATCGCATCGTATTGCTCGGGCTTGGCCAGGCCGGCGAGGACTGCCAAGGCATGCCCACGATCATCGGTTTCGCCCTTGTAGTCTGGCGAGCGGTATTCGGTGCCGTTCCAGAAGGTTGTATTGAAGTGTTGCTCGATGCTCTTCATTCTGGCTTCAATGCCTGCCACATCGCCTTGTGCGCCAACTGTCTGGGCCATGTTCAGCTGTCCCTTAAGGGCCAGGTAATACCAGCTGTTGCACAGGATGGTCATGTCCTTGTTATCTCCCCAGTCGCCCCAGGTCCAGCCGCCTTTGCGTGGCACCACGAGGCCATCGTCGCCCAGCTTCCAGACCGATAGATAGCGCGCCACCGCGGGATAAACCGCGCGGATCGTCTTGATGTCGCCGGTATACTGGTAGTAGGTCCAGAAACCAAAATAGCCGACCGAGTTGAGCATCTGCATGGGGAGCTCGTTGTGCCAATTTCCCGCAGGAACCGGGGAGTAGATGGTTTGGTCTGCCCGCTGCCAGTTCATCAGCTCAAGGATGCCCTTTTGGGCCAAGAGATTACTGCGAGGATCTAGCGCATAGAAGGACTCGCCCATCTCGTTGACCATGTCGCCCCACCACTGTGCGCGCTCGCGATCGGGACAGTCGAAGTAGGTATCACGCATAGTGATGTATAAGGTCCGCAAGGCCTTCTGGCGGTAGTGATTCAGAAATTCATCGTCGCACTCGAAGACGCCAGTGAACTCGGCATTGTAGCCGGTCTCCCGGTATTGCAATGCGAGAATCTTGAATCCAGCGGGAATGGTGTAATGGGCTTCGTGACCGTTCATCCACCCCAGGTTCTCGTATTGCTGTACGCCCTGCCGCGTCACATACTCAGCGCGCACATTGGGCGATCCACCGCCACTGTAGTTGTCCATGCGAATGTCGATGAGTTGTCCCCCTGGGCCTTCGACCTTCAGATATGGCGTGATCTGAGCGTTATAGGGCAGCTTGGCCTTGATCGTGCTCCCGTCTGAGACGGTCGGTAAATCTGCGGCGTTCGCATAGTCTTTTAGACCAAAGTCTTTCCACAGCGGAATCACACGGTGCACCAGTTGGTTCCATGGGCTGCACGGCGGCTTGCCGTAGGTGCCCGCAGTCAGCCAGACTGAATCGTCGAATCCCGGATTTTGCCAGCCGAGCAAGTCGTTCCTGGCATCAAACCGGATATTGGATTCAGGCAGGCGAAAATTCGGCTGCTCGCCAGCTGTTTTTTCATAAGCTGGGTGCGTGATGGCCTTCCAGTCGCTGTCACTGAGCAGCGGCGTTCCGTCCAGATCCGCATCGAACACCAGACCAGCCTTGCCGCTGCTGTTGTGGCTGAAGCCGTGCTTGCCGAAGTACCAAAGCAACACAGCAATCGTGTTGTCGCCTTCCCGCAGATGTGGCGTCAGGTCCACCTGATCGAAATAGGTGTCGTCGCGGGTTGGCCCGCGCTTGACTTGGCCTTCAAAGACCACCAGCGTGCCATTGATCCAGAGCCAATACTTGGAATCTGCGGCGATTCGCGCGCTCGCCTGCTGGGGCGCTGCGTCAAGCTGAACGACCTTGCGGTAGCAACTCCAGTGGTTTGCAGCCTGGTCGTTCGGACTCTTCGAGGCCGGTTGTTCCTGGCGAGTCAGGAGATCAAACTCGTGGTTCTCCGCAACCGACTGCGTCATCTGCTTGCCGTCAACGGTGTAGGCCAGTTCCAGAGTCTTTAGCGTCCCAAGTGCGGGATCGCCGCCGGCTGTCGCGTTATCCGCGACGACTGTGAAGTCGCCAGAGGCAATGGCCTGCTGAAAGGTCTCCGTGAGGTCAACCCGCCGTCCCGGGTCGCTGCTGACTCCATAGAGGGCCTGTGTAATTCGTATCGCTGGGATGTGCTGGGCAGGTGCTGACAGCGCAGGGACGCCAATCCAAGTGGCGCGCCACGGAGTTTCAGCCAGACTGCTCGACGTTGTCATCAGTACACTCATTAGAATTCACATTCCTAGGTTTATGATTGCTCTGTATGTTTGAGATGTGGTGCGGGAAGAGGCCCGCGACGTTGATTTACCGTGGGGCCGCATGCCACCGAGCCTTTCTACCCCGGCGAAAGGCACGATCAGTTGCCGAAGATCTTCTGGCAGCTACCGGGGCAACGCGCCAATGGCTCTCTAGCTGCGTAGCGAAAGGACGTCAGTCTCGTAGGCTTCCATATCAGCCAACCAAGCGGCACCAACTGGCACGCCAGTCCTCTCACAGAGCATGTCCCAAACAGCGGCGAATGGCATGGACGTGAACTCCTCCATCAGGGCGAGGCGATGCGCGTTTTTTCCTTCCAACTCATAGGACTGAAGCTGTTCGGTCGGGTCCAGTAGGGCATAGAGAATGCCCTTCCGTGCGGCACGGGTGCCAGTCACGTAGGCACCGATACGGTTGATCGAGGCGTCGAAAAAGTCGAGCGCAATGATCACGCGATCCCAGACATTGCCGCGCTGAATTTCGAGAAAGACGTTTTTGAGGTCGTCATTAAACAGCGTAACGTGATCGGAATCCCAACGGATCGGACGGCTCACGTGCAGCAATATCTGATCCATGAACTGCAGATGGCTGGAAATCTTGCCGTGAATCGTTTCGGTGGGATGGAAGTGCCCCATGTCCATGCAAAGGCCAATCTTGCGGCTCAGGGCATAATCCGCGCAGAACTCGGCGGAACTGACCACATATTCTTCCGAGCCAATCCCAAAGAGCTTGCTTTCGATAAAGTCGACGCACTTGGCTTTATCAACCGAATCATCGGCCATGATCTCGTCGTAGGATTTCGCCATGCGGGCGCGCGGCCCAAAGCGGTCAGCCGGGATGTCCTTAGCACCATCGGGTGTCCACCAGTTGACGTGGCACGGGGAGCCCTGCGCCTCTGCCATCGCCTCGGCGATTTTGCGGGATGCCTGGCCGTGCTTCACCCAGAAGGCCCGGATTTCGTCGTCACGGTTTGAGAGGGTGAAGCCGTCTTCGGCTTTCGGGTGGGAAAAGAATGACGGGTTGAAATCGAGCTTGATGCCCTCTTTGCTCGCCCAGTCCATCCATTTCTGGAAACCGGCAGGCGTCATTTCATCGCGATCGACATAATGATCGGCTTCGTAGTAGAGCGCATGCACATTGCAACGCTGGGTTCCGGGAATCAGCGACATCGCTTTGGCTATATCAGCACGGGCCTCCTCGCCATTGCGGGCACGGCCGGGATAGTTTCCTGTTGCCATGATGTCGCCACCGGCCAGCCCTTCAGGCTTGGTTTCAAAGCCAACCACGTCATCTGCCTGCCAACAGTGCAGGGAAATAGGCAGTGCCAGTGCTTTCTCGATGGCTCTGTCCGTATTAATACCGAAGGCCGCATAGCGTTCCTTCGCCAGTTTGTATGCTTGTTCGACAGCCATCTCTTTCTCCTTTGGATACGATGCTGATAGACTAGCCTTGCAATCGATTATCCGCCTTGACGATATCGCCAAGTTGTAGCATGATCCTCCCATAGCCGCGCGCCTTGCGGTGTCTGCGGCCGGGAGTTCGGGACACGGCGTGTGCCATGTCCTGAACTCCTTTTCTCGAATTATGGTGCTAAGCCAGCAGTCAGGGCTGCGACGTTGGCGCTTCCCTGAAACGCGGGAGACTCAAGTGCACCAGCCGAGGCCGGGCCTTGCTCGCGATACCCGATCCTCAGCCGTGCGACGGTAGAACCTTGACGCGAGCGAAGTTCAACTGGCAGACCTGAGTGTTTGGGCTACTTCAGCAAGTCGATAATCCGGTAGCCGCCCGAGAACCCGGCCTCAGACACGTATTGGACGCGCTCCTCACGGTAGGCGTCGGTGTGTTCAAAATGCACGTGGCCACAGAAGATGCCGGCCAGGTTTTTGCTTTCGCCTCGCATCAGGAGTTCATACGTCGCGAGGGTGCTCGGGTCGCTGCCCACGACTTGCCAATGCTCCCGTTTCTCCGCCGTCCAGCCGTGCGGGCTAGCCATCATAATCGGTGCCCCCCAGCTCCTCAGCACGGCCGGTGCGAGGGATTCGATCCAAATTGGAATATGAATGAACAGCAGGCACGGCTGCCCGGTGGCAAGCTCGCGGCGCAGAAACGTCAGCTGTTCGAGACTGATCTGGTAGGTGCTGTTGTCCAGCGCGATCAGACGCACGCCGCCCAGTTCCATTGACTGGCAAGCTGGCGTGCCGCCCGTCAGCCGGTGAAGACGCGGGTAGTACTCCTGGCGAACGGCGTCGGACCAGGCCAAATGTTGGAAATGCCAGTCGTGGTTCCCAGGCGTAAACAGAGTCGGTGCGCCCAGAGCCTTCATTCCGAGTTCGACGTGTTCGATGCCCGCCCATGCCGGGAAATCAATGATGTCGCCAGTCAGTACGCCGGCGTCTACGCCCAGTTCACGCGCTTCGCTCAGCGTTCGGTCGAAGACCTCGCGCGTCGATTCGCCATTGGGCGTGTGTTTGAAGAAGAGTCCTGGCCCGCGACTCTGGCTATACGGGACTGCTTCGGGGTCGCGATCATCTACCTCGGTCATATGGCTGTCCGTAAGGTGCAGGATCCTCAAGTCGCGCTCCAGACCCGAAATGTGAATGCGCGCTCGGTCGCCGCGTCCGGTCGGCTCGTGTCGAATGTCCATCTGTCGTGCTCCCGGAGTATTCCGTAGTCGTGGCGACTGCCGCCCAACAATGAGATGGGAATGTACCGCCTTCGCTGATTTCTTCACGCACTGGTGATAGAGATTGGCCCGCTCTCGCAATCTATTGATGCGGCGCGTTTTCCCGCGTCGAGCGAGAGAGTCGCAGACTTTCTACACAAGACACCTATGCTACCGTGATTAATCACGAGAGGAGATCGAAATGAATAACCCCAATCAGCTTGACTGCGACACGCCCAGACGAGCTGGCCTCGGCGACCAGTCCCAGTCGATAGTTGGTGAACCAATCATCGACCACGCAGACGACAGGCCTGAATACGACATCCTGACCATCCAGTAGCAGCGGTTTCTCCGATGCCTTGGTGATCAGTGCCCATCGGTGTTCATCAGTGCTTGATTTTTTCTTCAATCAATCACAACCTGGCTGCCCCACCAGTCTTCGTTTGGCTGCCAATCCGGGTGCAGGTATGCGGCATGGCTTACCTCAAGTTTTGGCATCAACTCGTGCTTCAATTGATGTAATCTGGCTTTTTCTTTATCCGGGTCATAGGCAGAGTCGGGTACCGGAAACTTGGCATCGACTTCAATCAACCAGGCATCTAGTCGTTGGCGCAGCGTAGCAGCCAGTAGTTGGTTTTCGGCAATCACATCGTTCTGTTCGCCTGGATCTGACTCGAGGTGATAGAGTTCATCGTGCCCGTCTTCATAGTAGTGAATCAGCTTCCAGGGACCATTTCGAATAATTGAGGAAGGCTCTCCTCCCTGGTTGCCATAATGTGGGTAATGCCAGAAGAGATCGCGGCTGGCGAGTTCCTCAACCTGTTCTCCACGTAGGAGCGACACCATGCTTTTGCCATCAATCATCTGCTCAGCTGGCACTGAAATGCCGGCTAGTGCGGCAAATGTAGGATAGAAGTCGATCCCCGACACCGGTGTATCGCAGGTCGAGCCTGGTGAGGTGATTCCCGGAACCTTTAGGTAAAGCGGTTCGCGAATCCCCCCTTCCCACTGACGGCCCTTGCCGCCGCGAAGGGGAAGCATAGAGGAGGAGTAGGCATCGCCAGAAGAGACCCCACCGTTGTCAGAGGTGAAACAGACGATCGTACTGTCAGCCAGACCGTGTTCTTCTAACGCATCCAAGACGATGCCTACGGCATCATCCATGGCCTCAATCATGCCACCATATACGGGGCAGTCCTGCACCTGGCGCACGGGCAGGTTGCGGTCGAAGATGAAACGAGTTTCAGGCACGCCTTGCGCCACAGCCTTTTTGCGGAACTTCTCCCAGCGCTCCTGACTCGTCTGCAGGGGTGCATGAACCGAGTAAAAGGAGAGGTAAGCCAGGAAGGGTCCGTCCCGGTGCTCGCCGATAAACGCTGCGGTTTCCTTCGCCAACCGCAAAGGAAGGTTTTCCCCGTCGTGGTCCGGCTCCAGTTTTGGATTCTTGAACGGAGCAAAATAACTATCTGGGCCGCCAGCCTTCCAACCGCCTTTATTAATCTCAAACCCAAAATCTTCGGGATCGCGCCCCTTATCCCCGAGATGCCACTTCCCGGCAAAGAAGGTGGAGTAGCCGGAACGGCGCAACGCTTCGGCAAAGGTGACTTCGTCAGACCTGAGGCCGTGCTCATAGTCAGCGGGGAGCAGTTTGTTAGCCCGACCGGTATCTCGCCAAGCCTCCCCGGACGGTGCGCCAATGTATTCAGTGATGCCGTGCCTTGGGGGATACTTGCCGGTCAGAATGCTGGCACGTGAGGGACTGCAAACCTGACATGTCGCATAGCCCTGGGTGAAGCGCATGCCTTCATCGGCGATCCGGTCAATGTTCGGGCTTTCATGAAATGTGCTGCCGTCAGCACTGAGGTCATTCCAGCCCAGGTCGTCCGCCAAGATAAATAGGATATTGGGTTGTTTCATCGCTTTTTCCTTTGCTGCAAAAAGATTCTGTCAAAATTGTCCTCAAAAATCAACTTCTACCGTCAACATCAGCAACTCCCCAGCTGCATGCCCTTGTCTGTTGTCCTGGAACTCAGCCGAGAGTCCCACTGGTTCGGGGACCAACGCTACCAGTGACCGCGTCGTGATATACGATGCCAGATTCGCGGTCGAACTCGCACTGCACTTCCATAGATATCCTTCGGCGCGTTACCATTGATACGATTGACACCATTCGGCTCTGGGGTCAAGGTTGATCGCCAATTAGAAACGACGCATCGCTAGCTTACCCCCAATTACACAGATAGAGTCCATTTTTACTCGAAAGTCGATAGCCGTCATGCCTGAGTACCCCGATTCTTGCTCAAGAACCGTGGTGCTGAAATTATCCCACAACCAGACTTGAAATAGCCATCATTATACATTTGCCGCGTATCTAGAACTAAACGCCGTCTCGCAAAAGGCAGCCAGCCATGTACTCGCGGGGCAAGTCCATCAAGAGCAGCAAGCTGGGCACCAGTCGCTGGGTCGATACCACCAGCTAGGCGGCCCACAAGGACTACAGGGAAGTCGCCCGCGACGTGGAGATGTTCTATCGCAGCATGGACTGCCTACTGAAGGCCAAGGACGCGATTGAGTCAGCGGTGTATCAGCGCTTGCGCAATCTGCTCAGCGTCAATTTGAAGTTGACGTTCTACGATATCAGATCAACCTATTTTCATAGTGGCCTGTCCGACCAGCGCCCACGGGTACAGCCGCGATAGACGCCCAGAGTTGGAGCAGATCGTCATTGGCGTGGTCACCTCGTACGAGGGCTATCCGCCCAAACACTTTTTCTTCGACGGGAATACCCGCTACGGCAGCACGGTTGCCGATGTGGTGCGAGAGCTTAAAAGCAAGTTCCAGATTCACGAGACGACCTTCGTCGATGATCGCGGTATGATCAGCAAGCTGAATCTCGAGCGCATTGTCGAGAAGGACTTCGATTACATTATGGGTGTCAAGCATCGGCAAGAGAAGATGGTGCCCATGCTGTTGGTGGATGGATAGCTCTTTACCGATGATGTGCGTGAATGGTGCAAGCTGAAGATTGCGGATAAACAGCTGTCGGTTCGCGACTTCTTGCGCTCGCAGAGCGCTCGCTTGTTTGGCTTGCGCGCGTAGCAGAAAGGGCCAGCACATTCACGAGGTGCTGATGCGGGTGCCGTTTATCGTCAAGCCCCCAGCGGGAAGCGATCGCGGCAAGCGTGAGTCCTCACTGATCAGCACGGTGGATATAGCCGCAACCAGGCTGGGGGGAGCCGAGGCCGAGATGCCAAGCGAGATGCCTTCGCAAGATCTTTCCCACTATCTGCAAAGCGACGAACACTTGAACGACCGCGAGTTAGGCTACATGGGAGCCGGTGGGCTTCGGGCGATGCGCGATGATCGCTGGAAGTTCTGTCAATACCAGGACCGCGCCGACGGGGAGTTATACGATTTGCACAATACCCCCTGGAAAACCACCAACCTATGGGACGAGCCGGATCAGGCGCAGAGCGTAAGGGGGACTTTCAACGCAAGCTGGTTGACGCTCTGATTGCGTACAGCTCACGAGCTGGGACGCGTTGGAACCTGAGGGCCCCACAACTTTAGATTAGGCGATGCTGGGCTCTTCAGGTTGGCTGGAAAGTAAAAATCCACTCGAGTGGACTACTATCGATGGACGCCAACTCGAGTCGATCGTTGAGCTGGCCATCATCGACCAATCCGCAGCCCTCGGGCTAGCTGGGCCTGTCGTCGTTGAACTTGAGCTTGACCTCGCCGTCCTCGAGGACGAGCGTGGCTTCGAACGCGCGCCCGGCTTTGGACTTGAAGCCCTTGAGGACGCTTGTCTTGCCGCTCTTCAGCAAGGTAGTCGCAGTCTTGGCACTGATGGTCTTGCCAGCAATCTTCTTCCAGATGGTGAATTTGCAGCCGGCCTTCCAGGCGGAGCAGCCGAAGGCCTTGGCGCTTTGAATGATCGGCGCTCCGCAGGTAGGGCAGGGGCCAATAGGCTCTGCGGACTTCGCAGCACCATTCGAGCGTTTACCAGATCGCTCTGTGCTGTCGCTGGAGGAACGTCCAGAGCGGGCACGCTGGCCGCCGGGACGATTTTGGTCTGCGACGACCATGGGAATCTCCTGCAAGACGCCAGGCCGACAGAGCGTGAGCAGTGCCGGGCCGCCTACTTCCCCAACAATCGGATCCACCAGCCGACCAAGCTGCAGGATTTCCCGCGCCTGCTGCTGCGTGAGTGACAAGTGGCGGTGTTTCTTCCACAGCACAAAGTCGCAGCCTTGCTTCCAGTTGGCGCAGCCAAAGCCACGGGCGCCTTCGATGATTGCCCCGTCGCATTTTGGACAGTTTCCGATGCGGTCGCTGTCCACGGCGGTAGGGTTGCGGACAATCTGTGTCGTGTAGTCACGGATCTCGCCCAGGAACGACTCCGCATTGCTGGTGCCAGCTTCGATTGCCTTGAGCTTGGCTTCCCATTCACCAGTCAGTTCCGGAGACTTCAGGCCTGGCGTCGTGATCAGCGAGATCAAATAGCGCCCGGCAGCGGTTGCGGCCAGATTCTTACTCAGCCGTTCGATGTACCCCCTTGCCAGCAGGGTTTCGATGATTTGCGCGCGTGTGGCTGGGGTGCCAAGACCTCGCTCGCGCAGGGCCTCTTTTACTTCCTCATCGGTGACGGTGCGGCCGCAGGTTTCCATGGCGGAGAGCAGGCTGCCTTCGTTGAAGGCCTTGGGGGGCTGCGTCTTGCCCTCGTGAATGAATGGCTTGTGCGGGCCTTGCTCACCAGCCTGAAATGCGACCGAGAGATCGACCTCCGCATCATCGGTTTTGGTCTTGGCCTTTGGCTTGGGGAAGAGCTCGGTCCAGCCTTGCTTTACGACGCGTACGCCTCGGGCCAAGAAGGGGATGGTTGCGCTCTCGGCAGTTACGATTGTGCGAAGTTTCTCGCAAGCAGGATAGAAGGCCGCGATGAATTGAGTCTCGATCGCCTCGTAGACCTTGCGCTCGGCATCGGATAGGTGACCGGTCTTTCCCGTAGGGATGAGCGCATGATGATCAGTGACTTTTGCGTCATTGATGATGCGATGGGTGATTGACAACTGCTGCAGGTCCAGCTTAGCAATCTCATTCGGACGACGCTTTTCGAGCTTGCCCAGAATCTTGGGCAACTGCCCGCGCATATCGTTGCTCAGATAGCGCGAGTCGGTCCGCGGATAGGTGATCCATTTGGCCTCGTAGAGGGACTGGGCAATCTTCAATGTCGCCGCCGCCGACAGATGGTAGCGGCGGTTCATGTCCCGCTGGAGGCTGGTGAGATCGTAGAGTAGGGGAGGAGGGATGCGCTCCTGCTTTTCCTTGACGTCTTTCACCACCAGCGGTTTCCCAGAGACCTTTTCTAGCATCTGGATCACGGCGTTTTGATCCGTAAAACGGGTTTCATGCTTGAAGCGTGTGTCGCGATAGTTCGTGTGTACCTCGTAGAATGGCTCGATCTTGAAATTGCGAATCTCGTCGTCGCGACCGACAATCATGGCCAATACGGGTGTTTGCACGCGGCCGACGCTCCAGAGCGCCTTATGCTGTCCGAACTGAATGGTGTAGGCGCGGGTGGCATTGAGCCCGACTAGCCAATCAGATTCACTGCGGCAGCGGGCGGCACTGTATAGAGCATCATAACGGGACAGCGGCTGAAGGTTCGCCCAGGCAGCGCGAATTGCAGAGTCGGTCAGGGAACTCAGCCAGAGTCGACGCGTGGGGATTCGTACGGCACCGCTGAGTTGCTGAATGTAGCGAAAGATCAGTTCGCCTTCACGGCCGGCGTCTGTGGCGCAGATCAGCTGCTCGGCTTTTTGGATTGCCGACTTCACGATGCGAAACTGCTTCTTGCCGGCCGCGCGG
>Ga0115567_10006160_pt1 | contig 11504 bp, 10 predicted proteins | sample COGITO_mtgs_1204_2_FD_88679 | JGI IMG/M metagenome (GOLD analysis project Ga0115567, IMG submission 88679) | Pelagic marine microbial communities from North Sea - COGITO_mtgs_120412 | ecosystem: Environmental > Aquatic > Marine > Epipelagic | place: Germany:Helgoland, sampling site Kabeltonne...
CGCCTCCCGCTGGCGGGCTGGAGCCGGAACCATCGGTGTAATACACAATCTCTGAAAAAAAGGCCTCGCAAATCGCTGGGCCTTTTCTTTTGGCGGCTCTTTGCGCAGGTTGTCTGTGAACGACAGGAGACGCCAACATGCCCGCCCTCAAACCAACCGGCTATTATGGTACGATCACTTGGCTGGGGGTGGTTGCCGATAGCACGGTTGATTTGCGTGCAAAGCCGATAAACGAGGTTCATGCGGGATTCGCGGGATTTGAGGGCGAATGGCACAGTGGACTTACACGGCCTTCTTGTGCGCGCTCCGTCGCGCTCTATCCCAAGGGAACTGAGATCAGAAATGTGCGGCAACTGTCAATTTTGTCCGCTGAGGAACTGGCACTAATTGCTGCCGAAATGGGCTTGGCTACGGTTGATCCGGCGCATCTGGGCACGTCGATGGTGATCGAGGGTATTCCCGATTTCAGCCATGTGCCGCCCAGTTCACGTCTGCAAGGCCCCTCCGGCGTGACGATCACCGTCGATATGGAAAACCGTCCCTGCACCTATCCCGGCGAGCAGATTGAAAAGGATGCGCCCGGTCATGGCCGTGCGTTCAAAGGTGTCGCGAAGGGCCGGCGCGGCGTCACCGCATGGATCGAGCGGGAAGGGCGGCTCGTGATTGGCGACAAGCTGCGGCTTTTTGTACCTGATCAACCTGCTTGGCGCGGGGACTGACCGCGACCTTCAGGCAGCGCCAGGTTTCCAAAAAGAAACACCCGCCCCGCTTCCCGCCGTTTCAAAGGGTGGAAATGTCGGAAACGGTGTGGGGCAAGGGGCGTTTGCCCCTGTATGGAGACGACATACCAATGCTCAAGAGCACTCAACGGGGAAATTAACATGGCTTTCAAGACCGACATCCAAATCGCGCGCGAGGCGAACAAAAAACCGATACAAGAGATCGGTCAAAAGCTGGGCATCTCATCGGATGACCTTCTGCCTTATGGCCATGACAAGGCGAAGGTGAGCCAGAAGTTCATCGACTCGGTCCAGGACCGCAAAGATGGAAAACTGATCCTTGTCACTGCAATCAACCCGACGCCTGCGGGCGAAGGCAAGACGACCACGACCGTAGGGCTGGGCGATGGCTTGAACCGAATTGGCAAGAACGCCTGTGTCTGTATCCGCGAGGCGTCGCTTGGGCCGAACTTTGGCATGAAGGGCGGTGCCGCTGGTGGTGGTTATGCGCAGATCGTGCCGATGGAAGAAATGAACCTGCATTTCACAGGAGATTTCCATGCGATTACATCAGCACATAGTTTGCTGTCGGCGATGATCGACAACCACATCTATTGGGGTAACGAACTTGAGATCGACACGCGTCGCGTCGTGTGGCGCCGGGTTGTTGACATGAATGACCGGGCATTGCGCCAGATCACTGCCAGCCTGGGCGGCGTCGCCAACGGCTTCCCGCGGGAGACCGGGTTTGATATCACGGTGGCCTCCGAGGTCATGGCGATCCTGTGTCTGTCTAAAAACCTCGCAGATTTGCAAAAGCGTCTGGGTGACATGATCGTGGCCTATCGTCGTGACCGCAGCCCGGTTTTCGCCCGTGACATCAAGGCCGATGGTGCGATGACGGTTCTGTTGAAGGATGCAATGCAGCCGAATATAGTGCAGACTCTGGAGAACAACCCGGCGTTCGTTCACGGCGGCCCTTTCGCGAATATCGCGCATGGCTGCAATTCGGTCATTGCGACGACCACTGCATTGAAACTGGCTGATTATGTCGTGACCGAAGCAGGTTTCGGCGCTGATCTTGGTGCCGAGAAGTTCATGAACATCAAGTGCCGCAAGGCTGGTCTGTCGCCATCCGTTGTCGTCGTCGTCGCAACTGTGCGCGCGATGAAGATGAACGGTGGTGTCGCCAAGACGGACCTGGGGGCGGAGAACGTCGACGCGGTCAAAAAGGGCTGCGCCAACCTCGGCCGCCACATCGAAAATATGAAATCCTTTGGTGTACCCGTGGTCGTGGCAATCAACCATTTCGTTACAGATACAGATGCCGAAGTAGCGGCAATCAAAGAGTACGTCGGCACTCACGGCTCGGAAGCAATTCTGTCGCGTCATTGGGAACTGGGGTCCGAAGGATCTGCGGACCTTGCCACGCGCGTGGCAGAAATCGCCGATGGCGACAGGGCCAACTTTGGCCCGCTTTATCCTGATGATATGCCGCTGATGCAAAAGATCGAGACCGTCGCCAAACGGATCTACCGTGCCGATGAGGTGCTTGCCGATCAGAAAATCCGCAATCAGCTTAAAGAGTGGGAAGAGCAAGGCTATGGCAACCTGCCGATCTGTATGGCCAAAACGCAATACAGCTTTACAACCGATCCTGAGCGGCGCGGTGCGCCCACCGGGTTCTCTGTGCCGGTTCGCGAAGTGCGTCTCAGTGCCGGTGCCGGATTTGTCGTGGTGATCTGCGGAGAGATCATGACCATGCCGGGCTTGCCGCGCGTGCCGTCGGCAGAGAACATTCGTCTGAATGCGGAGGGTGACGTCGAAGGGTTGTTCTAAGCGATCCGGGCGGGGCGGCGCGCGATTGTGCCGAGCCCCGCCCACCGTCCCGTGGGTTCGCTTCGGGAGTTTTTTTGATGATCAGGATGAGGTGCGCGGCATGGCGGCGACAGTTATCGACGGAAAAGAGTTTGCGACGCGGGTGCGGGCGCAGGTGGCAGAACATGTTGGCCGGTTAAAGACCGATCACGACATTACGCCGGGCCTTGCGGTCGTGCTGGTCGGCGAAGACCCGGCCAGTCAGGTCTATGTGCGCTCCAAAGGAAAGCAGACCGTTGAGGTCGGCATGAAATCAGTTGAGCACAAGCTGGATGCGGAAACTTCGGAAGCCGATCTTCTGGCGCTGATCGACACGCTGAACAATGATCCTGAAATACACGGGATTCTGGTGCAGCTGCCCTTACCCAAGCATTTGAACGAGGATCTGGTTATCAATTCGGTGTCTCCGGCCAAGGATGTGGACGGGTTTCATATCTCCAATGTCGGGCTGTTGGGGACAGGACAGAAATCCATGGTGCCATGCACGCCGCTGGGATGTCTGATGATGCTGCGCGATTATCATGGATCGTTGTCCGGTATGGACGCGGTGGTGATCGGGCGATCCAATATCGTGGGTAAACCGATGGCGCAGCTTTTGTTGGGTGACAGTTGCACGGTGACGATCGCGCATAGCCGGACCAAAGATCTTGCCGATGTAGTGCGCCGCGCGGATATCGTTGTCGCCGCCGTCGGGAGACCCGAAATGGTGCCGGGAGCTTGGATCAAACCGGGGGCGACGGTGATTGATGTGGGCATCAACCGCCTTGATGCGCCCGAAAAGGGCGAAGGTAAGACCAAGCTGGTCGGCGACGTGGATTATGACAGTTGCGCCGCGGTGGCTGGCGCGATCACCCCTGTGCCGGGTGGCGTGGGTCCGATGACGATTGCCTGTCTGCTGGCAAATACGGTCACGGCCTGTTGCCGCGCGAACGGATTGGCAGAGCCTGAGGGTCTAACCGCCTAGCAGCACCTGATGCATGATCCGCACATGCTGCCCTCGGTCTACCCGCGCGAGCGGCCTATTGGGGTGTTATCGTAACCGGCTCGAGTCTGGGGAGCTTGCTGATACAGGGGAACCTGGTGGATCGGCCGCTGGCAAAGCTGGCGCTTTGGTTCATCTATGCGCTGTGTCTGACTTTTGGTGTCTCGATCCTGAACGCGGTCGTCATTGGCAATGCAGCGATGACGGGCAGTGCGATGTATCTGTTCGGGGTGATCTCTGCGACGGTTTTGGTGATCAACGGAATGATGTATCTGGGAGGTGGGCCGAATAGCAACGCAGTTTCGCCTGAGGTCCAAGACCCCGCCACCCGCTTTCTGCGTCGCTTGCCGTTGGAGGTGCGCGGAAAACTCGTACGGATCGAGGCGCAGGGTCACTATCTGAATGTCGTAACCGACAAGGGTCAGGCGCTGATTTTGCTGCGGATGGGCGAGGCAATGGCCGAGCGTGAAGGAGTCGCAGGACTGCAGACGCACAGATCGCATTGGGTACTGTTAGCAGGGGTATCTGCGCATCGACGGGTGCAGGGGAAGGATTTCCTGATCCTGACGGACGGGGCAGAAGTACCAGTTGCGCGCGCACGTCGGGATGCGGCAAAGGGCTGCGGGCCTTTTCGGAGTTCTGGCGTTATCGGGGCATCGGGATGACAACGGGTGTCTGCCCTGTCAGAATCGCTTGTGCACCGGGCCGCATCAAGGCGCAAAGCACAGCCGCATCACTGCGCAACCCGCCAGTGTAGGTGCCGAAAGCAGGCAGGATCAAACGGTCGGCATCCACCAGAAACGCTGGCCGCGAAATGCGGCGACCACGCAGGGCGATGGACGCTTTGGGGTGAAAATGGCCCGAGACTTCGCCGACTGCGCCAGGCTGTGCGATATGGCGAAAGATCAGCGGGGACAGCGCCAGTTCGGCCCTGTGCGTGTCGCCGAAATCGAGGGGGCCGGGATCGTGATTGCCCTCGATCCAGATCCATTCCCGACCCGCTTGCAGGCGCGTAATCCAAAGCGTTTCCTCGTCGCGCAGCGCTTCGGATGCCGCGATGTCGTCAAAACTGTCGCCCAGGCAAACGGCACGGCGCGCGCCTGTGCTGGCCAGATCGGCCTCAAGCCGCGTGAGGGTGTCGCGCGTCTCGTAAGGGGGCAGAGCGGCCCCGCCGCGGCGTGCAATGCGTTCAGATTTGCCAAGGTGCAGATCGCTCACCACCAGCAGGTTCGCATCCGGCCAGAACAGCGCGCCAGAGCCAAGGGCGATTAGCGTCGCGCCCCGGAAGTTGAATGAATGGGTGTTCATACTTTGTTCATTGTCCAATCGATGAAGATTGGCAAGAGGCAAGACGAGGTTAATACCCAACTCGCCGGCGTGGTTTGTTGGCCGCAGGCGGGGTGATTTGGGCCAGACCTGACTGCTCCATCAACCGGGCGGCTTCTTCCAACAGCAGACGCTCTTCGGCCGCGCCTTTGACAGGGACACGCCCCATTTCCAGCAGCATGGGGGCCGCCAGTGGCGTGATACGGTCGGGCAGCAGGTGGTCGATGCGGCCATCTATGCGAACAATCATTTCTTCGATACGGCCAAAGTCGATCAAACCGCGAAGGGCTTCCTGACGCGTGATATCAAGCATCAGATGATCGGGATCGTAGCGCGTCAGCGTGTCGTAAAGGATATCGGAGCTGAAGGTCGCCTGGCGTCCCGATTTGCGGGCCTGCGGCGTGTTCCGCTCAATCAGGCCTGCGATGGTTGCACTGGCGCGAAAGGTGCGTTTCATCACCGCATTTCCAGCCAGCCAGGTTTCCAGCCCGTTCTGCAAGGTTGTCAGATCGAACAGACGTGCGGGATCGGCCACGGCGTCCAGCCCCCAGATCATCGTGGCATAATCGGTCGCAACGAAACCCATAGGGTTCAAGCCGAGATCTTCCATACGCTTGGTCAGCAGCAGGCCAAGTGTCTGCTGGCCGTTGCGCCCTGCAAAGCCGTAGACAACCGTGTGCGCACGTCCTTCATGCGCAAAACTCTCGACCAGCAGGCGACCCGGTTGCGGCAGCTGGCTGACCTGGCGTTGCAGGTGCAGCCAGTTTGCGGTGTGGGCGGGCAGTTCAGGCCAGTCTTTTTGGGTGAACATGCGCTGGACCCGGGCCGAAAGTTGCGTCGAGGTCGCAAATTTGGTGCCCATGAATGTCGCGATCTTTGGCTTCTTGGCGGAGTCGCGGCTGACCTCGACGGTCATCTCGCGCAGGCCTTCATATTTTACGATCTGACCGCCGATAAGGAACGTATCGCCGGGAGTCAGGGTGGCGGCAAAGCCTTCCTCGATCTCGCCCAGGGGCTTGCCGCCACGGTTGCGCTTCATGCGAACTTTCAGCGTGTCGGTGTCCTGAATGGTGCCGATATTCATGCGGATACGTTGCGCTGCACGCGGATCGCGCAAGTGCCACAGACCCTCGCGCAGCACCAGTCGTTGCCAGCGGTCATAGGCGCTTAGCGCATAGCCGCCCGTGGCACAGAATTCGAGGCAAGCATCGAATTCAGCGCGGCTCAATCCCGTATAGGCTCCGGCAGAGGTAACCTCTGCAAAGAGAACATCCGCATCGAACGGACCGGCGCAGGCGGTGATCAGGATATGCTGACACAGCACGTCGCGGGGTCCGGGGCCGCGCGGATCACCGTCAAGTTCACCCTCCAGCACCGCCTCAAGCGCCGCGACGCATTCCACGACTTCAAAGCGATTGGCGGGGACAAGCAGCGCCTTTGACGGTGCATTGTAACGGTGGTTTGCGCGTCCGATGCGTTGCACCAATCGTTTGACGTTCTTGGGTGCCCCTATCTGGATCACTAGGTCCACATCGCCCCAGTCAATCCCCAGATCAAGGCTGCCGGTACAGACAATAGCGCGCAATTCACCGCGCACCATCGCACCTTCGACACGGGCGCGTTGTGCGCGGTCAAGGCTGCCGTGGTGGATGCCGATGGGAAGGCTGTCCTCGTTGGCGAGCCAAAGATTGTGAAAGAAAATCTCTGCCTGTGCGCGTGTATTATGAAAAATCAGGGTTGTGTTGTGTTGGCGGACTTCATTCAGCACAGCGGGGATCGCGTAGGCGGCACCACCACCGGCCCATGGCGGTGCTTCATCGGTCACAAGCATGGAAATGTCGGGCGCAGGACCAGGATCCGCCAAAAGGATCTCGCAAGGGTCGGGGTGGGATGCCATGAGATGCGCTATGGCAGCCGGATCTTCGACGGTCGCGCTGAGACCGACGCGTTTGAGGTCCGGACATAGCTGCTGGAGGCGCGCGAGTGCCAACATCATCTGGTCGCCACGCTTGGATTCAGCGAGCGCGTGGATTTCGTCGATCACGACGCGCCTGAGCCCGGCAAACATGCGCGGAGCATCGGGATAGCTGACCAGCAAGGCAAGGCTTTCTGGCGTTGTCAGCAAGATGTGCGGCGGGTCGGCACGCTGGCGTTTTCGGACGGTTTGCGTCGTGTCGCCGGTACGTTCTTCGATGCGGATGGCCAAGTTCATTTCGGCCACCGGCGTCGTCAGATTCCGTTTGATATCAGCGGCTAGCGCCTTGAGCGGTGAAATGTAGAGCGTGTGCATCCCGTCGTGGCCGCCGGTCGAGAGGTCGATCAGCGTCGGCAGAAACCCTGACAACGTTTTGCCGCCACCGGTGGGTGCGATAAGCAGCAGGGCCGGGGTGTCCGCACGGTCAAGCATGGCCTGTTGATGCGGGTGAATTGACCAGCCCTTGGCAGCGAACCAGTCTTGGAATTTGGGGGGCATGCCTTGCATGTGGGTAAAGTAGCATGGGCAGGATTGGGGGCCAGCCCCCATCGCTGTTTAACAATGGTTCCCCGGCAGGCTTCACCGGGCAGATCAATCAGCTGTTCAGCGTCTGGGTTTCAGGGCTCGAATTTGTTTTTGAACGGTTTCGGGCAGGGTGATGTCGGCCCGATGTGGTGCCGCATCCAGCGCACTGGCGATGTCCTTGACGAGGATGCCGATAGTGTTGTCAGCAGCGTGACCGTCGCGCGCAAATTCAATGTCATCAAAGCCTGATGCAAACCAGTTCTGACCGGAAGATGTGTGGATCAGATCTAGCAGACTGCGTTCATCAAGCCCTGCCGTGTCAGCCCAGTCCAGTACCAGTCGCGTCATCGCGGTATTTGACGCTGCCAGAAGATTGTTGAGCACTTTTGCCTGCATGCCGGACCCGAATTTTCCCATGCGGTGGAAATGTTTACCCATCGCATCAAAGAGCGACTGGGCCGCGTCGAGATCAGCGGCTGTGCCACCCAACATAAAGCTGAGCCGGGCTTCTTGGGCGGCGATCTGAGCGCCGGACATCGGCGCGTCCATGAGGGAGATGGATGGGGCAATGCGGTCCCTTAAGGCCAGTACATATTTTGGTGACAGTGTTGAGCAGATGATCACGCGTTTGAGGTTCGGGGCCGCAGCAAAGTTTTGGGCACCAAACAAGACCTCGTCAGTTTGGTGCGTGTCCCGCACGACCGAGATCAGCGTTTCAACCCGGTCTCCAAATGCCTTGATGTCGTCCGTTACATGTTTGTAGGGCGTAGAAGCCACATCATAACCGCATGCGGCCAATCCCGCCGTCTGTAGTGCCATCAACATCGGCCCGCCCATGCGCCCGCATCCAGCGACGCCGATCATGTGTTCCGTGTCACTTTACGATCACCTCGTCTTTGACAAACAAGTTGGCCCAAGCACGGTCTACCAGATCGGGCGACATCTGATAGGGGATGCCTTCGAAATCGCAAATCGAGATCATCTGGTCGATCAGGAAGATCGGCTGATAGTTGGCATAGACGTTGTCGATTGTGGGGTATTTCTTCTTCAGCAGATGCACCAATGTGGCTTCGTCCAGCGGCATCTTGCGCTTTTTGGCGACCATGGCGAAGATCTTGAGAAAGTTAGCCTGATTTGGACCATCAATCTTGATCTTGAAAAAGATACGGCGCAGGGCTGCTTGGTCAAAGATCTCGTTGGGGTGGAAGTTGGTAGAAAAGATCACCAGCGTGTCAAACGGCACCTCGAACTTCTCACCCGATTGCAGGGCGAGGATATCCTTGGATTCTTCCAGCGGGACGATCCAGCGGTTGACGATCGCCTGCGGCGGTTCTTTTTGGCGACCAAGGTCATCCACAATAAAGATGCCACCTGTCGATTTCAGCTGAAGCGGGGCCTGATAGGTCCGTGCGGTGGGGTTGTAGACAAGATCGAGCATGTCGATGGTCAATTCACCGCCGGTAACAACCGTCGGCCGTTCGCAGCAGACATAGCGGGCATCGTAGTCAGTCCTGCGCCGCAGTTGCCGCGGATCCTGGACCTTGTCGGGGATCGCATTATGGACGATGGGGTCATAGACCGTGATGACCTGGCTCGCATATTCGATGGCAAGCGGGACATAGACCTGATCGCCAAGCGCGTCGCGGATGCCGTTGGAAATACTGGATTTCCCGTTACCGGGGGGGCCGTACATCAGAATGGAACGACCGGCGGACACGGCGGGACCGAGGTGATCAAGAAGGCTGTCTGGCAGAACCAGATGGCCCATCGCACCGGTCAATTGATCACGGGTGATCTGCATGTTGCGCACCGATTGGCGTTTCACCTGTTCGCGGTAGACATCCAGCGGCACGGGCATCGGGCCGAAATATTCGGACTGCGCCAGTGCATCAAGAGCGCGGGCTTTTCCGTTATCGGTCAGTTGATAACCCATCTCATTGCCATTCTGCGCGTTAAGCGTGCCTGTCGCTTCCAACAGGCGTTGGGTGCGGGCCATGTCGACCAGTTCCTGTGTCACCGGGACAGGCAGACAAATTGCCTTGGAAAGTTCGCTTACCATACTGATATTCTTGCGGAAAATAGTTTTCAGCAGAATGTCCCGCATCATTACGATCGGCAGACGCATATCATCGATCGTGCGCGGGGGGGGCGGAGCCATTACGGCGCTTGTTTGCATGTTCATGGCGAAAACCTTTTTGGAAAAGCATTCGGGGCAAACAGCCCCGAGGGGCGTGATAGCAAAGGATAATGGCCGAAATCAGGCGCCGTAGAGAGTTCCAAGGCCCAGATAGATCGCGAGCGTGGCACCGAGCGCGAGACCCATGGGGAACTTTTTTCCCCGGTCCCAGCTGTCCCAATGCGGGGCGAGGCGACGCAAGGGCGTGTATTTCGCACCACGGTGGGTTGCGGCGGCAGCCAGAAGGCAGGCGGCAAAGAGCGCCATCAGCAGACGCAGATCACCCAGCGCGATAAAGGGTGTCGCTGCTGCGGTGAATTTGCTGTCGCCCGCGCCCATCACCCCGGCAGCGTTCAGCACGATGCCGACGATCAGCACTATTACAAGGCTGACGAGCTGCCAGAGGTAGACGTCTAGGGGCAGGGCGATCAATCCGACGACCAGAAACACGATCACCAAGGCGATAACGGCCTGATTTGTGATGCGCATCTGGGCCATGTCGGTGAAGGCGACGTAAAAACAAAGGGGCAGGACGAAGGGAAAGAACCACATCGCCGCATAGGCTGTTATGGCCATCAGTGTGCCGCCCTATGCCGTTTCAAGCGCCCGAAGGGACCGCACGGCTTCTTCGAAATGCTGCGGGTGGGTTTCGATTGCGTCACGCAGCAAACCTTTGCCGGTTTCCACATCGCCGCGTTTGATCGCGGACAGGGCCAGAGTATGCAGCAGCTGCGCGCGCTCCACCTGATCCATCGGGATCACCGGCAGCGCATATTTGCCCTGGGCACCGCGGGCCAGGATCAGGTTATTCTTGGCGGTAAACAGGCCGTTGTCCTGTGTGATCGCGGACGTAAACAGACGCTCGGCATCCGTGAGGTCGCCGCGCGTCAGCTTGGAATAACCCCAGTTGTTCAGGATCGGCGCGGGCGCTGTCGTCAGACCTACGGCAATCTCATAAAAACTGTCGGCTTTCTTCCATTCCTGCTTGCTGTCAGCGATGATCGCTTCAAGTCGGTAGCGTTTGAAGGTCTCATGCGTCGGTGGCACGGAATCGAGCGTCTTTTCAGCCTGATCCCAATTGCCTGCCCGCACCAGCGCATCCGCCAGTTCGATGCGGTCCTCGGGGGCCGCTTCTTCGTTTGCTATCACTCTGTTCCAGGCACCGACGCCTTCGTCGTAGCGTTTTGCACGCACCAGCGACAGCGCAAGCCCGCGCTGGTGTTCGATACTATCCGGCTTGGATTTCAGCGTACGTTGAAAATAGGAGACCGCCTCGTTGGGGTCGCCCACGGTCAGCATCACATCTGAAAGGTTGTTCTCGTCGACGACGTTGACGTCCTGAAACGCGCGCTGGACGGTTTCGTCGGCGCTTTTCTCACCGCAGGCCGCCAACGCGGTCGCGCCCGCCAGAACGGCGGAAAAAAGGATAGGGTGGCGCATGTTGTGCGTCCTTTTACTGCTCTTGCCTCAATGCCCGGTGCGTGCTGTGGCTTATTCTGCCCTTCGGATCAGATAATCTGAGGATCCGCGCCGCACCAATTTATAGCTGTCTTCTTCTTCCACGTTTATATCAGAATTTTCGATTTTCGCGAGTGCTATGCGCAGATTGTCCCGAATTGCGTCACTTTGGCCATCGCTGAGGGCAAAAGCTTTGCGGAATATCTGCATCGCTTCGGCATTTTTACCACGTTCCATGAGAACAACGCCGAGATTGTTCCAGATTTCGGGCTGTTTCTGCTCGTCTTTGACGGCGCGGCGCAGCAGGTCTTCAGCCTGTCCAAGCCGCCCGAGGCCAAGGTTTGCGGTACCAAGTCCTGACAGGATCTCGGCGTTCATTCCCTGATCAAGTGCGGCGCGGTTGAACGCGCGAATGGCCAGCTCATGTTCTCCGGCACCCATTAGGCGATGACCCACCTCCAGCCC
>Ga0115567_10006164_pt1 | contig 11496 bp, 22 predicted proteins | sample COGITO_mtgs_1204_2_FD_88679 | JGI IMG/M metagenome (GOLD analysis project Ga0115567, IMG submission 88679) | Pelagic marine microbial communities from North Sea - COGITO_mtgs_120412 | ecosystem: Environmental > Aquatic > Marine > Epipelagic | place: Germany:Helgoland, sampling site Kabeltonne...
CAGGGCGCCCGCGCCCGCGCCCGACACCGACGCCGCCTCCGGGCGGCGGCATTGCGGGCGGCGGCATTGCGGGCGGCGGCATTGCGGGCGGCGGCATTGCGGGCGGCGGCGCCGTACCCTCCAGCGGCGGCCCGGGCATGAAGCCGCCCGACGAGAAACCGCCCGACGAGAACGCGGGCGCGCCCCCGCCGTCCGGCGCACTTGCGCCACCGCCGTCTGTGAACCCGCCCGAGGTGAATCCGCCCGAGCTGAAACTCGTCCGCTCCCGCACGTCGCCGCGGTCGAGGTCGCCGCCGTCGCGCGGCCAGCTGCTCTCTCCGTCGTGGTCCCCCCCCCGCTCCCACGGCGCTGGCGCTGCCCGCCGCGCCTCGTACTCGTCCCGCCGCCGCTTCTCTGCCTCCTGTCCTCGCCACCCCGCTAGCATGAGCCACGGAAATGGACCTCGGGGCCCCGAGACGGACGACAGCGGGAGGGCTAGCGAACCAAGGCAGGCTCTGCGCGCCGGCGGGCGCCGGGGGCCCGCTGCCAGCGGGGGCGGGGGGCAGGGGGCGGGGCGGGGTTGGCGCCTTCTTGCGCTTCTCGACAATGTACACCGAGTAGTCGTTGGGGCGCGCGGGGTCATACTCGTCCTGAAACTTCTGTCGCACCAGCGCACGCCCGCGGTGAGCCGCCCGGGCAGCGTGCGCGGCCGAGAGGGGAGTCACGCCGCGGGGCCGGCGCGCCGGGCGGAGGCAGAGCAGGGAGTCTCCTGCTGGGACATGGAGTTGCTCGCGGCCGCCGACAGCGGGCTTTGTTTCGACAACGATGCCAGAGTGGTCGTCCCGCCCCCCGATTGGTCGATCACTGTGACGGTCCGCTTCACCGCATCAGACGGCCGGCCCTGCCCGCGCCCACGCGGCTTGGCATCCACTGGCGCAGCGCGCTTGATCATCGTCGGTGCCAGCATGCTCCGTGCTCCCCATCCGGACACAGCTTTCTGCTCGAGACGCCCGCGCGTCATGTTGCGCATCGAAGCGAATGTCAAACACGTGCACAGCGTGGCAGGGCTGGCAGGGCTCAAGGCACTGCAGCGGATCCGAACTTACGGAGAGGCAGGATACGCGGGTGCACGCGCCCACAGAACAGATGCAGAGCTCTGTCACATGTGATGCGATCGCTGCACACGCAATCTAGTTGCACAACCCGGCTCTACACGTTGCCATCCCAAGGGATGTCGCTTCGCACACACTTCTTTCTTTCCGCATAGTCTAACCCGCTAGTTGCTGCAGGCGATGCCTACCTTGTCGCTGGCAACAACCGTTTCTCCGACGGCAGCCTTGTCGCCGGGAACAGCATTTGCCGTGGAGGCTTCGATCGCAGTCGCATTCCAACTGCTGCCCGCTGAAGTCGACGTCGAGGCCGCTGGCAGATCACCGTACAGATCCATCCCCGACGACACTGTCGTCTTGCGCGACGAGTAGAGCTTCTGCAAGAACAAGCCCACGTACGTTACACTGTGTAACGGGATTCCTCGTTCGATCCCGGGAGGGAGGGCGCAGTGTTCGTTGCATCTGACTCGCGGTCAACCACCCAACCCCTCATTCTCTCACCCCGTATCCTCTCTCTGGAGTTATCTCTGCTTGCCTGTGCACTGGCACCTCCGCTGCGAGTGTCGCCTCGGCGCTTGCGATGGCGGACAGACCCTGGTATTGTTGAGAGTTGGCTTTGCGATGTTTCCATCGCCCATAATGAAGTCCGTGGTACTGGTACCACGCTTATAGCTCGGCTTGCGCTCACCGTAGATTGCGGCTACTCACGTGTGCGCGGTGCCTTCAGCAGCACAATGAATCGGGGGATGCGCTCGCATCGCAAGGTCGGCACGATTGAGAGCCTCGACCTGGACTACGAGCCGCTCTCGGACCTTGCCGACCCCGACGTCCACATGATTGAAGGAGATCACCAGGAGAAGGTGATACCCGACAACTTCTTCAATAACTTTGGTGATCTCTTCGACGACTCGATCCTCGCAGCGGTGCCCCCAAAGCCCTGACGCGCTTCGGCAAAACCTCGCTATGGGGGGACGCTGGTAGAGCTCTAGGCGGGAGCGGGAAATCCGCGCACGGTAGAGAGCGATGCAGCGATGCAGCGATGCAGCGAGAGATAGCGAGAGGGCGCGATCAGTGTGAGAAGGCGGGAGTGAGAGAAGAAGATCAGTGCATTGCAGTTTCGAAAGATTCCCAGAGGGGCCCAGAGGGCTGAATCCCTTGGCTGCCCTGGGTGTGCGCCAAGAACAGCCACATGCAGGATTCTGTAAAGCGTTCCCACAGTACAGCCTTCAGCGAAGTGCCAAGGCAGCTACTCCATAGCCGCAGCAATCCTCCTCTCAAGCAATCGGCGCCGGAAAATCTCCTGCAGAGCACAGAAACGAAGTGTCGTGGCGCCTCTGCGATTGTCTTCAACCCGCGGCTTTGGCACTGAGGTATCGCAGCGGTAGGCGATAGGTATCATAGAGTGGCCTTGGGGTTGCGCCTTTTCATTGCTGGCCTGTTGAAACCTCGCGGCGCGGTGTCAAAGCACTATCAATAGAAGCGCCGCTCGGGTTGCCACACGCCTGGCGTGCGTGCACCATAGAGTTCAGGTCGGGCTGGAGTGGCGCGGACCTGGGCGCTTGGTCTTCTTCGGCGCTGTTGGGCCGAGTGGGAGAGCCTGATCCTCGTCGATCCGGGGAAGCACGGCGCTGTTTCCGAAGCAGACCCGCGTCCCCGTCAGCCACGCCATGCAAGGGCGGACGCGGCCCGCGGGTTCTTGGGCACGCACCTCTGGTAATTTGCGCTCAACAAAGTGACCCGCCGAGATGATGGCGCCGTGTGCACTGGAGTGTGAAGATATGAAGGCACTCTGACGCGCAATTTCCACCGATTCGCGCTTGAGCACTACCACCTTGAGTTCGCCCACCGCGGTGCGCAGCCCGAGACGCACCGACGAGCCGTGCTGGCCGATCATGAGCTTCGCCACCTCGCCGAGGTTCATGTTGAGGATCGGAATCGAATCGATCGTCACCAATACGTCGCCGGGATGGACCTGCGCTCAATACGCGCGCACGCCGTTGGCATCGAGCACCATCTCAGACAAGCATGAGGACTGAGGATAAGTGGGGGGACTCAAGAGGCCAGCGGCCAAATAGAGAGGCGATGAGAACTTTCCTCGCCACTCTTGTACGCAGGTCCACCCTCCTGTGCATAGAGAACTTGATACTCCCCATTCGGTCGAGGCTGCAACGCTATCCCGACCCCAACACTCTGCGGGAACACATGGTGGTCATTTGATCGGTATGCACCGACAGCAGTGGCATACCGTCCTGGAAGAAACTGGGAGCCAGGGCTGCGTCAGGACGAACGAAAGGGGCCGGATTCTTAGCCGGCCCAGCCGCTCGCTTCGCGCCATGGCAAGGGAATGATACGTTACTCGCAAAGTCCGTGAGTTTGATTTGGTGTTGGTGTTCGTTGTGACGGCGGCGAATCACAATTTCATCATCGGCACTCTGCCGCGAAATGCAACAGTTGAACATGTCCATCCCGCCCACTGCGGGTACAGCGCGCCCGGGATGGCTTTCTGTCCCCTCTCACGCAGGCTCGGCTCATATTGTTCGGAGTTCCCACTGTGCATATGCACCGGCAACTTTTGACAACTTTTCCTTTACTTTGGTAAACTCCTCCCATTTTAGCTCCTGATGCAGACTGCGGAGGCGCGCGCGCTCGCCGCGCGGCGAGCAGCTGCCGCATCCATCATGTATCATCCCAATATCCTGTTCAGTGTTTTTGCATTCATTCAGGAGGGTTGGGAAACGGGGCGCAGCACGCTTCTGTTCACGGTTCTGGTAGGCTGCTGCCAGTTCAGTCGCAGCGATGCGCGCGTCGGCTGCGACGGCTGCTAAAGCTCTGCTGCAGACATCCGTGCAACTCAATGAGCAGAGACAGGATAGCAAACCCGTTAGTTGCGCAAGAAGGACGGTGCAGGCTTTGAGGAGGCGCTCTGCCGTTGCCTGCGCGGGCGGCAGCGTGTTGCGTTGGATGCGCGCCATGCGACATTTTCCTGACTACTCTGTTGCTGCAGGCTGGTGGCGGTAGTGGCAGTGGCTGCATTTGTGGGTATGGCTGAGCGTCAAAGAGCTGTGGAGCTCGAGACCGACTGCTCCGTGTCACCATGGGCCAAAGGGTGCCGTCCGCCCTCCATGATGGACATGATCGACGCGGCTGAGACCCGTGCCAAGGTTCAGCACCTTCCGACTGGTGTTATGTTTACCTGATTGTGTGCCTGAATGTCATAAGCGGAGCGGATTGTCCCTGGGGTAGCCATGCTGTGGAGCAGAGCAGCCTGCCAGGGCCTAGCACTCGTGATGCGCCTGCCGCCGTTGAGCAACAACGGCATAGAATTTTGCGGCTGCCCAGTGCCATCGAATGGACTGATCGCACAAGTTACAACGGGTCTGATGGTGTGCTCGGCATACAGAGCAACGCAGAGGCGCAGAAGAAAGTGAAAGAGGCGCTGCTGCGGCAGCAGCGGAAGCAGCGTGCGGAGCTGCGCCTCAAGGAAAAGCGTGAGGGTCGGGTCCAGGTGCTGAATCCGCCCCTGCTTCTGTCTCACCAGCCCCCCCCACGATCTGCACAAATTTGCTGTCCGTACGCGTGTGCTTTCGTGGTGCTCACCAGCGGTACGGGTGGGGCAGGACCTCGCGTCTACCGACTACGGCGGGATGGACATTGCGTCGCCAGACTCAGTGCAGCACCAGCTGCACCGCTCGATGCTCAAAGGCGGGCGAACGGCGGTCGAGGCCAGGGTTGCACAGCTGCGCGACCAGATCCTTGCCGACGCGGGGAACCTTATGGACTATGGCCAAAAGGTTCGTGCCCGCCTTCCCGCGCACCACGGCCTGGCCGGCCGGCCGCCCACCCTCCCTGCCTCCCCTCGCGACGGTGCTAGTCTGGCTGTGGGCTCTCGCCTCACACGCGGTCCTGCACAGGTGGGCAAGGTGAAGCCGCCGGCGGGCATCGCGAAGCTCTCATGAGTCCGCGGGCCGCCGGCGAGGGCGCGAGTTGAGGCGAGGCTAGCCTCGTGCGGGCTGCAACGTGCGAAGCGAGGATTTGTGACTGAGTGAGCGGGTGGGGTTGAGACGAGCGCGCTCGGCCAGAGTGAATATAGGCAGCGCAAAGTTTACCCGTGCGCTGCGAGCGCGCAAAGCCCCTGACGACATAAGTGTGCCGCTCAGAACGGCTCTTGACACACCAGGGCCGCTGCGCACTGCCCACCTCTGCAATGTGAGCTCACAAGCTGACCGCCTCGCGGACCACCTCGTCGATGTTGCCGCAGCTACTTGGCAGCCTTGTCGGCATCCTTGTCGGCATCCTTGTCGGCATCTCTGTCTGCATCCTTGTCGTCCTTGCTTGGAGATGGAGAGCGCGATTTGTCGCGCCGCCCTGACCTGCGCGGGCGGCCATCAGACCGCGGCGCGCTGGCGCAGCGCACGCAGTGGAGCATGCGGCGGGTGAATTCGGACCTGGAACGGCGGGAGCGGGAGCGGGAGCGGGAGCGTGAGCGCCGCTTGTCTTTGGAGCGGGAGCGGGACCGGCGGTCGCGCCCCCCGCGCCCTGAGTCGCGCCGTCCCCCGCGCGAGCGCGAGCGGGAGCGGGAGCGGGAGCGCGAGCGGCGCCTCGGGCTGCGCGAACGCGAACCCTTATCGCCCTCCCTGCGGAGCCGGACTCGCGAGCCGTGCAGGTTCTCGCCGTCGAGGTGATGCAGCGCTTCGTCCATGTCGTCTCGAGACGCGTACTCGATTATCCCAGCCTTCTCGCCGCGATTGGAAAACACATCCGTATAGATTACGCGCCCGGCTTTGCGCGCAAAATCCTTGAGGTCCTGCCAGCTCGTATGGCCGTCCAGATTCGTCGCCAACAAACGGTACCCCGATCCTCCAGGGGGCCCGCGCATCGGAGCCTCCTTGGCGTGCTGAACAGAGATTCGCATACCCTCGAGATTCATGCCGTCCAACTTACGGATCGCATAGTCAGCATCGTCGGCACGCTCATACTCCAAGAACGCGAAGCCTGATTTCATGAAGAGGTCCTTGATGCGCCCGATGCTGCACACAGCGCATCGTCCGTGAGGCCTTCCAACGGGTGATGATGTGGCACCTCCCGCCAACGCAGGGGTGGTAGAATGCGTTAATCCATTAATTTGTCCTCTGATACTCCAACGGCACTCACAGAACATGCGGTGGTGAGGGTGCGGAGGCGCAGGGTGTGGCGCGCGAAGCAAGGCCCAGGAAACCCAGGCCGAAAGGCGCCGAGCCGAATAGCTGGGGCTTACCGGCCGAACTCATCCTCGATGTCACGCTCACGAACCTGGGGGGAGAGGTGCCCAATGTAGAGCCGGCAACCCTTGACCATCGTGCAAGCGTAGGAGGCGGTGCACAGGCTCAGAAGAGGCTTGCTTGCCAAAGCAAGCACAGCTCACCAGTTGGCTAAAATCCTCCTTTTGGCCCATCTCACACTTTTGTGAGCAAACTGCCTCATAACCGTGGTGAGGGGGCTGTGGTGTGGAGAATCGAGAGGCCTTGGTGGCCGTGTTCTGCAGGTAGCGACGGAGTCCTCTTTTACACCGTTGGCTTCGTCAGTTTCGCAGCAGAAGCCTGCGACTAGTGGGACGAAGAAATGGGGGATACTGCGCTCGTGGCCGAGGCGGAAATCGATGTTGACCTCGCCCTCGAAACTGCGATCAAGGCCGCCAAGTGTGCCCCTGCCAGACCGTACCTAGAAGTCCCAGCGCTTAGCCACTGCATGGTCAGAGATGAGTGCTAGCTCTGCCGCCTGGCGCGCGCTCAGCGACGTCTTGGACCAAAACATTATGGACATGAGGTCGCCCAAGGCGGGGCGCACGAACGGCACCAGGGTCCGCCTGGCTGGTGATTTCTAGCACAATCCTCTCGCACGTTCTGAGACAGCCGCTTACCATCGTGCTTTTCGGCCTTGTGCTGCCTCGTTCTAACATCTCGTGCATTGCGCGGTCGACATCAGGGGTGCCGGCAAGTTGATCCGCGATACGTTTCGGGCTGGAATTGTCGACCAAAAGAAGACAGAAACGGACCCAGTCACAGAAACGGTGTGTTTGTGCGCTAGATGGGCTTAGTTTTTGGCGCGAGCATAATGTTCAGCACGATATAAGCCGTGACGCGAACGCGGGGCTGCGCAGGACCTCGCAAGCGAGGCGCTGGTTCGCAGGACAATCGCCGAGGCCTTCCCGTAAGTGCCGTCCGTGCCTTCCGGGCGGTTCTCGGTGGCGCGGCGTCACACGGTTCACTCACTGGCAGTTGTCACGCGTTCCTCGGAGAAGAGTCGTTCGACGGCCAGGCCGGCTACAGTCTCACGGACGCCCCGACCTGGGTCTGCGATCCCGTCGACGGTCGCCACCCGGCGCCCGGCACCCAGCCACGCACGGAGGAAGAGAGCGCGCTGCGGCGCTGCGCGGTGCTGAACGATACAGATCTGGACAGGCACGGCCAACTTCCTGCACGGGCTGCAGTGGTGCTGCGTGTGCGTGGCGCTGGTGGTGCGCCGGGCGCCCGTCGTCGGGGTGGTCTTCAACCCCGTGACGGAGGAGTTGTACTCTGCAGTCCGCGGGCGCGGGGCCTTCTGCAACGACCGGCCCATCCGCCCATCTTACGTCAGCGAGATGACGGCAGCGTGCGTGGCCACGGAGTTCGGGGCGGCCCGCGACCCGCGCGTGGTGGCCGACAAGATCCGCGTTATGCACGCGGTTGTCTTGGCGCCGGTCACCCCCGCGCCCCGCGCCCCGCGCCCCGCGCCGCGGGCCGCGGGCTGGGAGCGAGCGTCTGAGGCACGGCGCGCGCGCAGGTGCAAGCGCTGCGGTGCCTGGGGTCGTGCGCGCTCAACATGTGCGCTGTGGCGGCGGGTCCGCCGCCAGACCAGCGCCGCAGGGGCGCCCCGCGCTGCGCGGGCGCCGATGGCTGACGCCGCGCGCGTGGCAGGGCACCTCGATGGTTACTACGAGTGGGGAATGCACCCGTGGGACGTAGCGGCGGCGTGGCTCGTGTGCTCCGAGGCCGGCGCAGTCGCCACCGACCTCGACGGCGCGCCCTTCGGCATCGCCGCCCGGCGCACTCTCGTCGCCGCGCCGGTCTGTCCAGCCGCCCGCGCGACTCCCCTCGCGCGTAGCTTAGCGTGCGGTGCGGTGGCAGGGACTTCATGGGAAGCTGCTGGCGACGCTGCAGGGCGCAGGGGCCCGCGAGGCGGCAGAGGTACGGTAGGCTCAGCGAGGACGGGCCGTGTAGCCAAGTGGCGCGGCGGTTCAATGAAACTGCTGAGGCGCTGCACCTTCTGCTACGCGTACTACGGCTTGTTCTTCTTGGAGGTGGCGAAGATGCGGCCAAGCACCCCTGCGAACACGTGTTCGACGTAGGCAGCGCTGAGAGGCGGACGCCGGGCGCGCGGGCGCGGCTGGGCGGGCGGCGCGCACCGTTGTTGGAGTCGACCATGTCGAGGAACTCGGTGTAGGAAAACTCCTTCTCCGCCTCCGACACCGACCGCTGGAACAGCTCGCTTACAACCTGCCCGTGCCCCGACCCGCAATACACCCTCACCCCGCGGCTCGCGCCGCGGGGACCAGGCGGGGGGTCCAGAGACTGAGGGGGGGACGGGCACCTTGGACATGATCTCCTTGCCAAACCGGTGGTACAGAATCTCCATGCACTCGTCCTCGCTCATCGTGCCGCCACCGTCCTGTCCCCAGTGGCGCGCTCAGAGCTGCCCGGCGCGCTCCGGAGGAAAGCGCCACGCCGCGCCCAGGCCCCAAAAAGCCACCGCGGAGGGCCTGCGCTCGTGCACCCCCACTCAAGGATCGCCTACGGACAGCGGATCAGCTGGAACCTTGTCACATATCATGAACTCGATGAGATTGTAAAGGCGCGTGGGCTCGTTGCCGGTCCGATCCTTGCGACATCGTTGGTACAGACTCACGAATGCTTCCCAGTCGATCCAACCGTTCGCATCCTCGTCCACCTGGCAAAAACGGATTCAATCATCTCAATTAAAAGGTCGTCAGCTGAAGGCCGTGGCACCGGACAGTCCAAATACTCGTGACGGCGGGCTCGCGCGTCGTGAGCCTGAGTGGTACCTCCCAAATGATGTCCTCCACCTCAGAAAGTCCATACTCTGTGTTCTTTCGTGGCCTGTGCCCCAACGACGAAAACATCTCCCCCAACTCCTCTTTGTCGATTCGTCCATCCTTCTTGAGGTCAAGACGTTCGAACACGCGGCTGAGGTTCTCCCAGTCCACTCGCTTGTCCAGGCCAAGGCGCTCCCACTCCTCCATTACGCGGTAGTGTCCGCCAGCCTCTTGCCCCTCTTCCCCCATCTCCACTGTGTACAAGTAAATCTCTGCACTGACGCCGCTCACCACTGACGTGAACCGCCGCCCGGTGCCCCACCAACCAGCGCTGTACAAGGCAGTTGGGCGCGATTTGGACGGAACCAAGTAAAAGTTGGAAAATCGAAAAATGATTGGAGCCATTCAGCTTCGTTTGTGTGTGGAGAGCAACTAGAGCAACGAAGAGGGGTGAGCTCCCTTTCTCAGGCATATTGGGGGGGGAGGAGGTGTGGGTGGCGCTGCGGAGCATGGTGTTTTCAAACAGAGGCGCCATACTACTGCTAGCATTCGGCTTGTCCCTTGTGACTCTGTCGGAGCAGGATACGGTGTCGGCCGGCCCGCAGGTCAAGCAGGGTGCGGGGTATCCACAGGCAGGCTTCAGGAAACCCATTCACCTGCGCCACTTCTTGCTGCGGGATGAGCCGGCAAAAGTGGCAAGTATCGTTTTACCGCAACTTCTCTCTGTTCAGCCTGTGCCGGCTGCCCAGGGGCCCCAGGCGGCCAGGAAGAGCTCCCGGATCAGCCAGGGACGTCTGCATCAATCAGGGGAGGTCCGCAGGCTACGCGGCTTCGGGAAGCCAGGCGAGCGCCCTGTGTTGCTCACCGGCGAGGTCAAGGCGTCGGTTGTTGAAAACTTTGATGGCGGGGAGGCAAGAAACTCAAATACTTTGCGAGGGGGAGTGCCTGGTGTCGACAGAGAGCCTGTGGAATTCATGGAGAAGAGAACGGGCTTTAGAGCATTTAGGACGGCAGGAGTCGGCCTAGGAGGTGTACGGCTACGAGGAGATGTGAGCAGAATCCATGAACCCACGGTGCCGAGCGTTGAAGAGCAGATGGGGACGGGCTTGCCGCAGTGGGGCCCTAATAGCGGCCGGCGCTCCACGGAGGCATTCCTGCTGGTGAACTACCCGTCCTGTCCCGTTCGTTTAACTTCGTGTGGCGCGATTTGATCTGTCTGAGAGACAGGTACATGTGCGGGTACAAGAAGAGGAGCGGCGGTTCCAGCAGATGCTAGTGAGCTTCATCGACGCGGTGACAGTTGCGCTCGCAGCCGGGCGCGGCAACGTGGTGTCCGTCTCGGTCAAGGAGCGCGAGGGCGCTCTCGACGTCGCGCTGCAGGAACCCCGCGCCCATACCCCAATCTCTCCTCGTGCTGCGACCTATGCTGGAGTTGCGACCTACAGGGCATGACGCGGTGCGGTGTGGCCCGCACAGGTCTCGACCCTGCGTGCACGCGTCCAGCGAACAGTGTCGTTTCTGCGCTCGGATCTCTTCGCCGCTGCTCTCGTCAATCTCACGCCGGTGCGTTGAGATGTTTCCCTCGCCCCGCGCCCCGCACGGTGCGGATCTGGACGAGAGTCCCCGCATGACGCACCACGCGATCGCAGGCGGAGGTCACGTCCGTTGCCATCTCGGACGCTCCGTTTGAGTCGGAGCTGTCGCTGCTCGACCAGCTGCTCAGCGACTCCGCCGGGCAGATCGACGTTCCCACCTTTGCGCTGCTCGTCGGCTGCGGGGTCGGCATCATCCTCATCCTTCGCGTTGGGATCTACTACGCGTGCATCGCCATCGTCCGCACCATGCACAATCGCCAGTTCCAGGAGCCGTGGCGAGCAGACGCCCTCGAGCGGCGCGGCTCGGCCATATCCTCCACGCTTTCCGAGGACATCCTGCGACCCATCACTCTCGGTTAGTGTCCGCGCATGCCGCGAGCCCCCGCGTGCCCGTCGCCCACCCACGGCGCCTCAGCTGCGGCCTCACGTCGACGGCTGCACGCGCGCACGCAGGCGGGGCCACGGACGGGGACGAGGAGACTGACAACCCCCCCCTCGGGCCACCCGCCATCTTCCCGTACGGGCCGATGCCCCCGCCGCGCCTCGGCGGCCCGACAGGCCTCGAGCGCCCCGGCGCCCTGGCCACCTCAGCGCCTGCCTCTACCCCCGTGCTGGGGTTGGCTAGGTGTGCGCCCCCTGCCGCGCGCGTCGCTCCCCCCGCCCTCACTCGCGCGACCCAAAACGACGAGACGTGTCCGCTTAGTACGGGGGGAAGCACGAGACGTGTCCGCTTAGTACGGGGGGA
>Ga0115567_10006171_pt1 | contig 11484 bp, 7 predicted proteins | sample COGITO_mtgs_1204_2_FD_88679 | JGI IMG/M metagenome (GOLD analysis project Ga0115567, IMG submission 88679) | Pelagic marine microbial communities from North Sea - COGITO_mtgs_120412 | ecosystem: Environmental > Aquatic > Marine > Epipelagic | place: Germany:Helgoland, sampling site Kabeltonne...
TGTTGGGTTATGTCGCGACCTTCAATAAGAATAGTCTGCTCAAGTGTTAAGTAGCGCGGCGCCGTGAATTGTACTTTATGTTCCCCAGCCCCAAGGTCACTGACGATCAAGGGGGTCGTGCCAGCCGATATACCATCGATTTCGACCAACGCTTCTGGCTGGCTCTTGATGGATAATTTCCCTGGTAGTTTCTGAAAATTCAGATTGACCTGTTGATCTTCATCGGTTGTAACCGTAATTCGTTCAGTAAGCGGGTAATGACCGGGTGTCGTTGCGGTAACCACTATTTCTCCTGGCCTAACAAGATAGCGGCCGCCTACTGCGAGCGTTAGCGCGCCCGATACGGACTCGGTTGCGGCTTCCGGGAAAAAGTTTATTAAAACCGCTTTTGCCGTGAACAAATGCCATCCCAGAAAAAGTATCACGACAGCGGCAACAGGCAACGAAGCGCTTTTTGCTGAGAGGAGCTTTCCTGCTTTTGCGTCAGGGTTTTGCGGCGCTTCAAAAGGTGTTGGTTCAAGCGTTTCTAGTATGTGGTCATCTTCACGCACTAGATCTTTTCCTCGCATATGATCGTGATAGTGGTTCCTCTGTCTTCGCCGTCTAAAGTGATGTCTTGTCGAACATCTCGATACCCAATTCGCGAACCCGTTAGGGTGTATCGCCCAGGAATGAGGGTTAAGGCACGCTGACGAAGCGTTCCTAACTGCCCATCTTCGCCGCGTCGCAGAACAGTGATCTGTGTCTTTTCGTCAGAATTAATAGTTAGGACAACAGGGCGTCTAGCATTGGTAATGAGGCGAGTAAGCTTCGGTAATAACGCCCTCAGGCTGCCAAAAGGCGGGGCGAGTTGACTGATCTCGATGGCCAGCGCCTGTGCAGATTTAAATTGTGTATCGCTTTGCAAACGAGCGGGGTCCGCCAAAAAATTATTGAGCGCAGTTTGGTGCGCTATGCGCAGGTTCATTTGTTCGATTTCACTTTGAATGCTGTTGATGCCCGGTGCTGTCTGAAGGATTTGTTCGAAAGCAGTTTTGGCATCAAGCCATTGCCCAGCAATAGCTGCTTCTCGTGCGCGCTGGAGCTGGCTTTCGATACTAGCGTTGAGGCGTGCTTGTTGGACCTGAATGAGACCGTCATTGGCTTCGCTATTGTCCTTGGTAAGGTTAAGGGCGCGCTGAAAGGCCTGTTCTGCCTCTAAATATCGACCAGCAGCGAGTTGGTTGAACCCTGCCGTCATGGCATTTTGGTAGCCTTCTTTTGCAATTGCATCGTTCACCGCGATTAGAGCATTCTGCGACGGCTCCCAATCTTCAAAAAGGGTCACTGCCTTGCGTAATATGGTTTTTGCAGTGACTAGTTCTCCTTTTTCTTTGGCGAGCGCCGCCTCAGCGATAAGTGCTTGAATAGCCGGAATATTTTTCACTTTCAGCCAGGTTGATTGGATTTGTTGATCGTTTGGGTTCAATCGTGCGCTGATCTCCCAATTTGTGAGCGCAAGGGTCGGCTCATATTGCGCGAGGGCTGCCTGCGCAGCAGCTAGGTAGGTCTCTTGAAGCTCAGGTAACTGATTGTTGAGTTCGGTTACGGTCTTTAAGAGCGCTCTGTAATTTTCAACGGCTTGCAGATTATTGCTTTGGCGGAAACTTTCGTCAGCTTCAATTGCACGCGCATTTAGTTCGGCTAATTTCTTAGCGTTCCAGAGTCCGATACCAAGATCTTCAAGCGAAATTAGTTGCCTTAAAAATTGTTCCGCGAGTGCAGTTACTTGCTCGCGTGCGATTTTATCTCTGGCTTGCGCGATAGGAGCGGGTCCGGGAACGGGCAACAAGCTCGCTTCTGTGGCCGGACGCGGCGTAGCGGTTGCGGGCGCCCGATCATTGGGCCCAATCAACCCGGGCAGCACGAAAAATACAAAGCCCGCGATGATTAAGAGCGCCATCCCAATCAGGAGATGATTCGGATTAAATCCACTTACTTTGCTGTCTAATTCGGATGGGGCTAGTATCGTCGCATTTCGATGCGGCGTCGTCGCCATTGCATACGGTGTAGGTTTCAACCGGTTAGATGATGTGGTTATCGTTGCTGCGAGCCCCTCATAGATTAGTTGCTGCGTCAGATCACTAAACCGATGTGCTTGTTCACGTTGCCCTGCTGCGATGATCGTTCTTGCGACATCTGTTAGTCCGGGCTGAAGTGCTAACGCGCCAGCGGTTGAAAAAGACTCGGACCCCGTCTGTTTCAGAAGCCAGTGGGCAAAGCGCTGTGCGGCTGGTCCCGCTGGGCTAGTTCGTTTCCCGGTTAGGCTCCACAATGGCCAGCCCAAGTATTGAATAAGAAAAGGCCGCTCAGCCCGGGATGAAAACCAAGGAATATCAAAACTACTGTGCGTAAAACCTAGTGTCTCAGCATATTCAAGTGCGGTGAGTATGCTTTGGAGGTCTTCATCGGATAACAAGGCCGCATCTAAATCGATACCAAGTTGGATGGACAGTTCATCCACAATGAACAGGGTAGTATTATATTCCCAAAGACCGATATGACGTCGGATGTGTGGATGACTCAGTTTCTGAAGGCGCGCACTCAGTGTTTTCAGAGTGGATACATCTGCCGGATCAATGCTGATTGCCAGCGGCGTTATGAGTACCTCACCACCGGCCACCTTGTCGGCCGCACGCCACCGGGGCGATAATGAATCAGGTGTCGGGATCGACGAAACGATCGTAAAACGGTCAACCAACTCGCTACCTACAGCTGTGAATTCAGTCATCGTTGTATTTATAGATTAGTAGGTGATTGGGGTATTCCACGATCGCTTTCATAGAGCTGCCGTAGCATTTGCCGCCACTGCTCATATTGCTGCTCGGCACTGCCGGTAAGCTCGATCGCTCGCCCTTCTATATCGAAGACGCTGGGCGCTACTTCCCGGCTCAGGGATTGTGTTAGTTCCTCCAGCGCACGGTCGTGTATTTCTGTCTGTGCTGCGCGATCGAAACCACTTTTTATCATTTTGACGCCGCCGCCTGCCACGGCGACGGATGCAATATCTCCTGCATACGTGTCACTTTTGGCGCCAGCAAGAAGGGCTAGGCCAACTAGCCCAACCCCTTTAAGTTTTCGATCTAAGGCTTCTTTTTTGCCTTTTCGCAACATAACAGCTTCGTCATAGGTCGCGTATCGCCATTCATAATAAGAAGGCGCTACGTCTTTATGAAAATTAAAGTAGTAATCATCAAAGGTATCGACTAATAAATCATCCTGGTTACGAATTCGATCGATCTTTTGGCGCACAGTATCGTTGTCCGCAGGTACTTGGAGAATCCTGACTTTGCCTTGTGAGTCGGTTTGCAGATAGGCGCCAAACGCATCTGGCGCGAGGTTCGCAGCGAAGGCGATATCAGCGGTAAGTTTAACGCTATTGATCTGCGTCTGGCCGACCTCCTGATAATATAGAATCAAGTCGTCAGCGACGGCATTGTATAAGCTTTGAAAAGGGTCTTCTCTTAATAGCTCCTCGGCTTCGGTCTTGTAAGCATACTTGCTAGCTGTATCCTCATAAATTTTGGTCAGCCAGGTTTCACCGGTCGCATCGGTTGCCGTGATGCTAACGCTTAACTGCTCGCCGTCAGATTCGAGAATTTTACCAGTGATAACCAATTCATGATGTTGCGCCGCGGTTGGAACCATCCGTACAATGCCCCAATTGCCAGTTTGTTGGAGCGTCTCTTTTAATTGGAAGGCAATATAACGGGATTCCGCGCGACGGACTTCTGCTGTGACGGGTATTTCTCCATCATTAGCGTTAGCTAACGCAGCGAGGTTGGGGTCAAGCGGTATTACCGTGACGTCAAGCCTAGGAGCACCGGACTGAAAATTTTGGAGCTGTATGGGTGGCGTAGCGCTGGCTGTGATGACTTCCGTTGTACTGCAGCTACTGATTAGCCAAACGATACCCGTTGCGAACAGAACCCAGAGTGGGCTTCGATGATTTGATTCCAAACTGCGCGTTAGATCTCTCATCAGTTAATCGTCCTCCTTGTAACCTTTATAACGCTTGTATTCTTCCCAGTATTTTTCCCTGAGTTCTGGGTCGGGTTCTGAAGCGGCTAGTTCCCTCAGTTGTGAAGCTAAAATGTCATCGCCTTCAGGGGATGGTATATCTGATGGAACTGAGAATGGCGCCCCAAAATCTCTGTTGTCACCTGCTGCTTGTGGTTCTTGAGCTAAGACAGCCACTTCGATGTCCTCCTGATCTTTGCTTCCATTGTCTTTATCGGCCAAGCCCGCTTCAGCTATCTTTTGGGCATCGATTGCCGGAGGCAACATTGTAGCCTCGCTAGAGTTTTGACGTGCCACTGTCTTGGCCAATGCATTACGCACAGCCTGAACATCGGATTCAAATCTTTCGATCGAAGCGTCTAGTTTGGCGTCGATGGAAGCGACCCGGGGATCTTGACCGCTGTCCGTTACTGGCGAGGGAGGCAGGGCCTTATCGCTCCCTAGGCTGGGAAGTGAGAAGGTTGCTTCCCTGACGGCCTGATTTGCGAGTACAAGTAACCTAGCAGCATCACCGAGGCGCTCGCTATCTGCTGGTGTTGTATTGGTGCCTTCAGCACGATTCAGTTCTTTTTCAGCGATTAAAATCGCGACAGTTGCCTCGCTGATGGCGTTCTCAATATCTGCTTGTTTTGTTCCGCCATTTCTATTTGGTGCGCCACCAATATCTTTATCCAAATTATCAGCATCGGTTTTAAGCAGTTCACCTGCTGTCTCGAGTGTTTGTCCTGCTTTTCGTAAGGCCTCGTCTAACGCTGTCCGCGCAGTTTGGCTGGCGGCTTGGATTCCGCGTGGGTTGTCGTCTGCTCCTGCAACCTCGTCGTTCGCTTCGGTTCTTAATCCACGGGTTATTGCCTTACCAATTTTTGCAAGGGCCGCGCCAGCTGTGGCGGTTTGTTCAGAATCAGATCTCGATAGGGGGTTATCGGGCGCCGCTGTAGCCTTTGTGTCCTTTTGATCATTGGCCTGCTGTCGATCTGGGCCGTCCGTTGGTTGTCTATTTTGCGTGTTTGGCACACCACTTTCTGAGTCAGGAGGGGACGATCTCGGCATCCTTGACGGGCTATTCGGTGCAGAGGCACTCGGCATTCGCGGTTGGCTATTCGGTGCAGAGGCACTCGGCATTCTAGGTTGGCTATTCGGTGCAGAGGCACTCGGCATTCTAGGTTGGCTATTCGGTGCAGAGGCACTTGGCATTCTAGGTTGGCTATTCGGTGCAGAAGCGCTAGGCATTCGCGGAGGACTACTTGATGAGGGCGGGCTCGGCATACTCGGTGAGTTAGAAGAGGGGCTTGGTAAACTGGGGGAACTAGGCGGCTTTGCCGGTGTGCTTGGTGATTGACAGCCGCTGACCACCAAGAGGCCAATTAAGGTCAGTATCACGAGGCGCATGCTGGGCTCCTTAAATAGATCTTGAGTTTGCTGAATTAAAGCTGAATTAAAGCTGAATTAAAGCTGAATTACGATGATTGTCGTAGATTTGGATGAGTGGAAGTAGGCATAAGGGGATTTAATGTCTTAAAGCATTCCGGACTTTATAGTTAGTTAGCATGAAAGTGATTTTGTCATCGATTGCTTTGCTGGGAGAGGCACCGTAAATTGTTATAACTAGTATCAAATAATTTTGAAGGACTGGGCTATAACTCGTTGCGCCATTACCCGCTAAAAAAGGGGCCGAATATTGGCGTTTGACAATGATCAATAGGTAAAAAGACTATCACAATCGATATCCAATCAGGTGGTGAGTAATGCTGCGTTTTTCCAGGTTGTTTCTTGTGAGCTTGTTAGGGCTCCTACTTGTCAGTTGTACCCGCTCAATAACGGTTTCTGGCGAGATGCCATCGCCGCTCGTGGCGAGATTGCCCTTATCAATAGGGCTTATATTTGAGCCGGGTTTTAGCACCCACATTCATTCCCAAGTCGATGATGGGCCTAGCAACAGCGGCGCTTGGGAAGTCTCTCTGGGCGAGTCGCAGTATGAGCTCTTTGTGACAGTAACTGAGTCTATGTTCCAACGCGTCGCCCGTGTTGATACGTTTGATTGTCGTTTTGAAGATTCCGATGAAGGCCAGGTTTCGCTTCGTCCAGATGGCTGCCTTAAAATTAAGCTTGTCGAATATGCGATCGGACCACCAAGTTTCGTTGGGGGAGATTCCTATGCAGTTTCTCTTACTTATGAAATTGGACTAATAGATGCCAAGGGCAATCTGATTGATGCTTGGCCCGAGGTAGTGGGTTACAGTAAAAGTGAGGGGAATTTGTTCAACGCAGAAGATACGATCAATAAGCTCACGGTCGAAGCGCTTCGGGATGTGGGCGGACACCTTGCATTGGATTGGCGAAAGCGTGAAAGGGTCAGCGCTTGGTTGGATGCAAGCGCGCTTAGAAGCGAAGCAAAGCCGATTATGTAGGCCAGTGATCTGTTATAACGGAGCTTATTTTCTGAAGCACTTAAACTTAGTATTGCCAATGACTGGGAGCGAGGTTAAGAAGCGATGTGTATCTTAGGGCAAATTAACTTTCTCACCATATGGCTCGAGCGCAGCGCGATCGGCCTGATGTTGTTAGCGCTCGGCAGTTGCGCGACAACTCGAGTTGAGCAATCCCGCCAACCCACCTCTGTGCTTGGCGAAGGCGAAGCGATGGTCATTCTTGGGCGAGTAACCCCGCGTGGCGAAACTGAGGAGGATTTTACCGAATGTTTGGCGGAGATATTGAGCCAGGGCAGCAATCCGGTACGTTTGGTCTCTGAGGATCAATTTAAAAATGACCTTTATCCGCATTTTGAGAGCGAAAGAGCGCCGGCTAATGTCGAGGACCTTGCGAGCTTATTTGCTGAAATTGGCGTGCGAGCCCAAATCGAGAAATCGAATGTGCGTTATTTGGCCTGGATTGAGGGTGACACGGTGAGGGTTGACGCTGGCGGGTCAATGACTTGTGCAGTCAGCACATTTGGCGGTGGTTGTTTCGGCATGACCTATTGGGAAGATGACGCTTCTTTTGAAGCGTCAATTTGGGATCTAAAGCGCGAGACGGCAGCAGGACAAATAAGTGCCGACGCTAATGGGACTAGTTATATAGCTGGTTTGCTGGTGCCGATCCCCGTGCTAGCGCGACCAGAGAACGCGGCTTGCAAGGGGTTGGCAGAGCAACTACGCATTTTTATTACTGGAATGGAAGAGTAAGCAGCGAAAAAGCGGGCGTCTCGAATTCCGCATTCGTTATGCCTTTCAGTACTGGTTAACCAGTGTCAGTATCGACCGTATCGACCGTATCGACCGTATCAACGGACAAAGGGGAAGGCGCGTCGGTCCTGGTTCGTGTATTTTTAGAAGGTCTAGGAATGAAGACCTGGCGAGCAGTAAACACTACTTCTTCAGCGATGCCATTACGTAGCGCGGGGCGATAGCGACTACTACGGACCATATCACGGGTCCACCGTACCTCCCTGTTGGGCACGTTCTTGTTTATCACTTTGATACGCTTGGGACGGCCCTCTGTTGAAATGGTAAAGCGTAAGTCCACAGCATATGAGGGGTTTGGCGTGGCATCGTCTTTATCGCTCCTTGGGTCGAAGTAAATAGGCTGATAGCGGGTCGGCCACAAAAGGACCGGTTCGGATGGCGCTAAAACGGTTCCTTTCAGATCGCGAAGTGTCTGGGCTTCCAATGTTTCGAGATTGGCGACCGGCCCGCCTGCCGGATCGGCCGAAGATTCTGGGTTCTTAGCGACCCACGCCTTACGATAGGCCGTTAGTGCTTTCTTGTTTTCTGTTAAAATATAACCATCGGCCAAAGCTAGCCAAGCTTCCGATAGCTCTGCAGGTGTGGTGTCTGTCTGATTCTGAATAATTGCAAGAATTTGTTCCAATGCTTGCTCCTGCAGCCGCCGGTCACCGCCCCGCCAACTATGGATCCGGGCCTTGGTTTCTAGCGGCTCAATCAGGGCAGCCGCGTAACGTCCCTCAGCCTCACTGATTTCCGAGATCGCCTCTGCGAGCAGTTCTAGGGACTCATTAAATAAAGTTTGTCGAAGCAGGCGGTTTAAATCATCGGCGAAAGGTGAAAGCGTTCTGGCTCGTTGGCCGAGGTAGGCGGCAATCGCCACCTTGACTTCACTGAGGGCAGCGCCGCCCGCAGGGAAAACCCGTTTTGCAATCTTAAGGATATATCTCTGGGTGTTGTCTGCCGCTGCTGGTTCATCCGTTATGAGATAGACTCGAGTCAGCCAATTAAGGTTGCTTGTCTGCTCAGCCGCAAACAAACCAAGGCTTCTGTGCTGAATGTTCTGGCTCCTCCGAAAATAATCCTCCGCAGTGTCGTAATCCTCGCGAAGAAACCCATTGATTCCAATTGCGGATAGCAAGCCAGTTAATTGGGGGTCGAATGCACTTTTGCTTTGATTGAAGAGCGCAAGCGCTGCACGCAAGGATTGATCGCCTGTTGCCAGATCCCCAGCGTAAGTTTGTAGTATGCCGACATTTGTTAAGCGCATAGCACGATAGATTGGCTCGATAGCGTCATCACGTAAAATGCTTTGGCTCAGATCAGCAGCAAGGCTTCGGGCTTGATCTTCAGCGATAATAGGTGTCGTTTTCGAATTCCCGTCACTGGCCTTACTGTGTAAAAAAGCGAGATCATCTGTTTCGTAGAGCAGGTTGAGAATAAGAGCAGGGTTCGCATTGGCCCAGAGTGGGCTGAATATCAATAACGTCATGAAAATCCGAAGCATACTCAAACCTCCTTCTCGATTTGGTTCTCCCGAGTTTTGAAAGTCTGCGTAAAGGGCAAGTTTAGCGTTTCGACTGGCAAGCCATCGTGGATCGCGGGTTTAAATCGCGCAACCTTGAAGACCTTTTTCATGAGGTCTCGAACTTGCCGTGGGTAACGATCTTCAAAGCGGATGTTGATTGCTTTGCCCTCTGCTGTAATATCCACTGTCATCTGAATTTCTAAGGCTTCTAAGCGCGTTAAGGCTCGATATCGCGTTGGTAGTGCCTGCTTGAGTTGATCAAGGTTGAAGCGAAAAGGCGTGCCGATCACGGGCTCAAAATTATCGGTAAAGCCGCCGAATTCAGATTGGGGCGCCTCCGTAACCGGGAGGAAGTCTTCGTTCAATGCAACGGTAAAGATTTGAGGGGACTCAGACCAAAGCGCGTCGTCTGGATACGCACCGGCTAAGATTCTGCGTCGGCGTAATTCTTGTCTGAGCTTCATATCAACCCGCTTATTGTGCTCAAGGTCGTTATACCTCTGGAGACCTGAAATCAACTGTGGCGCTCGGTTTGTCATGGTGTTTTGCTGAGCGTAGTGCATAGCCGCGAGGCTTGCTTGGCCATCGAGGGTGAGTAAATCACCAACTTTTTGTTCAAATTGTATGAGTAGGTCGGCAGACAAATCTTGTTTTTTAGCTCGCGCCAGCAGCGCGATGGCATCACTGCTATGACAGCATTGCGTAGAAAACAGCTCAATATCTAATCGAAGTAAAGCCCGTTCTGGCACAAAGGGTTCGCTGGAGAGCTCTTTTTTAAGCGATGCGCCCAATAACCGCCTAGCCGCGTCAAATTGTCCTGAGTAAAGATACCAGCGTGCTAAGGCAAGTTCAGCTTGGATTTGCGTGTCAATCGATGTACTACGTTGCCCTAGAAAATGATTAAATTCTTTAATTCGGTTAGCCTGCCGATAATCTGATTGTTTAACATGAGTTGTCGCTAATTGGTCCAAGATCAACGTTTGTCTATCGGTGAATAGGCCGTATTTACGGTGCAACAGGTGCTGCGCTTGCAATAATAAGTCTTCGGCGACTGCCCAGTTCAGATTGGCCATTGCGCCGATTGCCTCAGCCTCTAGTGTCTCAGCCTTTGAGGATGAGCCTGGGGTGTAAATGATGCTTGCTTCAGCTGCCATCTGCTCGGCGTGTGCGCCTGAGATTAGGCTCGCGCTCAAACCAACGTAGAGAACTGCTCGAAACAGAATCGCGGCGATACTTCGAACACTCAGCAGCCATTGAAATTGGGTCATAAGGCGTGGAAACCTTTTGGTAATAAGCGATTTAGTGTAGTTTTAAACGTGGTTGCAGCGCAAATCGTTCAGTTGATTTTCAGGCAGGGTGCTGAATAATGATGGTTATGAAATCAACGCTTTCGATACGGATCAATGTGGTAACTAAAATATTTCTCCAGTCCGCGTGCTGGATATTAACGTTGGGCACGCCGGCAGTTGGTACCGCTAGCGATGCAGGAGGCCTCGCCTCAAGCCTAGGGAGCACTTCCACAAATGCCCCGGTCGGGACGGAAGATGCAAGTTCAGTAGCATCGAATCCAAAAGAGAAAACGAAACTTCAGCAGCTAAATGATTATGTAAGCGCCTTGGGGGCTGCATTGCTAGCAGCAAGCGATTATTCCGGTGAGGATTTTAAATTCGAGGTTTGGGAAGACCCTATGGTCAATGCCTCGACTGACGGCAAAAAAACTATTCATATCAGCACTGGCATCATGTTGCGTATGAATTCAGAAGCAGAGCTCGCAGCGGTGCTCAGCCATGAAATAATGCATAACCTAAAGGAACATAGAAAAAGAAGTGAACGTCGAGGGAAGATAAAGAATGCGTTGGGGCAAACGACCGCAATGGTTTTAGGTCGTACTAGCGAGAGTCGGCGCGAAATCTGGGGCGCGATGCAGGATGTAAACGAGCTTGCTTTTACGCAGTTTGATCAGAATCAGGAGTTCGAGGCAGATCTTTATGGGGCCGAGTTGCTAACAAAAGCGGGATTCGAGCCAACAGGCGTTGTAGAAATGTTGAGGACCTTAAATGCTGAAAGCTCTCTAGAATTTAAACGATCTAGACTAGAAGAAAGAAAAAATAGAGAAGAGCGTTCGTTTGCCAAGTCTCATCCGCCAACGCCAGAGCGGATGGCACGTGCGCAGCAGAAAGTTGAAGATCTGCTGCAACAGGGTACGGATCGCCAAGACAAGGAAATGAGTGAAGTTGGGATGGGATTAAGCGATGATCAGTTCTTGCTGCGCCTTAACGGAATTTCCTACGAACCGCTGAATACGGGTACTGTTTTTAGGGGAGGGCGTTTTTATCATAGCCAATATCAGATGAAGTTAGCCTTCCCGGATGGCTGGCGCCACAAGCAAAAAGGGCTGGGTTCGTCAGCTGTTCACGAATTTGTGTCGATAACTGGTGACGCTGCTTTTGAGGTGAGCAATATGCGCTTTAGGTTTGGAATGACGCCGGAAAGCTTCGCAACGGAGCGACTGGGGCTCCAAGTAAAGGACGGCTACAATCTAACTATAGGCGGTTTCCCAGCTTATATCGGTATCGCTGAGCGCGCTCAGACGCTCTTTGGCGAGCGACCTGTACGGTTTGTCATTGCCTTTGACCCACTAACCGAATATGCCTTTGTCGGCCAAGGTTCCGGAAA
>Ga0115567_10006175_pt1 | contig 11476 bp, 13 predicted proteins | sample COGITO_mtgs_1204_2_FD_88679 | JGI IMG/M metagenome (GOLD analysis project Ga0115567, IMG submission 88679) | Pelagic marine microbial communities from North Sea - COGITO_mtgs_120412 | ecosystem: Environmental > Aquatic > Marine > Epipelagic | place: Germany:Helgoland, sampling site Kabeltonne...
TGACTTTCTGTTGACTCAAATACTTCATTGCACATTTTTAATCTGAATTTCATGACGGATCATCAGCGCTTCGGATCCATTCGAAAAGTTTAAATTTAACCGAAACAATCCGGTATTGGCCAAACCTGCAGGTTGAAATTCAAACGCGTCGATCGGGGTGGTTTCATTATCAATGCTGTCAGCGATCAACGCTCTGTCTGGCGGCTCCGTCGGCAGACAATCCGCGTCCGAGGGTAGACATTGGTTCTCCCGAATAGAATAGTTAGCACTCGCGGCGGTTAATTTTCGGTACCGGTAGAGCTTACCCCCGGTTAAACAATAACTTTCGGGTTCCGCCGCATAGTAAACGCGCTTGCCGGGGCTGCTGGAACCAAACTGATGGCTGGACACTAGGGTGATTGACTGTGCGGCGGCGCTTACAATCGTTGCAAGGGGCCCAGGATTTGATTTTTGATAGATGTCGCCCGCCGCCATGGGATAGATCACAGCGTAAGCGCCGCCCGTTACCACCGGCAGATGAATCACGCTCACAGTTGTACTGCCGGGGCTCACAAAGGGCGCATCGGTATAATAAGACGACGCGATCGCTGGTAGAAACTCTAAGCATTGCTCGTCGTTCGAGGTGGAGGCTCTAACGCGGATCGAGTTTGGCACCGCTTCGTTGATTGCGCGTTCAATTTTATTAACCGTAATCCGGCCCAGAGCGCTGAGTTGATTTCTCATGGCCGTGTCGTGATAGGTTTGGGTGGAACTCGTAATAAACGCCACGCTACCGCCAGCCAGAATCCCCATCAGGAGTATCGTCATCACCAACTCAACCAGCGTTAAGCCCGCTTGAGGCTGTCGAGTCCTATTGGATCTATGGTCTTGTTTAAGCTGCAAAGCGCGTCGCCCAATTGGCGTTAAGGCAGGAAGGTTGACCAGATATTACCCCTGCCTGCAATGGATACGCCGCCACTAGAAATTTGCCTTATAGGTCGTGAATTTCAATTCTTCGCCCGTAGGCTGCGTCACGGTTAGAACGATTCGCTTTACCTCACCCAAACCACTCGGCTGATCCACTGCAACCTGAACTCGGAAGTTCTCATAGCCGGCGCGAACATCCCCACTCGAGTTGGTTAAATCCTGGTCGCCCGCAGAGCCGGTGCCTTCATCGAGACCATCAAAGTCATCAACGTCGTCATAAACTGCTTTATTGCTTTCACAATCAGTAGGTTCGCTGCCGCTGCTATTGGTTCGAAGGCAACTTGCGCCACTGACGGTGATTTCAGGCCCATAATTAGCCTCCATCGTACAACCGGCGGCGCTCGGCGCGCCGCAAGGCGGCACCCCACCCACCGGGGTGAATTCGTCATAACCACGGCTCATGATTTCATCTAGGTAGGATTGCGCAAGATCGAGCGCTTTGACGTCTGTCATGACGCTCGACCCTGCCGTGCCCATCTGAGATAACAATTGGGTCGTCGCCGAAAGTGCAATCCCCAATATGAGGATCACAACGATCATTTCAATCAGCGTGATGCCTGCAGCGGGTTGCGAGCGGTTCGTTTTTGTCATGTCAGTACTCAAACCCATCGAGACCTCTGGGCAGACTACTCGCAAGCGCCTGAGTGTGCAAAGCCCGCGGGTGATACACAAACGCGCTTAACGCCATTTAAACAAAACTGAACGCCCATGCTTTCATCAATTTCGGCATTGGCATTAAACGTAATGGTCAGAGGATTACCACTGTTAATCGTTGAACAAGGGTTTGAGGCAATCGCGGTCACCACACCGGCGCCCAGAACGAAGTCTGAAACGCGAATCTCTTGCAAAGCATTTTGGTCCAACCCGCTGGTTTGAATAACGGCCGTTACGCCGTCGGAGGATACGGTAAGCGCAACGCTACTGCGACCAAATGCCGCCAACTGAGCCACGCGTCCGATCGAGATAATTCGGTTTTCAATAATGGCTTGATCATAGGCTTTGGTTGAAGCAAACCGAGGTGTGATCGTCGCGAGCACAATACCTGAGATTAAGATGACAACCACGAGCTCAACAAGTGTAAACCCGTGGTTGTTGTTATTTTGCAACTCAAACCCCATAAAAGCGTTTAAGGCTTTGCCCCATGACCATCTTTATCTGCCACCTACAAGAAGGCATCTATGCTAACGCACTAACGATCCTTCAGATGCGTGACCGTTATTACAGATCCGCGGTTGTTACAGTTGAGTAGGAGCCATCAGAAAAGGTGTAAGTGAAATAGGCCGAATAACCTCCACCAGTGATACCCTCTGGAAGAAAGACATAGTTACAGTAGGTCGGCGTAGTAGAGTCCGCTACTGCGAACCAATCCACCTTAGGATCTGCGGCTGCCCATGCTGCTTTTGCCGCAGTAATCGCGTTTGCACCCGTTGATCCAGCAGCCGCTGCATTCACAGGCGTTGAACTCGGCCCCATCAAGACATCGTACAGTTCCTTACAATCAGTAGCGGCTTGAGCTTGAGTGGTAGCATTAGCCGATTCGTCAACAATAAAACCCTTCAAATTTAAGAATGCATCGGCCGCACTCACAACTCCATCGCCATTCGCGTCCACAATGCGGATCGAGGGCCGCCCTTGGGCATTCCATAGCCCGTTTGTTTGCGCCGTTGCAGCGACCATTGAGGATCGCAGGCTCTCTACTTGTGACAAGTAGGCATCATCCGCAACATCTAAGAATCTTGGCACCGCGGCCGCGGCCAAAATACCCAGGATGATAATCACAACAACCAGCTCGACAATGGTAAAGCCCGCTTGCTGCGCTTTCCCACTCGTTAATTTTTTTGTTCCAAATTTCATTGTTTTCTCCAATTAGTAACTAGGCCAATTTCTGGACCCTGCAGCTCGAACTTTCCGTGATTTTAGTGCTTTATGCAACCACTATTATCACCGAGATGCGGCCAAATCCCAGATCGGTAAGAACACGCCCAAGGCCAGAATCGCAACTAGAATTGCCATGAACGCAATCAGGATCGGCTCAATGGACGAGGTCAGTTTAACCAAGTCATATTCAACTTCGCTTTCATAAAAATCGGACACTTCATCTAACAGTTCGGGCAAACTGCCACTTTCTTCTCCCACCGCAATCATTTGAAGCACCATCGGCAAAAAGATGCCGCTTCTTTGAGCGGTTAAATACAGGCTCTCGCCTCGGGCAACCCCAACCCCCATGCCAGCAATGCGCGAGCCGATATATCGGTTGCCGACCACCTCGGCCACCACATTCAGCGCCGTCACAATCGGCACGCCGCTGCGCCCTAAAATCGCGAAGGTTTTGGCAAACCGTCCGAGCGCCACCCGCTCGAAGATACCGCCAACCAGCGGAATCCGCAATCTAATGCGATCCCATAAAACCCCGCCCAGACTTGTGCTCGCCCAATAGATGAAGCTCCCTGATGCAATCACTATGATTGCAATCAAAACAGGCCAGTAGTTCACGGCGAAATCGGAAGTGGCAATGAGCGCTTTGGTTTGCCAGGGCAATTTATCTCCCAATCGTTGAAAAACGCCGGAGAACGCTGGAATCACGAACACCGTGATCATCGCGACGGCGCCAGCCATCGCGGTTAATACAAAGGTGGGGTACCGGGTTGCGCTTTTTAATTGCTTACTGGTTTTTCGCTCGATCTCCATATAGCCTGCAAGGTCTTTGAAGGCCAGGTCAAGCTGCCCCGTGCTCTCCCCAACTTTTAAAATCGAGACGTAAAGTTCACCAAAGACCCTGGGGTGGTGCATCATGGCATCGCTTAAGGTATTGCCGCGCCCAAGGCGATCGACTAGATCGGAGAGCACCCGTTTGAGCGCCAGATTGGTTATGGACGACTCAAGGCCGCGAATCGCGCGATCCAGCGGCAAGCCCGCCTTGGTCAGATTGTACATTTGCCTGCAGAAGGTGATGTGTTCGATCTCGGTGATCTGACTGCTTAAAAAAAATTTCGAGAAATCAAAGCCTGGGCCGGATAACGCTTTGGCTTTTATCTCGATCGGCGTAATGCGGCTACTGAATAATTGATCTGCAGCAGCTTCGACACTCGCGGCCTGAATCAAACCGTTTACCAGCGCGCCGTCCACATTGCGACCCCGATAGGCGTAGTTCTTCATCCCTAGACCTTGTCTTCCAGCTCAAATGCGCCTGTCGACACGGCCTTAGACGCTCGGTCTAGGGCGCCGTCCACTTCATCGACCGCGCCGATCGCATCGATCCTAGAACGCCTTTCGGATAATTGATCCTCGGTCAATACAGCGCCCTCTTGATGCTCATCATTTGTCTCGGGCTCTTCAAGTTCCTGAGCCACACGCAGCACCTCACTGATTGCGGTCGCGCCTTCTATCGCGTGTTCTAGTGCACTGACAATCAGCAACTTGAAACCGGGTTGCTGTTTTGCTCGCTCGATAAACAAGCTCGAGTCACCACGCCGTAAGGCATCTGCCACATCATCCTTGATCATTAACATTTCGAATACGCCGAGCCGGCCTCGGAAGCCAGACTGGTTGCAGTTGTGGCACCCCACTGGACGCCTGAGTCGAGCCTGTTCAACCACGTCTTTGTCGAGATAGCGCTCTAACCAACTAACCTCGACCTTATCGGGAATATGCGGCACCGCACACTCATCACACAGTTTTCGCATTAGGCGCTGGGCAACAATAGCGCGCAAGCTAGAGGCCGCCAGAAAGGACTCAACCCCCATATCCATGAGGCGCATGGCCGATGAAATGGCGTCGTTAGTATGCAGGGTCGACAACACCAAATGACCGGTCATCGCCGCTCGCAGGGAGATTTCAGCGGTTTCAACATCGCGGATCTCACCCACTAGAATGATATCAGGGTCCTGCCGCAGCGAGGCCCGCAACACATTGGCGAAGGTTAAACCGATGCCACTATTGATTTGAACCTGGTTGATTCGAGATATCTTATATTCAACAGGATCCTCAGCAGTAATGATTTTCTGTCCAGCCTGATTCAATTCTGCCAAGGCGCCATAGAGGGTCGTGGTCTTGCCACTGCCCGTTGGACCTGTAACCAAAATCAAACCATATGGCATATGAATCATGCGCCTAAACTCGCGCAGCATGCTTGGCGACATCCCGGAATCATCAAGATTGGTGATCCCGGTACTTTGATCCAACACTCGCAGCACCGCCGACTCACCGTATTCGACCGGCATGGTGGACATCCGAACATCCAGCTTTCGTCCCTTCACCAGCAAGCTAAAACGACCATCTTGCGGCAGCCGTTTCTCAGAAATGTTCAGCCCCGCCATTAATTTTAGTCGCAACACCAAAGGGGCACTGATGCGGTGCTCCTTCATCACCTGCTCTTGCAGGACGCCGTCCACCCGCTGCCGAATCCGTAGCAAGTTCTCATCCGGCTCAATATGAATGTCCGATGCGCGGACCTGAACGGCATCTTCAAAGATTGATTGCAGCATTCGCACAACCGGCGCCTCTTCGGCTTCAGTGTTTTTCTGCATGCCTTGTAGGTCGAATAAATCGTCCCCAACCTCACTTTCCAATTGCTCTGCGAAGGTTTCAATCTCCCGGGTCTTTCGGTAAACCGTATCTAAGGTATCCAGCAGTTCGCTCTCGCGAACGATAACCACATCCACGGGCTTTCGAAGAATTCGGCAGAGCTCGTCATAGGCGAAGATATCCAGGGGGTCGGCCATACCCACCATCACGACACCGGCTTTCTCAGACAAAACAATGGCTCGATGACGGCGTGCGTGGCCTTCTTCCAAACGGTGCACCAACTCAACATCAAATGGATATTGCCGAAGCCCCATAAAGGGCACACCCAATTGCTTTGATAAGCATTTCAACATGTCTTCTTCGGTGATGATCGCCGACTCAACGAGTACCCGTCCCAATTTTCGACCGGTGGCTTTTTGCTCTTGCAAAGCGCTCAGCAACTGACTTTCTGAAATTGCGCCTGCATCAACCAGCAAGTCCCCCAACCGAACCTTCTTGGGTGCTTCTCTCATGAGCGCCCCCGCAGGGCCGCAAGCCGTGAGCGGTTATAACGATCCAACGTCATATCATCTAAGCCCAACTGCTGGGCCATCTCAAAGGCCGCCTCGGCTTCCGCTCGCTGGCCCAGACTGTCATAGGAAATTGCGACACCAAACCACCAGGCAGCTTGCCGTTCATCGATCCGAACCAACGATCGATACACCGCGTTGGCTGCATCAAACTGCTTGTTGGCTTGCAGCAGCAGTCCATACAACTCGAAGTACTCGGTATCATCCGCAAGGTCTGGCGGGTAAGCCGCAATCATCTCAAGCGCGCCTACGGGATCAGCGGCTAGGTGCATTCTAGCGTACAGTTTTTTAAAGACTGTTAAATCAGGTGCCAGACGCAAGCCTTCCGCTAAATACCCAATGGCCTCAGCCGTTTTTCGCTGTTTCATCAACAGCATCACCAAAACTTGCCGGCTTTCGTGCGCGAGCGGTTGCGCTTGAATAAAATTGATCAAATCTCCTTTCACCAATTCAGCCTCGCCTATTTCAATCTGCCGGATTGCCTCACGACTTAAGCGCAGATCCTCTTCTCGAAGACTTCTGGCGCGGGCTATCCGCACTTCATTATCGACAATTTCGGCTTCAAAGTTGACGGGGCTCTGCAGCGCAAAACCAGGTTTTACCATTGTAGCATCGGTCTCAGGCATGCTCGATTTTTGCCCGTTTATACCACCAAAACTTGCCAAAAAGTCCGTTCGGTCTGGCGCTGCGGGCCGCAATACGGCCACGTTTGCGGCACTCACTTGCCAAATGAGACAACAATTCAGTAACAACGCGCCAAGCACGCTCTGCGTCTTTTTCATGGCTGCATTCCCTGATAGTAAGGATCGATCACCCGCCGCATGTTCCGTACCCGCTCAACCGATTCATCCAGTAACGTTTCCATGACGCGATCTTGATCGACCAGCGCACGCAATAAAATTACCAACTCGGTCTTCTTGGTTTCGCGCTGTTTTTGCTCCAAAGCCGCTCCGAGAACCGGCACTTTTTTTACCCCCGGCACCCCTGACTTGCTCCCCGATGCGCGGGTTTGCATCAAGCCTGAGATCACAATGACCTCGCCATGCCGGACCCGCGCGATGGTGTCGGATTCGCGGGTTGCGCTATTGGCCAGCGGGAACTCTTGCCCATTGATAATCTTCAAATCCTCTTTAACGTCGCTCAGAATCGGATGGATGTGGAGAATGATATTGCCTTCCCCGCTAATTTGAGGCGTCACGTCCAGCGCGATCCCAGAGAAGAACGGCTCTAGGTTGCTATTTTGGTTGGTGGTTTGCTCAATGCCAGCGCCAAAACTTACGGTATTGGAGTTCGTTAAATAATACGCCTCTTCGCCAACTTTAAAGATCGCCTTTTGATTGTTGAGCGTTAAGATCCTAGGGCTGGAGATCACCTGCACATTACCTTGGGTTTCCAGCAGTCGAATCACCCCGCCAAAATCTGAAAAGTTCATGTTCACCGTTAAGGGGCGACCCGCCGAGCCTGTCGCACTCGCTGTCGAGCCATATTCGACAGACGTTCGATTTCCACTTTCAATGAGCGACTCCAGGGTTAACCCCGTATCCAAACTCCCATCATACAGCGACTGCAAGTTGATCCCCGCCTGAAAGGATTCGTTCAATTCCACCTCAAGAATTTTCGCTTCTAACACCACCTGCCGCTGCAGCGCTTCTTGCGAGGCCTTTAAAAAGGCTGCTACCTGCTTAAGCTCCTCGGGGTAGGCTTTAACCAAAATCATACCGGTATGGGGCGAGATGATCACCGAGCGTTGCGGCGCGTCCCGCCCTAACCCATTAACGCCACTTACTTGATTACCCGCCAGACCGATAATGTTGCCAATCACGGCTTCTAAGTCTTTCCAAAAATCCGTTTCGGTTTCGGTACTCAGACTGGCGCCACCGCCTTGACCACCACCTTGTTGTCCACCACCTTGCTGTCCACCACTTTGCTGTCCACTACCGCGTTGACCAATACCTTGACCACCGCTACCTTGCCCGCCCCCGCTACCATCTTGAGACATGCCGCTTGAGGACACCGACATACTGGATGTGCCTTGTCGAGTTACATTTAAGTAATTCAGTTTAAAAATACGGGTTTGCAGCCCACCGGGTCGAATTTGATAGATGCCGTTTTCTGCTGAAATCGCATAACCATACAGTTCCGATACCTGATCAATCACTTGTGCAACTGTGACATTTTTCAGATCCAGCGCCGAGATCTCGCCCGATACATCCGGGTGAATGACGACGCTGTGGTCGGTGCCTGCCGTGAGTAACGCAAAAAATTCGCGAATACCCATCGCATCTTTTACCGAGAAATCAAATCGCGTTTCACTCAAACCCTCGTAACCGGCACTGAGATCGAGCCTTGGCACCATTGCCGCCAGAACGTTCTCAGGTGGGATCACCCCACTTTGAGTTCGCATTTGGTTTCGGCTTTCAACCAGCTCGGTTTCCACAGCGCTCAAAATTTCCCGATCATAGGCGCGGTACTGACTGGGGCTTTGACAGCCTGGCAATACCGCGAGCCCAAGCAGCAGGAACGCAACTGCTGGCGGCTGCCCGCAACCGCCGAGCCAGGTGTTTCTTGTTATACTCCGACTCATGGCGTTTCCTGCTTTAACGTGCCGTCGTTCATGAAGATCTGCCGAGTTTCATTGTTTACCGAAAGGGATACGCTGTCTCGTTCGATGGCGACCACACTCGCGCCATCAACCACTGAGCCAATCTGCACTTGCTCGCCATTTACAATGGCTATTTTCCGGCTGGGGCTCACCAGAATCGAGGCGACCTTATAGGAGGCAAAACCGTCAATAAAGCCCGCTGTAAGCATAACGGAGTCCCCATCGGATGTCTGCTTAACACTGCCTCGTAAGGGTTGGGTTGGATCCTTTAGCGAATCCAAATCATCGCCCGGGGCAAGCACTGCGAACATCAGGAGTCCCGGCCCGATAAGACTTTTCAACACCTTAAACATCTAACAACTCTGCGCGAGTACTTAACGTAAAGACCTTTACTGACAGCGTGCCGTATGGATATTCCTCAACTGCAAAACGTGCATCCTCCCAATAAAATCCCGCATCAGAGGCCTCTAGCGCTTCCAAATATTCAATAATCGCTAGATATCGTCCTTTTACCTCAAAGCTCAATCCATGTTTGTAAATTTGCAGCGCGCTCCCCCGCGCCAGTGCTGTCGAACGCACCACCAATTTTTCTGACGGCAGGTTGTTCATTGCCATCAACTGAACGTCATTTTGTTTTGAGAGCACGCGACTCAAAACCGACACCATCCTGGTCGGGTCGACCAGTCGCCCCGAAGAATTTCGAATGTCTTCATCCAGTCGTTGGTTTTGGACTTGAAGCCGCTCGATCGAAGCTCTCAGCAACGTATTAGGGTCTGCTTTGGCACGAAATGTAAGTTCGGCATGTTGCTCTGCGAGCTTCACATTGTCCTGGGCGAAGCGGTTCAAACGCTTAGGATCCGAGGCTGCTTGTTGGACCAGTGATTCTTGTAAGTAATCATTCCACACAAACACTAGACCGAAAAGCGCCGCAAGGATTAGCACAAGCCGCTCTCGAAACGGTCGCAGCCCATAGCGTCGACTGAACTCTGTCCAACGTTCAGCGTTCACCTTTAGCCTCCTGCTCGGTCTCGACCGTAAATCTGAGCAAACCCCGCCCCAGATTCACCCCCGCTTCGCCCTCACTGCTGGTACCAATGAGGCTCATCTCCAGATTCGTAAAGGATTTGCCAACAAAGTTTTCACTCTGGCCGAGCGCCGCAATGTAGCGAGTGACTAATTCCCCGCTTAAAACTTCGCCGTCCAGCCGTAACGTCTGACCACCCTGCCTTAGATCAACCCCCGTCAACCTAAGCCCCTCAATATGATATCGGGCCAAGTCTGAAAAATGTGCGGAGAAGCCGTCCACATTTCCGGAGAGTCCTTGGTTCAAGAACTTCTGTAAGGACAACTTGTCCTTCTGAAACCCTTCAAGCTCGGCTAATCTTTGTTCAAGTGCCGGGTCCTTGGCGCGTTCTGTGATGATGGCTTGTAGACCAGCGATTTTACTTTGCCACTCCTGATTCTCACGTTCGATTTCTGATAACGCACTCATGACCTGTCTTTGACCAAACACCTCCAGCAAGCTAACGACCATGAGCACAAGGATCAATACCCCGCAGTATCCCAATGATAAGTTCAAGCTTAGCCAATTAAACCGCGGCCGGAATTCTCGTGTGTAAAAATTAATGTCCTGATTCATGATGTTGACCAACCCGTTAGCGCAGCGCCAGCAGAAAACAACAAGTCATGCTGGTCTTGTGCGCTCAGCAGCGTGCCTGACCCCCAAACCTTGTTCACATCCAAAGCTTCTGCCGAGATCATCATCGCTCGATTGAGCTCTTCTACCAGCTGATTGGTTAACCCCGGCACCGGTGCGAGAACAAGATTGAGTATTTGTCCCTGCCCCATTTGGTTCTCGAAGTAATCTAGTGATCGCTGCAACTCAACCACCAACCGATCGAAGGTATTCCGCCAGTCGGGCGAGGCCATGGCTTCGTGGTCAATAGTAGTGGTTAAATTTCGACACAGAAATAACTCACTAGATTTCAATAAACTCAACTTAGCCACGCCAGCACGCACCTCCAGGCTCGCAAGGCCATTGCTATCATCACCTAGGGTCAAGGCTAAGTTCCTAAAAGCGAGTTCGCGAACACCAATACTTTTGAGCTCTAGGCCCGCGGCTAAGACTCGATCACGAATCTCAATAACTCTTCGGCGCTCAACGGCTGCTGCGTAATACATTTTTCCCTGGTTGGAGTAGGCACCCTCAGGCACCTGAAACAATTGCAGCTCGATCTCATCTAATGGTACGGCCACTTCACTTTTAAGCTGAAATTGTATTGCCATCTTGAGCTCGTCATCCGGCACTTGTGGTGCCTCGACCAACTGTAGATTGTAGTCCGATGAGTCCAAGATGCAGAAACAAGGCAATCCTTCCAGGCCGAGTGCAGCGACTCTTTGACGCAAGGTTAGGGCATTCACATCGGAGCCTTCAGACAACACTTCCCAATGTCGGAGTTGTCCTATGTCTCGCGTCGGGTCGGCCCAAATCACGGACCAATCTTGCCCACTAAACGCTAGACCCACTTGGCCAGTCATTACGGTTTGTTTTTTTTCAAATAGCTTCAAGCGTCCTCGCAGATGTCAGGTCTTCCTAAAAGACTTTCTAAACTCAGTTCTTAACCGTTTTATTATGCACCTCAGACTACCTTTAAGAAACAAATAAATATAAAGGATACGCTTCTAACCTACTGTTTATTAGCTATTTATATTTCCAAACAACAATACCTGACCCCATTGAACCGACCTTTGTAAGATACCGCTCTGCAGCGCGCCGACTAAATTAGCCAATGCCGGTTTTGCCGACCCTCCGCCA
>Ga0115567_10006179_pt1 | contig 11473 bp, 9 predicted proteins | sample COGITO_mtgs_1204_2_FD_88679 | JGI IMG/M metagenome (GOLD analysis project Ga0115567, IMG submission 88679) | Pelagic marine microbial communities from North Sea - COGITO_mtgs_120412 | ecosystem: Environmental > Aquatic > Marine > Epipelagic | place: Germany:Helgoland, sampling site Kabeltonne...
AATTGGGCAAAGGGACTGGATTAGGTCTTGGAATCTGCACCAAAATTATTACCAATCACAACGGCCAACTTTATTTAAACAAATCTTTTAAAAATACAACTTTCACATTGAGGTTTACTCCATGCTAAAAATTTTAGTAATCGACGATGAAAAAGAACTTGTCGAACTTTATAGAGATATTTTATCCAGCAAAAATAGAAAAATTGTGACTAGCAGTTCAGGTGATGGCGGGATCAAACTTTTGCAACAAGAGCATTTTGATTTAGTACTGTCTGATAAAAAAATGGGCAAAGTTTCAGGCCTTGAAGTACTAGATTTTGTAGAAAGCAATTCACCAACGACTGTTTTTTTTCTGATCACGGGAGACAGTTCAAAAGAAATAAATTTTAAAAATGAAAAAAGCAAACTGATTCGAAAACCTTTTTCTTTTCAAGAACTTAACAAAATCATTGTTAAACTTGAACATTAAGATTTATCTATGGGTATAAACGTCTAATGTTTATAGCCAGATGTTGTTCTCGAATAAAAATAACCCGATAATTTTAATTGAAAGTAAATATAAAACAAATCCAAAATAGACAATTTGCAAGGAGTTTCACTTGAAAAGAAAAAAAATATTGATTGTTGATGATGAGCAAGCTTTAGCTTCACAATTAGCTGAGAACTTTAACTATGAAGGTTTTGAAGCAGATTATATCACTAATCCGATTGAAGTTTTTGCCAAAATAAAAAATTTCGGTCCTGATGTAATCATCTTAGATAAAATGATGCCTGAGAGAAATGGAATCGATGTTTTGAAAGACATTAGATCATCGGAATCCTATAGCAATACGCCAGTTATTATGCTTACAGCGAGCAGCTCTCAACCTGAACTTTTAAATTCTTTTAAGCATGGTGTAGACGATTTTATTTCGAAGCCTTTTGATTTCGAGGAGCTTAAAGCTCGTGTCAAATCTCTCTGCAGCCGACACACTAGCACTCCAAACCAAATGGAGTTTCAAAATATTACACTTTGCACAAAATCATGCAGCGTTAAAATCGATGGCAACGAAGTCTCGCTAACTCTAACTGAGTTTAATTTGCTTAAAATGCTCATGAACAATCAAAATGAAGTTTTGAGAAGAGAGCAGCTTTGCAAAGAGGTTTTAGGAAAGGCATATTCTTTTTCACGAACAATTGATGTGCATATGCTCTCATTAAGAAACAAGCTTAAAAAAAGTTCCACGTATATTAAAACTGTTCGAGGAGTTGGCTATAAACTTTCAGCCTAGATTTTATTTAGTTTAATTATAAAATCCACAGCGCCGGCACTAAAGTCTATTTTAAAACCACCATTAGAGCTATGAAGCATAAGATCTATTATTTTTGCATTTGTGTCTTGTAAAAAGAGCAGCTTTTTTTCATCAATACAACAACCCGTTGAGAAAAAAATCTCTACGGTTTTCTCTTCGACTTTAGAAACAATGGTGATTTTTTTTCCGTCTTTGCTACTAGAAAGTTCAAGCAAGTTTGAGAAAATATTAAATACAATTTGGGAAATTAAGGCTGGATTACCGGCTACACTTATACTTTTATCAATATCGATTTTGACTTTAATCTGTTGACTGCTAATCCTGCGTGAGAAAACTTTGAAGATTTTTTCAACAGCAGTATTCATATTAAGCTCATCAGAGGTAAATTTAAAGTCCATAACAGATCTCTCAATACCAGAGATCAATCCTTGTATCCTTATAATGGATTTTTTTACTATCAACAGCCTCTCTTTAAAATTAGCGACATCAACGTCAGATTTATCAAGACGGATCGACATCCAATCAGCGACAGAACTGATGATTGCAAGTGGATTGTTGATTTCATGAGAAAAACCAGAAGACAAAGCCTTCAAAGAAAAATTACGGTAAACTGAACTGATGTGATCAAGAGCAGTTTTATTTCTTATTATGAAAACAAATCCTTTTATAGAGTTTCCATCCTCTAAAATTTTGCCTCTAAAAGAAATCACTGTTTCGCTATTCAACTTATTTAAAAAAGAAAATTCTTTTTTAAATAAGTTTTCCGGCTTGGAACTAGGGTACAATAAAAACAGATCGTCTGGCAGGGACTCCTCAAAAGTCCCAAAGTCTTCATCTAGCTCAAATTGCAATGCTTCGGAGAGTGTTAATTTATTTTCTTTTTTCGACCAATAAAATTTACCTTCAGAAAAGTCTTCAACCTCAGAATAATGCTCGAAGTTTGAAGACATAGCGATCGAAATGGTTTCTTTCATATAAGAGCTTACATTTTGATGAGGTTAATTAATTGTCACTTGAAGGTAAAATGGCGGAGGGCGGGGGATTCGAACCCCCGAGACGCTCACACGCCTGCCAGTTTTCAAGACTGGTGCATTCAACCGCTCTGCCAGCCCTCCACATACAGTTCTATGTCAAAAGGGCCGAATAGGGCAACTTATTTTTATCAATCTATACTGATTGCGTATGGTGAGAGCATAAGAACGCGTTCTTTTTCTAATTTTTTCTTTAATTTTTGTGCAAGTGTAGTGGGATCATTTAAGACTGAGCTCACTTGTGATATTTGAGCTTTCACTCGCCCTAAGGATTCCAAAAACCCACCGAATCCTTTGGATTTTGGATAATAATCAAGCTCGTAACCATCGAGCTTCAGTTCAGTCGCTAAAGAGGCCGCACACTCTTCCAACCCGCCCAGTTTATCTACTAAGCCTACTTCTTTAGCCTGAGCTCCGGACCAAACTCTTCCTTGAGAAACCATCTCAACATCTGAAAATTTAGAAAACTTACGTCCTTTCTCAACAACACCTAAGAATGTTCTGTAAATTCTTGTCACATCATTTTGGAAGATTTCTTTTTCTTCCTCGACCATATCTCTCACTGCTGACCCGATATCGGCATACCGATTAGTTACCACTCTATCAAATGTAATCCCCGCTTTGTTTTCAAAAGTTTTTTTAACATTCATCAATATAGAGAAGACCCCTATTGATCCAGTGATTGTATTGACCTCAGCAAAAATTTTATCTGCACCAGCTGCGATATAATAGCCCCCTGATGCTGCCACATCACCCATAGAAACATAGACAGGTTTGACTTGCTTAAGTTTTTCAACCTCTGCCCAAATGACATCTGAAGCTATCGCACTCCCACCAGGGCTATTGATCCTTAAAATCACACCCTTAATCATTTTGTCTAACCGCATGCGTTGAAGCTCATATACAACTGAATCTGAACCAATTGTGTTGTCCTCGCTCCGACCAGAAACGATAGAACCCTCTAAGACCAAAACACCAATGTTTCTTTTGGGGTTTTTAGCACCAGTAAACAAAGAGCCTTTTTCAAAAGCCGCAAACAGGTTGTCTTGCTTTAAACTTAAGTAGGTTTTAATACTCACAATACGCTTAAGATCTTTTGTGGTCAGCGCTTTGTCCTCCTCACCTTCTTTTTTTAAGAACATCTCAACCAAGTCCGAGTACCGTGTAACGCCATCAATCAAATCAACTTTTTTGGCCTGATTCGCCGTTCTTACCGAAGCCAGCTCTGCAAACTCTCTTAACTCATTTTCATCTATGTTTCTTCCGGAGGCTACAACACTGACAGTTTCTTCCCATAAATCTTCCAAAAGCTCTGCTGTCTGCTGTTTGGATTCATCACTCATCTTAGATTTGATAAAAGGCTCAATTGCAGATTTAAATTTTCCTGCTTTAAAGATAACAGGTTCAAGCTCAAGTTTTTCAAACAAGCCCTTGTAAAAATTTGGCGTGGCCGCAAAACCATTCCAGCTGATTTCTCCAGATGGGTGCATATAAATTTTATTTGCTGCCGAAGCAATGTAGAGTGCTTTTTCATCGGCAAACTCTCCGTAAGCAACAACAGATTTTTTTGATTCCAAAAAATCTGAAATTATTTTTCTGAGCTCCTTAGCCGTTGACCAGCCCATTGGAACCCCACTAGTCATTTTAATAAGTAACCCTTGAACGTCTTTGTCTTCAGAGGCTCTTTGGAGGGTGTCTCTTATATCATGTAAGTTATAATTCTCATAAGTACCAAAAAAAGTTTCACTAGAAATTTCAGTTACGGGCAATGACAAATCTATTACAATTACAGAGCCTTTTTTTACAGCCATCAAAGTTTTTTCTGACTCAGCATCAGTTGAGAGCATAGAAATCAAACCGGCTATTCCACTAATCAAAATAAAAATTCCGAACACAACTCCAAAAAGCGCACCCAAAAAAGAACTTATAAAACCTTTCAAAAAACTTTTCATTACACTCTCCCAGCCGGAATTATTTTTTTCCCGTTCATATATTTTTGAAGCACTTCAGGAATTAAAATACTTCCATCTTCTTGTTGATAATTTTCGTATACAGCCACAAGCGTTCTGCCAACTGCCAAACCAGAACCATTCAATGTGTGAACAAATTGAGGCTTTCCACCTGAGCTGGCTTTATACCTTATGTTGGCTCTTCTAGCTTGGAAATCTCCAAAGTTAGAGCACGAACTGATTTCGCGGTACGCTTCTTGTCCTGGAAGCCAAACATTTATGTCAAAACACCTTGTCGCTCCAAAGCTGATGTCTCCTGAACACAGTTCAACCACCTGATAATGAAGGTCTAACAATTTTAAAATTTTTTCAGCGTCTGCTAGCAGTTTTAAATGCTCATCGTTTGAGTCTTCTGGTTTAGAGAGCTTAACCACTTCAACTTTGTTAAACTGATGCTGCCTGATCAAGCCCTTGGTGTCTTTTCCGTAGCTACCCGCCTCTGATCTAAAACATGGCGTGTAGGCAGCAAATTTCTTAGGAAGGTCTTCTTCTTTTAAAATTTCTTCGGCATACATGTTGGTCAGTGGGACCTCAGCCGTGGGTATAAGGTAGCCATCTTTGCCCTCAACCTTATAAACATCTTCTTTAAATTTTGGAAAATTACTTGTGCCATAAAGTGCATTCTCACCAACAATTAGCGGCGGAAAAACTTCTTCGTAACCATGCTCTTCAGTTTGGGTGTCGAGCATAAACTGTATCAAAGCTCTTTCTAACCTGGCGCCATCTCCCCTTAAAAAAACAAATCTGGCGCCAGAAATCTTACCCGCCCGTTCAAAATCAATAGTTTCGTTGCTTTCTCCAAGCTCCCAATGCTCTTTGGCTTTGAAATTAAGCCCTCTTTTTTCACCATGGGAATGAGTTAAAACATTGTCGTCTTCACTTTTACCATTTGGCACAAAGTTAGAAAGTCTATTGGGCAACACCTCAAGTAGTTTTACAATTTCTTCCTGTGCTTCTAAAGATTTCTTTTCAAGGTCTTTAACCTCTTGGCTTAGAGTCTGCATTTTTTTAAGAAGACTGTCGTCTGCCACACCTTCTTTTTTTGCTTTTCCAAAATCTTTACTGGCTTGATTTTGTTCAGCTTTTTTTTCATCGAAAGCTCTGATGCTTTCTTTTCTCAGTTCGTTCAACTTAATTAAGTCGTCTACTTCTGACCCAGAGCCACCTCTAGCGATCAAATCTTTTCTATAAAATTCTGAGTTAGCTATCCCGTCCTCTTTAAAAGTAAACCATTTCAAATCTATCATTAAATATCCTTATAAGTCCGGGCCCAAGACCACATAAAGTCTTAAGGCTAAAAATAAAAAAATCATAATTGCATCGAAGACCAAAATTGAGATCATGCCGAAATTATGAAAAACCCTCCAAAAAAGAATTTGCGTGCAAACTAAAACAAATACAAAAGAGAAGCTTCCGTAACCAATCAGTGTCAGCCCTGCCACTGAGATCATAAAGCTGAAAACAAAGCCAGATAACCATTTGAGGCTCCAAATCAAAATTCTTGATAGTAGGGGCTGCTGAATCTCTAAAGACTTCATTCAATTCTCCTCAATCATATTTTTAAGCCTGTTGATGCGGTTTTCAACTTCTTTTTTATTTGGTGCATTTGGGTAGACCAACAAAAAATTTTCATAAGCTTTAAGAGCTGCTCTTCGGTTGCCCTGCTGCTCATATATTTGACCTGTTTCCATCCAAATCCTTGGATTGGTTTTATCTAATTCCTCCGCCCTAACTGCACTAGCACTTGCCTGATCCAAAGCGCCACTTAACCTATAGCATTTGGCCATGTCTATAAAAACGCCTCCCCCAAGCCCTCCGGTCACATCTATAGCTTTTTGATAATTTTTTGCACAAAGTTTATACCACGAAACCATCTCGCTATAGGAGCCCGAATAACCCGCATCTTCTTGCCCAATCTTTTGAGTTTTAGACTGAACAATATCTCCTAAAATATAATAGGATTCAGCAATCAATAAATAGGACTGATAGTGAGCTGGATTTTTTGCCAGTTCTTTTTTACATAGTATTATAGCCTCTAAAGCCATTTCTTTGCTTTTTTCTTTTTCAGCTACTTTTTTCTTAGCAACCGCCCACTGATATTGAAGATCTGGATAGTTTGGATTGGCCCTCTGAACTCTTTCAAACTGCTCAATTGCAAGTTTTGGCTTTTTATTTTCAACAAGCATTACTCCACTAAAAAAAAGCGGATCAACTTCAGTTGGTTTCAATAGAAATGCGCGCTGATAAAAATCAAGAGCTATACCAAGCTTACCCAATGCGCCCATCGATTTTGCATAAACCAAAAGCCCTTCATGCATTTCCCCTTCAAGTAGCTCATTGGCTTTACCAGAAATATTGGCAGCTTCAATATACTGCTGGTCTTCAAAGTACATATTTGCAAGCATCACCTGGTATTTTAGATCTCCTGAAGAAGCGTTCATACGGGCATCAATATATTCCTTTGCAGTTGGAAACCCCTGGGTTTTCATCAGGAGCTCAACATAAATGTTTTCTAATTCAAAAGATGAACGGCTCACCTCCATTGCAGCTCGTGCGTTGGCGTAGGCCTTTTCTATTTCATCTAAACTCTTATAAGCCTTTACCAGGATTAAAATAGACTCGACATCATTAGAATATATTGTAAGCGCTTCCCTTGAATACTTGATCGCCCCTCTATAGTTCTTTCTCAAATATGCAATCTTTGCAAATCCTCTATAAACCTCATAGCTGCTTTTGTTAATTGATTTAGCCTTCATTAAAACTCTGGCCGCATCAACAAATCTAAATTGGTTTATTAAAAAATTTGATAAAGAAGTGTACGATTCTATTCTTCTAGGATTCGCTGCGACAGCCAGCTCACCCCACTTAATAGCATCCTTAACAAAAGATTGCTTCCAGTAGCATTCAGAAATTCTAAGGGCCGCAAGACCGTTTCTAGAATTTATTGAATAGGCCTGCTCGTAGACCGCGGCAGCAGCTTTCCATTCGCCAGCATTGAAGAGCGCCTCCGCCTCCGCCATAATGTATTTATCAGCAGAGGAGGCATCGGCTTTAGCCCCTGTTGAAATTAAAATATTTTTTGCAGAGATATTAGAAGAATCGAGCTCAAAGGCAATTCTAGCATAATCTTCTGCCTTAGATCTCCTTCGGTTTTTTAAATACAGCTTTGCAACTGTTGAATAGGCTTTGGATTGAATTTTTTTATCAATCAGCTTTCCCTCTGATAAAGATACGGCCTTTCTAAAAATACTAAGTCCCCGTTTAATTTTACCAAAGACCTCAATGTTCAGTATTGCCAAGTGGTAATGGGCTTCGGGATGTTGTGGGCTGATCTTAAGCACTCTAGCAAAGAGGTTGTAGCTTTCTTGGCTTCTGTTTAATTTTTTGTAAACATCACCTAAAAGTAACAAAGATGGAATCCACTTCGGCTCTATTTTAACAGAGCTTTCTAAAAATGAGGCTGCGAAGGTGTATTCTTTTTTTTGTGCAAGCAGGTAGCCTTTAAAAAATCTAAGATAAAATGAAACCTTACCAGACAAAGCTTCTGAATTCATAAAGGCGTTTACAGCTATTTCAGCCTCATCAATTTTTCCTCTTAAAATCATTTCAACAAGCCTACAGGAATAGAGAACATCCCCATCGCTGCCGATTCCATATGCTCGTTTGGAGATCTCAGAAACTACATACAGATCTGCACCAGTTTTTCCAGTAAAGTCCCATAGTCTCATATAGGAGTTACAAAGAAAGAGCAGACTTGTTTTGTTTCTTGGCTCGTAACTTAGAACTGAATTTAAAATTCTCTGCGCCATAATTACATTTTTAGTGAGGTCGGTTTTAATAAGCCCTATAGCTTTTTTTAAATTTTTATTTTTTTGATTTACAGACTCAATTGTTTTTTTAGATTGCTCAGGAAGAACAAACGAAAAATAATTTTTTTTAGGAGCTTTACTATCACCAACAAATACAAAGCTTAAAATAAGTCCAGAGGCCACTACAGCTAGTAGATATAATAATTTTTTGTCTTTTAGGTCTTTTTCACTTTTTTCATTTAATCTTTTAAGCTCGTCTATTGACTGGGCTTGCCTGTCTTCAAATAGATGGGATCTTCCTTTAATTTCTCGATGTTGAACAACGGGAGCCACCGGCTTATCTGATGATTCTTTCTGATCTAATTCACTAGTTGCTTTCTCTAATTCACTATCACCGACCCCCGTATTAGTATCAGAGTCAGGATCAGAAGAAAATTTTTCATTTGGAAAAATTGGCTCTGCATCACTTAACAAATCTGGGACTTTATCTTCTGATGTAATTGGAACTGTATAGTCAACTTGTGAAGGCTCAGGTTTTTCTGGACCCTCTATTAACTTATTTTTTTGAGACTTGGGAAAGGGGACGTCTTCTCCCGTCAAGACAGACAGCATGTAATCAAAAAACTCTGGTTCAGCAGATATTTCTTTCCAAGCACCCTCAGGGTAAGAGGCAATCTTTTCATCACCAGATAAAACACCATTTTTTATCTGAATTAAAATCTCTGCTGTATCAAAGGGGCCTTGAACCTGATCAAGAGCATCTTTAATGATCCATAAATTGCTCAACCTTTTTACCCCCGCAAACAGACTTTGTATCTTATACAGACCCAATTAGAGACCTGGTTTCAAACTGGCACAAAGTCTGTAAGTTCATAATTTTACAGGTTTTTCTTAGCTTTGCACAGGATTTTCAGAACATGGTTTAAAAAAAATTAAAGCCCGATTGTTAATTGATTTCTTTAGGTTACACAGACTTAGGACTAAGGAGAAGGCATGCCTTTAAAATTAAAATCACTCATCGGTATATACATTATTTCTATACTCTTCATCTCTGGAGTCTCTGAAGCTAGTGCTAGCCAAGGCTTTCTTGAAAATTCCAAAGGAACTGTTTTTGAAGTCGACGGCTATTTGTTTTTCGAGCAAGAAGGCGCTCAATCAATACTGCTTCATTCAAGTAACTTCTCGTTTTTTGAAAATCTTGAACTGCCCGTTGAAGTCCATGGAATGAGCATTGTTACAACGCAAGACAGTGGTTTTCCTAATTCATTAACAACTGTTCGCTTTATTAAAAATTCAATAAAAGAAATTAAATCACTTTAATCTTTCAATATTTCCGTTCAAACCTGAGATCTTAGACTCAATTTTTTCATAACCTCGGTCTAAATGGTAAATTCTGTTGATTTCTGTAATTCCTTTTGCCGCCAAGCCTGCAACCACCAAAGAAGCACTCGCTCTTAAGTCAGTTGCCATAACAGGGGCTCCTGTTAACTCACTTGGGCCATACACCTGGGCCACCTTAGAATTTGTTTTGATATTTGCACCCAGCCTAACCAGCTCTTGCACATGCATAAATCGATTTTCAAAAATATCTTCTTCAATAAGACTAACTCCTTTTGCCTGAGTCATCAAAGTCATCACCTGCGCTTGTAAATCCGTTGGGAAACCTGGGTGAGGTGCTGTTTTTACTTGAACAGGCTTAAGATCTTTGTGCTCTGAACCTGAAACTTTAATCGAGTCTTCGTCAATTTCACAAACACCACCGGCTTTTTTTATTACATCTAAAAAGGCTTTTAAGTGATCAGGCCTAGCACCCTTAACAAGAATATCAGACCTGGTCATCAAACCTGCTACAACAAAAGTTCCCGCCTCAATTCTATCTGGAATAATTGCATGGCTCTTAGGAGCGGTGAGTTTTTGAGCACCCCTAATGACAATAGTAGATGTTCCCAAACCAGAAATTTCAGCACCCATTTTTATTAAATAATTACCGAGATCAACTATCTCAGGCTCTCTAGCCGCGTTTTCTAAAGTAGTTTCACCCTCAGCAAGTGCAGCAGCCATCATAATATTTTCAGTGCCGCCGACTGTAGGCATTGGAAAAAAAATTTTAGCTCCTTGTAACTTTGCTGACTCAGCCGTCACATAGCCTTCGCTTACAGAAATTTTGGCTTTCATTTCTTCAAGAGCTTTCAAATGCAAATCTATTGGACGCGTTCCTATAGCACAGCCGCCAGGCAAACTCACCTTTGCAAAACCAAAACGTGCAAGTAAAGGGCCTAGGACTAAGATACTCGCTCTCATTTTCCTAACTAAGTCATATGTAGCAATAGGCTCAAGATTTTTGGGAATCATTATATCTGCATAGGATTCTTCTTTGTTAAAAGTACATTTAGCACCTAGCTCTTCAAGAATTTTTAAAGCGTAATTCACATCAGCCAAATCAGGTAAGTTTTCTATACGGTGTCTTCCTTCAACTAAAAGAGTTGAGAAAATTATAGGAAGTGCCGAGTTTTTAGCTCCACTAATGCGCACACTGCCTTTTAGTTTGTTCCCGCCAGTGATTCTAATTTTATCCATTATAAGCCCTTCTCAATTGAAAAATATCTATCTTTACCAAACTGATCTTTATGAATTTGAGGTTCAAACCTCGCTAATTTTTTTTCTAACACAAACCTCTGATCATGAGAAATTTCAAAAACCATGAGACCGCCTGGACTAAGATGTTCAAAGCTTTTTTCAGCCCAAGCCACTTCTTTCTCCCATCCTAAATCCCCTCCAAACAATGCCTCGTGTGGCTCATACACATAAACCCCACTTGCTACGTCCGGGTCACCATGCCTGATGTAGGGAGGATTTGAAAGAATAAGGTCGTAGCCATGCTTGAATTCAAAATCTTCAAAAGTTTCTTTAAAATATTCTGTTTTAAATTTTTTAGTTTTGCAGTAGAGCTCAATATTTTTTTTTAATGAGTCGTCACCAAAAGGTTCGATTAAGGTCAGAACTTCAAGATCAGGAAGTTTACAGGCAACACCAATTCCCAAACAGCCCGAGCCCGCTCCGATGTCCATCATTTTTGTAATGGTTTTATTTTTAACTTTACCAAGTGCCCAATAGCCAATCTCTTCAGTCTCGCCTCTTGGTATCAAAACACCACTGTTTACAACCAAATCAAGATCCATAAAATCTGTTGAACCAATAAAATATTGAAGTGGATAATCTACAGCTTTTTTCTCGATCCAATTTCTCAGAGAAACCAAATGTTTATCTTCCAACTCTTGAACACCTGAAATAATATGAGCTTCGTTTAATTTAAACTTTTCAGTTAATATCCA
>Ga0115567_10006184_pt1 | contig 11468 bp, 9 predicted proteins | sample COGITO_mtgs_1204_2_FD_88679 | JGI IMG/M metagenome (GOLD analysis project Ga0115567, IMG submission 88679) | Pelagic marine microbial communities from North Sea - COGITO_mtgs_120412 | ecosystem: Environmental > Aquatic > Marine > Epipelagic | place: Germany:Helgoland, sampling site Kabeltonne...
CCTGACCACGTCGCTGCGTCAGCCATTCAATGGTTTCCTGATTGGTTCAATTTTTTACCTGCCCAGTCTGTTTGCCGGTTTTCTGCCAGCGGTGGAGGTCACGGTGGTTGCGCACAATCTGATCTATCCATTCTGGGTGCATACGCGTTTTATCAAGACGCTGGGGTGGGCAGAGCAGGTGCTGGTGACACCGATGAATCACCGGGTGCATCACGCCATCAATGATCCCTACATCGACCGCAACTTTGGCGGTGTATTTATCTTGTGGGATCGGATGTTTGGCACCTATCAGCATGAGCTGGATGACGAGCCCTGTGTTTATGGTGTGCGAAAACCCCTGCAAAGCTGGAATCCTTTTTTTGCCAATTTTCATGTGCACTGGCAATTGTGGCAGGACTGTCTGCACGCGCGGCGTTGGCGGGACAAGCTGCGGTTGTGGTTTATGCCCACTGGCTGGCGGCCGGCCGATGTTGAGGAACGCTTCCCGCTGGCGCGCTGTGTGCCGGGCAATCAGCTGAAGTATGACCTGAGCCCACCGATGCCTCTGGCTCTGACCGTGCTGGCGCTTCACATTCTGTTGATGGGGTTCACGGTCTGGTTTCTGCTGAACGTCAACGTGCCTGAATTTGGTCTGGCATTGGCGCACTTTATTCCGCTGGGCGGCGGGCTTTGGCTCAACAGTCGCCTGTTGGAGCAGAAGCCGCATGCGTTGTGGTATGCCGTGCTGTTCTGGGGCAGCTGCGCGGTGCTGCCCTGGGTGGTGACCGGCTGGCTACTGCCAGTTCAGTTGTCGTCGGCAGCCTTGCTGCTGCCCGCGCTGGTACTACCACTGGTGTCGGGGCGGCGGTTGCTGAGCCAGACCGTCTGATACGGAGCCAGCACTATCTCCTGGTCGTCCAGTGCAACGTGCTGGCCACTGACCAGGTCGTACCAGTCCTCGGTGTCGATCAGGTTGATGTCTGACAACGGAATGTGGTGTGTCTGCAGGGAAATATTATTGAGCGCAAAAATACTTTGCTCCCGATTGATACTCTGGCGCCAGAAGGCAAAGATGCCATCGCCCAGGTGCAGCGTGAACTGCGTTGCATTGGGGTGAAAGGCCGGTTGTTGTTGACGGATGGCAATCAGTGATTTCAGCGCCGCCAATACCCGGGCATGGTGGCTGTTGTTGTCCTCCAACAACCTGTTCAGTTCGCTCTGAGACCACTGGTGGCGATTGATGTGACGGTTGTGCCCGCTCTGCGCCAGACGTGCCTCGTCATTGCCGGTTGCCAGCAGGCTGTGAATGTAGAATGCCGGTACCCCTTCCAATGCCAGCAGAATTGCATGGGCGCAGATAAAGCGCTGCAGTTGCCAGGCGTCGGGTGCGCCGGATTGATCCTCCAGGGTGCAAGCCAGTGCATCCCACAGGCTGACGTTGATCTCATAGGGGCGGCGCTCCAGTGCCGAGGTCGCGCGCCAGGAGATACGGCCACCGGATCGTTCAATGCCCGCGAGCAGAGATTCAATCTCCTGGTCGCTGAGCAGGCCTTCGGCCGGCCGCAGACCAATGCCGTCATGCGAGGCGATAAAATTAAAATAGAAGGTGCCCAATTGGGCAGGCGGCATGCTCATCAACCAGTTTTTTATGTGACGGCAATTGCCGTTCAGCAGAGTGAATACCAATAGCGGTGGCAGTGAGAAATTGTAAATGCTATGGGCTTCATTGGCATTGCCAAAGTAACTCAGGTTTTCACGTTTTGGTATGTTGGTTTCAGTAATGATCAGCGCTTCGGTGTCGGCATGTTCAATCAGTGCGCGCAGCAAGCGCACAATCTCGTGCGTCTGCAACAGGTTCAGGCAATTGCCGCCAGGCTCTTTCCAGATAAAGGCGACCGCATCGAGGCGAAAAACCCGGATCTGATGGTCAAGATACAGACGGATGATGCGAACAAACTCCAGCAATACATCCGGGTTACGGAAGTCAAAATCGACCTGGTCGTGACCAAAGGTGCACCAGACATGCCGGGTGCCATCGGCCGTTGGCACCGATTGCAACAGCTCACTGGTGCGCGGTCGGGTGACCGCGCTCAGATCCAGCGCCGGATCGGCGGTATAAAAATAGTCTTTGCCGGGAGATTGCCCGGCAATAAACTGCTGGAACCAGGTATGTGATGCAGAACAGTGGTTGACGACCAGGTCTGCCATGAGTTTGAAGTCGCCGGCCAGTGCTTCGATGTCCTGCCAGTTACCTAGCGCCGGGTGTACCGTGTTGTAATCACTGACAGCAAAGCCATCGTCCGAACTCCACGGGAAAAACGGCAATACGTGCACGCCGCTGATGCTGCCTTTCAGGTGTTGGCACAGGAAGGTCTGCAGCGTCTGCAGCGGCATCTCGTCTGCGGCCGATTTGATGCTGTCGGCATAAGTGATCAGGTAAACATCGCGCTGATCCCAGATTTGCTGCTGACGGCCGGCATGCACCTGTTCGGGCTCAAGCCGCATGGTGGTTATCAATGACAGTGCCAGCTGCTGAGTGTCGGCGCTGTTCAGCGCCGGGTAGATATGTTGTAAATGATTACTGACTCGTGTGTTCAGGTCCGCCATGGTAATCCTGCCTGGTTCATGAATTCCCGGGTGTCGGCTTCGACGGCCTCTTTCAATTCTTCGAGAATATTGGGTTGTGCGCTGCGCACCCGGTTCCAGCTGGGTATGAACGGAGTCTCCATGGGGTTGTCGAGAAAATATTCCCCGGCCGCCTTGATGTTGCGGGCAAACAGCTCCACGGCCTGTTCTTCCTTGTGGATATCCAGTGTCAGTCCGTTGATCAGCGCGTCGTTGCGGTAGGTTTCGACAAAATCCAGCGCGATACGAAAATAGCTTGCCTTGATGGTGCGGAAGGTTTCACTCGACAGCACGACGCCGTTGGTGGCGAGTTTGCGGAAAATGGCCTTGGCAATGTCGATGGACATTTTTGATAGCCCGGCTTCGGCATTGTCTGCCGACAGGTCCTGATGTTTGTGATCGTAATTGTCGGCGATGTCGACCTGACACAAGCGGTTGGTGGCGTTGTTACGAAACATCTCTGACAGAATTCCTATTTCCAGGCCCCAGTCGCTGGGAATGCGCAGATCATTGACGGCTTCGGTGCGGAATGAGAATTCACCGGCCAGCGGGTAACGGTAGCTGTCCAGATAGTCCAGGTATTCACTCTGTGGCAACACTTTTTTTAATGCCCTGAGCAGGGGCGTGACCATCAGCCGGCACACCCGTCCGTTGATTTTTCCATCGGCGACCCGAGCATAATAACCTTTGCAAAATTGGTAGTTAAAACCGGGGTTGGCAACGGGATAGATCAACCTTGCCAGCATTTCCCGTTTGTAGGTCAGGATGTCGCAATCGTGCAGGGCGATGGCCTGACTTTTTCGTGAAGCCAGTGTGTAGCCCAGGCAATACCAGACATTGCGGCCTTTGCCTGCCTCGGTCGGCGCCAGTCCCTGGCTCTGCAGGCGTTCATCGATGGCGCGCAAGCGAGGGCCGTCGTTCCATAAAATGCGGTGGTGCTGTGGTAACTCGGAGAAGAATTCGCGCGCGTGTCGATACTCGGCTTCATCAGCGCGATCCAGGCCGATCACGATCTGGCTGAGATAAGGTACCTGTGATAATTCTTTGATGATATTAGGTAAGGCCGGTCCCTGAAGCTCGGAATACAGGGACGGCAGGATCAACGTCATCGGGCGCATTTTGGAAAATACTTCCAGCTCGTACTCCAGTTCCGCCAGCGGACGGTTGCTTAGATTGTGCAGTGTGGTGATGACACCGTTCTGGTGAAAGTCGCCCATACCTGTATCCTCCTGTTGATGTTCAGTTAAAGCTTTTTGAGCAGGCCTTGGATGCTGTCAGCCCATCCGGCGGGCCCGGTCTGGTCACTGATGGTCACCGGTCGCGTGGTCACCAGTTCGGGCAGCGCATGTGCTGGCGAGCGAATCAAAACCGGGTAATCTGCAGCCTGCAGCATGGCGATATCGTTATCACCATCACCCAGCGCAATGGCGACAACCGTTGCACTGGTCTGATTGTAGACGGCTTTTATGGCCGTCAGTGCTTTGCCTTTGTCGGTGTCGCCCAGCACGTGCAAAAAACGCCCGCCGCGCAGTGTCGATAAGCCTTTGTCGGCCAGCGCCTGTCGGAAGCGCTGCAGCGCGTCGTCGCTGTCCTGCCAGATAAGCGGTTCGCTGAACTGCCGATTCTGGGCGCGCCGCGCTGCGGTCATACTCAGGCCCGTGGAGGCGCAGATATCGCCCAGTGAACAATCACTGAGAGCGACCATGCGGTAGTCCGGCTTGATGTCAGCCAGGCGCTCGCGAATGTCTTCGTAACTCAGCCCGGCGATCACCTGCCAGTAGGCGCCGTACGATGTACCACCGGCAGGCGCGGTGCGGAAGCGCCGCTTTGGATAGTAGGTGGCAGAGCCGTTTTCAACAATAAACGGATCCGACAGTCCCAGTTTTTCACTGAGCGCTTCGCACTCTGCCAGCGTTTTGCTGGTGTTGAATATCAAGGGTATCCGGTGTCTTTGTAATTTACGTATGGTGGCCAGAGCAGGTTCGGCGGAATAGTTATAGTGATCCAGCAGAGTGCCGTCGAGATCGGTCAGCACAATGATCCTGCTGGCTGCCGTTGCTGTTTTGGGTTGACTGTTAGTCTGTTTGCCGGTTCGGGTAGTCATCACGGTTACTGATAGGCTCTGTGGTTCTGGTCGCAGATGCGGTGGTTTGTGTCCAGGTAAAAGGTGGTATCCGCCCGCTCTGGCAAGGTAGCGAAGCCGTGGCGGGTCAGTCGCTCGTAGTGTTGTATGAATCTTGCAATGGCATCGGCGGACATGATCCGGGTGCCATCGTGATTCTGCGCCTTAAGTCTGTCTGCCAGTTTGGTCTCCTGCAGGCTTCGCCATTCCAGCACACAGTCAAAATCAGGTGCTTTCAACATCACCAGATAATCGATGTTTGCGAACAGGGCTTGATAGTCAGCGGCCAGGCAGTCGTTGACGTAATGTCGCCAGCGTCCATCGGTGTCCTCCTGTGTTTCCAGCGTGTTCACCGCTTCGGTCAGTGCGGCGTCTGTCTGCGGGCGCACGCCGATACACCAGCCTTCCAGTATGATGACATCGCGTGGCGCTGAGGTGTGGCGGCGCGCCGACTCCGCAACGCAATCATCACTGGCTTTGTCGAATGCCGGCAGGGCTACAATGCCATGCGAGCTACGCAGTGACTGCACTGTAGCAAGCGCCAGCGCAATGTCATGCGTGCCGGGTACACCACGTGTGGCCAGCAAGGGATGCACAGTCTGGCTCAGATGCTGGCGCGCAGCGTGACCAAGATAAAAGTCATCCAGTGATAATGCAGTGGTTTTCAGGCTGAACCGGGTTTCAAGCATCAGGGCAAGCGCTTTGGCCAGAGTTGATTTACCAGTTCCCTGTGCACCGTTTATGCCAACCACAAGCGGTTGTGGTTGTGTTGCGTGTCGCTCAGCCAGCCTGTTGGCCAGCGGCGCCACATACTGGACGGCGTCGGCAAGCCACGCTGGCGGCAGCCCGTCGGCATCGGCAAGCGCCTGCCAGAGGTGTAAGGCGCGATCATCAGCGCTGTGGTTGGGGGCTGGCATTTTGACGTCCTTTAGTGGCCGCTGTGGCGCACCATGCAAGTGCGCTGCACCATAAAGGTGCGTCTGCGGTGGTCGATCCCATGTGGTCAGCGCCGTGTCCGGCACTGTGTTCCTTGCCGGGTCTGTGCGTTGTCCCTGTCGTGTGACGGCGCGCTGATGTGGTAAGCTTTCACGCAGAATCACAATTTGTCGGTGTGGATGCCACCTCCTGGCACTGGTCTTTCAAGGCAGCGGCGCTGGTAAAAACCGCTCCAGCCGATCACTCAATCGAATCTTGCTTTACTTAATAATGCAAACTCTGGTCCAGACATGCAATCTTCCCTGATCCCTGAGCGTCCCCTGATCATTTCGCCGACACTGGCAGCTACCATCGGCCTTGAAGAGGCGGTGTTATTGCACGTGCTCAGTGAATTGATGGCCCATCGTCCGGGTATAGAACGTAAAGGACTGACCTGGCTGTTGCTGGAGCAACAGGCGTTACTCGATGCGCTGCCATTCTGGGCCTGGATTGATATTCGTCGGGTGCAAAAGAACCTGCAGGATCTGGGTCTGATTCTGGTAGAGGCGCGCGCCGGTCAGGAAGACGGATGGTACATTGCCATCAATCAGCGACCGGCGGACGATGCTCCGCCGCTTGCACCGGCTGAACCGACACCCGTAACGTCGGCGAAAGTGGCAATGGTCGCCGCCGGCAAAACCACGGAAGCGGGCAGGGGAACCGCCGGATACATTGCGCCTGACTGGCAGCCCGGCGATGAATGGCTCAGTCTGTGCCGGCAGCACGGCGTGCCGGATGCGTTTGCGCTGGAGCGGGTGCCGGGTTTTGTCATGTACTGGCGCGATCGCGCCCAGTCCAGGTTCTCCTGGGGTAACGCGTTTTATAAGCACGTGCTGCGAGAATGGCGCCAGGAGCAGACACGTCGGGGTGCCGCCGAACTTGAAACCACCATGTCGGCGAATTGGCAGCCCAGTCAGGATGCGATTGATATTTTGTGTAATGCGGGCATCAATGAAACCTTTGTCGAAGACGCTGTGCCGGAGTTTGTTTTATACTGGCGTGAGCGGGGTGCCCAGAATGGTACCTGGAATACGCGCTTCATCGAACATATACGCCGACAATGGGCGCGTTACAAGGCATCCGTGGTCAACGACGGGGTGCCGCGACCGATCAGCGAAAACTGGCAGCCCAGTGCCGAAGTGTTTGATGTGTTGCGACTCGCTGAAATTGACGAAGACTTTGCCCGTAACAAGGTACCGGAATTTGTTCTCTACTGGCGTGATACCGGGCAGCCCCAGGCCTCCTGGAATACCCGCTTTTTGCAATTCATCAAATATTCCTGGGCGCGGCGTCTGGACGCTGGCGCGGCAACGGGGTTGACGCATGCACGAGATAAACAATCTGCTGAACGAGGCGGGCAAAGCCTTGAAGCCACGTTCAGGCGCTTCACAGACAGAAGCTGGGCGGAGTAAACGCCATTCAGGCTCCAACTCGACCTCGGGCTCGGCCGGTGATAAACGATCAGGTGCAGACCACAGCAACGGACCTGACCAGGTTGACGCAATCAATCAGTTGTTCGCAGAGTTTGAGCTGGCTTACCACAACCAGTATCACAAGGCCTATGGTGACCCTGACCGGCTGGTGATGGCGAAAAAATACTGGCTGGAGTGTCTGGCTGATTTCCACCCGGAACAGCTGGTAACAGCGGCCCGGCGGTTGGTGAAGAGTCAGGATTTTCTGCCTACCATCTCCGCGGTGATCCGTGCCTGTGAAGAATCCTACGGGTTGTTTGGGCTGCCTTCCGAGCGTGATGCCTATACTGAAGCATGCCGTGCCCCCGCACCCAAGGCGGCTTATGGCTGGTCGCATCCGGCCGTGTATCAGGCCGGCAAAGCCACTGACTGGTTTTTTCTGGCGACAGAGGCCGAGGACAAGGTGTTCCCGGTGTTTGCCTATTATTACCGGCAGTTGTGCCAGCGCGTCATTCGTGGGGAGGACCTGCAGGATCCGATGCCACCGGCACTGGAAAAGGATCCGTCACAGCCGCTGACCTTTGCTGAGAGGGAACAGAGATTGGCCCGGTTGCGTGCCACTCTCGACATCTGAAGGATTTCTGTTGCGATCCTCTGTTGCAATCTTTTGTTGAGACTTTTTGCGGCTTGCGGGTTTAAGGCATGCAGGCAGGGCCGCTTAGTTGAGCACGGACAGTTCGCGCTCAAGCAGGCTGGCATCGCCCATATTGAGCTCTACCAGACGCCGCAGGTGCGTCATGCTGTCAACATCGATATGTTCACACACCAGCCCCACCTTGTCGTCACGGTGATTGGCAACACGCGCTTCCATGCAGATCTGAATATCGCCGCCCAGATGAATGCTGATGTCGACCAGTTTGTTGTCATTAATTTTCTGGTCTGGCAGTACCTGAATCAAAATGCCTCGCAGGGAAATATCAATTAACTGGACGGGCCAGATATGGTCGTCCTGCGTGACCACCGTTTCGGCATCAAAAAAGATACGCGTAAACGAGCGCTGAGGGTCGGTCTCGGTCTTGGGGCCGTTGCTATCAGTCATTTTACAGGCTCTGTTTCGAAATCGGGCGTTGTCTTCGGATCCGCTACAGATCCTCAGGCTCGGTACTACAGTGCACTCCTCAGGGGCCTTATCGGCCCCTGCCGCTGAATCTTGATCGCTTTTGCATATTTAGACAGTTTACGCGAGCTTGCGATATTTGATGCGCGTCGGGTTGGCGTTATCGCCCAATCGCTTCTTGCGATCTGCCTCATAATCCGTGTAGTTGCCTTCATGGAACACGACCTGGCTGTCACCTTCAAAAGCCAGGATGTGGGTGCAGATGCGATCCAGGAACCAGCGATCATGCGACACCACAATAACCGATCCCGGGAAGTTAAGCAGGCCTTCTTCCAGCGCCCGCAGGGTCTCCACGTCCAGATCATTGGTCGGTTCGTCCAGTAACAGGACATTGGCGCCACGTTTCAGCAGCTTGGCCAGATGCACCCGGTTACGTTCACCACCTGACAGGTCTTTGATGAACTTTTGCTGATCGCCACCGCGGAAGTTGAAGCGACCGACGTAGGCGCGGGAGGGCACTTCGTATTTGCCGATCTGCAGGATATCCTGCTCTTCCGACAGCTCTTCCCACACGGTTTTGCTGCCGTCGAGCGAGTCGCGGCTCTGATCGACGTAGGCCAGGTCAACGGTGTCGCCCAGTTCTATGTTGCCGCTGTCCGGCTGTTCTACCCCGGTCAGCATGCGTAGAAACGTGGTTTTACCGGCACCGTTGCCGCCGATAATGCCAACAATAGCCCCTTTGGGCACCGAGAAACTCAGGTCGCTGATCAGGGTTTTGTCTTCGAAGGACTTGCTCAGGTTGTTGACTTCGATGACCTTGTCGCCCAGACGCGGCCCCGGTGGAATATACAATTCGGTGGTCTCGTTACGCTTCTGGAATTCCTGTGAATTCATTTCCTCAAACCGGGCCAGTCGCGCCTTGCTCTTGGCCTGCCGGCCTTTGGGGTTGTTGCGCACCCACTCCAGTTCGTGGCGTATGGTCTTTTCGCGCGCGGCCTCCTGACGCTGCTCTGTCTCCAGGCGCTTTTCCTTGTTCTCCAGCCAGTTGGTGTAGTTGCCTTCGAAGGGGATGCCGTAACCACGGTCCAGCTCAAGAATCCAGCTGGCAGCGTTATCCAGGAAGTAGCGATCGTGCGTGATCGCCACCACGGTGCCAGGGAATTCTTTCAGGAAACGTTCCAGCCACGCCACACTTTCTGCGTCCAGGTGGTTGGTAGGCTCGTCAAGCAACAGCATGTCAGGGTTGGACAGCAGCAGTCGGCAAAGAGCGACCCGGCGTTTTTCACCACCTGACAGTTTGCTGACATCGGCTTCCCAGGGCGGCAGGCGCAGAGCGTCGGCGGCAATTTCCAGGGTACGCTCCAGATCCCAGCCATTGGCCGCATCTATCGCATTCTGCAGATCGCCCTGCTTTTCCAGCAGTTCGGTCATTTCGTCATCACTCATGGGCTCGGCAAAACGGTCACTGATGGCATTGAACTCTTCCAGCAATTTGATGGTTTCGCCCATGCCTTCTTCGACGTTGCCACGCACGTCCTTGTCCTGATTCAGTGCCGGTTCCTGAGGCAGGTAACCGACATTGATGCCGGTTTGCGCGCGTGCCTCGCCGTTATATTCCTTGTCGACGCCGGCCATGATGCGTAGCAGTGTGGATTTGCCAGAACCGTTGAGGCCCAGCACGCCAATCTTGGCGCCCGGGAAGAACGACAGAGAGATGTCCTTGAGAATTTCTTTTTTCGGGGGGACGACTTTGCCGACGCGATGCATGGTGTAAACGAACTGGGCCATAGCGAGTAAATCTCCGAGCCTTGAGGGTGTTGTCGATTTTTGAAACAAAAATAGCTGCGACAGCAGCGTTACGCGCTGCCTGTATGCCGCATTCTATCACGGAGTCAGCCTCGGGCGGGTTGTTCAGCATGTTTTCCGGAAGCCGACGTGAAAATGCATGACCAGGACAGAATTTCACCGTGTCACGATCAAGCTATTGGACAGCGCGAGGCTTTAGCGTTAGCGTATTCACTCTGATTGCACCCAAACGAGAATAATAAATTAATGGAGTATAAGAGATGACCAGAAGATTCCAGTGGGTCCTGACGCTGGTGGCGGCATTCTGCATTATTGCCGCACCCGCCCGCGCCCTGGCACAGCCAGCCATTGAGCCTGCCGAACCTTACAAGGTTGGCACCTTTGCCGTTGGCAATGAGCAGTTTGTCGGGTTGGTGATGCGCGACGATAGCACGATTGTTGACCTGGTAGAGGCTAACAAGGCGCTGGAGTTCATGCCGCAATATACCCAGCTCGAGATGCCGGACGACATGCTTGGTTTGATCGAAAACTACGAGTACGGTCTGAAGTATCGGGTATACGAGATCGTCAACTGGCTGGTCGCCGAAGAGCGCCTTGACACCCGTGATGGTCCGGCCTTTGTGCACCGGGTTGAAGATGTCGACATTCGCGCGCCTATTCAGTACCCCAGCAAGATCATGAATGCGGCCGTGAACTTCTATACGCATGCCTGCGAAGGCTGCACCGAAGAGCAGTTGGCCGAACGCACACGGCAGCGACGGGAAAACCGCGGCGTCCCTTATCTGTTCCTGAAACCCACGCGCGGTGCCATCATCGGTGACGGTCAGGATGTGATCATGCCGTTTGGTCGTGATGAGATTGAATACGAAGTGGAAATGGCCATCGTTTTTGGCAGTTCGGGCAAATACATCTCTGCGGCACGCGCCTACGATCATGTGTTTGGCTATATGGTTGCCATGGATATTTCTGACCGCGGTGGCCGTCCACCAGGTGGCTTTAGTTCAGGACTGGACTGGTTCGTTGGTAAAGGCCATGACACTTTCGCACCACACGGTCCCTGGATTGTGCCAAAAGAGTTTTATGGTGATCCCATGGAGCGTCTGCACCAGATTACCGTGGTTGATGGCGTGACCGTGCAGGAGGCCCGGGCAGGCGACATGATCCACAATATTCCTGAGCTTATCGAATACGCGTCCTCACTGATCACACTGTTTCCCGGCGATGTGCTGCAAAGTGGTACGTCTGGTGGTACCGGGTCTGGCCGGGTCGAGCGTGCAACCGGTTCCGGTTACCTGATCGACGGCGAAACCATCAGCGCCACAATTCAGGGGATTGGTACCCTGACGCATCGGGTCGTACGTGAAACCAGTGTGCCGGCGGATCTGTCCGGCGCGCAGTTGCCACCGACCAGTAGCTACCGCGACTGATTACC
>Ga0115567_10006186_pt1 | contig 11467 bp, 8 predicted proteins | sample COGITO_mtgs_1204_2_FD_88679 | JGI IMG/M metagenome (GOLD analysis project Ga0115567, IMG submission 88679) | Pelagic marine microbial communities from North Sea - COGITO_mtgs_120412 | ecosystem: Environmental > Aquatic > Marine > Epipelagic | place: Germany:Helgoland, sampling site Kabeltonne...
CTTGCTCTCGCTCTGCTTTTGAAATTCGGCGCACCTGTACCGTGCCGGTTTTACCCGCCATCGCAAATTCTTTCTTCTTAATGCGCGAACGAAATGCCGTTCCATAAGGTTCGTTCACCACGCGCGTCATGGCGTTACGCATAACGCTTAAGTGTTGAGGCGGAACGCCAATCGATTCGAATTCTGGTTCGGGTAAAGGCGTCATGTCATCGGTAAACGTGACCGCACGGGTAATACGAGGCGTAATCGCAAAACCACCATTCGCTAGCCGCCCTGTCATCACCGCCAACTGTAACGGCGTACTTAACAGAAACCCTTGGCCTATGCCTGCGATTAACGTCTCGCCTTTTTGCCAGGACCGACCCGTCGCCTTTCGTTTCCAGGCGCGCGTTGGCATCAACCCTTTAAGCTCTCCTGGAAGATCAACATCTAAAAGCTGTCCAAGTCCAAGGCGATGAGCCATATCCGTAATCCGGTCAATCCCTATCCTTTTTGCCAGCTCATAGAAATAAACATCGCACGATTGTGTAATACCCTGACTCATATCGACCGTGCCGTGGCCACCTTTCTTCCAGCAATGGAACTCGGCATTGCCGATTTTTACAGAACCGCTACAAAAATGTCGTGTCACCGGTGTCGCAACACCCTTCTCTAGTGCAGCAAGAGCAACCACCATCTTAAATGTTGAGCCCGGCGCATATTGGCCACTGATCGCTTTATTGGTGAGTGGGGCCCGAGGGTTTGATATGAGTGTTTTCCATTCTTCCGACGATAAACCTCGGTTAAAGGCATTCGGATCAAAACCAGGCGTTGATGCCAATGCAAGGATATCGCCATTATGAATATCAAGCACGACGGCCGACGCACTCTGGTCAGCCAATCGTTCACTGACAAATTTTTGCAAGCCAAGATCAATGGTAAGGGCAATCTCGGCGCCAGGTTGACCTTCTTGACGCGAGAGCTCGCGAATCACACGGCCTAATGCATTAACTTCAACTTGCAAGTTGCCACTTGCGCCACGAAGCGCGAGATCATGGACTTTCTCAGTGCCTGATTTACCAATCCTGAACCCAGGCAGCTGAAGCATCGGATCATCTCGGGATTCCTTTTCGGAAACAGCCGCCACATACCCCAATACATGTGCCAAACGCTCGCCATGGGGATAATGCCGGCTTTGCCCGACATCGATCAGAATGCCCGGAAGGTCCGGCGCATTCACTTCAATTTTAGCGACGTCTTCCCAACTTAAATTATCGCGCACCGTTACCGGAACAAAACTCCGCTTGCGTTTTACTTCTCGAAGAATACGGCGCCGATCACCAGGACTGATTGGAATCATTTTATTCAATTGATCCAACGATAAATCAACGTCTCTGGTATTTTCCGAAACAAGAACAACTCGGTAATTTTGCCGATTAACGGCAAGAGGCTGACCAAAACGATCAACGATGCGGCCACGGTGTGGCGGCAACATCCGAAGTCTGATTCGATTCTCATCGGCGAGGGTGGCGTAGCGGTCGGCCTCAACAACTTGAAGGTAATAAAGCCTGCCCATAAGGGCCGACAGCAGGACAAGTTTACCCCCACCCAGCACAGCCGCCCGCCGGGTTAAAAGCTTCTGGCGGTCGGTATCGACTAACATATTGCTACTCGGTGTTTAGAAATGCCTGTTGCCAGCGTTGAAAGAACCAACACATTACCGGGTACACCCCGAGTGTAAGTAAATACTGGAAAATGAGAACTTCTGCATCGATTAATGTCACGCTAATGACCGAAACCAAAGCCCAGCTGACGGACATCGCCAGGGCCGCAACAATCGCAAACCCGAACCAGACGACAAAAAACGATTTTTCAACAAGAAACCGCCGCTGCGACAAGACAATGCCATAGGCGACAAGCAGGACAACGGCATTAACACCCAAGGCGGTCCCCGCCAAACAGTCTTGCAATACGCCTACCGCAAACACCGCATAGGCTGGCAACAGGCTCGGGTAGAATACTGACCAATGATACACTGCCATCAACGCCAACAGTGGTGCCACTCTGGCGAATCCAGGAACATGCAACGGGACAACACTCAAAATGACGAGGACAAGCGTCAGGCCGAAAGGTGTAAGTTGGCGAGCCCATAAATCAAGGCGTTGCCAAAAGGCTGTCTTCATCGTGCAATTCCAGGTTTACCGGTCTTGCTGGGTATTTCACGGCCAGGGCTGCTAAGCACCCCATCAAGGCCATAATGAATGACTCGGATATATTCTAAAGCATTCCTTTTCGCGAATGGTTGCACCGCAATGCCCGCATCACCAACGCTCGCGACAACACCAATCGGAATCCCTGGCGGAAATACACCCGCATGGCCCGACGTTATAATGCGATCGCCTTGCGGAACTCGAGCACTGGGCGGCAAATGAATCAGTTTGGGTTGGTCGGAGTTGTTGCCGGCGAGGATAGCGCGGGCGCGAGTCGATTCAACCAGTACTGGAATCCGCGAGTTTAAATCCGTCACCAACAACACCCGCGTTGAACGGCTGCCAACGATCGCGACCCGGCCAACAAGCCCTTCACCGGTCACGACAGCTTGGCCATTCTCGACGCCATCACGTTCGCCGATATTTAAAACGATTGAATGAGCAAAGGCACCACCCGCATCGGCAATGACACGCGCGGAAAGAAAGTTCGTCGTCTCGCCTGATTTAAAGTTCAGTAGGCTTTTAAGGGCTTTATTCTCAGCCTCCAACTTTCGAGCAACCGCCTGCCATTGTAACAGTCTGGCTCTTTCTTGGAGCAATCGATCATTTTCAGATTTGAGTGCGACCATCGCCTGCACTTCATTGATCATTTCCTTCGCAGAGGCGACAGGCCGAGAGGCAAAATCAAGAATGGGGGCAACAGCATCCGTCACATGAGCGCGCACACGCTCAACCAGCAAGACATCTGCTTTGCCGAGAAGCATCAAAGCAAAGGCAGCGCCAACCAAGCCCAGGTATAGGAACCGTTGAGCCAGAGTGCGGATCGATGCTTCAACACGAAATATTTGTCGAGGACGCTCTGCCACGAGGCTTCCCTCTATTGCCGAAATTTATTCTTAACTAAATAGCCCATATTCGGAATCATACGCCGAATCATTAAGTACAGTCTCAATGATTTATTAAAATATGCTTTAAGACGCAATTATTCTAATGGTTAATACATGCTGATCAGGACATTTTTGAGGCGTTTCATCTCCTCAAGCGCCCGACCTGTTCCGAGAACCACGCATGAAAGCGGATCATCGGCGATTGAGACCGGCAGGCCCGTCGCATGGCGAAGCACAAAATCAATATTGCCCAATAGTCCGCCGCCACCGGTCAAAACAATGCCCTTATCAACGATATCAGCCGCTAATTCTGGCGCCGTGTGCTCGAGCGCCACCTTCACGGCTTCAATAATCGCACCGACCGGCTCAGCCAAGCTTTCGGCAATTTGACGTTCACTGATAATCAGCTCTTTCGGCACCCCATTCATGAGATCCCGGCCTTTAATTTCCATGGTGCGGCCTTCGCCCTCTTCAGGCGGACAGGCCGAGCCGATTTCTTCCTTGATCCGCTCCGCGCTACTTTCGCCAACCAGCAAATTATGATTGCGGCGGATATACGCAATAATGGCTTCATCCATTTTATCGCCGCCCACGCGAACGGACCGAGAATAGACAATGCCGCCAAGGGATAAGACGGCGACTTCGGTCGTGCCGCCACCGATATCGACAACCATCGAACCCGTTGGCTCTGTCACCGGTAGCCCGGCACCGATGGCTGCAGCCATTGGCTCCTCGATTAACAACACGCGGCGTGCACCAGCACTCTCTGCTGAATCTTGAATAGCGCGACGCTCAACGGCCGTTGAGCCTGACGGCACACAAACAATAACTTGCGGCGATGCAAAGCTGCGCCGGTTATGCACTTTGCGAATAAAGTATTTGATCATTTCTTCGGCGACTTCGAAGTCGGCGATCACACCGTCCCGAAGCGGGCGAATAGCGGTAATGTTCCCAGGCGTACGGCCCAACATTTGTTTAGCCTCTTCGCCCACCGCGAGCACATGTTTCTTGCCCTTAATATCAGCGATCGCCACAACAGAGGGCTCATTTAAGACGACACCCCGGCCTTTAACATAGACGAGCGTATTCGCGGTTCCGAGATCGATCGCCATATCGGCGGACAGAAAACCAAATAACTTTGAAAACATCGTCCCTCACAGAGCTTATAAGGGGGTTTACCTGATTGGCCGCGCTAGAGCCTAATCCCTTACGATTCGAAGTAGCGCCGGAGCTTCCCGGCTCCGGCACATCTTCATTCTTTATAATAGATTCTTTCCCGGAAGCTAGGGCGAAAGCGCTTCTGGAGCAGATTTTTCCCGTTTAACCAAAAGTTTATTCAATGCCGAAATATAGGCGTTCACAGATGCCACCATCGTATCCGTATCAGCCGCCTGACCATTCACAGTTTTACCCTCTTCTTCCAGACGAACAGAAACCTCCGCTTGGGCGTCTGTACCATGGGTTACAGCATTCACCTGGTACAGCTGCAACCGCGCACCATGGGGAAATAGCTCTTTTACGGCATTAAAAGCGGCATCGACGGGGCCATCGCCGGTGGCCTTGCAGGACGTTTCAACCCCATCAATCTCCAGCGTCAGGTCCGCTTTTGGCGGCCGATGCACTGTTCCACAAAGCAATTCCATCGAAACCAGCTTGATTCGGTCATTCGTGCGAATCTCCTCACCAATCAGCGCGATGAGATCCTCATCAAAAACGTCTTTTTTCTTATCGGCTAAATCTTTGAAACGCTTAAAAGCGTCTTCCAAAGCATTATCGCCCAGCGAATAACCGAGATCAGCCAGCTTTTGTTTAAAGGCATGGCGGCCGGAATGCTTGCCCAATACCAGGGTCGATTGGCTTAATCCAACCGATTCGGGAGTCATAATTTCGTATGTCTGGGCGTTCTTGAGCATGCCATCTTGGTGAATGCCCGATTCGTGCGCAAACGCATTGGCCCCAACAATAGCCTTATTCGGCTGTACGGTGAAGCCCGTGATGGCTGAAATCAGCCGCGATGCTTTCGTGATGTGAACGCTATCGACACCTGTCGCAAAGGGCATGAAATCCTGCCGCGTCCGCAAGGCCATCACGATTTCTTCCATTGCCGCATTGCCGGCCCGCTCACCAATACCATTAATCGTGCATTCCACTTGGCGAGCACCGGTTTGCACCGCGGCCAGGGAATTCGCGACCGCTAAGCCGAGATCGTTATGGCAGTGCACCGAGATCACCGCTTGATCAATATTCGGCACCCGGTTCATGAGCATTGCAATCAAAGCGCCGAATTCTTCCGGTACGGCATAGCCGACAGTATCGGGAATATTGACCGTGGTGGCACCCGCTTTAATAGCGCTCTCGACACAACGACATAAGAAGTCGTGTTCAGAGCGTGAACCATCTTCGGGCGACCATTCGACATCATCGGTAAATTTGCGCGCATGAGACACGCTTTCGATGACCGCCGCATGGACATCATCGGGCTCCATCTGGAGTTTGTGTTTCATGTGCAGTGGGCTGGTCGAAATAAACGTATGAATGCGTGGCCGCTTTGCCGGCTTCAAGGCTTCGGCGGCGCGATCAATATCCATCGCCTTCGCGCGCGCCAATCCGCAGACAATGGTTTCTTTGGTGACCTTCGAGACTTCATGCACGGCTTCGAAATCGCCATCAGAGGCAATTGGAAAACCAGCCTCGATAACATCCACACCCATTTCTTCGAGGGCTTCAGCGACCCGCAGCTTTTCATCTAAGTTCATGGAGCAGCCAGGCGACTGCTCACCATCACGTAACGTGGTATCGAAAATAACAACGCGTTCCGCGTTCTTATCTGTTTTGATGTTTGATTCTTTATTGCTCATGGGACCTATTCCTTAAGATCAGTGTTGAACCTTTAAACTTGAACAATTCCCCTGATCGCAAACTGGCACCAAATTAAGTGCAGAACACGCTCAGGGGCAGCTAAGTCGAAGGTCCCTAGCGAGCAACGCAAGGAGATCAGCCGACAACAGTGCACGCGCACGAACCCGGTCTTTGCTATCAGCAAAGCTCGATACAGTCATCGATCGGTTCATCAAACGCATTTTCATCACTGCTTTCGTCTCATAGGTTAGCCCAGTTTCGTTAAGGGGGGCTTACCCCGCCTCAACGATGAGGCTTCTTGAGGTCTATATAATCAAGTTCGCCATATCTGACAATTAATATGGGCATTCAATAAGGCAGAAAAAAGGCCCCCAACCGATCATGAGAGATCATTGGGGGCCTTTCATCAGCGGGAAACCCGCTCAATCGGTTCTAATTCCGAGATTTATCGACCATGGCGTTTTCGGCGATCCACGGCATCATCCCGCGCAGTTTGGCACCGACTTCCTCGATACCATGCTCGGCACCCCGGCGGCGCATCGCCTTAAAGGACGGTTGGCCAGCTTCACATTCGAGCATCCAATCACGCACAAATCTACCCGATTGAATATTCTCGAGAATGACCTTCATCCGTTCTTTGGCTTCTTTGTCGACAACCACTGGACCGCTGACATAGTCGCCATACTCAGCCGTGTTTGAAACGGAATACCGCATATTGGCAATGCCACCCTCATAGATGAGGTCAACAATCAGCTTCACTTCATGGACGCATTCGAAGTAAGCCATCTCAGGGGCATAACCGGCTTCAACAAGCGTTTCAAAACCAGCCAAGATGAGTGCCGTCAAGCCACCGCACAACACGGATTGCTCACCAAACAAATCAGTCTCACACTCTTCGCGCATTGTTGTTTCGATAATACCCGCGCGGCCACCACCGATTGCTGAGCCATAGGCGATACCAATATCATGCGCATTACCGGTCGCATCTTGATGGATGGCGAGCAATGCCGGCACACCAGCACCACGCGCATATTCTGAACGCACGGTATGACCGGGGCCTTTTGGCGCAATCATGAAGACGTCCAAATCAGCGCGTGGTTCAACCAGACGGAAGTGAAGGCTGAGCCCGTGAGCAACCGCCAACGCGGCGCCTTCGCGCAAATAGTCTTTGAGATGATCGTTATAAAGCTTGGCATGCCCTTCATCAGGGGTGAGCATCATAATGACATCGCCCCACTTCGCCGCTTCCGACGCCGTCATGACCTTAAGGCCTTCGCCTTCGGCTTTTTTGATGCTCTCGGATCCTTCGCGCAGCGCAACGCGAACATCTTTAACACCTGAATCGCGAAGGTTTAAGGCATGGGCATGGCCCTGGCTGCCGTAACCGACAATAACAATCTTCTTTGATTTGATTAGATTAACGTCGGCATCCCGATCGTAATAAACACGCATCCTCTTATCCTCTTCATCAATAGACTTAAAACAGTTGGCTCTTATTCTTATCTTATTTCTTTTTATGTCGAATGCCGACTCCACCGCGGGCAATGGCTGCGACACCCGTACGCGAAACATCAACAAGTCCAAGCGGCTTCATAAGTTCAATAAAGGCATTAAGCTTTTCAGTGCTGCCCACAACTTCAAAAACAAATGAATCGTTGCTGCTATCAAGAACTTGAGCGCGGAAGATATCAGCGATCCGCAAAGACTCAACCCTCTTCTCGCCTTTACCCTTAACCTTAACCAAGGCCATTTCACGCTCAACCGACGGGCCATCGGCGGTTAGGTCTTTAATATGATGGACCGGGACCAGGCGGGATAACTGAGCCTTAATCTGCGCAATCACCATCGGCGTTCCGGATGTAACGACGTTAATCCGAGATAAATTATCTTCGGTATCGACAGGCGCCACGGTCAAGCTTTCGATATTATAGCCGCGACCGGAAAACAAGCCGATCACGCGTGCCAGCACGCCGGGCTCATTATCGACCAACACGGCAATGGTATGTTTTTGTTCTGTATCGTCACTCACAGCTTCATTCCTTTAATGCCTCCATTGAGAAGGCCATTATAAATTAGTCACCTAGCTTGATAAATAAGTCACTTGGTTTTGCGTTAAACGAGAACCATACCTTCTTCAGAAACCGCCCCACCCTTTTTATCTTTAGGCCCCAACAGCATTTCATTATGTGCCGCACCCGAAGGGATCATGGGAAAGCAGTTCTCTTTCTTATCAACCATAATATCAGCCAACACCGGCCGATCGATCGCAATCATCTCTTTGATCACGTCGTCTAACTCAGACACTTTGGTCGCACGCAGACCAACGGCGCCAAAAGATTCCGCCAATTTGACGAAATCCGGCAATGAATTCATATAACTTTCTGAATACCGCCCACCATGGAGCAGCTCCTGCCATTGGCGAACCATCCCCATGTATTCATTATTCAAAATGAATCCCTTCACGGGCAAACGATACTGCGCAATCGTCGACATTTCCTGGATGTTCATCAATATAGAGGCTTCGCCAGCGATATCGACCACCAAAGCATCCGGATGCGCGATCTGCACACCCATGGCCGCCGGCAAGCCATAGCCCATGGTGCCGAGACCACCGGACGTCATCCAATGGTTCGGCTTATCAAAACGATAGTACTGCGCCGCCCACATTTGGTGCTGGCCCACTTCGGTTGTGATAAACACATCCTTGCGCTTCTTCGTTAACTCATAAAGTCGTTGGATCGCATATTGCGGCTTGATCACATCGCCCGTTTGCTTGTAGCGCAAGCAGTCGCGTTTTTGCCAAACGGCAATCTGATTCCACCATTTTGACAAATCTTTCTTCAATGGTTTTTTGCGTGTTGCGGTCCAATACTTCTGCATCTCACCCAAAACAGATGAACAATCACCAACAATACCGATATCGACTTCAACGTTTTTATTGATCGACGACGGATCGATGTCGATGTGAATGATTTTGGCGTTCGGTGCGAATTCGGAAACTTTACCGGTAATCCGATCATCAAAGCGTGATCCAACAGCAATCATCACATCACAACCATGCATTGCGAGATTGGCTTCATAGGTACCGTGCATGCCGAGCATGCCGAGATATTGTTTATCGGATGCCGGATAAATACCAAGCCCCATCAATGTTAATGTAATGGGGAAGCCCGTATCACGAACAAGTTTTGTCAGTCGCCGTGAAGCCGTTGGACCCGAATTCACAACACCGCCGCCACAATAAAAAACCGGGCGCTTCGCCGACGCCATCAATTCAACAGCTTCGCGGATCAAAGCACTATCACCCTTCACCTGGGGCTGATAACTGCGGCGCGGTGTTCCATCCGGTACAACATATTTGGCCATTGCCATCAAAACGTCTTTTGGCAGGTCGATCACAACAGGACCGGGTCGGCCGCTTTGGGCAACGTAAAATGCCTCTTGGACAACACGCGCAAGATCATTCACGTCTTTCACGAGATAATTGTGTTTGGTACAGGGCCGTGTAATGCCCATGGTATCGGCTTCTTGAAAAGCATCATTGCCAATCAAATGTGTTGGCACCTGGCCGGTTAAACACACCACAGGAATGCTATCCATAAAAGCATCCGCTAAGCCCGTCACCGCATTAGTCGCGCCAGGCCCTGAGGTCACAAGAACAACACCAACCTTACCGGTTGAGCGGGCAAAGCCTTCGGCCGCATGAACGGCACCGGCTTCCTGACGCACCAAAATGTGCCGGACATCGTTGCGCTGATATAACGCATCGTAAATCGGCAAAACAGCACCGCCGGGATAACCAAAGATGGTATCGACGCCTTGCTCCACCAGGGCCTGTAAAAGGATCTGAGAGCCGTTTATCTGCTTGGCCGCCATCGTCTTATCCTAACGTCTTGATCTGTCGTCACATCACTCGGCCAAGTCTTGAAGTACAGAAGTGTCGAATGGCCCAGAAATTCTTTGTGACGTTAGCCGTCTCCCGCCGACAATCAGCAGGGATGGCCAGGAAAGGCGGCAACCTAGTCGGTCAGGATGATGGGGTCAATAAGAAATTACAAATAAATGAAAAGATTTTACATCTATGACTTTCCGAATATTGCGCAGAATGGGTATAATTTTGTTCTAATTGATTACGAAACCAGGTGAGTTGCCTTTTCGCATAATTCCTGGAGGCCTGTTGAGCCTTGCTAACAGCCTGATTTAAAGGGATTTTACCCTCGAAATGGGCAATAAGATCGGGGATACCAAGGGCTTTCATTGCCGGACGGTCCGGCGGCAGCCCTAAAGCCGCCAGTACTTTAACCTCTTCGAGGACGCCGGCCTCTAGCATTCGCTCGAATCGCTGATCGATGGCCTCATAAAGCGTATCGCGTGGCGGCGACACCAAAATGGTTGCCTGGTCCCATTCAGCTAAGGGGGCCTTGGGTGTTTGTTTTTGCCAATCTGATAACGACCGCCCCGTCGCCTGAGCGACTTCATAGGCCCTGATCAGGCGCTGTGGGTCGCTCGCCGGAATCTTTTCCGCGCTGGCGGGATCAAGCTTGGTCAATTCTTCGCGAAACTGCTCGCCGCCCAACTGCTCATGAAGGGCCCGCACGTCGTTTCTGATATCCGCTGGAATATCCGGGATATCAACAATCCCTTCGAGCAGGGCTTTAAGGTAAAGGCCGGTTCCCCCGACAACAATCGGCAATGAACCGGCAGCGTGTGCCATCTCGATTTCTGCAACGGCAAGTCTGAGCCAATGCCCCGCCGAACAAACATCAGCCGCTGAAAGCATGCCATAGAGACGATGGGGGATTTCTGCTTCGTCCGCAGCGCTCGGCCGCGCCGTGATGATACGAAGTTCGCGATACACCTGCATGCTATCGGCATTAATAATCGTGCCGGTAATTTCACGGGTAAACTCACGGGCAACATCCATTGCTAAGGCAGACTTGCCACTCGCCGTGGGCCCCGCAATGATCAAAACCGAACGGGGATTGTTCATAATGAAAGTGTTGCCGTATTGAATACGCCGTTATTTCTTGCCGATGCGTAAACCTAAGAAACGGCCACCGCCCTGTCCTTCAACACGAACTAGCACAACCTTCCGACCTGATTTGAGAACTTTCTTAATTTCTCGTTCGATATGGGCGGGAGTCGTAACTTCCTCTTGATTCACTTCATCGATCAAGTCGCCAACCCGAATACCTTTTTCCGCTGCCGGACTGTCTTTAACAACTTTAAGAACAACAACGCCTTTAGCTGATTTGGTCAGCTTGAACCGCTTACGCAGCCCCGGTGTAATCGCCGATAACGTTAACCCCAGCGCTTTAACTTTTTTAGCACCCTTACTTTTCTTCGGCGTCGACATCGTCATTTTTTCGTCTTGGTCTTCAAGCTTCGCGACTGTGACTTTGCGAATAATCAATTTTTTATCGCGCCAAATTTCAGCATTGACCGTATCGCCAACCGGCGTCTCAGCAACAATGCGCGGCAAGTTCCGCATCTTCAAAACTTTGCGGTTGCCAAATTTAAGAATCACATCAC
>Ga0115567_10006193_pt1 | contig 11460 bp, 9 predicted proteins | sample COGITO_mtgs_1204_2_FD_88679 | JGI IMG/M metagenome (GOLD analysis project Ga0115567, IMG submission 88679) | Pelagic marine microbial communities from North Sea - COGITO_mtgs_120412 | ecosystem: Environmental > Aquatic > Marine > Epipelagic | place: Germany:Helgoland, sampling site Kabeltonne...
CCGCGCTTCAGCGCCACATTATAGGCAGTCCAGTTCGTCGTCTTGTAGCTCGGCGATGTCGGTTTGCTCATACCCGCGAGCTACCACACTGGATTCACGACAGGATCCCTGCCGGATTTGTGAAACAGAGCCGCAGATCGTTGCAAATGAGCTGGCAAAGCGTAAGTACAGCCGTTTCTTGGGGGATTGAAGAAGACGATACATAGTTCTGCGACAAGTGGGCGTACCTATATCGTGCCGTTGATCGCAACGGATAAGCTCGCAATACCCTGACGCGCGATGCATGCCGCCAATATTGGCTTTGAATTTGTAGAACGAAGCAAGGCTTAAGCCATGCCCGCGGCACACCTCTGCCGTTGGTACTCCAGCTTCCTCGTCACCGACGACTTAGTTTCCTCCTGACTACGTCAGGCTCGCTAAAATTCGTTGATATTGTCGATTATAATATTGGTGGTTGTGCACTTTTCCGACGCGGGCGACGCGCACTGGCACCGGATGCAGTTGCCAATAAAACTCGGGCTCTCACTAGCGTTATTAGCTGCTCAACCGCTGCGCGTCCTGAAAATGATGCGGAAATAGACCAGCTATGAACCTTCGGACAATAGAGGTCGCAACTTCGCGTGAGAACTCTGCGGAGTTCGATAGATAATCTACCCACATGCCTTCTAACAGGACCAACAATCCAAATGTCGCATCTCTGGCCAGAATGAACCTGTCCTGATTTTCATATTGCTCTGCGAGATTTTCAAAGGCAGTGCGCACCAGATCGCGCAGGCGTTTGTCACGGGTGTTGCTGTAAACCGCGATGCCGCTGTTCGAACTCGCGATGCCACGGAATGCATGCCAGATCCGCGTGGAGCGCTGATTCATCAGCGCCTCGCTCAAATCCGCGTCGATAATGGCCATAATCACCGCTTCGGGATCATTGCCCGTTAGTTTGATACGGCGGTCCACTTCATAGTAGTATTCCTCGCTGAACGCTCGCGCAGCTGCTTCGAGCAGGGGGTTCTTACCGCCGAAATGCAAATGGATCATCCCGCGCGAAAGCTCTGCGCGCTCGATGATCTTACTCACGGTCGTATCGGTGATTCCGATCTCGGCGATTGTGTCCAGCGTCGCCAAAACCAACGTCCGCTTGGCATTCTCCGGATCACGCTTGGCGGTTTTCTTAGCAGCGGATTGCAAGGCTTTGCCCTCGTCTGGTTTCACAGCAACAGCCTCAAATCGGGGCGAAAACTGCAGGTACATAGAAAGATTGACGCGCACAATGACTTTAGACAATAGTTAATGGACGAGCGTCCATTTTTTAAGAGTCGGACGCTTTGGGGGATTAGAGTGGTCAACTTGAAAAGCGAAGCAGCGAGAGGGATGGCGCTCAGCGGGCCTGCCACCCTTTATGTCGGGCTGCTGGTCGCAGCCCCGCTTTGTATCCTGATCGCCTATTCGCTTTGGACACAGACCTATGTTTCTGTTGACCACACCCTGACGCTGGCCAATTACCGCGAGGCATTTACCGACCCACTAGTGCGGTATCTGATGATCCGGTCCATCCTGATCGCAGGGGCGGTGACTTTGGTGACCGTCGCGCTGGCCTATCCAATCGCCTATTTTATCGCCCTAAGGGCGCGCCGCAAAACCCTGTGGCTCTTGCTGATCACCATCCCGTTCTGGTCCAGCTATCTGCTGCGAGTTTTTGCGTGGAAGCTGATTTTGGGGTTCAACGGCGTGTTAAATTCGGCGCTGCTGGGGCTTGGGCTGATCGAGGAACCGCTGGCCTTTTTGCTCTATAATGAATTTGCAGTTGTGTTGACGCTGGCCCATGCTTGGGCGCCTTTCGCCATCCTGCCGATCTATGTGTCGCTGCAGAAAATCGATACAAGTCTGCTCGAAGCAGCGACCGATATGGGCGACAGTGCGGTGCAGCGTTTCCGGCGTGTGACGCTGCCGCTGACGATCCCCGGCATCATCGCGGCCTGCCTGATTATTTTTATTCCAACGGTAGGTGATTACGTCACCCCGTCACTGGTCGGGGGATCCGATGGCAAGATGATTGCCAATCTTATCCAAGTGCAATTCGGGGCGGCCAACAACTGGCCATTGGGTGCCACACTGTCGCTTTTGGCGATGTTGTCCGTCGGCTTTGTCGCCATCGTGTTTGTCCTGACGGCCAGCGGTTTGGGGAGACGCATCCGATGAACCGCCCTTCTGGCCTTGCGATCTATGCCATTGCCTATCTGGTGTTTTTGTATCTTCCGGTGCTGTTTTTGCCGCTGTTTTCGTTCAATGACGGCACCATCGTCGCTTTCCCGATCAAAGGCTGGACGCTCGAATGGTACCGCCAACTCGGCGGGCAAACGGCGCTGATCAATGCCCTGGTGAACAGCCTGATCGTGGGGTTGCTGGCGGCTATGCTGGCCACGTCACTGGGGCTTTTCGCAGCGCGGGCCTATGTGCGCTACCAGTTCAAGGGCAAGCAGGCGTCGGAAGGGCTGGTGATGCTGCCGCTGGTTATCCCCGGCATCATCGTCGCGTCCTCCATGCTGGTGCTATTTATTTCCATCGGGATCAAGCCATCGCTGACGGCTATCACATTGGGCCATACATTTCTGGCGTTGCCCTTTGCCGTATCGATCCTGAAATCCGCCTTTGACGATTTCGACCCTTCGTTAGAAGAGGCGGCGTATGACCTGGGGTCGGGCGTGGTGGAGACCTTTCGCCGGGTGACTTTGCCCATCGTGGCACCGGGGATTGTCGCCTCTTTCTTGGTCACCTTCACAGTCAGTTTTGATGAATTTGTTTTGGCATTTTTCCTGTCGGGCAACGAGACCACTTTGCCGGTTTATATCTGGAGCCAAATCCGATTTCCCGCAAAGCTGCCCAACACACTGGCGTTGGGGTCGCTGCTGTTGCTGGCCTCTGTCGCGCTGCTGTTCATTGCCGAATATTTTCGCCGCCGCTCTTCCAAGCCGTCCACTGGAGGCACCACTTGACGCAACACAATATCATCCAGCTGCAACAGGTTGAGAAACGGTTCGGAAGGATCGTCGCGGTGTCAAAGCTGGATCTCGACCTGCACGCGGGAGAGTTCTTTTCGCTGCTGGGGCCGTCGGGCTGTGGCAAGACTACGGCGCTACGCATGATCGCGGGCTTTCAGGAGCCGACGTCGGGCAAGGTTACTATTGATGGCCAAGATATGAAGGACGTTCCGGCCAACAAGCGGCCGACAAATATGGTCTTTCAAAGCTACGCAATTTTCCCGCATTTAAACGTCGGGAACAACGTAGCCTACGGGCTGCGCAACCGGGGAATTTCCAAGGTTGAGATCGAGAGCCGCGTGGCCGAAGCGCTTGAGATGGTGGAGCTAAACGGGCTGCAATCGAGGGGTGCGATGGAGCTTTCTGGCGGGCAGCGGCAGCGGGTGGCACTGGCGCGGTCCTTGGTGCTGCGCCCCAAGGTGCTGTTGCTAGACGAGCCGCTTTCAGCGCTTGACAAAAAGCTGCGCGAGCAGATGCAGTTCGAGCTGCGCCAGTTGCAGCAAGAGCTTGGCATTACTTTCGTGATGGTAACCCATGACCAATACGAAGCGATGACGATGTCGGACCGGATTGGCGTGATGTTCAAAGGCCGCTTGGTGCAGGTGGACGCCCCGCCGACCCTCTACGCAAAGCCGTGCAGCATGGAAGTGGCGAGCTTTATCGGGGAGATGAATTTCTTTCCCGCACAAGTGACACAGCGACTGGCAGATCGGCTTTCAATTTCCACGCAATGTTTCGGGGCGTTGGAGATTGCCCGCAACCCGAATGTCGCCGCAGAAGGGCAGGATATTCAGGTCGGCATTCGGCCGGAACAATTGGAAATATCCACGCAAGAACCAGAAGGCTATGACGCCACGGTGCGCGGCACGGTCCGCAATGTCGCGTTTTATGGCGAGAATGTTCACTACCATGTGCAAGTTGACGACATAGAAAAACCAATCGCCGCGTCTGTACCAAATTATTTTCACACCGTCGATTTCCGCCAAGGCGATGGCGTTTGGTTGGGGGTGCAAAGCGCCTCGGTCATCGACCTCGGCCAAGATCAATCCACCACATAAACAGGGAGACGACTATGAAATACGCGACACTCGGGGCATTGGCCCTAACGACGGCGCTGACTTCGGGGGCGGCACTTGCAGACGGCGCGGCACTCACGGTTTTCGACTGGTCCGGCTATGAAGATCAGGCGTTTTACACGGCATATATGGAGAAATACGGCGCCGCACCGACCTACACCTTCTTTGGTAGTCAGGAAGAAGCATTTACCAAGCTGCAATCCGGTTTCACTGCCGATCTGGCGCACCCCTGTTCGGATGCGGTGCGCAAATGGGCTGCTGCCGATCTGCTGCACCCGCTTGATACGTCAAAGCTAACGAATTGGGACGCGATGCTGCCGGAGATCAAACAGGTCGACGGGATCGAGATTGACGGCAAGGTGTATATGATGCCGTTTGAGTGGGGCAACACGGGGCTGATTTATCGCACCGACAAGATCGCGGACGATCAGATCTCGCTGCAATTGTTGGCGGATCCGGCCTATCAGGGCAAGGTTTCGATCCCCGATGCGGCCTCTAGCGCCTATGCGTTGGCGGCTTTGGCCACGGGAAATGCGGCGGATTACACCAAGCTGAGCGATGAGCAATTCGAGCAGGCTTCTGATTATCTGCGCGCTGTGCATCCCAACATCAGGTTTTATTGGTCAGATGCGGGCCAGATGGATCAGGCGATGGCCAGCGGTGAGCTTGAGATGGGCTGGGCGTGGAACCAGTCAGAGCTGAACCTGATCTGGAACGACACACCTGCAAGAATGATGCGCGACATCGATAAGGGTATTGCCACATGGGTCTGTGGCTATGTGCATTTAAAATCTTCGACAACGCCTGTTGACCAGATCTACGATCAGCTTAACGCGCTTTCGGATGCGGACAGCGGGAAATACATCATCGAAAGCTGGGGCTACCCGCACGCGAATGCCGACGCTTATGCGATTTCCGACCCTGAGCTAATCAAGCAATACGGCTTTGACGACCCCAAGGCGTTCTTTGATGGCAGCCTGTTTTTCGATGCGGTTGATCCAGCGTTGGAAGCCAAGATGTTGAAGGAATTCGAGCGTATTAAAGCTGGCTTCTGAACTGGAACCACTGTTCCGGGCGGGGATGTATTTGCCCCGCCCGAACCCCCTCTGACTGATAGGCTGGATGATGACCAAGGCGACCTCTTATTCTATCTTGTTCGAACCGGTTAAAATCGGACCAGTGACAGCGCGCAACCGCTTTTTTCAGGTGCCGCATTGCAACGGCATGGGCCACGTTCGCCCGCAAGCAGAGGCAGCGATGCGCGGGATGAAGGCCGAAGGCGGATGGGCCGTGGTTTGCAATCAGGAAACCGAGATTCATCCCACTTCTGACCTGTCACCATTCGCTGAGAACCGGCTGTGGGATGCCCGCGACATCCCCGCCCTGCGGCTGATGACAGATACGGTGCATGACAAAGGCTCGCTGGCGGCAATCGAGCTGGTGCATAACGGAAATCATACGCAAAACCTGCTGAGCCGCGCGCCGGTGCTGGCACCGTCCGATATGTCGCTCGACCATCCACACCCCAAGCAGGCGCGCGCGATGGACAAGTCCGACATCCGCAATTTTCGCCGCTGGCACCGCGATGCGGCCGTGCGGTCGCGCGATGCCGGATTTGATGTGGTTTACGTTTATGCCGGTCATAACATGAGCCTCGCGCAGCACTTCCTGTTGCCGCATATGAATGAGCGCACTGATGAATATGGTGGCAGCCTTGAAAACCGCCTGCGCCTGACCCGCGAGTTGCTGGAAGACACGCGCGAGGCCGTGGGCGATACCTGCGCGGTGGCCTTTCGCTTTGCCGTGGATGAGATGCTGGGCGGGGACGGCATGCAGGCCGCCGAAGAGGGGCGCGCCGTGGTCGAGATGCTGGCCGAATTACCCGATCTTTGGGACGTGAATGTGGCCAGTTGGGCCAATGATTCCATCACCAGCAGGTTTCAACCGCAAGACGGCTACCAGAACGATTATATCTCCTTCGTGAAATCCAAGACCACCAAACCTGTGGTTGGGGTGGGGCGGCTAACCTCGCCGGATATGATGGTTTCTATGGTGCGCAAAGGCATTGTTGACTTTATCGGGGCGGCGCGGCCGTCAATTGCCGATCCGTTTTTGCCGCAAAAGATAGAGCAGGGACGCGTCGATGAAATCCGCGAATGTATTGGCTGCAACATCTGCGTCATGGCCGACAGCGTCGGCGCGCCGATCCGCTGCACACAGAACCCGACCATGGGCGAAGAATGGCGGCGCGGCTGGCATCCCGAAAAGATCGCCCCCAAGGGCAAGCAGAAGGAAACCTTGGTGCTCGGGGCTGGTCCCGCTGGGCTTGAATGCGCGATGCAACTGGCCAAACGTGGTTATCAAGTCACCCTGGCCGAAGCTTCAGACAGTCTTGGAGGGCGTGTGCTTGCTGAGAGCCATTTGCCGGGATTGAGTGCGTGGGGCAGGGTAGCGGACCACCGCACCCATGATCTGCGCCAACGTGCGAATGTGCAAATTTTTACCCAAAGCCATCTGGGCTCGCAGGAGGTGCTGGAGCTTGGCATCCCGAATGTCTTTATCGCCACAGGCGCCAAGTGGCGCAGGGACGGCCGCGGGCGCAGCACGCAGCGCAAACCTGCCAAAGTCGACGCGGATGCAGCTATTTTCACACCGGACGACATCATGGGGGTGAATATGCCGCCGATGGGAGGTGTCACCATCTATGACGATGACCACGCCTATATCGCAGGCGTCATTGCAGAAAAACTAGCGCAGGACGGTTATGATGTGACATTTGTCACACCTGAAAGTCTGGTGTCGACTTTCACCACGCTAACGCTCGAACAACACCGAATTCAGGCGCGGCTGTTAGAGCTGCGTGTGACCATCATCTGCAACCATACGCTGACGTCTGTTGCCTCCGATCATCTCGGAATAGCCTGCGGATTCACGGGGCGGCAGCAAAGGGTGGCGGGGAACTCTGCGGTTTTGGTGACGGAACGCATTCGCGAAACTGCTGTCTATGACGGGCTTATTGGCAAGGGGCTGACAACGCTCGAGTTGATCGGGGATGCTGCTGGTCCCGCGCTAATCGCGGATGCGGTGTTTGGTGGGCATATGGCCGCGCGCAATTTTGAACGGTCCCCGGAAGATGTCGATAGCGATTGGTTTCGCCGGGAAATGACATCTCTTGTTGCAGGAGAATAGCCATGTTGACGCGTCCCCCGGAATTATGTGGTTTGATCGAGGCGCATGCGCATGGGCACGCATTACCACAGGTGTTTTACAGGTCGCAGGCGATCTATGACCACGACATTGCCAACATCTGGAGCCGCAACTGGATTTGGGTCGGCCACGAAAGCCAGATCCCCAATGCGGGCGATTATTTTTTGTTCGACTACGGCCCCGAATCTCTGATCATCTTGCGCGACCGCGATGATACCGTGCGCGCCCATATCAATGTCTGCCGCCATCGCGGTTCGCGGGTGTGCACCGAGGCACAAGGCAACGCGCGGGTCCTTGTCTGCCCCTATCATGCATGGACCTACGAGCTTTCGGGCGAGTTGCGCGCGGGACGCGAAATGGGACCTGACTTTGATCCGGCCAAGTGGGGCTTGAAATCCGCGCAGGTGAAGGTGTTTCAGGGCATGATCCTTGTTTGTGCCTGCGCCGACGCGCCCCCCTTGGACGAGGCACTCGCCCGGCTTGCGCCGCTGACCGAGCCTTTCGGGTTCAAGGATCTCAAAGTCATCCACACCGCACACTATCCGGTGCCGGCGAACTGGAAGCTTGCGGTCGAAAACTATCTGGAGTGCTACCACTGCGCGCCAGCGCATCTGGAATATTCCCGCTCGCACGCGCTGAAGTCCCCAAAAGAAATGGAAGCGCTTCTGCCAGCCCTAAAGGAGCGGGCAAGCGAGGTTGGACTGTCGCCCGAGGTGCTTGACCGGACGGGCGCAAATGCACTGGCTTTGGGGGCAGAGGTTTATCACCGCCGCTATCCATTGTTCGAAGGCTACCTGACAGGCAGCAAGACCGGCGCGCCGCTGGCACCGCTGCTGGGCCGCCTGACGGGATTTGATGGCGGTGCCACAGATGTCGCGATGGGCATGCTGAACTACATGCTGGTCTATTCCGATCATGTGGTGGGATACCGATTCATTCCACGCGGGGTGCAAGAAACCGACATTCAGGTAGTCTGGATGCTGCGTGCAGATGCACAGGAGGGCAGGGACTATGACCCCGAAGAGCTCATTTGGCTGTGGCACGTGACGTCGCAAGATGACGAACGCATCATCCGGCACAATCAGGCGGGTGTGAATTCACATTTCTACCAACCCGGCCCATTGGCCGAGATGGAATGGGCGATTGCCGATTTTCACGTTTTCTACAAATCGATGCTGGAAAACGCTCCGCGCCCGCAAGAAACCCAATCATCCAAATAGACTGTTGATGGCGTACTTGCCCTCAAGGAAAGGTTCTTATGACTCTGACGAATGACTTCGATGCCGTGCGCGACTGGGACAACAAAAATTTCATCCACCCTTGGGAAGGCATGGCCGATATTGGCAACAACCAACGGACCTTTACAGAAACCGCCAGCGGTATCTACGTCACCACAGAAACCGGCAAGCGGCTGATCGACGGACCAGCGGGGATGTGGTGTGTGCAGCTTGGCTACGGCAACGAGGAAATCGCCGACGCGATGGCCCAACAAGCGCGCGACATGGCCTATTTCTCACCGTTTAACAACGCCAACTCCGTGCCTGCCCGGCTTGCGCACGAGATTGCAGAGCGCACACCCGGTGATTTGAATCACGTCTTTTTTACGACAGGCGGCTCCACGGCGGTGGATACGGCCATTCGCTTTGTCCACTTTCGCAACAACCTGCTGGGTCGCCCTGAAAAAAAGGTCGTGATCTCAAGGCAGAAAGCCTACCACGGGTCGACATATCTGGCCTCCAGCGTTAGCGGAAAAGAGCGTGACAAAGGCTGGCTGGATCAAGCCAAAGAACTGGCGTTCTTCCTGCCCAATGTGAACCCTTACGTGCGCCCCGAGAGCGTGAGCATTGAGGTCTTCCTCGATGAAAAGGTGCACGATTTGGAGAATGCGATCCTGCAAATCGGCGCCGACAATGTTGCCGCATTTATCGCGGAACCGATCCTTGCATCTGGCGGGGTGATCGTGCCGCCGCCGGGGTATCACAAGCGGTGTCTCGAGATATGCCGCAAGCATGACGTGCTCTATATTTCCGACGAGGTGGTGACGAGCTGGGGGCGCTTGGGCCATTGGTTCGCCTCGGAGGAGGTTTTTGACATTGTGCCTGACATCATCACGACCGCCAAGGGCCTGACCTCGGGGTACATTCCGATGGGAGCCTGCATCATATCCGATGCGCTTATTGATAGCATCTCTGCGGATCAATCCAAGGGAGCGACATTCTCCAACGGGTATACCTATTCAGGCCATCCGGTATCGGCGGCAGTGGCGCTGAAGAACATCGAGATTATCGAGCGGGACGGCGTGCTTGAGCATGTCAGAGAGGTTTCACCTCTTTTTCACGAGCGTCTGCACGCGCTCCGCGACCATGCCATCGTGGGCGATACCCGCGGCATGGGACTGGTCGGATGTGTGGAATGTAAGGTCGAAGCAGACGGGCTGGATGCACTCGAAACGGATCGAGACCTAGGGGTGCGGATTGACCAGCATTGTCAGGATCTGGGGCTGATCCTGCGCCCGATCATCAACATGTGTGTGTTCTCGCCGCCCTTGATCATCACCAAGAGCCAGATCAACGAGATGTTTGATATCATGGATAGGGGGATAAAACTTACCGAGGCTGAGCTGGACCGTGAGGGCCACGTGGCCTGATAATAGAGCAGGTTGCTTTGATCCAGCCGTGAAGCGGGCTTAGGCGCGTGCGAAGAGGCAGCAAGGGCCGTCCGTCCCATGCTTGAACACGGGCTCGGGAATTTGCACTAAACTTCAGGATGAGCTCCTGATAGTAACTGAGCCGGAAGGTGCAAATTTCGGAGCGGGTTGTGAAAATTACAGCGAAAGATGTGGCAGACAGCTGTGGCACCTCCACAGCGGCGGTTTCACGGGCGTTCAGGGCTGAGGCAAAGATTAATCCTACGCTAAGGGCAAAGATTCTCACGTCGGCGCGCGAGCTTGGCTATGCGCCGCCCGCCAAAAGAGTGACCAGAACAGAAGGGCGGCGGACGGTGTCCATTGTCGTGGGTGACATCGCGAACCCTTTTTACACGAGTATGCTGGAAGTCTTTGCCAAGGGGATGGCCGCGCTCCAGCACGACATGTTGGTACATATCGTTCCACCGGGTAAGTCTGTTGACAGCACTGTTTCGCAAGTCATGAGGAGCGGGTCGGACGCCGCAATTATCGCATCCGCGAACCTGTCGTCGGAGCTGGCAGGCGAGTGCAAACGCAGAGGTATGCCGGTCGTGCTTTTTAACCGGATCCAGACAGATCCGAACCTCAACGCAGTATGCGCTGATAACTATAACGGCGGGATCTTGGCTGCCCAAAGGCTGGTATCGCGGTCCTGTCGCACGATCGGGTTTGTTGGTGGGATACCGGACACATCCACCCATCTTGAACGCAGGCGCGGCTTTCTGGATGCTCTGGAAAGTGAAGGAATGGCTCTGACGTTTGAAGGATCGGGGCAGTATGACTATGGGCTGACGTTTTCTCTCATAAGCAAGCTTTTGGAAGGCCAGTCCCGACCGGAGGGCCTGTTTTGCGCAAACGATATAATGGCAATAGCTGCCATAGATGCCGCAAGACGCATCGGGCTCGTGCCGGGAGAGGATATATCGATCTTGGGATTTGACGACGTTCCAATGGCGGCGTGGACCTCCTATCAATTGACCACGTTCCGCCAGCGCGTGGGTCAAATGGCGACGGACACACTCAATTTGATTGAGGATGTGTGGCAGGATCCGAATGCCGCAGGATCGCTGCGCATGGTACGATGCAGCCTGATTGAGCGTAAAAGCGGCTGAGACTGTGAAATATTTCACCAACAAATTACTTTATTGCAGTTTATTTCATCTCTGATAACACCGGAAGGGTGAAGATGGCACCAGTTTGGATCGTCTTCCGAATTCAAGCAGGGAGGACTGTTACATGAAGATTTCCAACATATTTAGGCCCGCGACGCTCGCACTTACGACAGCGATTTTGCCGTTTTCCGCAATGGCGCAGGAACGGCTCGCCTTTGGCTCTACCAATGCGCAAAGCGCTCACTACGCTTATTTTGCCGCTATCGCCAAAGTCGTCAACCAGGCGAATGACGGCTATCAGGCGTCGGTAGTTGAGACAGGCGCCACGGTTGATAATCTTAAGC
>Ga0115567_10006194_pt1 | contig 11460 bp, 11 predicted proteins | sample COGITO_mtgs_1204_2_FD_88679 | JGI IMG/M metagenome (GOLD analysis project Ga0115567, IMG submission 88679) | Pelagic marine microbial communities from North Sea - COGITO_mtgs_120412 | ecosystem: Environmental > Aquatic > Marine > Epipelagic | place: Germany:Helgoland, sampling site Kabeltonne...
AACCAGCGGGGCCTTGTTGGCTGCGGCGCGTCCGGATTAGCCGCAATCGCTTCGAGATAAAGACCATCACCGAGGCCCATAAGCGTATTATGCGTATGAAATACAGCATGTTCCCCGCCCGGTTGCGGCGTGACCCCCAGTGTCGCCGACACATGATCAGTTGCCGCCGCCAACGTCAGTCCGGCGATGGCAATATGATCGAGAACCAACATCAGCTGCGTGCTTTTTCGATAAGTTTCAGAATATCCTCCGCCGCCGCAGGGATATTGGTGCCGGGACCAAAGATCGCGCTCACGCCAGCATCATAGAGAAACTGGTAATCCTGCTGGGGAATTACGCCCCCGCAAATGACGAGAATATCGTCGGCACCTGCGTCCTTGAGCGCCTTTACCAGTTGGGGGGCCAGCGTCTTGTGACCTGCCGCCTGGGAAGAGATGCCGATGACATGCACATCATTGTCCACCGCATCTTGCGCGGCTTCAGCGGGCGTCTGGAAAAGGGGGCCCACATCTACATCGAATCCGATGTCTGCAAAGGCCGTCGCGATCACTTTGGCACCGCGGTCATGGCCGTCCTGCCCCATCTTGACGACCAGCATGCGCGGCCGGCGGCCTTCGGTTTCGGAAAATTCTTCTACTGTCTTTTGGATTCTGGCAAATCCTTCGTCGCCTTCATAGGCGGCCCCGTAAACACCGGCGAGCGTTTTGACTTCGGCGCGGTGGCGGCCGAATACTTTTTCCATAGCCATGCTGATTTCTCCTACGGTGGCACGGGCACGGGCGGCATCCACGGCACCGTCCAACAGATTACCCCCCTCTGATGCGCGCCGTGACAGCTCCTCAAGCGCATTGGTACAGGCGGTTTCATCACGGCTCGCGCGGATCGTCTCAAGTCGTTTGATCTGGCCTTCCCGCACCTTGACGTTGTCCACGTCCAGAATATCAATCGGATCTTCCTTGTCGCGGCGGTACTTGTTGACCCCCACGATGACCTCAATGCCGCGGTCAATCTGCGCCTGACGGGTTGCGGCGGCTTCTTCGATCCTGAGTTTGGGCATGCCAGAGGCCACGGCCTTGGTCATACCGCCAAGTTCTTCGACTTCTTCAATCAGCTTCCATGCCGCTTCGGCCAGATCATGGGTCAGCTTTTCAACGTAATAGCTGCCAGCCAGCGGATCGACGACGTTGGTCACGCCAGTTTCTTCCTGCAAGATCAACTGCGTATTGCGCGCAATCCGGGCGGAATGTTCCGTCGGCAGGCCAATCGCCTCGTCCAGCGAATTGGTATGCAGGCTTTGCGTGCCGCCCAGAACCGCGCTCAACGCCTCGTAAGCCGTGCGCACGACGTTGTTGTAGGGATCTTGTTCTGCCAGCGAAACGCCGGAGGTTTGGCAATGAGTACGCAGCATTGATGATTTAGGGTTCTTCGGCTCAAATTCATCCATGATGCGCGACCACAGCAGGCGCGCAGCGCGCAGTTTTGCCGCCTCCATGAAGAAATTCATCCCGATGGCAAAGAAAAACGACAGCCGTCCGGCAAACTTATCCACGTCCATGCCACGTGCGATGGCGGTGCGGACATATTCGCGGCCATCGGCAAGGGTAAATGCCAACTCTTGTACCAGGTTCGCGCCTGCTTCCTGCATATGATAGCCGGAGATCGAGATCGAGTTGAACTTTGGCATATAGTCAGAGGTGTATTCGATAATATCCGCAACCATCCGCATCGAAGGCTCCGGCGGATAGATATACGTGTTGCGGACCATGAATTCCTTGAGGATGTCGTTCTGGATTGTACCGGCCAGCACCGAACGGTCATGCCCCTGCTCTTCGCCAGCGACGATGAAGCTGGCAAGGATCGGGATGACCGCGCCATTCATGGTCATCGACACGCTGACTTTATCTAGCGGAATGCCGTCAAACAGGATTTTCATGTCCTCAACGGAATCGATGGCAACACCGGCTTTGCCAACGTCGCCTTCAACGCGCGGATGGTCACTGTCATAGCCGCGGTGTGTTGCCAGATCAAACGCAACAGAGACGCCTTGTTGTCCCGCTGCAAGGTTGCGGCGGTAAAAGGCGTTGGATTCCTCGGCGGTGGAAAAGCCCGCATATTGCCGGATCGTCCACGGGCGGCCTGCATACATCGTGGCTTTGACGCCGCGGGTATAGGGGGCGGCACCCGGGATGCTGCCCAGATGGTCTACGCCTTTCAGGTCGTCGGCCGAATAAACCGGCTGCACGTCGATTCCTTCGAGCGTGTGCCAGGTCAGATCTTCAACAGCTTTTCCACGCAGTTCGGCCTCAGCCAGAGTGCGCCAGTCCTTTTTGTCGTCCTTGGTCATCCTCATGTCCTCTTGTCATAGCCTCCGCTGGCTGGCTTTTGCCAACTCTTGAGCGAAAGGAATCCTCTGTCAGGGTGGCAAGGCCGTCCGCACCGGCGGCAAGCCACATCATATCGTCTGCATATGTTTCGCGCAGGGCGGCGGATTGCGCAGCACTAAACGGCTGCCAGCGGCCATCTCCATCGGGCACAACGTCCAGATTATTGCCCCGCTCGGCCAGCAGGCGGCGCAGGGCCCGCAAGTCAGGCGAACGGTTCAACCAATTCTCGCGATGTGCACGGGGGGCCGTGCGGCCGGTTGCGGCGGCAAGCAGCGCATCGGGACGGCTCGCAACCTGTTCAAACGGGACAACAACAATCTGCGCTTCGGGCATTGCGCAGGCAAGATCGGTAATCACGTCCCGCCAGCCGCGCCCTGAACAGGCAATCTGATCAAGCTTGCGCGATTCCGGCACGCTATGGCCGCGCGCAACACTATAGGCCGCCACAGAGGCCCACCACAAATCCAGCGCCCGAAGGCTGATTATCACGCGGCCCGCACGCGCGCCGAATGCCAAAGATACCCGCGCCATGCGTTCCCCTACAGCCGGATACAATGATCCCGCAGACAAACAGGCACGCGGCGCGCCCATCATATTTTCATCCGTTACCAGCAGACGTGCGACACCTGCTGTTTCAGCGAGATCCAGATGCATCTGAACGCGACCTTCGGCGCGGCGTAGAAGATTTCGGCCCCGAGCCGGGCCGGGGGCCGGAAAGAGCCCTGAAAACAAACCTGTTCGCAACCGGCGCGGCCCCCAATAGCCGGTGCCATCTGCCGCCAGCGCTGCCGTATTGCCGCGCAGATAGGATTGGAAACTGGTGGTGCCGGTGCGATGTGCGCCAGCGTGCAAAATGATGTCCATGAGCCTGACAATGCCCCCCAGGCAGGTCGCCGCCCCGGTCGGCCAGTTAACGGGGAATATGGCAACGGTCATGCCGCAAAACCCCTTGCATGGGCCTTAATGCTAAAATCTGCGCTATTTCCCTTCGCAATCGTCGCTCCGCAGCTTATATCGAGGATCAGGAGAGACATTATGAAATCCATCTTATCGGCTGTTTTTGCAGGATTAATCGCCACCACGGGCCACGCCCAAGAGGCAGATCCGGCGGTACCATTATCGCTGTTTGTACCTGCGGATATGAAGGATTTGAGCCAATTCAAATGGAAAAAACGCCCTGTTGTCGTGTTTGCCGACAGTGCCGATGATCCGGCATTCCTAGAACAGATCGACTTTCTTGCTGCGCGGATGGATGCATTGGAAGAACGGGACGTCGTCGTGCTGATCGATACCGATCCCGATGCGCGCTCACCGATCCGTCTTAAATTGCGCCCCCGCGGTTTTATGCTGGTACTGATCGGCAAGGACGGCGGCGTCAAATTGCGCAAGCCATTCCCGTGGGACGTCCGTGAAATTACTCGCAGCATCGACAAAATGCCGATGCGGCAACGGGAGATACGCGAACGCAAAGATCGCGGCGGCGAGATCATCGACTGATCATCCGCGAAATACTTCGCCGTGTGTCTCACTCGAACTCCATGATCACATCATCAACCGCCAGACTGTCGCCTGCGCTGGCATTGATCTTGGACACCACGCCTTTCTTTTCAGCACGCAGGATATTTTCCATCTTCATGGCCTCGATGGTGCACAAAGCCTGCCCATCCTGCACTTCGTCGCCAACTTCGGCGCTTAGTTTCACAACCAGACCCGGCATCGGGCACAACAGCAGCTTGGATGTGTCGGGCGGCAGTTTCTCGGGCATTTTTCGCGCAAGCTCTGCCTGACGCGGGGTGCGCACATGGACCTTGAGGTCAGCGCCTCGGTTGCGAATACGAAAGCCGCCAGAAATCTTGCCTACCTTGAGGACCAGCGGCGCGTCGGCCACGGTCATTTTCGCCAGTTGGTCCCCCGGCGTCCAATCACCACTCACCCGCATGTCTGTGCCATCTTCGAAACGGACGATGGACCCGCCGGGATAGGCCTCGATCACCACGTCAAAACTGTGATCCTGAAGCGTCACATTCCACGCTGCCCCTACTTTGCGCTCGTGGTTGTCCATGCGTCCCGACACGCGTGCGCGACGGATTTCCGCGACACGGTGCATTGCGGCCGTCGCGGCGGCGATCCGGCGCAATTCGGTCTCTGACAGTTCAACTCCCTGAAAACCTTCGGGATACTCTTCTTCTATGAAGGCGGTTGTCATGTCACCCGATACGAAGATGGGATGGTCCATGACCGCACTCAGGAACGGCAGATTATGTCCGATCCCTTCGACCTCGAAACTGTCGAGGGCTACGCGCATGGATTCTATCGCTTCGGCGCGTGTGGGGGCCCAGGTACACAGCTTTGCGATCATCGGATCGTAGTACATGCTGATCTCACCGCCCTCGAAAACGCCAGTATCATTGCGCACGGCCATATCACCGGGAGCCGCATGACCTTGCCAGGTCCCTTTTTCCAGCAACGGTCCTGCGGCGACTTCGGCAGGCGGGCGGTAGCGGGTCAACCGGCCGATTGAAGGCAGAAACCCGCGATAGGGGTCTTCAGCATACAGACGGTTCTCAATGGCCCAGCCGGTCAGCGTCACATCCTTCTGGGTGATGCTCAGCTTTTCGCCATTGGCCACGCGGATCATCTGCTCCACAAGGTCCACGCCGGTGATCAGTTCGGTCACCGGGTGTTCGACCTGAAGGCGGGTGTTCATCTCAAGGAAATAAAAATTCTTGTCGCCGTCCACGATGAATTCCACCGTCCCCGCCGAGGCGTATCCAACCGCCTGCGCCAGCGACACGGCCTGTTCGCCCATGGCCTTGCGGGTTTTTTCATCCAGAAACGGGCTTGGGGCTTCTTCGACCACCTTCTGGTTGCGGCGCTGGATCGAACATTCCCGTTCGCCCAGATAGATGCCGTTGCCGTGGCTGTCACACAGCACCTGAATTTCGATGTGACGCGGCTGGGTGACGAATTTCTCGATAAAGATACGATCATCGCCAAACGACTTGGCCGCCTCGTTCTTGGAAGACTGGAACCCCTCGCGCGCTTCCGCGTCATTCCACGCGATACGCATGCCCTTGCCGCCGCCCCCGGCGGAGGCTTTGAGCATCACCGGATAGCCGACTTCGTTGGAGATTTTCACCGCCTCGTCCGCGTCCGCAATCAGACCCATATAGCCCGGAACGGTGCTGACGCCTGCCTCTTGGGCGATCTTCTTGGAGGTGATCTTGTCCCCCATCTTTTCAATCGCGCCCACCGGCGGTCCGATAAAGGCGACGCCAGCCGCGGCCAACGCTTCGGCAAATTTGGAATTCTCGGACAGGAAGCCATATCCGGGATGAACAGCCTGCGCACCGGACGCCTTAACCGCCTCCATCACCTTGTCGATGACGATGTAGGACTGGTTTGCTGGCGGCGGGCCGATATGTATTGCCTCATCCGCCATTTCGACATGCAGCGCGAACCGGTCGGCGTCCGAATAGATGGCCACCGTCTGAATACCCATCTTGCGAGCGGTTTTGATAACGCGACAGGCGATTTCGCCCCGGTTGGCGATCAGGATCTTGTCAAACATGGGGGTCCCTTTTGGTGAGGTTCAGGCATAAAAAAACCCTCATCGGCGCGGGGCCGAAGAGGGTCGCAATAAGCAGTACTGGCGCGTGGCGTCAGATCAGCTGCATTTGTGCGGATAGGTCTGGCAATAGGCGACGTTGCCTGCCGCACCGACAGCCGCACCAGTGGCAATGTTGCCGTCCGTGATGGCCGAGACGCCGGCACCGATGGCCGCACCGCCAATTGCCTGATCGCCCAGCGTGTCGCCACACGCGGCAAGTGAAATGGTGCCTGCGAGGATGAGAATAATTGTTCGGACGTGCATTGTTTTGCTCCTGTACCTGTCGGATTCACCTTCTTAACGCGTGGGCGGATGTAAGGTTCCGCCTTAACGCGTGGGCGGATGTAAGGTTCCGCGACAGGTGATAAAAAAACGGGCAGCAAGGTCGAAAGCACGACCTGCTGCCCGCAGAGGGAAGGGGTATGGTTGTGGTTTGCAAAGGTCATCAGGTCTGGAGTTCCGACCCCTGCAAGACGAGTTTTGCCGCAGGACGCCCCGCACGCCAAGAGACTAATTGAGCGGCTCGTGAAATCGGCTGAGGATTGCTCAAACAACTCAGGGGTGCGCGACAACATGCCGATCAATCTCCAAAAATTTCGGGAAAGGCGGCGCGGGCTGCGGATTCCTTGATGATCAGCATTGCCTCATAGTCGGCAACATCGAACGGGTCTGTTGCCGGCAGCACTTCGCGTCCGAAAAACCATGACAGTCGACCTGCATCCAGATTGCCCCGTTCGAACGGCTGATCACCGAAATGGTCCCACAGGGCACGCATGAAGGCGATATCGGCACGCCGGTCGGGTGCCCGCCTGTCAGAACGGCGTTCGCGCGCAATAAGGGGCGTCGCCCCTTTGGGGTTCGCGCGGCGTAGCGTGAATTGAAAATCAGTGCCGGCGAGGCGACCCGGAAAGCCGCGATGCTTCAGCATATAATCTAGTGCCATGGGGTGCTCCCCGTGGCCATGGTCAGGACGGGCGCGCCTGTAAGGGACGCCCGCCCTGTCGCGGTATTACTTGTATTTACCGGTATATGTCGGCTCGACCGAGATGGGCTCGGGATCGACCACGACGTACTCTTCGACCTGCTGCTCGCGCGCACAGGCGGCAACCATGGCGATGAAACCGAATGCTGCCAACAGTTTGATGCTCTTCGACATCTGGATCTCCTGTCACTTGTTGCACGGCCCCGCGGCGCAAGACGCGCCGCAGTTGCCGCATTTGTAGCGGGCTTGGAACGGTCCACACCCGCGTGCAGGTTACTGTAAGGCTGCGCCGTTGGATATCCAGTGCGCAGCAAACGAATGGGTTGTGACGCGAAAGCCGCAAAAGCAGGTTTACATGAAGAATGGGCCGCAAGATATTGTGGAGACATCAGTAATCCTCCCAGATGCAGGTGTCGCCCTCGATGCGGAAAGCCTCGAAAAACTGGGTGGCGTCCGGGTCCGGCACGCCAAATTCAGTTGCGCGGTCCGCCAGCGAGATCACGATGGCATCGCCCGTCAGCTGGTATTCAGCCATGTAAGGCAGCGCCAGCGTGTCGCACAAGTGGAGGAAATCGGGGGACGTGTCCGCATAGCTTAGCCTGCCGTCGCCGCGCCCGATCTGTGGTGCGACAAAGCGGAACCGCAGCCACGTACGCGCGTCTTGCGCGTCCACAAGCACCTCCTGCAATTCCAGCGGCTGGCCCGAGGGAACGTCGATCGCATAGGCGGGGCTGGCCGCCAGTATGAGCATCGCGAGGGTTCTCATGGGGCCTCTTCGTCTTGTGTGGGAAACTCGGCGGGTGAGATGATCTCGATCAGTTCCATATCGTCCGAATGGCGCACTTCACGGTGTTTGATGCCGGGGGGTTGCAGGACGCAAGACCCTGCGCGCAGCAGGTGTTCGCCCTGCCCTTCGTATTCGAACACGACCCAGCCTTGGGTGACATAGACCATCTGGAAATCAAGGTCGTGGCTATGCCACATACCGGGGGATTCCTTGCCCGGCACGGCGCGAATGACATGGGCACCGTGCGTGCCTTTGGTGGCGTCCTTGATGCCAAGGTCGCGGTATTCGAAGAATGGCCGCAGGCCCGCGCCTTGGAACGTGCCGGAGTCCGCGTGGGCGATTGTGAAGGATTGGTTTTTGAAGGGGTGGGTCACGACGACGGCCCCGTCCATATCGCCAGAATGAGCAACAGAACAAGCGAACTATATCCAATAAAAAAGATCCATCTTACGGGCCTTTGCAGCCACTCAGCATGCGCAACCAATGCATCCTCAGATATTTCGATATTGGCATTTCCCATAGTCTTTTCAAACCAAGCTAGGTATTTAAATCCTTTGCCATCAGAGTTTCCGCCAGCGAGCAACTTCTCCTTAGCCAGTAAGGCACGCAAGCGGTATGCGGAATCTACCGCGAGATACAGACCGAAGGTTAGAGCAATTGCTGAGATTGAGGCAAATATAGAAGTCCAGAATCCACCTAAGGAATTTAGAAAGCCAAGCTGCGAAAGTAACAACGCCAGAGGCACACCGAAAAAAGCGATGGAAGTCTGCTCGATTTTCAAAATGTCCTCGAGCGCCGCAGTGAAATTCTCGTCGGTCATCGCTAAACCCTCACAACGGAATATTGTCGTGCTTCTTCCACGGCGTCACGACCTTCTTGTTCCGCAAAGATGCAAACGCCCGCGCCACCCGTTTCCGCGTCATCCGGGGCTGGATCACCTCGTCGATAAACCCGCGCTCGGCGGCGACGAAGGGGTTCGCGAACCGCGCCTCGTAATCCGCCGCATGGCTTGCGATTTTATCCGGATCACCCAGATCGGCGCGGTGAATGATCTCAGTGGCACCCTTGGCCCCCATCACGGCGACCTCGGCGGTAGGCCATGCATAGTTGAAATCAGACCGCAGGTGTTTGGATGCCATCACGTCATAGGCGCCCCCGTAGGCTTTGCGCGTGATGACCGTCACCATCGGCACGGTCGCTTCACCGTAGGCAAACAGCAGTTTCGCGCCGTGCTTGATTACCCCGCCGTATTCCTGTGACGTGCCGGGCAGGAAACCGGGGACATCAACCAGCGTCAGAATAGGGATCTCGAACGCGTCACAAAAGCGCACGAACCGCGCCGCCTTGCGGGAACTGTCGATGTCCAGACACCCAGCCAGCACCATCGGCTGGTTGGCTACGACGCCCACGCTGCGGCCTTCGATGCGGATAAAGCCGGTGATGATGTTCTTCGCAAACTCAGCCTGAATCTCGTAAAAATCAGCCTCATCGGCCAGTTTCAGGATCAGTTCTTTCATATCATAGGGGGTATTGGCGTTTTCGGGCACCAGCGTATCCAGTGACGCCTCGACCCGGTCGGGGTCGTCAAAGAACGGGCGGACGGGCGGCTTCTCGCGGTTGTTGGACGGCAGATAATCGACAAGGCGGCGGATTTCGGCCAGCGCCTCAACGTCGTTTTCAAACGCCCCGTCCGCGACGGAGGATTTGCGCGTATGGGTCGACGCCCCGCCAAGTTCTTCGGCGGTGACCTGTTCGTTGGTCACCGTCTTGACCACATCCGGACCGGTTACGAACATGTAAGAACTGTCTTTGACCATAAAGATAAAGTCGGTCATGGCGGGCGAATAGACGGCTCCGCCCGCGCAGGGGCCCATGATCACGCTGATTTGTGGAATCACGCCTGACGCTTCGATATTGCGTTGGAAGACCTCGCCATAGCCGGCAAGGCTGTCGACACCTTCCTGAATACGCGCACCGCCGGAATCGTTGATGCCAATAACGGGCGCGCCGTTCTGAACGGCCATATCCATGATCTTGCAAATTTTCTTGGCATGTGTCGCGGAGACGGACCCGCCCAGGACCGTGAAATCCTGAGAGAACACGTAGACCAGCCGCCCGTTGATCGTGCCCCACCCCGTGACGACGCCGTCACCAGCCGGTTTTTGCAGCTCCATGTCGAAATCGGTGCAACGGTGGGTCACGAACATGTCGAATTCTTCAAAGCTGCCTTCGTCCAGCAACAGGTCGACCCGTTCACGCGCCGTCAGCTTGCCGCGCGAATGCTGGCCATCGATGCGTTTTTGCCCCCCGCCCATGCGGGCTGCTTCGCGGCGGGACTCTAGCTGTTCGAGAATGTCTTTCATGGCGCGCTCCTTGGCTTCGGGCTCGCGCGGACTCTACAGATACGGCGCGCTGAGGCAAAGGCCGTTCGTGCTAATTTGCAAAGTTAATGCAGGCGCATAAATGCAAATTGCAAATTCGCAAATGGGCGTTTTGCGATGGACTTCCCACAGCCTCAGGATTACTTGCATTTGCATGCAGCAACCAGAACCCGCTGCGCCGGTGATCCGTTTCGCCGACCGCAGCACACCCCCACATATCCTGACGCTCATCCTTCTTGCGGGCACATCCGCGATCGTGATGAACATCTTTCTGCCATCTCTTACAGACATGGCGGAATATTTCGGGACCGAGTACAGCGTTATCCAGCTCTCCGTCCCGCTCTATTTGCTGTGCAGTGCGGTTATTCAGCTTTTTATCGGGCCAATGTCGGATAAATTCGGGCGGCGCGCCATCCTGCTTTGGGGACTTGCGTTATTCGCCATCGCCACACTTGGCTGTATCTTTGCGCCCAGGGTAGAGGTTTTCCTGTTCTTTCGCATGTGTCAGGCGGTGTCTGCCGTCACGATGGTGATCAGCCGTGCGGTGATCCGCGACATCTATGCGCAGGATCGCGCGGCATCGGTCCTTGGATACGTGACGATGGGGATGGCCGTTGTGCCGATGGTCAGCCCCGCACTGGGTGGCGCGTTGCAGGAGCTTTATGGTTGGAAAGCAAGCTTTTGGGTGCTTTTTGTGATCGGTGCAGGTATTTTCGCGTTGGTCGTTTATGATCACGGCGAGACATCTGTCGCTTCCGGCAAGACCCTGATCCAGCAATTTCGTGAATATCCCGAATTGCTTACGTCGCCTCGTTTCTGGGGTTACTCATTGGCGGCGGGTTTTTGTTCCGGTGCATTTTTTGCCTATCTTGGCGGGGCCCCTTTCGTCGGATCAGTCGTATTCAACATGTCGCCCGTCTGGCTAGGTATCGCATTCGGGGCTCCGGCAATCGGGTACTTTCTTGGTAATTTCATTACCGGGCGGTACTCTACCCGTTTTGGCGTCAATACGATGGTGATTGCGGGTTGTCTGGCCAACGCTTTGGGCGGGTCGCTATCGCTACTGCTCTTTTTCATGGGCTATGGTACGCCTCTCACCTTCTTTGGCATGATGACCTTTGTCGGTCTCGGAAACGGTCTGTGCATCCCGAACGCAACGGCCGGGATGTTGTCGGTTCGCCCCCATCTTGCCGGCACCGCGTCAGGACTTGGCGGTGCGATCATGATCGGTGGTGGCGCTGGCCTGGCCGTCCTTGCGGGCAATATGCTGAGTATCGAAACAGGCGCCTATCCATTGCTGTGGATTATGCTGCTGA
>Ga0115567_10006198_pt1 | contig 11454 bp, 6 predicted proteins | sample COGITO_mtgs_1204_2_FD_88679 | JGI IMG/M metagenome (GOLD analysis project Ga0115567, IMG submission 88679) | Pelagic marine microbial communities from North Sea - COGITO_mtgs_120412 | ecosystem: Environmental > Aquatic > Marine > Epipelagic | place: Germany:Helgoland, sampling site Kabeltonne...
ACATAAGAGCTTGCACCAAGTGGCGAAAAAGCAGTAACGTGAATGCCGTTTTGCTGACATTGTTTGATTAACGGGTTTTGCGTTAAAAAAGGATGGCTTTCGACTTGCACAACGCTTGGTTTGATTTTAGCGTAGGCCAGTAGGTCATTGAGTAATCCTGTATTAAAATTACAAACGCCGATTTGCCGAACCAGACCTGCTTCGACTAAGGCTTCCATCGCCGCCCAGGTTTGCGCTAAGGGCACTGGGTCAATCTCCATCTTTGGAGCGGCGACAGAAGGGTCGTAAAACCACTCTGGTGGATAGCGAGTCTCGATGGGGACGTACTTCAAGCTAATGGGAAAATGCATCATGAATAGATCAAGATACTCTGTCTGCAAATCTTTAAGCGTTTTTTGCAATGCAATTTTAACGTGCTCTGGCCGATGAAAAGTATTCCAGAGTTTAGACACTAAAAACAGTTGTTCGCGGGCGCAAATCTTGTCTTGAATGGCTCGTTGTAAACCCTCACCAGTCTGTTGCTCGTTGCCGTAGTCGCAAGCAGCATCAAAGTGTCGATAGCCAATATTTGCTGCTTGATAAACAAGATCAGCAGTTTGATCTTGTGGTATTTTCCATAAACCGAGCCCTAGGCTCGGCATGCCATTATTAAAGTAATGCATAGAATGCCCTATGGGTTTAAATCATAATTAAACGTCAACCTTGGTGTGACACCGTCAAGAAATTGATAGACCACATTTGCACTCAGTTGACCTGACGCTCGTTCAAAAATACTAACGTTAGTTGGGACAAATACACGATTAGTGCCAATGTATGGAAAGCTCGCTTCAGAGTCGTCGCCTAACGCATAATTGCCAGGCGTAAGGCTAGTAAGGCCAGCGTAGCTAGTGCCAATTACAATCTCGTCATCAGTGACATCATCTCGACCAACTAAAGTAAAACTAAAATTCTCCACTTGAAATAGCGGTCTATCGTAATCTTCTAAAGAGCCAATAGTACGTGTTTCATGGGCGCAAAGATTAGAGATGTTCACCGCTCGTTGCTGGTAATCTTGATCAATGCTGGCTTGGCCTGCATAAATAGAACCGTTTGTACGAGTAAAACGCCGTTCAACATAGTTACCATTGCCGCAGGTGGTTCTGTTGATCGCTTCAGTGCTACCGTTGTAGCTCATAATAGTACTAGGTGCTGGACATTCAAAGTTATTTGAAAGACCTGCATAACTAGGTGCAACGTCAATGTTATCACCATTACACGCAGTGACAAAACCTGTCTGCTCTGAGGTAGTGCTTGAACGACTCATAAATTGATTGGTGACCAATGTTCCTGTTTGGCCGTCGGTGTCGTCGCCTACGTCCTCTAAAATATCCAGGTAGTTACTTTGTGACATTGTGACTGCCCAAGTTTGATCAGCGTTAAAAATAGCGCGAAACTCAGATTCTGTTAAACCTACAGGTGTTAATACTTCAGGCTCAGGCGTGACGACTTCAGGTGCGGGCGTGACGACTTCAGGCACAGGCGTGACAACTTCAGGTGCAGGTGTGACAACTTCAGGTTGACCCAATTCAATATTTTGTTGTGCCGCTGGTTGACTAGATGTCACACCACTGGCAAGGGGAGTAGCCCCCATAATGACTGTATCTTCAGAACCACCGCCACAGGCGGTCAGCATAACGGTTGAAAAAAGGGCAAGGTAATTCAGCTTATTCATAACGTTTCATCCTTGAAAGCGATAGTTATTATTAAAGGCCTAAAAATGTCGAAGAATATTGAGCCTAGCTGGCAAATACGCCATATGTCAATTTATACATTTAAAACTTTTAGGGAACAAAGGATTAGGATTTAGCTTTTTTTTTCGAATTTATTAAGGATTCATGATAAGATTTTGCGATATCAATCTGGCGAAATCCTGAGCTTATGCAAGCTCACATCAAACAAAGGCGTGTTTATGAATTTAAATTTGGCAATGGAAGTCCCTCAAGTTTTTGACATTGCGCATCTTGGTCTGGCAGGTGTTGCCGTTTTACTTTTATTGTGGTTAATTATTGTGTTGTCCTGTCGTCCAAAAACAACTCAGCCCGATAGCGTAGAAAATGACGCAGAATCAACAAAATCAGTTAAAATCCAGCTTGAAGATATTGATGCCAAAGGCGCATTACAACTATTATCCATATTGCAAAATGAAGGTCGTTTAGTGGATTTTATTCGTGAGGACGTGTCCAAGTACACTGACACTGACATTGGTGCGGCGGCCCGGGTGGTACATAAGGGCGTTCGCAAGGCATTCGATGACGTTTTTACTGTCGAACCTATATTGCAGCAAGAAGAAGGCGAGTCGATTACCCTTAAAAGTGGTTTTAAGCCGCAAGAAATTCAATTGCTTGGTCAAGTGTCTGGTGACGGGCCTTTTACTGGTGTTTTAGTGCATCAAGGGTGGCGAGTAAAAGAAAGCCGTTTACCAAAAATTGCCAACGATCGAGACAGCTTAATTTTAGCGCCAGCCCAAGTAGAGATTGCTGGTCAATAAGTCTCATAAAATAAAGGTAAAGGAGTAGTCTTATGGCACTAGGTGGTCAGTTATTTGGTAAGAAAAAATCTATAAACGGCGATGGCGAAGAGTTAGCAGAAGGCTCGGATTGTTCTCAAGTCTTGGAGTTTAATGCTGCCGAGCAGGTGCTCGGTATTGATCTTGGTACTACTCATACTTTACTGGCAGTAAGTGGCCTGGTTGACGATCAAGTACAGATTAAGCTACGGTCAATCCAGCAAATTGCCGCTAACGGTATAGTTAAAAACATGCCGTTCCTACCTTCATTTTATTATATACCTGGTGCTGAAATTGATGGGTCTCAGATGGTGTTGCCATGGGGCCAGGCCTCAACTTTAGTTGGCGCATATGCAAGAGACTTGGCATCGAAAACGCCTGGCCGCGCTGTACATGCCGCAAAAAGTTGGTTAAGCCACAGTCACGCTGATCCGCGCGAAGCTTACTTGCCCCAACATCCATTGGACGGTGTTGACAAAGTCAGCCCTTTCCAAGTTTCAAAAGCGTATCTTGCTCATCTCCAATCTGATTGGGATTTTAATTATCCTGAGAATCCATTTGCAAAGCAAGACATCGTGTTAACCGTGCCAGCGTCTTTTGATCCAGCTGCGCGGGAACTGACCGCTCAGGCCGCTAAGGAGCTTGGCGTAGAACAGTTGACGTTATTGGAAGAGCCACAGGCTGCAACCTATGCATGGATAGCAGATCATGAAGCTTGGCGCGAGCAGCTGAATGTTGGCGATACAATTTTAGTGGTGGACGTTGGCGGTGGCACCACGGATTTATCATTGATACGAGTGTTTGAAGATCAAGGCGAGTTTGGTTTGGAGCGGGTAGCGGTTGGCGATCATATCTTGCTCGGTGGAGAGAATATGGACCTCGCTTTAGCCTATGCGGTCAGCCAGCAAATGGCCGCAGAAGGCACTCAGTTAAAGCCGTGGCAAATAATCGGCATGACTCATTCTTGCCGTGAAGCTAAAGAAGCTCTGTTTGCTGATTCAGCATTAAACTCTTTTTCTGTAGTGGTGCCAGGTCGTGGTTCAAAGTTAATTGGCGGCACCGTTAAAACGCAACTCCAGCGTAGTGTTTTAGAGTCAAGCTTAATCGATGGTTTTTTTCCTACAGTCGCCAGCACAGACCGCCCAGTGCATAAGCCTCGAGCAGGTCTTACCCAAATGGGTTTAAATTATGCGCAAGACGCAGGTATCACTCGTCACATAGCCGCGTTTTTGGCCTCGCAGCCAGAGGGTTTTGCTCAACCAAATGCTTTGTTGTTAAACGGTGGTGTTTTTAAAGCCAGCGTTTTGAGTGAAAGGCTATTAACAGTAATGAACAGCTGGATGCAAGAGTTAAGTGGCGAACCTATACGTTTGCTAGACGGTTGTGATCTTGACGCCTCAGTAGCCCGAGGCGCGGCTTACTATGGCCAAGTTCGTCGTGGCAAAGGCTTACGGATTCGCGGTGGCTTGGCCAATACATTTTATATTGGAGTTGAATCATCAATGCCTGCCATACCTGGGATGCCCACGCCGTTGCAAGCTTTATGTGTGGCACCTTTTGGCTTGGAAGAGGGTGAGTCTCTGGAGCAGGTGAGCCCACAAGTGTTTGGCCTTGTGGTTGGCGAAGCCGTGACCTTTCGCTTTTTGAGTTCAAATACTCGCAAACATGATCAAGCCGGTGATTTACTTGAAGATTGGCAAGAGGATGAGCTTATTTTTTTGCCGGACATCCAAGCACATGTGCCAGAATCAGATAGAAAAGCTGGCGATATTGTGCCAGTAACTCTTGGTGCAAAAGTCTCTGAGCTTGGCACCTTAGAAGTATTGGCCACTCCGACTCAAGGGGGCGAGCCATTTAAAGTACAGTTAGATGTACGGGATAGGATTCAATAAATGAACAATGCCCAAAGCTCTGTTGAGAGTTATGCAGTTGGTATTGATTTAGGCACCACCAACGCTGTTCTGGCCTATGCACCAATGGCAAAAGGCTTAGCGTTAGCTGAGTCAAAAATATTGCCTGTGGGTCAGTGGGTCAGTGACGGGGTTTGGCAAGAAAAGCCCATGTTGCCAACCTATCGATATCACCCCTTGCCTGACGAACATCATTTGTTAGTAGATCTACCCTTTCGTTTTAAGCCATTGGAGCAAGATTTTCCGGTTCTGTTTGGTGAGTACGCCGTGAAACTGGGTGCTGTTAATCCTGGGCAAGGTGTCGCAAGTGCTAAAAGTTGGCTGTCCCAGGCGTCTCGCGTGCATCAAGATGCCAAAGATCGTTTCTTGCCATTTGGTACCAACCAACATGCTAAAAAATCCGTGGAGTTAGTGTCACCCTTAATTGCCAGCGCCAGTTATTTGCATTATTTACACGCATGGTGGAATCATTGCTTTCCAGAATTTGCGTTAAGTGAACAAACGGTGGTGATTACCTTACCGGCATCATTTGACGAGTACGCTCGTGATTTAACATTAGCAGCTGCAGAAATTGCTGGTTTGGCTCAAGCACAATTTTTAGAAGAGCCTACAGCTGCAGCCTATGCCTGGGTTGACGATAATCGTCGAAATCAAACCAGCAAACTAGTTAATCCAGGTATGATGTGTGTGCTTGATATTGGTGGTGGCACTACTGATTTAAGTCTTATTGATTTTAGTGGTCCATCCCCACAACGAGTGGCGGTTGGCGAGCATCTTATGTTGGGCGGCGATAATCTTGACAGTGCTTTGGTGCACACGGCTGTGCAGCAGATGGAGCAAGATCGATCACAAAAATTAAGCCTATCACCAGTGCAATGGTCGCAATTAATGATAGCCGCTCGAGAGAGCAAAGAGCGGCTTTTAGGTAACAATCCGCCAGACACTGTGTCGATTGCTTTGGTTGGTCGGGGTTCGGCTTTGATTGGTCAGCAACAGCTGGCCAACCTCAACAGCCGACTTACAGTGCAAAGTTTACTCGACGGCTTTTTGCCGATGCTTGCGTTTGATCAATTGCTCGAAGCACCAGCAAGAGCTGCGGGTTTAGTGCAAATTGGTTTAAAATTCGAACAAGACCCAGCTATTACCCGTCATTTATTGGCTTTTTTACGAGAAAGTGGCCATAACGTCGATTCTGTACTGTTAAATGGTGGCTTTTTCAACAGTGAGCAATTAGTCCAACAAATCCATGAGCAATTTAGACTATGGCAAGGCGCTGACGTGACAGTATTGCGCCCAGTTCAGCCTCAATTAGCAGTGGCCTTAGGGGCTGTTTTATATGCGCAAGCCAAACAGGCGCACCTCTTGTCACTAATCTCTAATGACGATCCCAACCAAGCACCGAGCATCATCGGCGGTGGTGCTGCCCGATCATTGTTTTTAAAGCTAGATGACAGCTCTGATGAAAAAGCGCAATCTCAGGCGGTGTGTGTGGCAGTGGTTGGCATGGAAGAAAGTCAGCCTGTAGTTTTAGAGAAAGAGTTTGCATTGGCAGTTAATCAGCCAGTGCAATTTGTACTGCTATCCACCGCTAAAAAAGTGAATGTAAAGCTTGGTGATGTGGTTGTTATTGATCCAGCTTGGAGCCAGTTACCGCCGTTACAGGTCACTATTACGAGCGACAGTGCCTCTTTGAACTCGTCGAGTACAGTACAAGTGAAATTAGTCAGTGAAATGACTCAAGTTGGGTCTTTGGCATTGCAATTTAAAGCCTGCCAAGCGGATTTGCGATTAAGTGATACATTGCTTGAATTTGCTGGGCGCTCAAGTTTAAGCGGCGCAAGATTGGATAAAACCACTCTGCCTGCAAGCTGGCCGCGAGTTCAAAAAAGTATCGTAAGCGTCTACGGCTCAAAAAACCAGATCAAAGCGCACGGTCAGGCAACGCTTTCTGAAAAAGAGATGATTGCTCAGTTGCGAAAAAGCCTTGATGAACTTGGTCCAAAAAATAGCTGGAATTTGACGCTGTGTAGAAGTCTTGCTGATGTGCTATTGCAGTATCGTAAAAATCGTCGACGTAGTGCCCTTCATGAAAGCTTTTGGTTGTCGACGCTTGGCTTTGCGCTACGGCCTGGCCATGGTGTGGTAGGCGATATTAATCGCCTAGACTATGTAGAAGAAGTATTAGAGCAGCCACCAGCTCATCACGAGCACAGTGTTTGGTTTGCCTGGTGGACATTAGTGCGCCGTTGCGCTCAGGGCCTAGGCTACAACTTCCAGCAGCGTTTATTTCAAACACATGAATCAAAAATTAAGTCCTTGATGATCTTTGTCGAACAAAAAGGTAAGCAAGCAAAAAAAGCACCAAAAAAAGGTGCAAAACAAGTGTTGTCTAATAAAGAACAAGATTTGAAAAATCGAGCGCCAGAGGCCATGTTAAGAGCTATTGCAAGCCTTGAGCGCCTACGAGGAGAAACTTGGTTCGAGCCGTTGTTGTTTCAGTTACATGGTCGAGAGGCGCTTGGGGTCAATCAGCAGATTATTGATTGGTGTTTTGCCCAAGTAGTCTATCGGTATGCGGTATCACCCTTGCCAGTAGCTCAGGTGACGACCGAGCTGGATAAATGGCTATTAGAGCGTTGGCAAACCTGCCCTGAATTGGGTTTGGCCGCTAGCTTGGCGGTACAAGTGCACAGTGATTTTGCTGTGGCTTTGCCAGAGTCCTATAGATCTGCGGTAGAACAAAAGCTGGTTCAAGATGGGTTGCCAAATGCCTGGCAATTATCAATCCGCGCACCAGCAACTGCACAGATGCAAGCCATACTGTCTGGTGAAGGCTTGCCATTAGGTCTAAAATCGGTATAGACGGCTTACACGGCTTACACGTAGGGCAACAGCAGGGTTGAAGGGACAAACCATTGAAAAAATTTCTAGGCTACGGGTTTAAACTATTTTTACTGCTGAGCGTGGTGTTTGTCGGCTGGGCTATATACCTTGATGTGCAGGTGGTAAAAAAATTCAGTGGTAAAAAGTGGTCTGTGCCTGCCAAGGTATTTGCTCGGCCGTTAGAATTATTCACTGGAGGTCAGCTTTCCAGTGAAGCGCTTATTCAAGAATTAAAAAGACTTGGTTATCGAGAGGAATATCTCGCTCGAGATATTGGTAGTTATCAAGTGACCCCTGGGCAAGTGATTTTACACACTCGAGGTTTTCAATTTTGGGATACCACGGATAAAGCTCGGCAATTACAAATTAGTTTTCAAGGTAATCAAGTTCAGCGTATTGAAAATCTTAAAACCAATGAAGACTTAGATTTAATTCGCTTAGAGCCAGTGATGATTGGTGGCATCTATCCCCAACATCAAGAGGATCGAGTGCTCGTTAATTTATCGGGAGTGCCACCGCTGCTCATTGATACCCTCATTGCGGTTGAAGATCGTAGTTTTGCCAAACATTACGGGGTATCATTTCGGGGCATTGCTCGGGCTATTTCCGTTAATATCGCCAAGGGCTCTATGAGTCAAGGTGGTAGTACACTCACTCAACAGTTGGTGAAGAACTTTTATCTATCAAGCGAGCGGACGCTGTCCAGAAAAGCTCAAGAAGCGGTCATGGCTTTCTTGCTGGAGTTCCATTTTAGTAAACAAGAAATTCTTGAAGCTTACTTAAACGAGGTTTATCTTGGCCAACAAGGGGATCATGGTATTCATGGGTTAGGTCTTGCTAGTCAATTTTATTTTGGTCGACCCTTAGCAGAGTTACAACCTCATCATATTGCACTGTTGGTGGGCATGGTGAAAGGCCCATCGACGTACAACCCTAGGCGCTATCCAGACCGTGGTTTAAAGCGCCGAAACCAGGTGTTGGATATAATGCTTGATCAAAATCTTATTGATTTTGCTGATTATGAAAAATACACGCAACGAGGGCTCGATGTTTTAGCAAAAAGTCCTTATAGAGCCACTCGCTATCCAGGATTCATGCATTTGGTTAAGCAGCAGCTTGCGCGCGATTATCAAGAAGCTAATCTACAAACAGAAGGTTTGCGAATCTTTACCACCATGGATCCAGCAGTCCAGTCGGCAGCAGAATTGGCGGTGATTTCTTCGTTTAAGACGCTTACAGATGCTCAACAGCGCACCAATTTACAAGCTTCAATGGTCGTCACCCAACCGCAAAATGGTGAGGTATTAGCCTTAGTCAGTGATCGAAATCCCCGCTATCCAGGTTTTAATCGTGCCTTAGATGCAAAACGACCTATTGGATCAATCGTTAAACCGTTTGTCTATTTGACAGCATTAGAGCGAGGTTATCATCTGGCGTCACCGATTGAAGATTTACCAATTGATGTGACCATGGGCGGTCAACGCTGGCGCCCAGAAAATTTTGATAAGCAAACCCATGGTATTGTCTGGCTAAAAGATGCTTTGACTTTTTCTTACAACCTGGCTACAGCTCGTTTGGGCTTGGAAGTGGGTATTCGCAACGTGGCAGACACCATATATAAGGCTTCTCATCTGGAGAATATTCCACAAGTAGCGTCTTTGGTATTAGGCGTGGTTGAGATGTCTACCTATCAAGTAGCAGGGGCGTTTCAAACCATTGCTTCTGGCGGCTTTAAATCTGAGTTACGTGCGATCCGGGAAGTACTTGATGCCTATGGTCAGCCGTTAAATCGTTACCCATTGCAAGTCAACCAAGTGTTTGACAGTGATGATGTTTATTTACTGACGACTGCATTGCAAGATGTAGTGCAACGAGGTACAGCCAGACGAGTAAACTATAGCCTACCTGAATCTTTAAATCTTGCAGGCAAAACTGGTACTTCCGATGATCTACGTGATTCCTGGTTTGTGGGTTTTTCTGGTAATTATCTTGCCGCTGTCTGGGTGGGTAATGACGATAACTCGTCCACCGGCCTCACTGGATCTTCCGGTGCTTTGCCTTTATGGGTCGATTTTATGAAACGTTTGCCTCAGCAGCCACTGGTGCCCATGATGTCTGATAATATTGTGTACAATTGGGTGGATCCAACCACAAGTTTAGTGACAGAAGCCAACTGCCCAGGGGCTAGGCCAGTGCCAATGAGAGTGGACCGAATGCCTGTAGAGAAAGCCCAGTGTTACGAGGATCGACAAAATGCACCAGGCTGGATCGAGCAAATGTTAAAACGTTTTTAATACTGTAATGATTTTCAATTGATGTAAAAGGAATGACAACATGAATAGTCAATATCAAAAACAAAAGCTGTCACCTAAACCAGCTTTGCTGGTAATGCTTGGCTGTTTAAGTCTAGCGAACTGTGCAGTCTATGAACCCTACCAAGGAGATAGAACACCAGTAGAAGTGCGCAGAGGTGATGTTTACGACGGGCAGACTTACCCCCAGCAGCCACCACACGATAGTCGCTCTGGTGGCTATGGAGTGCCAGCGCCTTCGCAAAATAGACCTGTGTACAGCCCAAGTGATGAGTTTCCCCGAGATCAAAATCAGTCCGGCGCAGATCAAACCGATGTGAATAACGCCAATATAGATGGAGAAGACAATCGTCAACAATCTCGTCATTCCGTACCAGCGGTGGGGCGTTTACTTGCCCAGGCGGACGCGAGCATACAACGAGAAGAGTATGATCGCGCTATTGTGAGTGCGGAAAGCGCCTTACGATTAGACCCACAATCGGTCGAAGCTTTTAATACACTGGCCCGAGCTTACTTGTTCAGCCAACGCTATGATGAAAGCGAGCAAATGGCATTGCGAGCTATTAGTCTATTACGATCTCGAGGCGCAAGCAGTGATAGTGAGGCCACCAATCAATTATGGAGGCTGATCGCTGAAACTCGTCGCAATCGAGGGGATAAAGAGGGGGCAGAAAAAGCCATGGCGCGCTCAGGGGGCCGCTTCTAAGTGATACCGGGCTTAGGCCTTCTGCGCGTAAGCGGTTATCCTGACCATTATTTCCATCCCACAGATTCGCACGTAATCTAGCCTTACACCAACACAAGATGGTGTAGAAATCATCGGCTATGAGACAATCCATCGAGTAGCGCAAAGACCTACAGCAACTGTGGTACTGGCGTATAAAATTCCCATTGTTAAATCCGCAAGTGGTTCAATCATGCCTACCTGGGCACCAAATCAGCTTTTCGAAGGTAGTTATGCAGATGTAAGTTTTATCGCAGGCATGCTGGTGGACAAGTTTCTGTATCACTTACCTTTGCACCGGCAGCATCAACGACTTCAGTCAAACGGCATAGACCTTGCCCGATCGACGCTCACGCTCTGGGCACGACGAAGTATTGAATTGCTACGCCCCATTTACGAAGAATTTACTGGCACGTTACTCATAGACGGATACGGTGCATATCAAGCCTATGCAAGCGCCAACCAAGAACTCACACACGCAAATTGTTGGGTACACTGGCGACGAAAGTTCGATGAATGCAAGAAGATGCATCCTGAAGAAGTGACCGTCGCGCTTGAGAAAATCGGTGAACTTTATAAACTCGAATACATTAACAAACAACAGCAGCTATCCAACAATAAAAAAGGCCAGACAAGGTTAGAAAAATCAAAGCCTATCGTCGATGGATTATTTCAGTGGTGCCAAGACACGGTAGGCCCAACGCTTAGCCCCAAGAACCCTATTCGTAAAGCAATTCAGTATGGTGTTAATCGAGAAGCTCAATTACGAGTTGTTCTTGAAGACCCAGCTTTACCACTCGATACGAACGCAGTGGAACGTCAAATCCGTCCAATCAAGCTCGGCAAGAACAACTGGATGTTTTGTTGGACAGAACTCGGCGCAGAACATGTCGGAATCATTCAAAGTCTCGTTGCCACTTGCAAAATGCATAAAATCGATCCCTACACATATCTCCTGGACGTTTTACTCAGGGTTGGGGACCATCCTGCGAGTAAAGTGCATGAACGAATACCGAGAATTTGGAAACAGCTCTTCGCGGAGAATCTTTTTCGTTCAGATTTATGGGGTAAGGGGCAATA
>Ga0115567_10006202_pt1 | contig 11450 bp, 8 predicted proteins | sample COGITO_mtgs_1204_2_FD_88679 | JGI IMG/M metagenome (GOLD analysis project Ga0115567, IMG submission 88679) | Pelagic marine microbial communities from North Sea - COGITO_mtgs_120412 | ecosystem: Environmental > Aquatic > Marine > Epipelagic | place: Germany:Helgoland, sampling site Kabeltonne...
ACCACATGGTGGTCAACACCAGAGCAAGCATGGGGGCGATAAACAGCCACATGCGGGGGCGAACATCAGGTTTGGGGTCAATGGCTTTGTTGGCCGCTTCAATGTGGGCAGCCTCAGGGGGTACTGTCACTCCGGTTTCCCGGGCCCGCTGGTCGGCTGCCTTCATTGGGCCCAATGAGGGAATTATGCCGGTGATCACTGCCGGTACCAGCAGCACGGCTATCCAGGCATACAGCATGTAGGGAATCGCAGCGATATAGACGGTCAGCCCCTGGCCCTCTTCGGCCAGCCCGTTGGCAACCAGCAGCCCACCAAAAAAAGCACCCCAGGTTGAAAAAGGAATGATTACGCTGATAGGGGCGGCGGTGGAGTCCACTACATAGGCGAGTTTTTCCCGAGACACCCGGAATTTGTCCGTCAGATCGCGCATCGCGGCGCCCACTGCGAGTGAGTTCAGGTAGTCGTCCACAAACATCAGGATGCCCAGTCCCCAGGTCGTTAACAGGGCGCTTTTCTGGGTGCGAACCTTATCGGCGAGCCCCGCGGTGAAAGCCCTGGCGGACCCCGTGCGAATCAATAGTCCGATCAGGCTGCCCATGAACCCGCATACAAGAATGACCCAGGCGACATCTTCGTCGGTCAGGACGCGCAGCGAGGTTTCGGCGAATCCGGTAATGAAGCCACTGCCATTGAGCAGTATCAGACCCACCAGGCCCCCGGCAATCAGGGACTCTATGGGCCTGCGGGTCCACACCGCCATGACAAATACCAGGGCAGTGGGCAGGAGTGAGATGATGGTTCCGCTTGGCTCCACTTCGCTTACCCCGCCTGTTCGTTGGTGGCGCGCCAGGCGGCGTCAATAGCGCCATTGACGAAGGCGTAAGCGGCCGCGTCTGAGTTGGCGATTGAAATGCGTCCCAGCTGTCGCGCTCCCAACAGGTGCGGCCCGTTATCCGGGCCGTATTCCGGGGGGTCGGAAAATTCGTTGTATTCGTAGGCGTAGCCGTGTGGCCAGCGATTGACCGTAATCGCTGCGAGGTCGCGCTCCGGATCAAAGCCGGCGCCGCCCAAAGCGCCATTCATAGTCGACACAATGTGATTCTCGAATTGCTCAAAAGTGGTTTCATAAATCGCGCGCCTGCCGACTTTGTGCTGTTCCCTGGCGCTCAGGCCGGTGTCCGGCGCGGTTGGCACATAGGAGCCGTGCAGCACCGTAGGGCGGTCGGGATCGGCGGCAAAATCATAGCCACCCATACTGACCGGGAAATCGAGCCCGATGGAATGCATCATCTGCGGTCGCGGAATCCTTAGACTGCTGTATCCCAGCTCCGCGAAGGGGCGCCAGTTGCGCACCGCGATACTCATATAAACCAGAGGCACTTTGGTGGCGTAGGCAATCGCGTCCCGCTGCTCCTGTGGCAACTCGGGGCAGATGTGGGGAATGATGTGGTTGTAGCAGGCCAGTATCGCGTGTTTTGCCCGAACCTTGTACACATTGCCGTGATTCACATAGGTGACATCGACCCGGTTGCCACTGGCCGCGTGCTGCGCGTTCACCGCGGTGCAGTTGAGCCGGATTCGGCAGCGATTTGCGGGTCGGTCCAGCTGTGCATAATCGACTTTGGCCAGCACCAGATCTTCCATGGTGCTGCCAGGTACCGCTTTGGGCAGCAGCTTGCGCACCAGCGAGCGCGCGACGCCGGCGTTGCCATCGGGAAAATGAAAGATGTAGGGCTCGTCACGTTCCGGCTCACGTTGATCGATTTGCCCCAGCTGCAGGTTCTGTGTGCCGGGCATTTCCATGCGCACGGCCTCCAGCGCCGACTGCGCGTCCCAGCCTACGCCCCACCAGCCGCGGATGCCGTCGCGCAGCATCAGGTAGACAGCATCGGGAACACCGGTTTTCTGGAGCAGGAAATCGCGGTAGGTAGTGCTGCGCAGGTAGTCGATTTTTTCCTCGCGAGACATTTCCGCCAGGTAGTCTGTATCGCTGTGCAACAAAGTGAGGAAGGCCTTGCGCGCTTCGTCATCCAGTGGGTACTGCTTGAACAGCTCAGCGTTCTCGGCCCGCGCTTTGGCGCTATTGACCTGCGAGTACTCCATTGCGGTGACATTGCGTCCGTAGGCTGCCTCGCTGAAGTACAGGCCTCTTTTCAGCTTGTGGTCGCGGTTGAATGACTGGTCGAAGTAATCGTAGAAGCGGTCTGTTTGAATACCCACATCCTGCAGCAGCGTTGAGGCCGCTGCGGAGTAGTTGGCCGGGCCATCGATTGACTGGCTGCCGCCGTAGCCGATCAGGCGTTTTCCATCCACGGTGAACTCATTGCGTTTGGCGTGCCCGCCGAAGTCATCGTGGTTGTCGAGGATGAGAATTTTTGCCTCCGGTCCCATCTTCTGCCGATAGAAATGCGCGGCGGCCAGACCGGAGATGCCTCCGCCGACCACGACCAGGTCGTACAGGTCGTCGGTGTACTGTTTGGGCTCCGGGTACTTCACTCCGGCCCAGGCTACTGAATGGGCCACTTCGAATGAACCGGGGTGGTTGCCGCGCATGCCGGTCAGTGCCGGCGGGTAGTAAAGGTTGCCGTCGCCCGCCAGTGCGGCAAAACTGGCGAGTGGCTTCAGGCCACCCGCAGCGGTTCCGAGAGCTAGCCCGCCGAGAAAGTCCCGGCGGGTGATATTAAAACGCTTTGGCATGTCGGTATCCCCCGCATTATTGTCCGTAGCTCAGGCGCAAGCCTACGGTGCGTGGCCGGCTTGGGCCGATGTCCGATTGCACAAAGGGCGAAGTGGCGGAAGTGACACCGTTTCCGGAGTCGTAATATTCCTCATCCAGCAGGTTCTCTACGTACAACGCCAGGCTCCAGCCAGAGGAAAGGCGGTAGCCGGCAGTGGCCTGAACCTCGGTGTACTCACCCGTTTCACGCCAGCCCGCCGCGCGGGTGATGGCGTTCTCGGGCACCCAGTCACTGGGCGAATTGTCTTCCCAGCTCACCACCACGTTGCCATACAACTCGCCACTTCCCAGTGGCATGTTGCCGCTCAGGTTGGCAAATGCGGTGTACTCGGGAATTCCGGGGAGCGGGGCACCTTCACAGGCATCGATATCGTTTAGGAATTCTTCGCCGTCCTGGCAGAACGCCTGCACACCTTTCGCCTCACTGTCGAACCAGGAGAACCCAAGGCCCAAACGCCAGTAGTCGGAGAGTGCCAGGTTCCAGGTGCCTTCCAGGCCCTGACCCTCCACTTCGCCGGTGTTGCACACTACTGTTATCGGTGAGCCGGGCTCGCTACAGGTGGCCTGCAAGTCTTCGTACTGGTAGTAGAACGCGTTTAGCTGTAGCTGGCTGGCGCCGTCGAACTGGGTACCCTTATAGCCGATTTCATAAGACGTGACAGTTTCTGAATCGAAAGTGGATGGTGCATGCACCCCTGGCACTGCCTCGACACCACTGAAAGGACCGCCCGGGTCGACCGAAAAGCTGTTGAAACCGCCCTGTTTGTAGCCGTTGGTTACACTGACATACAGCAGGTGCTCATCGCTGGGGTGCCAGTTGATAACACCGCGATAAGTCGGTTCGTTCCAGGACTCATCACCGGTGACGGGCCCCTGTGGTGTGGTGAATCCGGTTTGTACCACCTGGCCGAGAATGCTCTGGTTGCGCGCGGTCAGCACTTCCTGCGACATCTCTTTCTTGTCGCTGTTGTAGCGCACGCCCACCGATGCATCCCACTGTTCGGAGAACTGGAACTGCAGGTCGACGTAGGCCGCCCAGCCCTGGAAGGTGCCCCTGGTGCGGTTCCAGTCGTCGATCAGGCCATTGTTCGCGCTGGGTGACCATTGATAGGTGCCCCAGTAATCGTAGAGGACATAGGCGTAGGCACCGTCATAGGCGTTGTTGTAGTAATCGAATACACCCTGACAGGTATCGCCCCAGTACACATTGCAGTACAGGTCTTCATCCTGTTGGCCGAGGAATTCGGTGTCGATTTCTTCGCGGTAGTACGAGACACCGGTATACCAGTTGAACATGCCGTCGTTGTCAGAGGTCAGGCGCAGTTCCTGTTCGAAGTATTCGCCTGACTGGATCTGTTCGTAATTGAAGATGGCAATGGCAGTGGCGTCAAAGTCTTCGGTATAGTGATAATTGTGATCCTTGTAGCCGGTGAGCGAGGTCAGTGTGGCCCAGCCCATGTCGTAGTTGACGTCCAGGCCGAAACTGTAGATTTCGCCGTTGTCGATAATGCCATTCTGCGGCTCGTCAATGCGAACATCCCGGAAGTCACCTGGCAGCGGAATCTCGCCATAGATGCTCTCGAGAAAATTGTAGGCGGGGCCATTGCCGGTTGCGCGGTAAAGGGTGCCGGATTGCTCGCGGTCTTCATACTCCAGATAAACCGCCGCAGTCAGTGCACCATCGCCGTCGTAGGCGGCGGTAACACGAAACGCCGTCTTATCATGCGCGATGTGATCCTTGCCGGTGATTTCGTTGTCAACGTAGCCGTCTTCAGTGGAGTACAGGCCCGCCACACGAACCGAGAAATCGTCGTTGAGATCAAAACTGAGACCGCCTTCGGTGCGCAAAATGCCGCGTTCACCCGCGCGCGCGTCGAGATAGATGTCGGCTTCGCCATGAGTGGGTTTGCGGGTAATGATGTTCAGGGCGCCGGCGATGGAGTTGCGCCCGAACAGGAAGCCCTGGGGCCCGCGCAGCACTTCAGAGCGCTCGAGATCAAAAAGGCTGGTTACGCCCGACCCGTTCCGCCCCTGATAGAAGCCGTTTTTGTATACGCCCAGTGAGGGGTCGCCCCCGTTGCCGAAATCATTGGTGACAATCCCGCGCACTGCGATGGAATCGAGAAAACTGTCCTTGGAATTGCCGGTGACTCCAGGGGTGAAGAACACCAGGTCTTTTACGTCGTCGAGGTTGGCGTTGCGCACAAACTCACCGGACAGGGCGGTGACTGCCAGCGGCACATCCATCACTGATTCGGAGCGTTTGGTCGCTGTGACGATCACCTCTTCCAGTTGCTGCGCGCGTGCCGCTGCAGTTCCCGCCAGCAGCGCGGCCGATACTGCCATCGCCAGAGCGCGGCGTTGTACCTGAAGACTGGGACTGTGAACTGATGACGCAGATTCGAAACGACAGCGGAGGTTATGGTTCATGACTTCCCCTTTTTTGGACAGTGCCAATCAACCCAATACGGGCCGGATGAAATAACGTTTCTGCGGGCGTCACGCGCGGCCCCGACCGGTCGTTTGAACTTATGGATACTTCGGGCGGGCTAAACCTGCTGTTTCACAGCGTGCTTTGTAGGTTTTGGTTTAGCTCAAACGGGCGAATTTCAGACTACGAAATAGCCTGTATCAATGCAAGCTGCCGGCTGACAAAAAACCTACCCATTTAGGGGTAGGTTGTAGCGGCGTAGGCTCACTCACCGGTATCGGGAAAAATGCCCAGACTGGTGAGCGTGTCGAGCATTGGTGCCAGTTGGGCTGTATAGCGCCGCCAGCGTCCGACGGATCGCGTGTGTGCGGCCTCGCGTACCTGAACGGCACTCGCAGTGGTCACGGCGGCACCCTGGCGATGAAAATCCAGGCAGGCCTCTTCCCAGGGCAGTTCAAGATACTCCAGCAAGGCGCGCGCCTGTGGTTCAGGATTGGCCGCCATGTCCTCGTAGTCCAGGTCAAAAAACCGATCGCCGAAGCGTTCCCGCCAGCATTCCATCATGCGGTAGTAACGCGCGTGATGCCGGGCCATTTCGAGCTGCGTGTAGGAGTGCGGGTAGGCATCGGCAAAAAGCTGTTTAAAGCTGGCAAAGCAGGCGTCCATCGGGTCACGTCGCAGGTGGACGATTTTAGCCTGCGGCAGTGCCGCCACAATCAGTGGTAGATAGCGATAGTTGGTGGGCAGTTTGTCGACAAAGCGCGGCAGGTGTCCGCGCAGCTTGCGGCTGGTGGAGAGGTAGGCCTCTCCCAGGCGTGCGACATCAATGTGGCAGGCTGCGCGGGCCAGCTCCACGGAATTCCGCGCTTTGCCCTGGTAGTTCACCAGCCGCCGGATAGCGCCGTCGAACTGGCGCAGCTCCCCTGCGGAGTGCACTGTGGAATGGCTGGTGATAATACGCTCGACCAGCGTCGTGCCGGTGCGAGGTTGACCGACAATGAAAATGGGCGAGGGGTCGTGATGTCCCGCAGGGCGGGTCGCCAGCCATTCAGTCGTGAGGCACTGCTGCAAAGCCTCGAACATGGCGCTCTCCCCGGCCTCGTCGTAGTCGATCGTTGTGCGTCGCGCGGCCGCACCGGCGGCAAAGGCGTCAAAGGCAGCGGGCCAGTCTTGCAGGTCTTCGAGTTCCTTGCCCAGACCAAAATTAAGATAGGCGAGCTCTCGCGAGGTGTTGCCCGCTGCGGTCACCAATTGCTGCAAACGCACGACGTGTGTGCGGTCACTGGCCCGGCGCAGACTGGACAGCAACCAGTGGGCGTTGGCGTTATCGGGATTGATCGTCAGGGTGTGTTCCAGCGTGTGTTGGGCGGCCGCGAACTCGCCGAGGAACATTTGATTATTGGCTCGGTTGATCAGGAAAACCGGATTGTCCGGCTGTTGTGTCAATGCTTTTTCCAGCCACTCGGAGGCGGCCTGTTGATCCCCCAGCAGGCTGTATACCGTGGCGATTGTATCCTGTACCACGGGATTGTCGTCCTGATGCTGCACGGCGCGCTCAATGGCCTCATCGGCGCGATTGACGTGACCGATGCGCATAAACAGGCGCGCCAGCTGCGCCCATGCCGCAGCGTGTCCGGGCGCGAGTTTGGTGACCGAGCCAAAGCCCTGTATGGCGGTGTGCAGATCGTTGGCGTCCTGGGCAATCAGGCCTACCAGGAAATGCCCCTCGGCCAGATCGGGTTTAACGCTCAGAACCTTGCGGCAACAATGGCCGGCGGTCTGGAGGTCGCCGCGACTGAGTGCGGTGTAACCTTCGCGCAACGTGTCCTGCATCCAGGGAGCGGCGGGAACTGAGTGGTTTTGAGTCATGATTTGGATTCTTGAGTGGCCAGTTGGGGGCGGGCTAGTGGATTATGCCAGTCTGCTGCTGTAGGCGTCACTCCGCCGCGACTCGGCGCTTGCCCGCTGCCTTGAATGCCGACAAAATCATCGCCTGCCAACTGCCTGTTATGGCGGGCCAGGTACACAGTTCAGGGAAGGTGATGAGTACAATTCGATTGGGACACCGGGTGTATACAGCGCTGGCAGAGGACGAGGACGCCAGGGTATGCAGGGACATTCCAGAAGCGGCCTGTCATGCCCAGCCGCGCGCTTTCCATCTGCAGTTGATGTCCCAGTCGCTTACCAAGCTGGGTGATGCCCTGACCAGTAGTCGCCTGGTACTGGCCTGGATGCTGTCGGCTTTGGGCGTTCCAGTCGCCTTTATCGCACTGCTGGTGCCGGTGCGGGAGTCGCTGTCGTTGTTGCCCCAGCTCGTGGTTGCCCAGGCGGTGCGGGAGCACGCCATTCGCAAAGGGTTTTGGGTATGGGGCAGTGTGGGCCAGGGCTTGTGCCTGCTGGGCATGGTGCCGGCGATATTGTTTCTGCGCGACGCGGTGCTCGGTGCCTGCATACTGGGATTACTCGCCCTGTTCAGTCTGTCACGCGGGGTGTGTTCAGTGGCCGCGAAGGATGTTCTGGGCAAGACCGTGTCAAAAAGCCGGCGCGGCCGGCTCAGCGGTCTGGCGGCCTCCATTTCGGGGGCGATCACCTTGCTGGTTGGCACCGGTATCGCGGTAACGCCTCTGTTGCTCCCCGGTGCCGAAGCCCTGGCTGGACCGTTGTTTTTCGCCGGTTTGTTGCTGGTTTCGGCACTGCTGTGGTTTGCGGCTGCCAACATTTACGCGGCCGTGCCGGAGGAGCCCGGAGCGACACAGGGCGGTGTCAATGCGTTCATCGAGGCCCTGCGCAGTATTGGCCTGCTGCGCAGTGATCGCGATTTTCGCCAGTTTGTGATCGCCAGAATGCTGCTGGTCGCAACGGCATTCGTCATTCCCTACGTGGTGGTGATGATTCAAACGAACGCCGCGGGGCAGGGTTTCAGCTTTGCCGCATTACTGCTCGCCGAAGGTGCCGCCGGGTTGCTCTCGGGGCCGTTGTGGGGGCGCTGGTCGGACCGCCGCTCGGAGCGGGTTATGGCAGCCGCTGCCGCTTTATCCGTGGCAATGGTCGTGGTGGTATTGGTCATTAATGGGGTAAATGCCAGCTGGCTTGGCTTTGCCCCTGTGGCGGGCGGTCTGCTGTTTGTAGCCGCAGTCGCTCACCAGGGCGCGCGGATCGGTAGAAAGACCTACCTGATCGATATGGCCTCCGGTGACAACAGGGCTCAATATACCGCGGTCAGTAATACGGTCATTGGCTTGTTTCTGTTCAGCGGCGCCGCGTTGGGGTGGGTCGATACGGTTTTTGGCACCCCGAGTGTGCTGGTATTGCTGGCCCTGGTCGCCGCGTTGGGTGTGTTGCGTTGCGCCTCGCTGTCTCCGGTGGAGTAGGGACGTCGAGGCCCCGAAATCCGCCGTGCCGATAGTCTCGCTGTTGATTGCCGCGGTCTGGTAACTCACCTACTATGCGGGCTTTGGATTGTTCTGGATGCCACCATGCGATTGCTTTCCCTGTTCCTGTTCAGTCTGCTGCTGGGCAGTGGCGCTGCCTCAGCCGAAGTCCTGAAAATTGGGCTTTCTCCCGACTACCCGCCGCTGCAGTATAGGCAGGAGGGCCGTATTGTCGGGATTGAACCCGATAACGCAGTGGCTGTGGGCAAGATCCTGGGACGCGACATCGAACTGGTGCCAATGCCCTTTGAGGCCCTGCTGCCCGCATTGGAAAGTGGCAAAATTGACGTGGTTATGTCGGGATTGAGCGTCACGGCAGAACGCAGCGACCGGGTGTCATTTACCGAGCCCTACATGCGGGTCGGTCAAATGGCGATCATGCACCGCGACAAGGTGGCCCATTTTGCCCAGCCCTGGGCGGTATTTCGCGAAGGTGTCCGGGTCGGTGTGGAACCACAGACCACGGGCGCGGCCTTTGCCGCGCGTGAACTGCCCGACGCCAAAGTGAGTTTCTATGACAATGAAACGGCCGCCTTTGCCGCTTTGCGCGAAGACCGCATCGATCTGTACGTTCACGATGCGCCGACCAGTTGGCAACTGGCGAACGATACCAGGCTCGACGATTTGATCAGCCAGTACGCCCCGCTGACCGAGGAAATGCTGGCCTGGGCAGTGAATAAGAATAATCCCGCCCTGGAAGGTGACCTCAATCGCGCTCTGAACCTGATGCGCAGCAACGGTACATTGAACTATATTCTCAATCGCTGGATACCGGTGCAGGTGGAGGTTCGCTGAGGTTTGCAGGCCCGGCCGGAGTCGGGTTGGGCCTGCAAGATAACAAGGTCAGTCAGCCCCCCGTTACCCCGGGAAGCTGTATTCATGTCCCCACAGGTCGCCCTCAGTGCTGACTGTGGGCGTGTAGGTATCCCAGTCAACGAGCAGGCCGTCGTAGCCATATTCCACAGCGATGCCACCTGGCGCCAGCACATAGAACGAACACATGTTGTCGTTGACATGGCGGCCGAGGCTGGCAATGACCGGGTGACCGGCAGCTTTGGCCCGATCCAGGCCGCGCCCCACTTCGTCCAGCGTGCTGACTTCGACCATCATGTGCACCACGCCGCTGGGGCTGGGCTGGTTGTACAGTGCCAGTGAATGCTGTCGTGGGTTGTCGGCATGCATGAAGACCACGCGCGCTTCCGGTGCCCCTTCTGGCATCGGTGGGTAGAGATCGTCACTGATAGCGAGTCCAACAAGGCTGGTGTAAAACTCAATGCTGGCACCGATGTCCGGGGCGGGAATCACCGCGTGACCAAAGCCCATATCACCGGTGTATTCATCACCGGTGATGAATTCGGACACTCCAGCGGGCGAATTCAGCGGCGTGTAGTCCAACAGTCTGCCATAGTAAAGTTCCAGCACATTGCCCGCCGGGTCGGAGACTGTGGCGAAATTGCTGACACACAACCGTTTGGCCACCGCCGGGTCGCCCGGGCTTACCGTATGACCGGCCTCGCGCAGCGCTTCACAGGCACTGGTCCAGTCGGCCTCGCAGCGGTACTCCAGCCCGCAGGCCAGCAGTTTGTCGCCATCGCCCGGTTCAATGGCAAAACGAAACGGGTGATTGTCCATACGCAGGTAGCGGGCGCTGCATGATGGGTCCCGTTGCGCGTCCATCAGGCCGAGCACCTCGGTGCCGAACCGCATCCACGCCTCGACATCACTCGCTTCGATTCTGAGATAGCCTATGCTTGCCAGTGTCATTAATCACTCCTGTTGCAGGTGGGTACTTGCCGGAACAGGGCATGGTCCGGTACAGCGATTGATTATCAGAGCTTTTGGCCGGCAGTGCACCCTCGGCAGAGATTCAGGGCGTGGCGGTATACATAAGGGAACCTGAGGCTGCGCTTTATGCCATCGCACCCAATACGCCTCCGAGCACTGTGAACTGCAGCGTAATGTAGCCCATGTCGATGGCGTACAGCTGTATCGATTTGCGGGCAAACAGGTAGTTCACGGCCAGCGACGTGCTGGCAAACCCCAGCCCGATTACAATTCCCAGACACAGCCCCCGCAGCAAAGTCACCGGTGCCAGGGGCACCAATAGTATAGCAAACAAAACCGCCTGTACCAGAATCATTACAAACGCCGGCCCGAAAATCATCGCCATATTGGCGCTGGCGATCTGTTGGTCGCTGAGGTGGTTGCGGCGTTGCCACTGTTTACCAAACAGAGGGCCATACCAAAGGCCGCCGAGCATGAAGGCGGCGACGGTGGCAACCAGGACTGCAAGCCAGTTTATGGTGGGGAAATCCATAGTTTGTGCTCCGCGATGATGTGGCTGTGAGTATAGGACACTCGCTCGCCCGGCGTGTCAGTCCCGGGCGGATTCCTGCAGCACCACAGCGCGACCTTGCCGTCGCGCAGTAACATGGACGGGGTCATGGAGGACAGCATACGTTGGCCCTGCGCCATCGCATTGTTGGCGTTGCCGATCACACCGAACGCATTGGGCACGCCGACCTTGGCACTGAAATCATCCATATAAGCGGATGTGCATCGGTGCGGGTTCCGGTTCCAGCAAGCTCTTCCAGCGGACGTTAGCAGAGGAAGTAGACGGACGCCAAGTTGGCCGCAGGAGTTGCTACAGTTGAGGACTCTAAAGCTCTGTTTCAGGCCGTAGGAAGCCATCGCGACGAGGACCGTACGTTGCGCTGGTTTTTTAACGGCGCGGTATCCACGGTCCGCGCCCACTTCCGCTTGGCGGGAACAGGTGCAAGCAGGGCGTTTGGTTCGAACGGTTCGCGCACATGATTTCGTGGGAAGAGCCCGGAAAGACCCTGGTCAGCCT
>Ga0115567_10006206_pt1 | contig 11449 bp, 20 predicted proteins | sample COGITO_mtgs_1204_2_FD_88679 | JGI IMG/M metagenome (GOLD analysis project Ga0115567, IMG submission 88679) | Pelagic marine microbial communities from North Sea - COGITO_mtgs_120412 | ecosystem: Environmental > Aquatic > Marine > Epipelagic | place: Germany:Helgoland, sampling site Kabeltonne...
CCCGGGAGCTACATTCCCGGGAACCCGGGCCGGGGGCAGCCTCACTTTGGCGCGCCAGGGCAGGGCCCTGGCGGCGAGCGTGGGGCTGGCGCGCCGCGGTGACCTGTGGCGCGCCAGGCCAGCTGGGCAGAGCGGTGCGCGCATTGCAGTCGCTTCGATCGCGTCCTGTGGTGTGGCCAAGGTGCATGCGACTAGTCACCAAATTACAGCACAGTGTCTTCTGAGCAAGCGCCCCGTCGCTCGCGACAACTTGATCTATCCTCCGTTTCCATCAGGCTGACTAACCAGGCTTTTCAGAGGCACAGCTTGGATCTTCACTGCCCACTGGCCGTGTTAACCGCCTGCGCTTTGTATTGAAACCTTTCGTTAGAGAGAAGATACGTTTATTTAACGGCGACGAGCTGAAAAAAACGGGAATAATAGTGCTAGGAAGGCGGGCAAGCAGCGCGAAACGCGAGGAGGGCGTGAGCGAAGATAGGTCTCAAGCCAAGCAGACCAACAGTAAGCCACTTTACGAACGAAGCCACTTTCGCACGCGAAACCACTTTCGAAGCCAGTCCATTGGATCCATTTTTGATTGTGACTTGGTCAAGGGGATCTGCGGAGACGGTCGCTGTTCCGGGCTGAGGTACCCCGGGAGGGGGCGCTCGCCGAGGCGTGCGTTGTTGACCTCGTCACTGCTCTTTCGGGGCAACGTAGCGCCCCCGCGACAGGTATTCTCTCAGTAGAAAAGGAGCAAGTTTAGGGCAGCCCCTCGCAACCACGTACGCAGGAGACCTTGGGTAGCTCGTGCAAGGGTTGAGACCTGGGCGGGCTACCCCCCAGCGGCAAGTCTGTTTATGTGGCTTCTGAACAGGTCTTTGATCCCGACAGTGGTGTTTGGTCCTGAGTAATACCAGCCCGACGGAGCGCTTCGACAATGCGAACAGGCCACGGCGCGCTGGCGGAGGAGGACGAACGAAGAGGGCTGCAAGAGGTTCGTTGAGACCTGCGCGTATGGCTTGCTGCCCAGAGCATTGTATGGTGAAAGTTACACTCCGATGGCAACATGTGGAAGACTTTCGTGGCCACACTGGGGTTCCGTTAGCTTTGCCTCCGACGCCCCTGCTCAAGCAGCCACAGCAGAAGGGGGTCAATACCGTCCTGACTGTGACACGCAGACCACTCGCGCGTGCAGGAGTCAGAGATGGATATGAGAAGAGCATCATCTAACGCTGCCCAAGTGGATAGTCCACCCGAGTCTCCTGCCGAGATGTCGGCTGAGCCAGGCGAAAGTTACATTGAGGCGAGCACCTACTCCTCCCCTGCGCAGGCAGTAGCAACCTTCCGCCCTGAGTACTTCGAAGGTCGAAACGGTGACAAACGTGCTACTGTAATCGATAGGAACTAGATGGCCCGGTCGCACCTGGACATCCATCGATATTCCAGGTGACGTGGCGGATAAGGTGCTTCCCTGATATCTGTTCTTCCATACGAGATGATTGGATTGTCAAGCTGCCGGGCAAACACTGCGCAACTCACGAATCACTCAATCGGGCCAAGGAGCGACGTAGACAAGCCAGATAGGATAAAGGACAATTTATTGTACTCTGTCGGTTGACGGACACTTATGTGCGCCGACAGGAACTTCTCGCGAGTTCCCAACCGTGTAGGGGAACACATCAACAGCATAGTATTTGAGGTCGGTGGAGTGGCATGGTCCATCTCGCTCTATCCGCAAGGTGAAATCAGGCCTTTCCTTGACACCAGCATTGTGGCAGTTGTGCGCCATAACTTTGCGCAGGGCATGTATGTGAGTTACAGCGCTTCAAACTATCGACATCCTGTACGGGTCCAGCATCCGCTTTCCAAAGCTGATTCGCCCATTGATGGCCAGGTGCCAAAGACCCAGGATGCATGTCAGTATTCCTAGACTCTTCACCGCACAAACAAAGGCATCCTGAGTACTCGCACACAGTCTACTTCGAGTTGGAGCTGATCAGGTGCAGCCCCGATTCCCCCGACACCGTTTGTGTAAAATCGTTCTTGGCGAACGTGCGTTTCGTGAGGAGTCATTTCAGCGCTGCTAATGTGTACATTGGCTCGTGTCTGCAGTTCAGACTCCACAATAGCCAACGAGAAGAGAACCGCACATCACTGTTTCACTCCTGATGATGGAGACTGGGGCTTCCACAACATTGTGAAGCTTTCGACTCTGCACAACCCAGCCAATAGTTACCTGACCGATGATGTCCTTACGGTAAATTGTCCACATGCGCAGTGCTGGCCGTATAAGATTATTGATCCGCCTCAGAAAGTGACATCGAAGGCAGGGCTGGTGCTTTGCGGTGACGCGCGTGGCCCGACACAGATCCAGCTGTTGATGCGCGTTCAGAGCGCTGAGGAGTCGCGAGAAAGGCACCGGAATGATCCCGAACTCATGCTCCACGACCCCAAGACTGACACCGGCTTTGTTGGTCTCAAGAATCAGGGCGCTACCTGCTACATGAACTCCCTCCTTCAAGCGCTTTTCCACGTTCCCGCGTTGCAGCGGGCAGTGTTCCAGGTCCGCGACCCAAACCCCCGTCAGCTTATGGTGACTTGCGGGTTCTCGACCTCAAGCGCCTGCAACTCCAAGGCGTCCCTTTCCTCTCTACAAGTCGTCTAAAAGAAGCTTAACACTCCCTGGGACCTCGACGTGATTTCAGATGCCAACGGAGCACGAGGTGCGGAAGAGGCGGAAGATCGAGGGGCAACATCCCTCTGTTGTCTCGCGCCCCGACACCGAAACGCCGCAAGAGGCGGACTCAGTAGCGCTGGCATTGCAGCGCGTATTCTTTCAGCTGCGAACGTCGCATAGCTCAGTCGGTACCAAGTCGCTCACGCGCTCCTTTGGCTGGGACGCGCTCGACTCTTTCACACAACACGACGTGCAGGTTTGCCCTATCCTCTTGTGCAGGTCCGAACGCCCCATGCAATACTGCCCCGCGCCTGCTGATCTGAATCGTGTGTTGCAGGAGTTGGATCGTGTGCTTTGTGACAACCTCGAGGAAAAGATGAAAGGCACCGAGATCGAAGGCGCGGTCCCGCGGCTCTTCAAGGGAAAGCTCAACAACTTCGTCAAGTGTATTGGAGTCGACTTCTGCTCAGAGCGCGAGGAAGAGTTCTACGATCTATCTCTCAATGTCAAGGGGTGCAAATCTTTGATGGAGTCACTTGAGAGCTACATCGAGGTCACCTCAAGGCTCTGAGCCAGCGACTAACCAATTTGCCTTACCCAATCCAGTCGCATCGCTGCGGCCTGCAGGTTGCGGGGTGTGAGCACTAATCGCATCTGGGTGACCGCGAGTAGGTTGAAAGGCTCGATGGCGACAACAAGTACATGGCAGAGGGTCACGGTCTGGTAGATGCTCAGAAAGGCTGTTCGTTCCGGAGTTTTCCTCCCGTGCTACACCTGCACCTCAAGCGCTTCGAGTACGATCCGATGCGAGATGCTAACGTCAAGATCAATTCGAGCTTCGAGTTCCATGAGGAAATTGACCTTGCTCCATATTTGGAGCAGGGTACCGACGGCACGCAGCAGCCAATGCGCTACCTTCTGCATTCCGTGTTGGTTCACCAGGGCGACGTACATGGGGGGCACTACTATGCCTTTGTGCGCCCAGACTGCAAGGGCAGTTGGTTCAAGTTTAACGACGAGCGCGTGTCAAAGGCCACCAAAACAGAGGCTGTAGACGACAACTACGGCAATTGCGACCACGACGACCCGCCAGCGAGTCGCAGAGAGGGATTTTCCCGCGTCAGGTTCGTTTGTTGTTGTGACCCAATGCTAAGCATGTCACCGCCGTTTCGCGCTGATTCTCGCTGATAGTCGCGGGTTGTGCACAGTAACGCATATATGCTCGTGTATGTGCGAGAATCTGAGATTGCGGATGTGCTACGCCCGATGACGGAGGCGGACATCCCGTCTCACTTGGTCGACCGCTTCACGGAGGAGGAGCGCGAGAGTGAGAAGAGGAAGCTTGAGAAACGCGATCAGCACAAGATCGCACACCTCACAGTCGCCACCGCCAAGGACTTGCAGGCGAATCATGGCGCGGAGCTGTGTGAATGGGAAGAGGTATAAGCTTCAATCTCTCCACGGCAGTGGGCGCCCTCAGCAGTGAAGAGTCGTCCTGGGCCGTCACTCTTACCCATTCGCGCTGACGTGCAGGTGCTCAAGATAACCACCCGCAGAGATGGGTCTTTCGACGGTCTCAAGAAGGTGCCTTTCTTTTGTTTCTAGCGGCAACCGACCCCGATGATTGCTTGGCGCTACTTGAGCGCGCGAAATATTGTGTCCACTCTGCTGACACATGCGTCTGAGTCCCCAACTTCAACTTCAGACACTGGAGGAGACAACGCACATCCCTGCAGCGCGACAAAGATTTTGGGCTTGCATCACACGCGCAAATCGCACTACACGCCCCGACTCGCTGGTCGGCGACCAGACGAAGTATGAAGAGTACTTGCAGCAGAAGGCGCGTCCACCCCCTAAATGTGTAGCAAGTTTTCGGCGTCTGAGAAGGCCAGGTGGTAGTGCGTTGCAGTTCCGTTGCTGTTTTCCACGTCTCTGAGTTGTTATGCCCATCTGAACTACAGAAAGGCGAACCTGTATTCAAGGTTCAGTGCTTTCTTGAAGAGCTTCCTGAGGCATGGGTCCCTGCCCTAAAGCCACATTATTATTTTATCCAATATTTTGTAAATATTGAAATATTGAAGTTCGTTTTGATCTTTCCAGGGGGCTGATGCTGACTATCTTATGCCCAAGGGAAACAACGACGCTGAGCCAGGGAATAAACCGGCCCTGATATTCTTCAAATTGTACAACTGTAAAGAAGGCACGCTCGAATACGTTGGACACACAATAGCGTCCAAACATGAGACGCTTGGAGAGGTGGTCAGAAGGGGTCGAGACCAACTGCTGCCGCATCTGAAAGAGGAGCAGCTTTTGGTTTACGAGGAAGTTGTGCCAGGTCAGCCATTGCAAATTTAACCCTCCAGTGCTTTCCATTTCCTATCGCATCGGTAGTTGAAGATGTACTGACGAAACGCTATGCGCAGAAAATATTGCTGAGAGAGAAGAGGACGTGACTCTCGAAAAGATGGAAATTCAAGTGGGAGATATCATCGTCTTGCAGTGGTCGGGTGAGAGGTGAGGCGCACTTTGCTTTTTAAAATGTACCTGCTGATTCCATGCGAAAACTGTCTAAAGATCTGCCTTTCTTTTAGTTGTTTTGCATGTTGATTTGATTCGCTAGCGGTTCAACTTTGCAGGGGCAAGAGCGAGGTATCAATCAAGCCTACGCACATGGGTGTCAAGGATTACTATGATTTTCTGCTGCATAAAATATCTGTGCGCTGCCGGGATATCTCTGAGCCTGACAAGGTTAATCGTCCTCTCCCCTGTGTGGCACAGATACATTCAACATTTATGGTGCTGAAGTGATGCCTCATCCTGATTTCTTTTGCAGGATGCATTCATGCTGGAGCTACACTTGAAAGCAGAGTATGACGAAATCTTGAATGCGATCGCTGACAAACTGAACCAGAATGAGCAGCAGCATCAGGATCCCTTTCTGTTACAGCTATGGCAATCCAAGGTGCCCCTTCCTATGTCCTGCATGATCGCCAGAGTATTTCTAAATTTTGAAGTACCCACAAGGTAGGTCTTCCAGATTCAAAACAGCGCTGACTTGATACCAAATTTTCAGCTTCAGGAGCCAGGCGAGGCACCTTGGGAGTATCCCTGGCAACGCACCAAAAAGTCCTGCCTTGAAATCCTGCATCAACGTGAGAACAAAGAAATGTGAGGAACCGAATCCGGAATTTGGGGCATCGGTTATAATAGGTCGCGAAGCTAATTTGACCCGCTAGCGCTCTTTCGCATTACTCGTTGGGAGGATTCTAGCCTGCTTAGCATATGGTCGCTTCCACAGATTGTTGTACTTTGAGCGTATCGCCTTCGATATTCGCGAGCTCGAGGATGAAGATAAATGCCTGGTGGGACTACGTTTGCCGCCCTACAAACCAAGAGAGATCTGCTGGGCTGTTGTGGACAAGAGAACATGGATCCAGGGATGCATTGATGCAGCTTGCAAAGCCATGCCAATGCTTCCCAAATCACGCCTTGCGTTGGTCAAAGTTTCAAAAACGGTAAATCGCTCCCTTTTTAACCTGCTGCTTACTTGCAAGAAATTATTGATCGCTTCAAGGCTTGGCAGAGATTCTATGGGGTATTTCAAAAGTACCTCTAGTATATCGACATATCAATCTAGCTGAAACAATGCCAATCTGTAACGCAGGGTCGTCAAGTATGCAGCATCACAGAGCCAGACGCCGACGCGCCGAAACCAAAGTTCGAGATGATGCGTTATCATGTCCTTGTGGCGCACAAGGGGATGGATACAGACGGATGCGAGGATGTGAAAATGGACGATGATCCGAATTCTTTCGGAAACTTGAGAGATTTTAGAATAGTCGCCGAGAATGCGGTGCTGACCGAGCTGGCTACCGAATCCCTAATATTGAATCGATCCTTTTTGTTGTGATGATGAGTGTCGAGGACAAAGTCTCCTAATATCCAAGGCTGATGTGCATTCCGTACCATCGATCAGATCCTCGTGCAACACTTCGAGATGGAGCGAGGACAGAGGATGCAGCATGTTCCTCGTTTCTGGGGTGTTCCGATGCTGTTTCTACCGATCAAAGATGAGACTGTGGGTGAATTTAAGTCGCGGGTTCGCCTTCAGGTCAGGCTCAAAATCCTTGACGCAGCAAATCCGCAGAGAAATCCTTTTTTCCATTCATCAAAGTGTTCATTCATTTCATGATGAAGCTGGGTGTTATTTTGGATGGAATTAAGCTGGAACGCGGCGTCGTAGGCCTGGAAAGACGTGCTTGCTGCGGAGAAAACCAAGTCCGAAACTCCAAATGGCGAGGAGGATGGACCTCCGACCTGGAAGATCGTTGTAGTCGGGTGAGCGATCCCGGTTTCCATTTCAAAGGGCTCCCCGATCAATCGATGGGAAAGTACGTGCTTTGCGACCAAGTGCGTCAAGTCAAAGACACTCAATCTTTTTGCTCGGCAACAGGACGAACGGAATTCTCGAATCGGGACAGCATTCATTAGAGGACGACGCAGCACCTCTTGATTTACAAAAGTTGATCGGTTTGGATCAGAACCCCGACGGGGCAAACTTTGCAATCGAGCATCCTGATAAGAATCGTCACGTGTGCCCCTTTCCCAACCTGCTCGCATATGAATATGGGCTGAAATGCTCGTAATACCCACTGCTTGATGACCTGCTAAAGCTGCGCGTAAGTGGCCCAAAGTTGGGCACTCTACTGACTTTTCAGCATGCTCACAGGCGTATGCAAATCGATCGTTTGAAAAGGCGATCCGAATTGCACGATAGGTTTTAAGAGGGCTTCGGGATGCATCGATCTGAGCGCGAACGTTTTTTGACAAAAGCGAGTCTCCTGGTATACTGAAAGTATTTATCGAAGCATCAAGGATCCTTTTTCGCACTTGCGTTCCCGCTCTCGTGGGTGCATACAGGCGACAGAGCATCGGTGAACCCAGACCAGTCAACAGAGATTACAGCAACACCATCACGCACCACCAATCAGTGCATAGCCAATCATGGCAACTGAGACACCAATGGCGGTGTTGATGGCATTCACAACTTCGTTCGTCATCCACTCGTACTTGTCCTGCAGTGACGCCCCGATGTAGGACTCCGCAGTGGTCGCGAGGAATGCTGCAATCATGCTGAGGAGGCGAACGAAATGAGACTCTCCTTTGGGGAAGGACAGCAGAAGGTGCGTGGCTGACGAGCCGGTCAAAATGCAGCCGCTCGAAGGCGGAAATTAAATATTGATGCAGGGACAGTACCACAAGGTTCCACCAATCGGATCGATCAGATTACCCCAGAGACCCCACAAAATTATCAGCACGCTCCCTGCAGCATCAAAAATCAGCCGCGTCGTGACACCCGCCCACGTCCAAGATGTTACATCTCCAACAGGCCCGGGAACGCACCCACGACTCCTGCCAGCGTTCCCTCGAGGCTCACTGCGCCCTCTGTGCCCGCTGGAACGCGCTCAAAGGTCGTGATCAGGTACGTGGTCTTGCCATACGCCTTCCCAACCTGTAGAAGTTCTGCTGTCTTCAGCAAGAGTCGGTCGCTCACTACCACAGTGACGTGAACAGCCGGTGTGCACGTGTTGAGGCGAGCTTTCGCAGCAGGAGAGCTCTCCGCCGCAGAGGTCGGGGGGGCGGACGCGCCTCAGAAGCGAAGGTGTCAGAGAGCTTGGTCGCAAATGCAGCGATGAAGCCGACCTTGAATATGCCCGATCCTAGTGGAGAGTACTGCGCCATCAGCGCGCACCTGCGCGGCAAGGCACCAACGCTTGAGCGCGCGCCTGTTGCCGTGGGATTCGGTGTGCATCTCTCCTACAACAACACCCTTCTGCGGCCGATCAGCCTTCGGGCATTTTTTGGAGAGGTGCATCACTCAACAGTTGGCTATGATCGCAAAGGGTTGGGCGCTACCACGCGGCCGACCCGGCAGAACCCCAAACATTCTCCGGCCCACGCGCGCCGCCGCGCTTCTCTGCGATGCCTGCCTCCTCCTTCTCCTTCATCTTGATCTTGGTCACGGCCGATCCGAGCACAAAATATGCCTGCGGGGTAGCTGTCGAGCGTCACTTTGCTTCTTCCGTGCGATGGCCCATCCATGCCAGGACTAGCGAACTCAGGGTCGAGGATGTGACAAGGAGGGGGTCATCACCGCAGCAGTAGACCATCCTGGCCAACCGAGGGGCGCGAAGAGCATGACGCCTGTGCGGTGCTTTATTGAGGTGGTGATTCTCTCGCCCATTCACGGCGACCGCCACCGGGTGGGCGGGAACGGCTGGGGAAAAGTTGCGCGACGGCGGGGGACACGCAGATTACACGCAGGTTAGGTCGGGCTGCGACCAAGGAGCCAAGCATTGAAGAGGCCTGCTGGAGTAAGCGAAGACTTGTACTTGCCCGTGATGACTAGCAGCGTGGCGAGAACGGTGTTGAGAAGAAAACCGATTTTGACGTTGCTCACCTGCCCGCGCGCGTTTCTAAGTCCAAGGGCGACTGGGTCATTTCTCTAATGCAATGCAATACAGCCTGGGGTGCATCGGCCGAGCCTAATTCAGGGGGGGCTACCAGGTAAACCCCCGACCCCTGCCACTGCTTCAGCACGACACCACTGTTGCCACCTCGCAGAGACGATCCTGTATGCGTTAGCGGCGAAGTGGGGATCGGGCTGCGGACATGCTGTCCAAACCCAAATCCGGACCCCTACACGCGCCAATGATGTTAGCCATCTTCCTGTTCGTCAATATGTAAGGAGACATCAAAGGGATCCCTGTGTTGCGAAGGGCGTCCATGCTTGGGGAGCAGAGGGACTCGCGGTTCTTCCCGACTGTGGGGACATACGACTGGCCGGCCAGCTTGGACAGTTGCTGATGGAAAGCGTGTGTCCCGTAGAGGTGAGGTCATGGACGGGAATGCTGCGGGAGCAAACGCAGCAGAGTGGCCAGCAAAACATGCCAGGGTAAGCATGCCAGGCAGAGCCTTCCGGGATACCGCCCTCTGGCCCCACATTTCTGCTTGAGCTCGATAATTTTTAGAGTGCAACCCCCCTTGAAGCCGCCGAAACTGACTGCAGAAACCGAATTTTGGCGACCCGGTTGTAGTTCTCGTTGCAGTGCACATGAACCCCTCTGCAGCTTGGTGCGCAAAGTGTCCTCCCAATCACGCATTTACGTCACAGTGATAATGGAGTGCCACTCCTCCGAATCTTCTTGCGCAGAGGCAACTCCAATGCCACGCACTGGAGGGCCTTCTCCGAAGCGTCAATATTGCCGCAACTCTGATATCGCTTATTGCCGCAACTCTGATATCGCTTGAGTGTAGCGCGCAGTGAAGAGTAAGAAAGCATCCACTGCAACCTCTGTATTACCTCGATTGTACATCCTGCGAGGGCACGGCACACGTGCTACCACCACAGAACGCGCGTTGGCGCGTTCTGTGGTTGACCTACCTCACAGCGACTATGCCACAGTTTGATCTGTGCAGACCTTTCTGTTGCGAATCCTGTCACCTCTCGCTCCCAGACTCTTCACCATCGGTGAACGGCTTACTGGGTGAAGGTCTCGCGGCTGTACGGGTAGGTCGCCTCGTTTTGCAGCTCCTGCAGCTTCTGCTCCTGCTTGAGCTTCTTCCACGCACTACGTCCGCACATTCGCGTTAGTGCTAGTCAATGAATGCATGGCACATCAGGCGCATGGGATGGTGCAGCGCTGGCGGGTTGCTTGGATGCTTACTCGATGGTGGCCTGCGACGCGTTCGGGAGCGGGTTCCCCCAGTTGTCGAGCTCCTGGGACTCCTGCCACTGCACAGGCAGAGCGGCATCGGGTCGAGTCAGCATACTCCCTGCTTGTGCCTCCACCCCGTAGCATGCTAGATGCCACACGGCATGGATCCAGGGGGCATCTCCACAATCTGTCTGGCTTGCATCTCACGGCTCCGAGTCCGGCGCAGTCCCCAAATCGCCTTCCCTCGAATTACACGCCCAACCCCAGCTCCCCGCCAAAACACATCTGGCCCCCTCTGGAAACCTGCTCCCTTGCTCCACACCGAACGGCGGGGAACGCGGGGGCGCGGGTGGCCCGGGTGCTGCGGGCGTGCGGCGCGGGGGCAGACCTCCGGGACGAGGATGTCCTTGAGCATTGCCTCGCCGAAAATGAGGTTCATCCCGGGGAAGTCCCAGTCCTCCTTCGCCACAGGTAGCCCCGCGCCCTGCTCCAACTGCCCGCTCAGGGAACCGCCCCGCCTGCTGCGCGCCCCGCCTGCTGCGCGCCTCGCTCGCGGCGCTCCAGGAGCAGCGCAGTAGCGCTGCTCCTGCGCTGTAGCGGGAGCCCTAAGGAATTGCAGCCATACCTGGCCATATCCGGGCTCGCCGCGCTTGGGCAGGGCCGCGCCGCCGACCGGGGCGGCCTTGGGCGACACTTTGGTCTCCGCGGGCGGCTGCCACGAGGTCTCAAGAGTGTTGGTGTCGTACCAGTACCTGTCGGGCCCCGCGTGCACCCGTCACGCTACCATATACCATGCTCCTCAATATTTCGAGCTGGCTACGATCTTGAGGCGGCTTAGTGCAGCGCTGCATCACAGCCCAAAAACTTGCCGTGCGAAAATCGGGGCCCCGCAACCGGAAGCGCGGAAGCAAGTGCCTGGCGAGCACTGACTCGTAATCTCGAAATGCAGCGCTGCCATGCCGCACTACCCCCTGCTCGCAGGCCTAGACTACAGGCAGCCTGATGCCCCCAACACAATATCCTGCATAGACTGGGGCGTACGTGGCACCCGACGCCGGGTCCACGGTCTTGA
>Ga0115567_10006208_pt1 | contig 11448 bp, 10 predicted proteins | sample COGITO_mtgs_1204_2_FD_88679 | JGI IMG/M metagenome (GOLD analysis project Ga0115567, IMG submission 88679) | Pelagic marine microbial communities from North Sea - COGITO_mtgs_120412 | ecosystem: Environmental > Aquatic > Marine > Epipelagic | place: Germany:Helgoland, sampling site Kabeltonne...
ACGCGGACCGGACGGAGAACGGACATGGCGAACGTGGTCGTCGTCGGCGCCCAATGGGGCGACGAGGGCAAGGGCAAGATCGTGGACTGGCTGAGCGAACGCGCGGACGTGATCGCGCGGTTCCAGGGCGGGCACAACGCGGGTCACACGCTGGTCATCGACGGCACGGTGTTCAAGCTGTCGCTGCTGCCTTCGGGCATCGTGCGCGGCGGCAAGCTGAGCGTCATCGGCAACGGTGTCGTGCTCGACCCCTGGCACCTGAAGTCCGAGATCGAGGGCCTGCGCGGGCAGGGGGTCACGATCACGCCCGAGACGCTGATGATCGCCGAGAACACGCCCCTGATCCTGCCGATCCACGGCGAACTCGACCGCGCGCGAGAGGAGGCGTCGGCGAAGGGCACCAAGATCGGCACCACCGGGCGCGGCATCGGCCCCGCCTACGAGGACAAGGTCGGCCGCCGCGCGATCCGCGTCGCCGACCTCGCCGACGACGCCACGCTGGAACTCCGCGTCGACCGTGCGCTCGCGCATCACGACGCGCTGCGCCGGGGGCTGGGGATGGATCCCGTCGACCGCGACGCCCTGCTGGCCGACCTGCGCGCCATCGCACCCACCGTGCTGGAATACGCGGCCCCCGTCTGGAAGGTGCTGAACGAGGCGCGCCGCGCGGGCAAGCGCATCCTGTTCGAGGGGGCACAGGGTGCGCTTCTCGACATCGACTTCGGCACCTATCCGTTCGTCACCTCGTCCAACGTCATTGCGGGGCAGGCGGCGACGGGCACGGGCATCGGGCCGGGGGCGATCGACTTCGTCCTCGGCATCGTCAAGGCCTATACCACCCGCGTCGGCGAGGGGCCGTTTCCGGCCGAACTCGACGACGCCGACGGCCAGCGGCTGGGCGAGCGGGGCCACGAATTCGGCACCGTCACGGGGCGCAAACGGCGCTGCGGCTGGTTCGACGCGGTGCTGGTGCGCCAGACCTGTGCGACGTCGGGCGTCAAGGGCATCGCGCTGACGAAGCTCGACGTGCTCGACGGGTTCGAGACGCTGAAGATCTGCACCGGCTACGATCTCGACGGAGAGACGCTCGACCACCTGCCGACCGCCGCCGACCGCCAGGCCCGCTGCACCCCCATCTACGAGGAAATGCCGGGCTGGTCCCAGTCGACCGAAGGCGCGCGATCCTGGGCCGACCTTCCGGCCGAGGCGATCAAGTATGTCCGCCGGGTCGAGGAGCTGATCGGCTGTCCGGTGGCGCTTCTGTCGACCTCGCCCGAACGCGAGGACACGATCCTCGTGACCGACCCCTTCGCCGACTGATGCCGCGACGATTGCGCCGGGCGACACCGACGCGATACCGACGTAGGAACCGACGCGATACCCGCCGCCCGTTTGCGGGCGGTCCCCGACGAAGGAGACATCCGCCATGGCCCTGACCCACAAATCCCGCCGCCGCTGGTCGCTGGCGATCCTGCTCATCGGCCTGCCGCTCTACATCCTCGTCGCCTGGGGCCTCGTGGGGATGCTGGAACGCCCCAACGTATTGATAGAACTGGCGATCTACGCCAGTCTCGGCGTCCTCTGGGCGCTGCCGTTCAAGGCGGTGTTCAAAGGCGTCGGCAAGGGCGACCCCGACGCGCCCGAGGAGTGATGCGACACGTCGATATTTACTAAGGTATTGACCTAAGCATCAAGATGCTAAAACTTAGGCAAATGCCTAACCGAGAGCCGTCCGTCGACCGCACCTTCGCCGCCTTGTCCGACCCGACGCGCCGGGCCGTCGTGCAGGCGCTAAGTCGCAGATCCGCCACGGTTTCCGAGCTTGCCCGCCCGTTTGCGATGGCCCTGCCGTCCTTCACGCAGCATCTCGGCGTCCTCGAGGACGCGGGCGTCATCAGGTCCGAACGCAAGGGGCGCACCCGCATCTGTTCACTGAACCCCGAGGCATTGAGCGACGCCGAGGATTGGATGGCGTCGCACCGGCGCCGGTGGGAGGCGCGCCTCGACCGTCTCGAAGCGCATCTGGACCGTACAGAAAAGGAAGGATCCGATGACTGACAGCACCGACACCTTCGTCTCTGCCTAGGCGACCTGGCCGCTCGACCGAGAGATCGTCCTTGCCCGTGTGGTCGACGCCGGTCGGGATATGGCGTTCCGCGCCTGGACCGATCCGGCGCAGATCGTGCAGTGGTTCGGCCCCGATGGGTTCGCGATCGAGACCCACGAGATCGACATCCGCCCGGGCGGCGTCTGGCGGTTCGACATGGTCGCACCGGACGGCACGAGGTTCTCCAACCGCATGGATTTCCTGCGAATCGACACGTCCAAGGCAATCGAACTCGATCATGGAACGGATAGTCATGACGATCCGGACCGCTTTCGCTTGCTGGTGACGTTCGATGAGCAGGACGACGGCAAGACGGTCGTGACCCTGCGCCAGATGCATCCTACGGCGGACCGTCGCGGCACGGTCATTGGGTTCGGTGCGGTCGAATTCGGCACCCAGACACTGGGCAAGCTCGCCGACCATCTCGGGGGGCCGGCGGACGGCAAGGATACTTGAGCCTGACGACCGGCACGAGAGCCGGCACCGCCGCATCGGCGATCCCGACGCGAACTCCGATGACCGCTTGATCGACGCCCCCGCTGTCGTGTCCCGGCCCCCTTCGACGGAACATGCCGGTGGCGCACCGCCCCGAAACGAAAAGGGGCGAGGGTTTCCCCCCGCCCGTCGCGACGTCCATCTGGCGGCGATCAGCCCGCGCGGCGTTCGGGATTGTAGCGCGTATCGCCCGCGACCTGGAAGCGGCCGTTGCGGACCTTGGCGATGCGCCCCTGCCGCAGCAGCGTGCCGAAGGATCGCAGGCCCTCCTCGCGCGTGAACTGCTCGTCGGTGGTCTCGCGCACCCGGCTCATCAGTTGCGGCCGCGAAAAATCCTCTTCCTGCTCGACGAAGGCGATGTAGGCGGCGGCGGCCTCCATCGTTTCGGCCAGCCCCTCCGCGCCCATCTCGGCCGCGAATTCGGCGAATGTACTGCGACCTTCGTGGACCGGCGCGGTCGCGGGGGTCGCAGAGGAGACACGGCGGGGTTGCACCGGTTCGTCGTTGGCGGCGCGACCGTCGCCGGGCAGGTCGATCCGTTGCGAGGCGACAAGCTTTAGCGGGGCGGGACGCGGACGCTCCGTGCGGTGTTCGGCCAGGGTGGCGCGGCGCGGCTGCACCACGCGGCGCAGGTCGTCGCGGAACGCGTTCTCGGTCTCGTCGTCCTCGTCGGTCCCATCGCCGAGCGACCGGGCAGCCTCGGTCGCGGCGACGGCGGCCTTGAGCTGCGACAGCGCCTCGCGGCGGCCGCGGGCCTCCGGATCGGCGTGCTCGGCCTCGGCCTGGGACAGGATCCGCGCCATCGCGGCCTCGTCCTCGTCCGGGGTCTCGAGCAGGCGGTCGCGGCGTTGCGCGGCGGCGCGGTCCGCGTCTTCATCCTCGTCCGTGTCGTCCGTGTCGTCCGTGTCGCCGGTTTCGACCTGCGCCGCCGTGGCGTCGTCGGGGTCGGCATCGCTCGCCTCGGTCGCCTCTGTCTCCTCAGGCTCTGGCAGGGAGACGCGGCGCGGCATGATCCGCGTGCCGGCGAGGCGCGTGTCGTCATCCAGCTCGGGCTCGTTCTCTGCAGGGTCGTCGGATTGGCTGGCGTCGGATCTGTCCGCCACGTCGCCCTCGGCGTCGGTCTCGTCCGCCGTGTCACCGTCACCTTCATCGTGGGCCTCGGCCGTGTCGGTCGGGGCATCGTCGGTCGCGGCCGTCTCCAGCGCATTGGCCGTTTCGGCGGGATCGGCTGCGCCGTCCTCGTCCGACAGCGCCGCGAGTTCGGCCTGCAGCGCGTCCTCCTCCTCGTCCGACAGGGTCGACCCGGTCCGGTCGAGCGCCGCAGGCGCGGCATCGAGCCACGACATGTCGGCCGCATCCTCGGCATCGGGTGCCGTGTCGGCGAGGGCGAGGTCGGTGTCGTCGGTCGTTTGCACGGCCGGCTCCGGCGTGGCGGGTGCGGCTTGCGCCGCGCTCGCCTGTTCGAAGTCGGAGCGGCGCATGCGGATGACGCGGGCGCGAATCGGCGAATCCCCGCTTTCCGGCTCCGGCTTGGCGTCCGGCCCTGCCTTGGCCGCGGGGGTGTCGTCCGCGTTGTCCCCGGTCGATGAAACGGGCGCCTCGGCGGTCTCGGCGGTCATCGGGGCCGGCGCGTCCGTGTCCGTGTCGGCGTCCGCGTCCGCGATGTCCGCATCGGCGCGTTTCGCGATCTCCGTCGCCAGCCTTTTTCCGGCATCGGCGACGACGTCCTCCATCGTGTCGGGCGCGGCGGTGGGGGCCGGGCCTGCGCCGCCGTCGTCTTCTTCATAGGAGGTGGCGGGCAGCGCGGCGCCGCGTCCGACAACGGCGCGGATCCGCTGCAGCTTTGCCGCGACGCTGTCGGCATCGGGGTGGGCGGCGTCGTCGTCGTCGTGCGACGCTTCGTCCCGGCGATCGGCGGCGGGCGGGGTGACGCGTTCCACGCGGGGCAGGCTTGGGCGGGGCGCGGGTGCGGACGGCGTTTCGGCGGGGGCCTCCGCAGCCGGGGGCATCGCGGGTTCGTCCGACCCGGCGGGGGTCGCCGCGTCGGCATCGCGGCGGTCCGTCGTCTCTTCACGGTCCTGCGTCGTGCCGTCGGACAGGCCCAGCGAGGAGCCGGCGCGCAACGTGATGCCGGTGCCGTCCGTCCGCGCCTCGACCCGGCGCGAAACCTCGCGCTCGGCGATCCGGGCGAGCATCTCGGCGTCCGGGGTCGGCGGTTCGGCCCCGAAATACCGGTCGTCCGAGGCGAGGTCGCGGAAATACTCCGCGATCGCCTTCATCGTCGAGAAGGAATCGTCGAACCCCTCGAGGGTGCACGAGAAGGTGCCGTAGGACACCGTGAGAATTTTGCTCGATCCAACCATTTTGCTGCTCGCCTCTATCTGGTCTTGTCAACAGACTGTTTACCAGCGAACCCGACGCAAACCGGCACGGGATCGGGGTGGAAGAGGTATCATTTCGTGGCCCTTTCGTGTCATTGGACCCATTCTGGAAACAAACCGCCGGTGGCGCAATGATCGTGCGGAGCGACCATCCGGTCACGATACTCGGTGGGGCGCAGCCTGGCACGGACGACCTTGCCATCGCGTTAAGGCGCGCGCCGACGCTGGTGGCGGCCGATGGCGGGGCCGGGCACGCGCGGGCCGCCGGGCACCGTCCGGTGGCGGTGATCGGCGACATGGACAGCTTGCCCGTCGCCGCTGCGGTGGACTTTGCCGATATCCTCCACCCGATCGCCGAACAGGATAGCACCGATTTCGACAAGGTGCTGCGGTCGGTCGACGCACCCCTTGCCATCGCTGTCGGATTCTCGGGCGGGCGGCTCGATCATGCACTGGCCGTGCTGCACGGTCTGGCGGCGCGGCCCGACCGGCCCTGCATCGTTCTGGGCGCCGAGGACGTGACGGTTCTGTGCCCGCCGCGCATCGCGCTCGATCTCGCGCCCGGTTCGGTGTGTTCGCTGTTTCCGCTGGCGCCCTGCGGCGTCGTCTCGACCGGCCTGCGCTGGCCGACCGACGGCATCGCCTTCGCGCCGGACACCCGGATCGGCACGTCGAACGCCGTGACCGGCCCGGTGACGCTGGCCGCCGACGCGCCGGCGATGCTGCTGATCGTGCCGCGCGCGGGATTGGACGCGGTGATCGCTGGCGTCTTCGCGGCGGACCGCTGGCCCGTGCGGATCAGCAGTTCGGAACGTTGACGGCAAGACCGCCGAGGGCGGTTTCCTTGTACTTCTCGCTCATGGTGAGACGCGCCCGGAAAACGCTCCGGCGGAGCGTTTTCAGCGTCGAACGGGCGGCGCCCGACATGAGCCCGTGCGGATCAGCAGTTCGGAACGTTGACGGCAAGACCGCCGAGGGCGGTTTCCTTGTACTTCTCGCTCATGTCCGCGCCGGTCTGGCGCATCGTCTCGATCGCGGCGTCGAGCGGGACCAGATGCACGCCGTCGCCGCGCATCGCGAGGCTCGCCGCCGACACCGCCTTGATCGCACCCAGGCCGTTGCGCTCGATGCAGGGCACCTGCACGAGGCCGCGCACCGGATCGCAGGTCATGCCGAGATGGTGTTCCAGCGCGATCTCGGCGGCGTTCTCGATCTGGGCGGGGGTGCCGCCAAGCACGGCGCAGAGGCCCGCCGCGGCCATCGCGGCGGCGGAGCCGACCTCGGCCTGGCAGCCCGCCTCGGCGCCCGAAATCGAGGCGTTGTACTTCACCAGCCCCCCGATCGCCGCCGCCGTCAGCAGGAATTCCGGCACCCGCGTCGCCCGCGCGTCCGGCACATGGTCGAGCCAGTAGCGGATCGTCGCGGGCACGACGCCCGCGGCGCCGTTGGTGGGGGCAGTCACGACCTGACCACCGGCGGCGTTTTCCTCGTTCACCGCCATGGCGTAGGTGCTCATCCAGTCGTTGATGACATGGGGCGCCGTCTGGTTGCGGCCGCGTTCGGACATCAGCGCCTCGTGGATCGCCTTGGCGCGGCGGCGCACGTTCAGGCCGCCGGGCAGGATGCCGTCATTCGCCAGACCCCGGTCGATGCAGTCCGACATGACCTCCCAGATCCGCGCGAGGCCGCGGTCGAGATCGGCCGCCGGGCGGCGCGCGATTTCGTTGGCATGTTTCATTTGTGCTATCGAGAGGTCCGATTTCGCCGCCATCGCCAGCATCTCGGTCGCGGATTTGAAAGGATAGGGCACGGCCGGGCCGTCGTCGGTATCCTTGCCCGCGGCCAGCTCGTCCGCCGTCAGGACGAAGCCGCCGCCGACGGAGTAGTAGGTGACCTCGGTGATGACGTCGCCCTGCGCGTCGACCCCGCGCAGCACCATTCCGTTGGCGTGGCCGGGCAGGGGCGGGCCGTAGTCGAAGCCAAGATGCTCCTTCGGGCGCCAGTCGAGCGTCGGCAGCCCCTCGGGCGAGACCGTCCCCTCGACCGCGATGCGTGCCAGCTCCGCCTCGGCGCGGCCCGCGTCGTAGTCGTGTGCGACGAACCCCGCGAGGCCGAGGATCACGGCCCGGTCGGTCGCGTGCCCGACCCCGGTGAACGCAAGCGAACCGTGCAGCGACGCGCGCAGCCCCGCGACCGCGAAGGGTTGCGCGCGCAGGTGGTCGAGAAACCGCGCGGCGGCGACCATCGGGCCGATCGTGTGGGACGAGGACGGGCCGATGCCGACCTTGAACATGTCGAAGACGGAGAGGAACATCAGGTGGCACTTCCAATCGGGGGGGTGGGTGGCCTCGGGGCCGAGAACGGCGTCGGCCCCAGCCCTTCGGCGCCGGCGGCGCGCAAACTGGCGGGGCGCGTCTCGGTGGCCTGCGCGAGCGCGAACAGGCCCGGCCAGCCCGACAGCGCGAACCAGTCGGTATCGCCGCGCGGATAGAGCGCGAGCCAGCGCAGCATGGGGCAGAGATAGCAGGTGTGCAGCGTCGCGGTGCCCGGCGACAGGACATCCGGCGCGGCACCCTCAAGCAGATCGAGCATCCCCGCGACCCGGTTGCGTGTCGCGCGGGTCAGGGCCGCCTGCGCGCCCCCGTCGATATACCGGTCGGGGTAGAACAATTGCCGCAGGGCCGGATGCAGCGCGTTCGACAGCCAGAACAGCCACGACAGCGCCGCCCCCCGCCCCGGCGCGTCCGGCGCGGGCATCAGCGCCGCGCCGCCGTTCCCGGCCAGCCACAGCAGGATCGCGGCGGTCTCGAAGACGGGGCCGTCGTCGGTCACCAGGGTCGGGATCAACCCGTTGGGATTGAGCGCGAGGTATCCGGGCGTCCGCTGCCCGCGCGCGGCGCGGTCCACCAGGGCGGTGTCGTAGGCGACGCCCGCCTCCTCGAGCGCGAGGCGCACGCAGAGCGAGGCGTTGTCCGGCGCAAAATGCAGGATCGGTTTCATGTATCGTGTCCTAACGTGTCCCGGCGGTTCCCACACGGTCGAAAGCGACGGCATGTCGCCGGAAGGCGCACCAGATCGCCCCTCGCCTCGGCTTCGGCATTTGCCTAAGGTCGCGCACGAACCGCGCGAGGAGGCCGCACATGTCCGCCAACCTGTCCCCCATCGACAAGGCCAAGTTCGTGGCCGCCAAGCGGGCCACGCAATTCGTCGAGAGCGGCATGCGCGTCGGCCTCGGCACCGGGTCCACGGCGGCCTGGCTGGTGCGCTGCCTCGGCGATCTGGTGCGCGACGAGGGGCTGAGGATCCGTGGTGTGCCGACCTCTGCCCGCACGGCGGAACTGGCGCGCGACGCCGGGATCGAGGTGATCTCACTCGACGAGGCGCGATGGCTCGACCTGACGATCGACGGGGCGGACGAATACGACGCCAACCTCAACCTCATCAAGGGCGGCGGCGGCGCGCTGTTGCAGGAAAAGATCGTGGCGACGGCGTCCGACCGGATGGTCGTGATCGCCGACGCCTCCAAGCAGGTCGAATCGCTCGGCGCGTTCCCCCTTCCGGTCGAGATCGTGCCCTTTGGCTGGCAGACGACCAAGACGCTGATCGAGGAGACGCTGATCGGGATGGACGTGATGGGGCGCGGCACCGGCCTGCGGATGAACGGAGATGCGGCCTACGTCACCGACGAGGGCAACCATATCCTCGATCTGCACCTCAACCGGATCGGCAATGCGCGACAGCTCAGCCTCGTGCTCAACCAGATCCCCGGCGTGGTCGAGAACGGGCTGTTCATCGATATCTGCGACGCGGTTGTGATCGGCCACGGCGACGGTCGGGTCGAGGTGCGCGACATCAACAAGGGCACTTCGGAGGCCGAGCGGTTCGACTTTCTCGAGGATGACAACCTGTTCGGCGATCTCGACGGGTAGCGTCCGGTCGGGGGGCGGCTGCCTCCGGCGGGCATTATCTGGGCCATAAGAAGGTGAGGCGTGGCGTCCTGCACGCAGGCGGAGCGCGTCGACGCCTATACAAGCGCCGACAAACCGGATAGCGCCAGCGCCTGCCCCCCGAACCGACCGGAAGACCGTCCCGTGCACAGCCTACTCTCCGATGCCCTCGCCCAACGCGGCTACGACACGCTGACCCCCGTCCAGGAGGCGGTGACGGATCCCGCGCTCGAGGGGCGCGACCTGCTGGTGTCGGCGCAGACCGGGTCGGGCAAGACGGTGGGCTTCGGCCTCGCCATAGCACCCACGCTGCTGGAGGGCGACGCGGGCTTTGGCCGGGCGGATGCGCCGCTGGCGCTGGTGATCGCGCCGACGCGCGAACTGGCGTTGCAGGTCGCGCGCGAGCTGACCTGGCTCTATGCGGGGACCGGGGCGGTGGTGACGACCTGCGTCGGCGGCATGGACATGCGCGACGAACGCCGCGCGCTGGGCCGCGGCGCGCATATCGCCGTGGCGACACCGGGCCGGCTGCGCGACCACATCATGCGCCAGAGCATTGATTTGTCGGCGGTGCGGGCCGTGGTGCTCGACGAGGCCGACGAGATGCTCGATCTGGGGTTTCGCGAGGACCTCGAATTCATTCTGGGCGAGGCGCCCGAGGGGCGGCGGACATTGATGTTCTCGGCCACGGTGCCCAAGGCGATCGGCAAGCTTGCCGAGGATTATCAAAGGGATGCGGCCCGCGTCACAACCGTGGGCGAGGCGCGCCAGCATGCCGATATCGACTACCGCGCGATGAACGTCGCGGCGCGGGACGCGGAGAACGCGGTGATCAACGTGCTGCGCTATCACGAGGCGCCCAACGCGATCGTGTTCTGCAACACCCGCGCGATGGTCGGGCGCCTGACCACGCGGCTGAGCAATCGCGGCTTCGCCACCGTGGCGTTGTCGGGCGAGCTGAGCCAGACCGAGCGGACCCATGCCCTGCAGGCGATGCGCGACGGGCGGGCGCGGGTCTGTGTGGCGACCGACGTGGCGGCGCGGGGCATCGACCTGCCGAACCTCGACCTCGTCGTGCATGCCGAACTCCCGTCGAATCACGAGACGCTGCTGCACCGGTCGGGCCGCACGGGCCGGGCAGGGCGCAAGGGGACGTCGGCGCTGATCGTGCCGCCGCCGGCGCGCAAGAAGGCCGAGCGCATCCTGAAATCCGCCAAGGTTTCAGCCACTTGGGCCGAGGCGCCGTCGGCCGACGAGATCGTCGCGCGCGACCATGCGCGGCTGATGGAGGACGAGGACTGGGCCGTGCCGGTGCGGGAGGGCGAAGTGGACGGGGTGGCTGCGCTGACGGCGGGGTTCACGCCCGAACAGCTCGCCGCGCGGGTGCTGCGCCTGCTGGCCAAGGGGCAGACGGCGCCCGAGGATCTGTCGCCCGCCGGGGCGGCGCCGGGGCCGCGGCCGCCCTTCGGGCCGTCGGAATGGTTCGAGGTGACGGGCGGGCGGGCCGAGGCGGTGTCGGCGCGCTGGTTGCTTCCGGTGATGTGCAAGGGCGGCGGATTGCGGCGCGAGGATGTCGGCGCGATCCGGGTGCAGGACGGCAAGGGCCTGGTCGAGGTGGCCTCTGCCGCAGTTCCCAAGTTGTTGGAAAACATCGGGGAATCCGGCGAGTTGGAGCCGGGGATCGTCGCGCGGAAGGCGCAGCCGCCGCGGGGGGGCGATCGTGGCCCGGCGCCCGACAGGCCCAAGGCCCGCACCGTGCGCGACACCGCGCCGCCGCCGCCCTCGGCGCCCGCGCCGGAGCTTGCGCCGATCGCGCCGGTGGAGCGGGCGGCGGACGGGCCGAACCCGGCGAAGGGGCGGCCCGAGGGGGTCGTGAAGGCCTATGCCCCGCGCCCGAAACCCGCCGCAGGTGGTCGGAAAGACGATCGGAAACAAGGGCCTGCGGGCGGCAAGGGCGCGCCGAAGCCGGGCGGGAAACCAGCCTGGAAAAAGGGTCCGCCGCCGCCGCAGGGCAAGCCCGACAGCAAGAAGAACCGCGCCCGCGCGGCGGATGCGTCGGTGTCGCTGCGCCGGGGCAAGCCGGGGGCGAAACCGGGGCCCAAAGGCCGCTGACGGTGTTGCGCGGCGCCAGGCCGGGGCGTGCGCCGGACGGGGGGTCGGCGGCGAAACGGAACGTCGGTATTGCGTCGGTGTTTGACGTCGGTATCTCGTCGGTGCGGCCGGGACGGGGTTCCCGGTAAGGGGTCGTTCACCATGACGGAGGATTTCATGCTGGAAGCCGGGTTCCACGACGTCCCGCCCGGCCATGTCGCGGCCGTCGTCACGCATCTGGAGATGTCGGCCCCGCCGGATGGCCCGGCGCGGGCTGCGCCCGAGGGCGTCACCCTGGAACGGGTGCCGGAGCCGGAGACGGGCTGGTACCGCGACCTGTTCGGGCGGGTCGGCGGGCATCCGTGGCTTTGGTTCTCTCGACTGGCGATGGACGATGCGAGCTTGCGCGCGACGCTGGCGGGGGCAG
>Ga0115567_10006212_pt1 | contig 11445 bp, 6 predicted proteins | sample COGITO_mtgs_1204_2_FD_88679 | JGI IMG/M metagenome (GOLD analysis project Ga0115567, IMG submission 88679) | Pelagic marine microbial communities from North Sea - COGITO_mtgs_120412 | ecosystem: Environmental > Aquatic > Marine > Epipelagic | place: Germany:Helgoland, sampling site Kabeltonne...
AGGTGAAAGAGCATACGCTAGTACACTGCTGCTACACTCACCTGCATGTTCGTAAAATGTTCGTTATGTATATGCATCATAAAAAACATACTAATATATCAAAGTAATAAAAAAGCAAATATCATAAATATTGTGACACACAGGGGAGAGAGCAGTACTAAAGCACGACAGCATGAAAATGTCAAAAAGCAAGTTTTCACAGAGCATTGTGGAAAAGTCAAATATGCAACACACGTCGTGAGATAACGACTACGGATGCACGGAGAGTTGTATGTGGCAGTAAATGTACACACGGCACACGTAAAAGTGGTCACGGTAGACACGGTTAAGCAAAAAGTCCCCTGTTAGAAGCGGTGTAAGAGGTATATTGAGTCAACTGATGAATATATTATGTGTGTCGTAAAATATACATTGTGCGACACAGTATTTATATTAAAATAACGTGTTAGTACTCAACTCTCCTGTGCTTACATTTGTGTATTTTCGTATGTATGCTTCTACGCGTGGTCTGTCCCTACTCTTTTGACGTTCTACGTGTTAGGAGTTCTACGCGCCTGCTTCTGTGTACGTATTGTCGTTCTGATTTGCTATGTTCGTTTTTTGTATTTATCTCTTAGTGTGGCAGCAAATGCTGTTATTTATATGGTGCTTTGACATTGTTACCATATCAAATAATAATGACATGTCTGTGTTCGTGCTATGTACGTTTTTATCTAATTTCAATTCCAGAATATACTCTAAATAAATATACTCTGGGATTGCAGGAATCTGGATGAACCAGATTCCTGTTGATATGAAGGCGTCAGAATACTGAGTTTGGGTTTCTTCAGTCTACTCACGTCTTCACACCAAGGTCCTGGATCTGCTTCAGCCGGCTGAAGCCAGCGTGAGAGCAAGTCCGATGTACACCACGCCCGAGATGACGCTGAACGTCGCACGAGCAACTGTATACTTCTTGATCGGTTGCCCGATCTTGGGCAACTCCATGAGAGTCCTGACCAAGCTGTATCCGGTCACGATGGCTGGAATGACGATCAGAGTGTTGACCTGATTGTAGAGTCCCCAGAAACAGAGGATCTCGATGATCGTCAGGACGGCGGCAAACGAAGCCATACACCCAGTGATCTCGTCCTTCGTGTCGAACTCGGTATTGGTGAGTCCAATCGATATGAGAATTCCGAGGATGTTCAGTGCAATGATGACAATGAGGTAAAACATGAGTACCTGCTCCTTAGTTGAGGCTTTGTCGGCTCCACCACTGCGCAGTATTCTGTAGCGCAAGGTAGAATTTAGCGCGTACGTTTTCGTCTATGCGCTAAGTTCTACCTTGCCTCCTTCAAATAAATGTACTTCCGATACTTTCGCATCCGAATTAATATAAATATATCACAAAATTATGAATATGTCAACGGATATTTAGTTCGTTTCTTGGTGTTGCGGGTTTAGTATCGGGCTTCTTCTTGCCTCCCCTGCTACCGCGACGAGTCTTCTTTTTTTGCGGCTGGCCAGTGGATGGATCAACTGGGCGAGCTGGCGTAGGATTAGTAGCCTCGGGAGGTTTAGCGTTTTGTTCGATTGTAGCAGCCACCTCAGCTTTTGATTTGGAGTAGAGTACACGTGAATGCTCTACGATGGCATCAAAGTAACTTGTCTGGGCTGGAGGAATGACGAGCGTTTTGCCTGAGAATGCTTGTGTTTTTTCGCCGTCGATTGCCATAGTGGCGATAAAGTGGCGATTATTTTGCTGTAAGATGTCTTGTGCCTCGAAGTGTGGCTCAAAATACTTTACAAGTGCGCTACCGTCTTCGGCACCGACACGAAAGACAACCATTGACCCTACGTTACCAAATACGGCGTCTTTCACCTCTGGAGGCATTTGAGATATGTACTGGTTAGCAACCGTTAGGTTTAAACCATATTTACGAGCTTCAGATAGAATAACTGCAAAGCTATCAGTGGCAAAGTTTTGAAACTCATCAACGTAAAGATAAAATGGTCGTCTATCCTCCACTCGAGGGATGTCTGCGCGGCTCATGGCTGCAAGTTGAATCTTTGTAACCATCAGTGCGCCCATGATGGCAGCGTTATCCTCACCCATCAATCCTCGACTGAGATTCACCACAAGAATCTTACCCTCATCCATTATTTTACGGACATTAAAGCTGCTGCTCGGTTGACCGATTATATTACGTACCATTGGGTTGGCGACAAATGCACCCACTTTATTGAGAATTGGCGCGACCGCCTCTGTAGCAAACTTTTCGTTCCAGCTTGCAAATTCAATTGTCCAGAATTGTTTCACGACGATATCTTGCACGTTATCAACAATCGTTCGTCGAAACTTTACATCGGTAAGCATGCGCGTGATATCAAGCATAGTGGTACCTGGCGTATCAAGTAACGCTAAAATTGTGTATCGGAGTATGTACTCCAGGCGCGGTCCCCAACTATCGAACATACGCTTGAGTACGCCAACAAGCTCTGAGCTTGTGTGACCCTTCATGTTTTGGTCAAATACCTCCATCGGGTTAAAACCAATCGGGAACTCCTGATCAGCTGGGTTGAAGTAAACGACATCTTTGATTCGGTGTTCGGGGATAAACTGCATAATATCCTTAGCATAATCTCCATGCGGGTCAACAACTGCAAAGCCTTGATCATGAAAAATATCTGATAGCGTCAAGAGCGTCAATAAACCAGACTTACCAGTACCCGTTTGCCCGATGATATACATATGCCTCCCACGGTCAACACGCTTGATACCAAACTGTATCTTGCTGCCACGGAAGTTAGTAATGCCAAATGGGCTGATACCCTCAACAAACTGCCCGCCGGTGACAGGTAGCGTTGCTGGCGGCTCGGCGGTCTTTGCCTCTGCCCAGACGATGTTAGGCGTTTCAACTGTAGTGTGTGGCAGGTGGTACAGGCTAGCTAGCTCTTCGATATTGAAGATAAAGCCTTTGTCTATGAAGAATCGAGCGCGATACTCAGCCAACTTTACAGGGTCAAACGAAGGATTCTTAATCTTGAAACCGTTGAGGTTGGTACTATTAAACTGTTTAAATGTACCAACCATGGCCTGCATACGGAGCCTCGCAGACGTTTTATCAGCACCGAGGTATGCCATACGTACTTTTACTTGATAACCGAGCTTACGGCTCTTCTCCTCGGCTGCAGTAATTCGAGACTTATCCCGTTCTGAGACATCACTGGTTGTGCTTGACTCACTCGGTGGAGCCCATAACGCACCAAGTGCGGTGCCAACCCAGCCAGTCGTACTCGTGCCTCCCCCACTGCGCAAGCGTGATATAAATTTACCACTCTTTTTATGCCAGTTATCGTCAATCGGCCGAGCTAAGACTTGGATCCACATCTCCTCCCCTTCTCCCTCAAGTTTTGAGAGTGTAGCGGTAATAGCTGCAAGTGGATCTACCTCAAAGCTTGGAAACGTCTTAATCGGCAAAGCTTCGTGATCAGATAAGGTTAGTTCAGCAGTATGAATAACAGGTCTCTTAGAGAAATCACGACGAGTGTAGTCGTCCGGTGAGACGTGCATTTGTACGGTTGGATACTGCGCATAAATTTGTCCTTCGACAAAATTTCTTAGATGTTCTGGCACCCAGACATAAAAACGGATTCGGTTACCAATCGAGGCCACCTCATAGCTGATGTGCTCTTGAACAGTACCATCCCTAACTCTCTCCCCTTTTGAGCGTAGTATGCCATGTAAACTGGCAAACATTTGCTCAGCAGCCAACTCTTTTTTGTCATTTGCTCGAGGAATCTCAAGTACCAAAAGGACATGTTTCATATCCTCTAGAGAGGTGATCTTACGTTTATTTTGATAGGTAAAATACAAAAGAACTCCTACAATTGGAATATAGATCCACCAAGTTGTTAGTAAAAAAGAAATCATAGCGCATATTGGTGGTTAACCATTACTGGTATTATAGCAAATTATTGGTAGTTTTTGCGTCAGATCGGCCAGTGACACGTGCCCCATCGTGTTCTTGGTGATTGGTCATACTCTTGACGTCGCAGTATCTCTAGCGCCTGCTCGGCGTTCCCATTTCCCTGAAGCTGATAGCCAAAAACTATTTGCTGAGTTCTCCCGTGCTGTGCAATAGCGTGTCGCACTGGCCTTGGGTGACCTCGGAACAGCACGAGATCTCCCGGGTTTTGTATAATTGAGTATGATGTCGGCCACAGTCTAAATCGCTCTGCAAATAGACGTCTTCTGTTTGGCTCAAAATGGATATATTGATCTGTCGTTGTACCATTTTTTAGGCATGCGTCGGTACTTGGCCACGCATTGATCGTTACTCTGCGTTCTACTGCAGTAGCTGAATCTACTCGGAGACTAGCGGTTATCGGTCCATATAGTCTGTGAGAACCATCATCTTCAATCGTTGGCCCATCGACATGTGGCCTGATGCCCCGAGACCTCTCAACGGCATATGCTATACCCGATAGTGCGGTATAGCCATAGGTTTCATCAGTTTCACTCCATTTTTTCACAAGCTCATCAACATCATGGAGCACTGGAAATAAGTCGTAGAGCTGTGTAATGTCTACGTCTTTGCATAAACTGGTTGTATCGGAGTCGGTCTCAGATGTTAGTTGTGTACATTCCTCGCTCGTTGCAAAGTCTCTAATGACTATACTGTCAGCCTCCTCTGCCAGTATTTGCTTAGTGCTTATAACCAGTTCTTCTTTAAATGAGAGCATGCTCAGTCTTATCTAGTTGATCTGTCGTATTCCAGGAGGACTATTTGTCTTCGGCAAGGGCGTAGGTAGCTTTGGCGACACGCTTAAACTGTGATTTACCTTGCAGGTTGAGCAAGATAGTTGTCTCTTTAACCTGACGGCTTTTAAGCACCTCTCGAACGATATCATCACGGTGCATCGGCTCTTTAGACTTTTTTAAGATTTTAACGATAATATCAGATACCGTACCTTTTGCGTAACCCCACTCTTTAAGAGCATAGATACCGCGACCAATTAATACAAAACGAGCATCTTTAATCAGCTCGTTATGGATAGCTTGTGTGGTGACATCTTTACGCTTGAAATCAGATTCTTTGATCTTGCCAGCAATCTCTGAGAAGTGCATCGGCTTGCCGTGTTCTTGCAAAATTACATAGATCTTATCACGGATATTCTTTGGATTAACAAGCGGCCATTTAAGGAGTCCCCATTGATCTTTAAGGTGTGCAAGTCGCTTGCTGATACTTGCTAGTGCCTTTACGTGGTCAGGATGCTCGTATCCAGATGTCATCTCATGCAGCTGAGGAATAGTGACAGGCTCTTTATGCTCTTTGATTGTCTTTACGATTGCAGTAACTGCAGTTTTAAGCTTTTTGTCGTCAAAGTATTCAGCAATTGCAACAGCCTGATGATAATCATCGTTCTCGTCGAGCACGGTAAGACTTGGCGCGAGTGTACTTAAAAAGGCTGTATGTGCCTTATCGCGGTCATCACCAGCTTTACTTGCCTTAAGGGCCAGATCACTAACACGAGCAGCACGGCCCATCTCAGACAAGTGTTTTACAAACTCTTTTTCTACCTGGGACACATGGGGTAACTCACCTTTTTCAGCTGACATTTTCAGGCGAATTAAGATGGCCTTCTCAAGTTGTCGTACTCGCTCTCGAGTAATGCCAAGAAGTTCACCAATTTGCTCGAGAGTTTCTTTGCGATCATACAAACCAAAACGACGTGCAATAATCTCACGTTCACGTTCACGATCAATAGTCTCCAAGATTTCCTTGGCTACTTGTTTGATGTCCAGAGTTTTGGCTTCGTCCATATGGTCCTCTTGTAAATTACGTTAATATGTTATGGATTAAACTTATTGTAATACATAAATTTTTATAAGTCAACACCTTTGTGATTTTGTTTCCAGATGTATGAGCTAATTATAGCACTAAATAGACGGTATAAGAAATACATTAATACACTAAATGTATGTTTTGTTACTTGTCAAAAGTAGTAAATAATAAGCATGAGTATTTTGTTGTACTGTTTCAAAAATGTTGGTGTTTGAAGTTCGTATTTGTGGAGAAGTCGTGTTGAAAACGAGTATTTTTTGGTATAGAAAAAGCGCTCATGAATCGGCGCGGCTACGAGGTAATCGTGCACTGCGCGCTTCAGAGCGCTGAGGACTATCCTGGCTACAGGAAGTGTTGGAGGCACCACTGATTGATTTTCGCAACGAGTGCGCAAATATCAGTGGTGCCCCACTCGGTGGATGTGCTACATATCACCACTTGGGTGACAACGAGCTCATCGACCGCGGTCGTGCCGGCATGGCGGGGGCGGGATCCCGCCATGCCGGACTTTACCCGCGTGGATGCTCTGGACAAGCATCGCTGCGGGAGATTGAACTCGGCAGACGGGTGTTCAGGTGAACGCTGGGTAAACCCCGCATTGACTCCCGTCTACCGAGAGTGGCCGAGGAGGTGAAGTGCGGCGCATGCCGTCTTACGTCCAACCCAGGCAGGTTGTGGCTGCTGCCATCTCACCTCACCTCCTCGTGTATGGTGACCAATTAAGATCACGCGATGTTGCGAACCGTACTCAACACTGTAGTTCCAAGCCGTAGCTGTGAACCATGTGCTCCCCGGTGGGGCGACGTTTGGAGTCGAGAGTGGGACAGAACCCCTTCATCTTTGGCCATGCGGTGTAGCCTTAGATCGTATATGGTTCGCTCAGGCGTCCGGGACCCTCATTGGTCGTCGGATACGCGCAGTCAATAGTAGCCCCGGGAATCGGGTGCCGTGTACTGCGTGCGCTCGCCATGTGTTTTGAGTCGAAGACTCGACAAAAAAGTACCATCAGCACTTCTTAGTCGAGTCTTCTATACTCAAAACGTTCTTTTGCTCAATTTGTAAGGTACGAGTAATATTTATACGCTCCTAAGACTTGATAGTCAACCGCAAGTAGTAATTAGCACGATAGCATACCTGTAATAACGCTGCTTCTATCCGTTACTCCTGCGCATGCAGAAACCTAGATCTTTGCCAAAACGAAGTACTAATTCGCTTCACGTAGGTTATTGGTTCTGGATCCCCGACTCCGTGCGGTGATGACAAAATGGGATATTTTAAGAGGTCGGCAGTTACTTCTTTTTTGGTGTCTTCTTCGTCGCAGCTTTGCGAGCTGGCTTCTTTTTGGCTGTTTTTTTGGTTGCACCTTTACGGCCCCTAAAGCCTTTTTTAGCTGGAGCCTCATCGATCATTTTTTTAGCCTCATCATGGGTAATCTTTTTTGGGTCAGCATCTTTTGGAATCTTAGCATTCTTTTTGCCATCTGTTACGTATGGCCCAAAGCGACCATTGAGGACTTTGATACCATCACCAAAGTCGGTAATGTTCTTTTCTGCCTCTGCTTTTAGTTTGGCGGCGTATAGCTCTTTAGCTTCAGTAAGTGTAATGGTGTGCGGATCAAGTGGTTTGATACTTACAAATAGTGGGCCAACCTTGATGTACGGCCCAAAGCGACCGATGTTAGCAGCGATATCTTTGCCGTCATCTGTTTGACCGACTATGCGAGGGAGCTCAAAGGCCTTTAATGCTTGCTCGAGAGTCACCGTTTCAATCTTAGTACCTGCAGGTAATGGTGCAAACTGTGGTTTATCTTCGGTATCCTCGGTTTCGCCAAGTTGTAACATGGGGCCAAAGCGCCCAAAACGGGCTAAAATAGGTTTTTTGGTCTTAGGGTCTGTGCCGACCTCTCTGGCTTGAGCGACTTTAGAGCGGTCGATCGTACCTGACTGCTCAATAAGGGCGTGGAACGGCGTATAAAAGTGCTCTAACATGACATTGCGTTCTAGGTTGCCTTCTGCAATTTGATCAAATTCTTCTTCTACTGTAGCCGTGAAGCCGTAGTCGACGATCTTGTCAAAGTAATCTGTAAGGAAGCCGCTGACAACCTCTCCACTAGCCGTCGGTACGAGTTTGCCTTTATTCGAACCAGTCTTCTCTTGCTCTACGGTACGCTCTACGGCGGTGTTTTTAAACGTTAAAACAATGCAATCTCGCGGTTCGCCTTCGGATTCACCTTTTTCGGCGTAACCTCGTACTTGCACGGTATTAATAATGGTTGCATATGTTGATGGACGACCAATCCCAAGATCTTCTAGCTTTTTAACCAAACTACCCTCAGAGTAGCGCGCTGGTGGTCGTGCAAATACTTGTCGAGCAAATGCAGTTTCAATATTAAGTGAATCACCAGATGAAACAGGAGGGAGGATATCTGGGTCTTTTTTGCCACCACCGTACACCTTTAAAAAGCCATCAAAGATGATCACTTCGCCCTTGGCTTCGAATACTTCTTTGCTCGTGGTTATTACTACCTTTACTACTGTTTTTTCAAGTTTGGCGGGTGCCATTTGGCTGGCTAGCGTGCGGTCTCGGATAAGATCGTACAGTTTTTGGTTATAGCTGTCACCACTCGCCTGCTCCAGAGCGATGTTTGTTGGACGAATAGCCTCGTGTGCCTCTTGTGCGCTCGACGACTTAGTCTTGTAGGTTCTAAATTGATGGTAGTCTTTGCCAAAAGTTTTAGCTATATAGTCAGATGCTTGCGCCAGGGCTTGTTTACTGAGGTTGACCGAGTCAGTACGCATATAGGTAATCTTACCCTCTTGATATAACTTTTGAGCTGAACCCATAGTGGCTTTGGCGCTAAAACCAAGACGCGAGTTGGCATCTTGTTGAAGTGTACTCGTGGTAAATGGTGCGCCTGGGTTGCGAGTTCCAGGGCTGGTTGTGACATCTGATACGCTAAAATCAGCACCTTTGAGCGACTCTAAAAAATCTCGTGCCTCGGCCTCTGTATCAAACCGTTTCGGCAGCTCGGCCTTCATCTCGTTGCCGCAGTGTGTGAACAGCGCGGTAACTTTAAATTGGTAACTGCCCTCAAAGCTTTCAATCTCCTTCTCGCGCTCTACTAGTAGTCGTACTGCCGGAGATTGCACACGACCAGCAGATTTGCCGCCTGGCACCTTCTGCCACACAACAGGTGAAAGCTCAAAGCCAACAATACGATCGAGAATTTGTCGTGCTTGTTGGGCTTGTACGAGATCCATATCAACAGTGCGCGGATTTTTAATCGCCGCTTCAATGGCACTTTTTGTAATCTCATGAAACACGATACGGTTGGTTTTTGTAGGATCAAGCTTTAATACCTCGCAGAGATGCCAGGCAATCGCCTCCCCCTCGCGGTCCTCATCAGTTGCCAGCCAGACCGTTTGCGCAGTTTTTATAGCTCGTCTGAGCTCAGCAACTACTTTCTTCTTTTCAGGATCAACCTCGTAGATTGTTTGAAACCCATTTTTAACGTCAATCGGTTCTGGCCCACCTTTGGCTTTTTTAGCAATAGAGCGAATGTGTCCAACAGATGAGAGTACCGTAAAATCACTCCCGAGATACTTCTCGATAGTCTTTGCCTTTGCCGGACTCTCTACAATAACTAGATTCTTTTTAGTGCTTACGCTCATATAGTCTTTCAGTGTCAGGCATTTGTTAAATAAATGCAACAGCCTCCAACGATACGTTAGGTTTTAGAATTTTGCAAATCTACTTTTCGTCCTTTTGGACTCATCAGTATAGTTACGCAACTATATAAGTAGATATAACAGAGGAAAAAAACGATAAGTTTTTATGACCACCGTGGATTGGCAATACTCCACAGCGCTCCGGTGCTTCCCCGGCACTGATTGCTCAGTGGCAACTCCCCGCGCTAACGGATCGGTTGCAGTATTACGGGCAGATGTATGAGGTGCCATGCTCGAACTATCGTAGGTTAGGCCTAAAGAACCGGGCTCAGGATACGGTCACAGCCAGGAGGAACGTTGGCCTTTTCACAGATCAGCTCAGGAGCGGTCACATGGACCGACACCTTCACTGTCTTATCGAAAAGACTTCCGTTCACCTCCCAGATGATATACCAGACCCTCAGCTGAGTCCTAGGCGGTGTGCAGGAACGGGTATGCTTTCGCACGACAGTCTCCTTTAAGTTCGACGCTGTCTTTTCCCGGGGTGCCCTTGTGGGCAATCGGCCTTGTGGCCAATCTGGTAGTTACTGAATGGTCGAACATATCAGTAGCTATCTATGAAGCAGCGTAGTTTCACGCTACTTCATGTTTGGTTGTATTCTTTGATGCCGTAGCATCACCTGCTTTCCTCTGTTAAGGTACCTTGCGAATGTCGCAAGATGAAGTCATTATATCATAGTTTATAGTATTTGTAAATAGTCTTATGTCAGTGTCCAGTGGGCAGCACCCAAGGGGCGGATTTTGCTACTAATCTCGAGCATGGTTATGACTTGGTTGAACGAGGCTGGGTCGAGCTTACTTTTGACTTGAAGCTCCTCGAGTGCCGTAATCCCCTCCCGAAGAAGATCAATCACTGCTTGCTCCTCCTTGGTGTCGCCGAAGACGAGTTCTCTTTGTTTACCTTCGGCTTGAATTCCTAGCAGATGAAGCACATCTTGCGCTTCGGATATGAGATAGGCACCGCTTTTTATGAGGTTGTTTGTGCCGATACTTTGTCCGCTGGTAATTGGACCAGGCACAGCACCAACGAGTTTATTTTGCTCCAGTGCAAAACGGGCAGTAATCAGACTACCACCAGCCTCGGCTGACTCAGTTATGATAATCATATCCGACAGAGCCGCAACCAGTCGGTTGCGTGCCACAAAATTCTGCTTCAGAGGCGGTGTATTGATTGGATACTCGCTGATGATAGTCCCTTGTTTTTTAAGAATATCTATAGCGAGATTGCGGTGACTACTCGGGTGAATGTTATCGAGACCACCAGCTAGCACTGCTATCGTACGGCCACCGGCATCAATTGCTCCTTGGTGAGCTACGCCGTCAGCGCCAAGTGCCAGGCCACTCACAATGGTTACTCCTACTTTTGCGAGATCGTACGATAACCGGTACGTTATCTCTTGTCCGTACGTCGTTAGTTTTCTACTGCCAACGATGGTAACAGCTGGCAAATAGTCGCTGAGTGGCTCACCCAGTACGTACAAGTTTTTAGGTGGGCTACTGATCTCATTAAAGTAGATCGGATACTGTTTATGCTTTTTTGTAATATTGTTGATTTTCATACAATTATCTTTTTAAATCATTGACAATGTAGTTACTGTATGCTAATATGGTAATTCTTAAGCGATATTTATATTGCTTTCGTACCTTTTATACCCCATTATAACACTTCCGAGCAATCGGAAAATGTTAGGAAGTCTTCTCTGGTAGTCATAAAGTTTTTACCCTCCACTTTTTAACTTAGGCAAGAACACTTGTTCGCAGAAATTTATTTCGAGAAGCCGCGCCAAGAGGATCTTCTAACCCCTTTAACCTTACCCCTACCATCTTCGGTTGGTTGGAGTAATTCAACGGTGAGTCATAACAGATTCTCGCATGAGCGAGAGACG
>Ga0115567_10006214_pt1 | contig 11442 bp, 6 predicted proteins | sample COGITO_mtgs_1204_2_FD_88679 | JGI IMG/M metagenome (GOLD analysis project Ga0115567, IMG submission 88679) | Pelagic marine microbial communities from North Sea - COGITO_mtgs_120412 | ecosystem: Environmental > Aquatic > Marine > Epipelagic | place: Germany:Helgoland, sampling site Kabeltonne...
TCCAGTGCGTTTGGTAGTGGGTGGTATCGGTAAAGACTCTTACGAAGACCGCGGTATTTCAGAGCGTTGCATCGTGGGCTTTAACTCGGGCCCGCCTTTCACGCCAAGCATGTATAACAACAACATCCAGATCGTTCAGAACAGTGACACCGTTGTTATTATGACTGAAATGATTCACGACGCGCGTATCGTGCCACTCAACAAAGAAGCACACATCGACGACGACATCCGTCTTTGGACGGGTGATTCACGCGGTTATTGGGAAGGTGATACGTTAGTAGTCGAGACGCGCAACTTCAACGACCTCACGCAGAGCTTTAGCGTGTTCGGCAGCGCGAAGGACAAGTTTTTAACTGAGCGTTTCACTCGCATCGACGACTTCACTGTCGATTATGAGTTTACTGTCGAAGACCCCAGCACGTTCAAAGACAAGATCGTTGCGCGCGTGCCGATGTCAAAAGTTGACGGTCAGATGTACGAATACGCTTGTCACGAAGGCAACTACGGCATGACCAACATCCTGCGCGGCGAGCGCATGGAAGAGGCACGCGCCGCAGCCGGCGAAAGCGGCGAGTAGAACCATCTAAGCCTCTAAACCTCAAGTCGGTGACAAATGCGTCTCATTCGCATCTGTCACCGACTTGGGCTACTGACTTGGGCTACTCCGCGAGTCAAGGCGTTTCTGGCAATAGGTCCTGAGGACCTAGCGGTGTCAGAAGGATGTCGACGAATTTCTCCCAAGCCTGATCGGGATCCTCAGTCAGGGTCTCTCCAATGTGTTCCGCGACCAGCTGCTTACCGTAGTTGTAGGTCAGGACATATGCTCGCTGCACGTCGATGAAGTCGAGCCTCTGCGAGGCTGTTCCGCGAGTCTCTAAGCCGTATTCCATAAGCCACTCGATGGCCTCCTCTCGACCCAAACCTTCATAAAGGTAGGCACTGGCGACGGTGTTTCGCGCATAGTTTAGCTCGCCTAACAGGTCCGTGTAGTTGGCATAGAGCGCGAGATTGCTCGCATCGAGTCCCGCGAGCGGCATGAGAACTTCGCTATTAAACTGCATACGCTCCTCACGACTAAACGCGAGATCCTCGGCGTAGCTTGCTGCGCCCTCGGTAATCACAGAGTAGGGGCCCATCAGGGTGATGAGCTTGTACTCGTCCCAGCCGCGATTGTTAATGATCTCCTGCTCTACGAGAGACGCGTGGACGTGGTGTCCAGGATATCCCTCGTGGCAGCCGAGTTCGATTGCGCGCTCGATATGAACCGGAACGTCTGCGTTGAGATGCACGATGCTGTGGCTGTTGCCTCGGTATTCCGTGAATCCGACATAGGGCATGTTGCGGTTAATATTCAGAGTCACCTTCTCATTAGGAGGCAGCTCGATATGTTCCAGCGTTCGCGCTCGGCACTCCTGCATCGCGCGGCCAATAACTAGTTCAAGTTTTTCCGGCGGGATGACGAATTGATCTCTGAACTCCCCGACTCGATCGACTAAAGGGCCGTCGCCGGGGATCAGAGAATCGAGCTCGGCGGTCAGGCGGGTGAAGTGTGCCTCATCGTACAGGGGCGCTTCGACGCCGAATACGAGAGTAGACTCAGCCTGGAAATCGGTAGGCAATTCTCCGAGTAAGATTTCGCCGCGCGTTATGGTCGCGGTTAGACGCCCATTGAGGCTCGAGCGTCGCTTCTCTTCCTGTGCATCGTCCGCTTCGGGTAGATCGAGTAGCCTACTCTGAATCAATCGCAGCTGGCCAACCGCCCCATCGAGGCTGAGACTCGACGAGCGAGCGGCTTCGACGTGGCTGGGATCGCCGAGGTACATATAGGGCATACGGTCGTGATTCTGAAAGACGAGTCCGGCGCCTAAGAAATCGCTCACAACTGATTCCATCGAATCGCTTTGGGCGACGGCAGGACCTGCTAGCAGACAGAACAGACCGGTCCTCGCAACCCACTGAAAGAGCATGCGCGGCGAGATTCGAAGAGGCTCGGCGGAGAATAGGGTTCTCATTAGCATGATACTCGTCTCGTTATTTTAGTGCAGAAAGCTTAGCGTAGACTGCTTGCGGAAACTTATCATTTGCCGACAACCGCCTCGCTAGTCCTGCGTCGCAAGCCGCTGCTTCCAGGCAGCAGGTGACGAACCCGCGATGGACTTAAAAGCGCGGGAGAACGCGCTTGGATTGCTGTATCCAAGCAGATCGGAGAGCTCGAGCATACTCAGCTCCGAATTGCGCAGGTAGTTGCGCGCGAGTTCATGACGCACCTGCGCAAGAAACGCCTTGAAGTTGATTCCGCGTGAGGCCAGTTCGCGCTGCAATGCGCGCGGATGCGCGTGCATCTCCTCGCAGAAGCCTCGTAGCGTGCAGTTTGGCGTGCCGAGGGTGCGGAGTACGAACAGTCGTAGTGAGGAGGCCACATCGTCGAAGGTCTCCTTCGAGGCGAGGTCACGCAGCTGATGGCTTATCGTTTCATGAAGTCTGTCGTCACGAGTCGGCAGCGGCGTTGCTAGACTCTTCTGCGGAAGGACGATGGCATTAAACTGCTGGTCGAAGCTGACGGGCGCGCCAAAAAATTTTTCAAGTTGCTGTGTGCTGCCGATGCGCTTGTGGGAAAACATCACCTGACTCAGTGGCACGCTGTGCCCGCAGACTGTGTTTACAGCCTTGTAGACTATGACAAGCGCGAGGGTCTGCAGCTGGGCAAGGGGGGCATCGTAAGCCGCGCGAGTGCGTCTTGTTAGAAGCGCCACTCCCGATTCCTGCTCCAAGGTCCAACTCGAATAGCCGCTATTGAGAATCGAATACCGAATGCCATCGTTTATGGAGTCCTCGAGCGTCGGGGCGAAGCGCAGCAGCTTGCCGATCATCGCGAATCTCACAGGGGGCTGATGGCGCCCAATGAGGAAGCCGAAATCTTCGCAGCCAAAATATTTAGCGCCTTCGTTCAGAAACCTCACGACGCTCTCGAGCGATAGATAGCCGGTCCCCGTTTGTATCTGCCGCCGAGAGATGCCTGTCAACTTAAGCAACGGAGCGAGATCTCCCTGCAACTCTCGAGCGGCGTCCTCGCTGCCGAGCAGGAGGGTGGCGCTCAGGCGGATCTGTCCTGCCTCGCGTGCACTATCGATGGTCATTAGATTCTCGCCTGTCATTGTCTCGTAGCACAGGGGGTTAGCCTGAGTCTTCTCATCAGGGTAGTAAGGCTGTCGCAAAATGATAAGCCTTCATGGCTGATCGGCGCTAGGATAATCGGCAAGTAACTCTGGAGAACGCGATGTTTTGTTTACGGCCCTATGCCTCATCAATTGCACTATCAATCCTAATTCTACTTTCTGGTGCCATCAGGGCGCAGGATCTGGTTATTCGCAACGCGCGTGTATTCGACGGTGCGAGCGCCGACCTATCAGCGTCCCAAGACATTCTGGTTCGCAACGGTGTCATCAGTGAGATCGGGCCCAACCTCCCTGTCGCCGAAATGACAAAGGAAATCGACGCGGAAGATCGGATAGTCATGCCCGGCCTGATCAATTCCCATGCACATATCATGATGCAGATGCCGATCGGTCAGGCGCTGACAACGGACGCCTTTTATTGGGCTTATGTTGCGACAAAAGCGGCGAAGACCATGCTGGATTCGGGCTTCACGACTATTCGCGACATGAGCGGCAACACGTTCTCTCTGAAGCAGGCGATCGATCGAGGCGTGGTTGCGGGACCACGAATCTACCCCTCAGGCGCCATGATTTCGCAAACCTCGGGGCACGCTGATCATCGAACGGCAGCGGATATATCCCGCACACTCGACCCCGATAGCCGAAGTCATTTTGAGGAGTTGGGCATGACCGCGGTAGCCGATGGCCGCCCGGAGGTGTTGATGGCGGCGCGCGAGAACCTGCGCCGCGGCGCGACGCAGATTAAGATCGCCGTGGGCGGTGGCGTGTCGTCTCATGCGGATCCGCTCGACGTGACCCAGTTCACCGACGACGAAGTGCGGGCGGCGGTCGAGGCAGCGGCGGATTGGGGCACGTATGTTGCGGCACACGTGTACAACAGTAAGGGCATACGACGCGCCGTGAGCAACGGCGTGAAGTCGATCGAGCACGCAAACCTTGTCGACGAGCAGACGCTGCAGATGATGAAAGACAATGACATCTGGCTGTCACCACAGGTGCTCATCTTCGAGAACGAGATCATTGGGCTTAGCCCAGACCAGCAGCGCAAGCAACAGCAAGCGCTCGACGGTATCGATACTATGATGAACGCCGTCAATAAAATTGGTTTTGAGAAGATAGTTTTCGGCGCGGATATCGTGACGAACATGGGGCTTCTCGAGCGCATAAACGAGGAGTTCATGCTCAGATCACGCTGGTTCGAACCCCTAGAGATTCTACGCCAGGCAACGTCACGTGGTGGTGAGCTGGTTGCGCTGTCTGGTCCGCGCAACCCCTACGGAAAGCTCGGCGTCATTGAGGTAGGCGCAGTTGCAGATATTCTCGTGGTGGAGGGCAACCCGCTAGTGGACATTTCGGTCATGACCCAGCCCCATGAAAATTTTAAGGTTATTCTGAAGGGCGGTAGAGTCCACAAGAACTCGCTCTAGCCCTGCCGAGCCAGACCCCGAAGTCAGACCCCGAAGTCGGTGACAATTGCGTCTCATTCGCATTTAGCTCCGACTCCGACGTTTGATTCATTCTGCGGATCAGCAAGCCCCTGCGTTTTCCAAGCTTGATCCTTATGCGCGACGGCAGTGCCGGAAAAACTTGTTGTAGTTCCGGGGGAACGGAGAACGCGCTAAGGGAATCCTCTCCCTTGGCGCGCGCGATTAATCCATTGGCGGCTGCCCCCGCTCTTTCGTGCCACATACTACCCCCCTCAGACCTCAGACCTCAGTACCGTGCTACCGGCGCGACACCGCGCGCTCCGCTTAGCGGGGTAATAGCCTGCTTATGAAAGAGACTGCAGCGGCGCAAGCTTTAGGCCCTTGACTCGGCTTTTCAGGCGGCGAATTATACTGTATAAATAAACAGTATTTTATGGCAACAGATCATGGCTCTCAACATCAATACCGCGGCGTCGGAGCCGCATGACAATCGATCGCGCGCTGAGCCAGGTGCAGGCTATGCAGAGCTCTTCGCCTTATCCAATTTTAGCTTTCTGAGAGCGGCGTCATTCCCTGAGGAACTCGTCGAGCAGGCGCATAGGCTGGGCTATTCGGCGCTTGCGCTGTGCGATGAATGTTCTCTGTCGGGCATCGTTAGGGCTCATGTTGCGGCGAAGAGCTGTGGGCTAAAGCTGATCGTGGGATCGGTCCTGAAGCTAAGCGCTGGGCATGCGGCGAGCGGCGAAGTTAAGGCAGCAGGAAGAGAAACGGTAGGGGATGGAAGGTGGGAGGCCGGCTTAACGCTGGTGCTACTTGCTCGCACTCGACGGGGCTATGGTCAGCTCAGTCACCTGATTAGCTGCGCCCGCAGGGCAGCGGCGAAAGGCGAGTATTTCGTCGATAGAGCGATGGTAGAAGAGAATCTGCCGACAGACTGCTTCGCTCTTTGGCTGCCGGATTCCCAAGATAAGCCGGAGCGCCATACGTCTCAGGCTGTTTGGCTGCAGCGCTTGTTTGGCGAGGCGCTTCGCGTGGGTGTGCACCTTCATCTCAAGGGAGATGACCGCAGCGAGCTGAGACGGCTGCAGTCGTTAGGCGAGCGCGTCGGGATACGCTTGAGTGCAGTCGGTGGCGTGCTGATGCACGAGCCGAGTCGGCGCGTGCTGCTGGATACGCTAGCTGCGATTCGATTAGGACGGCCTCTCGACAAGCTAGGCTATGCGGGGGAGCCAAACAACGAGCGCCACCTGCGCGATCGAGGTCGGCTTGCGAAGCTCTATCCACCCGAGCTGCTTGAAGAGACGGTGCGCATAGCCGATGCCTGTGACTTCTCACTCGATGAGCTGCGCTACGAGTACCCACGCGAGCTGGTGCCGCCGCAGTACACGCCGAGTGGGTGGCTGAGGGAGCTCACCGAGGCGGGGATTCGCGAACGCTGGCCGAAAGGTGTTAGCCCTAAGGTGCGCAACCTTATAGAACACGAGCTCGGTTTAGTTAAAGAGCTTGGCTACGAGCATTACTTCCTTACCGTGCATGACCTCGTGGCCTTCGCGCGGCGCGAGCGCATTTTGTGTCAGGGCCGCGGGTCTGCTGCTAATTCGGCGGTGTGTTACTGCCTGGGTATTACCGAGGTCGACCCCGCGCGTGTCGACGTGTTGTTCGAGAGGTTTATCTCGAAGGAGCGCGATGAGCCGCCGGACATCGACGTCGACTTCGAGAACTCGCGGCGCGAAGAGGTTATTCAGTATATCTATGCGCGATACGGACGCGGCCGTGCGGCGCTTGCGGCGACGGTGATCAGCTATCAGTCACGCTCGGCGATTCGCGATGTGGGTAAGGCGCTCGGGTTTGATGACGCGGTGCTTGATCATCTCTCCAAGGCGATTTACTGGTGGGGCGAAAATTTAGAGGAACAGCTTGCCGATGCCGAGGTGGATAGAGCAGACCCTAAGGTGCAGCTGCTCGTTGAGCTGGCGGGTAAACTCATCGGCTTTCCAAGGCATCTTTCGCAGCACGTGGGTGGATTTGTCATAAGCCAAGGGCCGCTGACACACCTCGTGCCGATCGAGAACGCGGCAATGGTCGATCGCACGATCATTCAGTGGGAGAAGAATGATCTCGAGGCGCTGGGCCTATTGAAGATCGACGTGCTCGCGCTGGGCATGCTGAGCGCGGTACGCAAGTGCCTCGACCTCGTGAGTGACTACAGCGACGAGCCGCTCACGATCCAGAATATTCCCGCCGAAGACCCCGCGGTTTACGACATGATGTGCGCCGCCGACACTATCGGCGTGTTTCAGATCGAGTCGCGCGCGCAGATGAGTATGCTGCCGCGGCTTAAACCGCGCTGTTACTACGACCTCGTGATACAGATCGCGATCGTGCGACCAGGTCCTATTCAGGGCGAGATGGTGCATCCCTACCTCAACCGTCGCAGTGGGCGAGAGGCTATTAGCTACCCGAGCGAGGCTGTCAGAAGCGTGCTTGAGCGAACACTCGGCGTGCCTATTTTTCAGGAACAGGTGATGCAGCTTGCGATGGTCGCTGCAGGGTTTAGCGGCGGCGAAGCCGATGGTCTGCGCCGAGCAATGGCGGCATGGAAGCGCAAAGGGGGGCTCGAACACTACCGCGAAAAACTCGTCACGGGCATGCTCGATCGAGGCTACGAGCCGAGTTTCGCCGAGCAGTTGTTTAATCAGATTAAGGGGTTTGGCGACTATGGTTTTCCTGAGTCCCATTCGGCGAGCTTCGCATTAATTGCCTATGTATCGTCGTGGCTTAAGTGTTATCACCCGGCTGCATTTTGCTGCGCACTGCTTAACAGTCAGCCGATGGGATTTTATGCGCCGGCTCAGTTAATCAAAGATGCACAGCGTCATGGGGTTGAGGTTTTGCCTGCCGAGGTGAATGAAAGTTTGGAGGGCTGTTCGCTCGAGGCTGTCGATACTGTTAGGGCTAGTAAAGCCACCGAGAGCTGCGACTCTTCTGAGCGGCGCAAGAGTCCGCGAGTGCAAGGGGCGGAGGGGAGCCAGCGGCTTAGAATCGGCTTTAACTTGGTTAAAGGCCTGTCGGCTCAGGCAGCAGCAGCGATAGTGGAGGCCCGCAGAGGTGGCGCCTATGTTTCTATTCAGGATCTGGTGTTTCGAACGGGAATCGATCGCCGTGACCTCGAAGCCTTAGCCGCCGCCGATGCGCTGCGTGGTCTGGCAGGCGACCGACATCGTGCTTTCTGGCATGCGGCGGGGGTGATCACTGCGCAGGGTTATGCTGCGTCTCATTCGCAGACAGGTTCGCGGGCCCATTCGCTTACCCATTCGCAGACAGGTTCGCAGCCTCATTCGCTTACTCAGGCAGACAGACCCATAGCCGATTTATTTGACGATGCAGCAAGCGGCGACAGCGATTTTGGTCTTGGGGTGATGTTGCCGCTCGCGAGCGAAAGTCAGAATGTTGCAGGTGACTATGCTGCCACCGGCTTCACGCTGCGCCGGCATCCGCTGGCTTTGTTGCGCGAGCACTTAGATTGCTTCGGGGCAAACAGCTCGGCGCAGCTAGGCAAACTTGGCAACGATCAGGTCACAAAAGTCGCAGGGCTTGTGACTTGTCGACAACGACCCATGACAGCCTCGGGCGTCACTTTTCTCACGCTAGAAGACGAGGCAGGGCATATCAATGTTGTTGTTTGGCCTGCCTTGGGCGAACGTCTACGGCCGATATTGCGGCAAGCGATGCTCATCGGCGTAGTGGGCAGGGTGCAAGTGAGCGAAGGCGTGATTCATGTGATCGCCGATAACCTTGTCGACCTAACGAGCTGGCTTGGCAAGCTGTCGCTTTCTTCGAGAGACTTCACCTAGTGTTTCGCACCTGCTTACACCCTCAGGCGAAGTAACCATGCAGATACCAGTGCCGTTCGCCACCGCGTTCGCGGTAGATCCAGAGCCTGCTACCGCCCCCTTCGCGTGCGACATAGTAGTCGCGGCAAACCTCATTCCCCGACCACCACCGTGCTTCTAGGCGCTCGGGCCCACTCAATAGCGTAATAGCCTGGCGGTGGTAAAGGCTGCCACCGCGAAGCGAGAGTAACAGCGGCTCGTCGAGCAGCCAGAGAGGGCGAGGATTGCTCGGGGCAGGCGCATCGTCACTGCCGCTGAGCGCTAGGGGATAGGTCTCATAGCGGCCGGGGCGCACTGACTCGCTCGCATATTCTGGGCAGTGCTCTTCGATAGCGGTTAGGGATTTAACCTGTTCGTTGCCTAGGCGTGCCTGCAAGCGCTCCATAAATTGTGCAAGGCTGTTAGCTGTATTCTCGGTAGGAGTTTCGTCTGCGCCGATAAGCAGTGATTCGCTGTGACTCATAAAAGCATCGAACTGCGTGACCTTGAGGCGCAGAGCAGTAACCGGTGCGGGAATCTGTAGCGTATCGAGGTGGGTATCGATAAGCAGCATTAGATGTTGCTGCGAACGGCTTGCCTGCCTAAGACCTACGTCGAGTTGAGTAGCCTCGCGGCGTTCATGAAGTAAAGAGAGTTCGATAGTGCTGGCACACAGTTCTCGGTGACGGAGGAAATCGCAAAGTTGAGCGACCATCTCGTCGACTACGGGTCGTAACCGGCTCAGGTTCTCGACCTCGTAGGGCAGCTCATAAGAATGCACAAATGCCGGCGGCGGCAGATAGTTTTTGATCGGCTCCGGCGCTTTGCCCAATGCCTTGTTGATAAGCGCAAGGAAATCGCTACCGAAGCGTCGCCTAAGCCCTGCCGGCGGAAGTCGCCACAGGTCGCCAAGGCGTCTTATGCCCATATTGATGAGCCGTCTATGTGGCTCGGGCTTGAGCTGTAGGGTCTCGATAGAGAGCTGACCTAGCGCCGAATTGAGATTCTCTTTGCGATACACCAGCGTGTTATCGCCCCCGCGGGCAAGCAGCAGGCTGCCCTCGATAGTCGGACAGGCTGCATAGCCGAATTCGGATGGCAGCGAGCGTGCGGCAAGCAATGTGCGGGCTTTTTCCTTAAAACCAGCATGAAGAGACTCGGCGCCGCCGAAATAGTTGAGGCCGCTACGAATCTCGAAGACGATCGCCTGTGGTTGCACGCTTATCGCCGAGCTAAATTCTTGCACTAGTTGTGCGAGGCTTTCGAGACAGTCGCGTTGCTCCTCTGCTACGAGGCCGGCAAGCTGAGGGAGATAGAGGCAATACCAAAGACTCTGGCGGCTCTTTTTTACTAAGGCGGCTCTCGGCGCAGGGCCTGTAAGCTGTGACTCGGCGCGCTGCGGGAGCGCTGTAACGGGCTGCGAAGCCGGCGTCGCGCTGTGAAGCGCCGAAGGGCTTTTTACGCGGGAGCTGGGCTGCGGCAGGAGTGTGAGCTGCGCAGGGCTAGTAGATTTAATCATGATCAGGACCTCGCTGTGGTGACTCTGCCTTCGATGAGTTGTTGGCCGCTGACCCGTCGGCCGTTGCTGGCATTATTAGATTCGCATTAGGATGGACGCTGCCGTCGAGTTTGATGCGCACGGCGCTCTGCCGGTAACTCCCCCGCGCTTTGAGCAGGCTGACCTCGGCGTAAGCTGCTTCTGCTCCGTCACTCTCAGAGTTCTTTATTTTAAGCCGCATAGAAGAAGGTGAGTGTTCACTATTTTTAGACATAAAGACTACGCCAAGAGTCTTGCCGGTAATCGCAGCGAGCTGTAAACGGCGTAGCGTCGGCTGCGGTAGCTGGCTATGCCAGGCCAAAACGAGGCCACAGTGCTGGGTTTGCAGTGCTTTTTCCATACTCCAAAGCGCCTCTTTACTCGACAGTCTTTCTGAGGAGACCGGTTCAGGAGCGGCCTTCTTCCCCCAAAAAGCCTCGGATCTGAGAGGGGCGTTTGAGCCGCCTACAATTAAGATTCTTCTGAGATCGATGCCTGCCTGAGCCAAACCTGGTGCGTAAGGGGAATAGGGTGGAGCGATCCAGAGCACCCAGTTACCACGCGCGATAAGGTGGCGCATCAATGGTAAAAACAGTTGTAGCTCGCCGACTCCCCAGCGCTCGCTCACCATCTCAACGAGCCCCTGCATCGGCCAGCCGCCCGCGGGCAGCATGGCGTCGAGTTCGGCGAAGCCTGTGGCGATAGCGTCGCTAGACTCGCCTTTATGATCGCAGCCCCGCCAGAGATTGCGGTTGCTCTCGAGCAGCTGCTCGATGGTTGGGGAATCCCCATGGCTCTCATTTTCACTGCTTTGCAGCCTGCTGAGACTGTCTCCCATGCCAAGGATGATGGCCTCGATTGGGGCAGTTGTTGGGGGATTCGATGGATCTTGCACGTCATTAACCTTCGGCGATATGTCGCAAATACTGTTTATTTATACAGTAGTATAGCCAGTGTTTTGAGACAAGCAAGAAGGAAGTGAAAAGTTAGATAGAGGGCGTAGACGAAGCGAGTAGTTTAGAGGCGAGTAGTTTAGTAGGAGTGGCGATCGCTGCGAGTGGCACATCCCAGCTTTCATAAGGCAATGGAGTAGGGCAAATCTGACATTCATGAGCAATACCAACGAGCAAAGGAGGATTCGCGGATGCTGAGGGTGTGCGCACAAAGTCGAATGCGCGGTCATAGAAGCCTTTGCCCCTTCCTAATCGATTGCCGTGTTCGTCGCAGGCAACCAAGGGCATGAGGACGAGATCGAGATCAGTAGCCGCGATAGCCTCGCATGAAGAGGCTGGTTCGAGAATGCCCCAGGCGTTGGCAACAAGCGAAGACAGATCGCCTTCATAGCGTAGGAAGCGCATCGAGCAGTCTTCTCGCTCGGCCACGGGCAAAAAACAACGTTTTCCCGCTGCCAACGCTGCTGCAAGTAAACA
>Ga0115567_10006222_pt1 | contig 11435 bp, 7 predicted proteins | sample COGITO_mtgs_1204_2_FD_88679 | JGI IMG/M metagenome (GOLD analysis project Ga0115567, IMG submission 88679) | Pelagic marine microbial communities from North Sea - COGITO_mtgs_120412 | ecosystem: Environmental > Aquatic > Marine > Epipelagic | place: Germany:Helgoland, sampling site Kabeltonne...
ACCGACCGTATCCGTACGCTGGGTACGCTGGACATTGTTGCCATTGAGTTCGAAGAAATGCTGGCCGCAATTGGTTCAACACCGGCGGCCTACGATCCGACACCAGGTTCTGCAACCCGACAAGCTGCCAACGCATGGGTCGCAGCGGGCGGGCTCTCCAATGTGACACGTGACAGCAGTGACAATCAGCGCGTATCCCGGGTTGTCAGTCAGGCACAGAACGTGTCTACCGTTTGGGTAGACCTGTTTGATGCGCGTGCCAGCTACACCATGGACACCAATAACTGGGGTTCGTTTACGACATCACTGAATGCTACCTACAATACCAAGTACGAGTATGCAGATGGCGGTGAAGTGGTTGACGCACTGGGCAAGCAGAACGGTCGCACCGGTATCGTTGCGCCTGTTCCCAAGATCAAGGGTCAGGCTCGCCTGAGCTGGATTCGCGACAAGCACAGCGCTTCGGCGAGCTGGAACTATCAGCATCATGTTGAGTTCGATGATAACGTCAACAACGCGCTGACCGGAACGCCACCGCCTGAAGATGGCCGAATCCGTTCGCAGGGTATTGTTAATGCACAGTACACTTATCTGATGGACCAGTACTTCGACAGCGAGATCACGTTGAGTGCCGGGATAAGCAATGTGTTTGACGAACTGCCACAGCGACTGCCTATTCTTGGTGGTTTTGAAAGCCGTCTGCACAGCCCGTGGGGCCGTCAGTTCTGGCTGTCAGTTGACTGGCGTCCAGGCTTCTAAGCCTGCGTCATAATAAATGGCATGAAAAAAGGGCTGTCACCCAGGTGACAGCCCTTTTTTTTGAATTCGCGTTAGCTTAGCAGCGCGGCGATTTCAAACGTTGCAGTCTTACAGACCAATAACGTTTTCCGCCTGAAGGCCTTTAGCGCCTTTAGTCACGGTAAATTCAACGCGCTGGCCTTCTGCCAGAGTTTTGAATCCTGCAGATTTGATTGCGCTGTAATGTACGAATACATCGGCGCCGCCGTCTTGCTGGATGAAGCCGAAGCCTTTGGATTCGTTGAAGAATTTAACCTGACCTGTCACTGTAGACATAGAATATTCCTTGAAATTACTAAAATTAAATATGCACCGTATGCGGGAGCGGGCTGTTTGAACCAGAATTTCTGGTGCAACAGTGCCACATACCAACATTCGGTAAGCAGAAAAATACGATTACAAATACATTTACACGACGAGGGTCTACTTGCGGCACTTCGTATTGCAGATATAAATATAGCCGGTATTCTGGCTTGCCGCGCAGTCTACAGTAACCGTGGGCCAAGTCAACGGCTATTTGCCAGAGCATCATCAGGCGGACTATAAGTTATCGCCTGGCCAGGCGCTGCAGTAAGCGGGTCGGCGCTTGATTGCGTCCGAGCAGGCGAGCGCTTTTTGGTGGCTCTGGTAGCTATTACATTATCATTGGGGCTGAGTTATCATTCCGGACAAATCTAATAATCACAAGGGAGTAATTCGATGCATTTCAAATCATTGCGATCAACGCTGGTGCTCGCTGCGGCCCTGACAGGTCTGGTGGCGCAGACTTCCGCACAGGATCTGTCCTACGATTCGCCGGAGGCGGTGGGTATGTCCTCGGAGCGGCTGGAGCGAATTGGCCCGGTTTTGCAGCGCTACGTTGACGAAGGTCAGCTCGTCGGTGTGGTGAGTATGCTGGCACGTCGCGGTGAAGTTGTGCATTTTGAAGAATTTGGCAACCTGAACAAGAATACCGGTCAGGCTCTGGAGAAAGACAGCCTGTTTCGTATTTACTCCATGACAAAACCCATCACTACACTTGCCGTCATGATGATGTACGAAGAGGGCAAGCTGCAGCTTACCGATCCGGTCGAGCGCTACCTGCCAGCCTTCGCCAATGCCCGTGTTGCCGGCCCAGGAGGTTCTCTGGTAGCGCCGGACCGACCCATGACCGTTCAGATGTTGATGACACACAGTTCGGGTCTGACTTACGGTGTGTTTGGCGACACCATGGTCGACCGTCAATACCGCGATGGTAATGTCATGGTCAGCCCTGACCTTGATACCTTTATTGAACGACTTGGGCAAATACCTTTGCAGTATCAGCCTGGCACACGCTTTCATTACAGCGTTTCAACCGACGTGCTGGGTGCGCTGGTAGAAGCAGTGTCCGGACAGTCTCTGGGTGAATTCTTCCAGCAGCGCATATTTGGCCCGCTGGAAATGGATGATACATTTTTTCAGGTACCCGCGGACAAGCTCAACCGCTTTGGCACCAACCATACCTACAACCCGCAATCCGACACGCTGGAAGTCAGCGATAACCCCAATGCCAGCAACTTCGTTAATCGTCAGACATTTGAGTCTGGTGGCGGCGGTTTGCTGTCAACGGCTGAAGACTACATGAAGTTCAGTCAAATGGTGCTCAATGGCGGCGAGCTTGACGGCGTCCGTATTATTGGCAAGAAGACACTTGAATATATGACACAGAATCATTTGCCGGGAATCTTTGGTGACAATGGCCAGCATTCGCCCGATACATTGCCAGGTTTTGTAGACGGCACCGGCTTTGGTCTGGGTTTTGCGGTAATTGAAGATCCGGCGGCGGCAGGAGGTGTCGGTTCGGAAGGTGAGTATTATTGGGGCGGCGCTGCCGGCACCATATTCTGGATTGATCCGGTTGAAGAATTGATAGGTGTGGTAATGATTCAACACATGAATGTTCAGGTGCCGTTGCGTGCCACATTCAAAGCGCTGGCCTATGGCGCCATCGTCGACTGACAGGTCGCTGGGTTTTGTAAAGAGCCAGCTAATAATAGAAATGGGGAGAGAAGGAAACAGTCATGCGTTTGCATCAGGCAGGTGACCGTGTCGTTATCAGTGGCGTTGGCCTCTGGACACCGGATCACGTCGTAACGAATACAGAACTGGTGCAGGCGCTAAACGCTTATGCCGACAAATATAATCTGACGCATCAGGCAGCGATTGAAGCCGGTCATGTAGAACCGGTCATGAAGTCTGATCCCGAATTTATTGAAAAAGCGAGTGGCATTAAACAGCGCCATGTCTATGTCAAAGACGGCATTCTGGACATTGAGCATATGCGCCCCCTGATTCCAGAGCGCGATGACGATGAACTCAGCCATCAGGCTGAAATTGCATTGCATGCCGCACGCAGTGCAATGGCCTCTGCCAATAAAAAGGCTGAAGATTTTGATGCAGTTATCGTCAGCTGCGCCTACACTCAGCGCGCTTATCCGGCATTGGCAATAGAGGTGCAGAGTGCTCTGGGTATAGACGGGTTCGGTTTTGACATGCTGGTGGCATGCTCAGCGGCAACGTTTGCCTTGCATCGTGCCTGGGAAATGGTCAAGTCCGGCTCCGCCCGTGCAGTGCTGGTGATAAATCCGGAGCTGGTTTCGCCTCAGGTAAATTACTGTGATCGTGACAGTCATTTTATTTTCGGCGACGTAGCCACAGCTGTTGTTATCGAGCGTGCCGAGACAGCCAACAGTGATCATGTTTTTGAAATCCTTGGTACCCAGGCGAAGACACTGTACTCCAATAATATCCGTTCCAATTTTGGCTATATGTCCAGAGCCTTTGGTACCGACCCCTTTGCGGCGGATAAGCTTTTTCATCAGGAAGGGCGCTCTGTCTTCAAGGAAGTCTGTCCGATGGCCGCTGAGCACTTGTCGGACCACCTGGCGCTGCATGGACTGACGCCTACCGATGTGAGGCGCTGGTGGCTGCATCAGGCCAATATCAACATGAATCAGCTGATCTCAAAGAAACTGCTGGGCCGTCTGCCGGATACGGATGAGGCGCCCATTGTGCTGGACCGTTATGCCAATACAGCTTCAGCGGGTTCTGTTATAGCGCTGTCTCTCTATCATCAGGATCTGGAGTCGGGTGACATCGGTGTACTGTGTTCGTTTGGTGCCGGTTATTCAATTGGCAGTCTGTTACTGAAAAAACTATAGACAAACCGTATGGTCCGGTGTCAACGGATCGCGGTCATGGAGCGGTTTTGTGTTTGTGATAACCTCAAATCAATGCCGAAGCTTTGCTTTGGCATTGATATCAGTCGCGTATCTTTCTGTTTCCGTGAGCGCTTCCCTGCACGCTGCCACGCCAGCTGACAGGGGGCAGTGGATGGGCGCTATGGGCGAATCCGGTCTGCGCGGCTTCTTTGCTTCTGGCAGCGATCTGGGTGAAATGGTAAATCGCGTTGTCAGCTACCAGACTGCGCAGCGTGTTTATAGCCGACAGCCTGCAACCAGACCACAGGATATGCGGTCGCGTTCGGACACCTGGGTCCTGCAGTCTGATTCTCTGATACCGGTGGCCGACTCGGTGCAACGACCGTTGTTCGTTCGGACGCTTGTGCGCTCTGCCGGACGGAGCGAGGATGCACGCGTTGACAGTCGCAACGATCGGCTTGACCTCGGTCTTGTCTACGCCCCCTCAACCCGTTCCTTTGTCAGTTTTGGACTGGCTGGTGAACTTACCCAGGCTGATATTTTTTATGTGACCGGTGAAACCAGTGGCGAGGCCTGGGGGCCACGGTTTGATGCGGGTCTGGTGCTGGGCCCGGTATGGGCCGTGGGCATTCGTGCAGATTATTTAGAGTTTGATGGTGATAACGAGGTGTCAGTCGTGACTGGCGCCGGTTTGCTGAACATCACGCGTGATGTGGAATACCAGCGCCGTTATCTACAGTTGGATGCGATGGCGCGGTTCAATCAGTCGACATTGCCCTGGCTGCCGGAGAGGGTCATGCTCAGGTGGGTCAATAGCTACAGGCACCTGCACATTCACAACGAACCGACAACCAATAGTCTGGGTCAGGCTGTGGCAGAACCTTTTGGTGAACAAAATCGCCTGAGTGTTCTCAGCACAAGTCTAAACCTGGGGTATCCGCTTGGTAGTAGTGGTTCGTGGAGTGTGTTTGGCGAGATAGCGTTGGACTACGAACTGGAAACCAACATGAATTTCCCCATTGATGATCGCACTGCGGTTACGCTGAGTTCGGGGATCGTGCGTCAGCTTGCCCGGGGTAAACGTATGCATCTGCAGTATGACCGGTACCAGCATACCCGAGGTACGCGTTCGCGCAACAATCTGTCACTGATCGCGACCATTGATTTCTAGTTTAGTGGTGAGGGCAGGCTGACGGTTAGTGGTTACAGCCAGCCCTTCACTTTGAAGAAGACATAAGGCGCAACGCCTGACATGAACATCAGTCCCAGCGCCCATGGGTAGCCCAGTTGCCAGCCGAGTTCCGGCATGGTGTTAAAGTTCATGCCGTAAATACTGGCAATCACAGTGGGCGGTAAAAACACCACCGCAGCAATCGAAAAAATCTTGATGATTTTATTTTGCTGAATGCTGATAAAACCCTGAGCCGCATCCATCAGGAAGTTGATTTTGTCGAAAACAAAGCTGTTGTGCGGCAACAGCGAATCGATATCGCGCAGCAGTTCACGCGCGGTTTCAGCGTGGTCGGCGGACATTTTGCCACGACGCAGCAGAAAGCTCAGTGCGCGCTGCGTATCCATCAGACACAGGCGAACCTTGCCGTTAGTGTCTTCCTGGCGTGCCAGTTCATCAAGAGCGTCTTCAATTGGACTGTCGTTGTCTTCCAGTACCTGATTGCTGGTATTTTCCAGTTGGGTATACACTTCTTCCAGCGTGTCAGCAAGGTCATCAATCTTGATCTCGAACAGCGACAGTACAATGGTGACCGGATCTTCGACCAGGCCATGTAAGCGACGGGCGCGCATTCGCATCAACCGGAAAGCCGGGATTTCGCGCTCACGCAGGGTGATGAGCTGGTTGTCAGTGAGTGTAAACGCGACACTGCTGTTGCGGTGCCGCTCATCCACTTTATGCAGAAAAAGTGAGTGGACGTGCAGGCCAGTTTCGTCCTGATAGGAGCGCGCGCTGGCCTCAATCTCTTCAACGTCCTCAGTTTCCGGTAGCGGCTGACTGTAGAGACTTTCCACCAGTTGCCGCTCATCAGCGTCAGGGTTGACCAGGTCGAGCCACATGGCGGACGCCAATGCTTCGTTGGTGATCTCGCCCTGGGTGGAAACCAGGTACTTCTGGTCATCAAGTTGATAACGAATCAGCATACAAAGTCCTGCCTGTATTGTCTGTCCTGATGTGACCAGAACGTGTGTTTACATTGTCTGCTGCTGCACATCGCAGGCGCAATAAGCCGGTCTCTAGCTATCGCTGTCGGTGACAGCACCTTCAGATGCGGATGCTACCGTTCTGGCGTATTTTGCCAGCACGCCGCGAGTGTAGCGGGGCGCCGGTTGTTGCCATTTCGCCAGTCGGTCAGCGATATCAGCGTCATCAAGATGCAGCATGACCTGCTGGCGTTCAGCATCAATGGTGATTTCGTCACCGTTTTCAATGATGGCAATCGGACCCCCGTCAAATGCTTCAGGTGTCACGTGACCCACAACAAAACCGTGACTGCCGCCGGAGAACCGGCCATCGGTGATCAGTGCCACGTCTTTACCCAGGCCCCGGCCCATGATGGCGGATGTCGGGCTAAGCATTTCACGCATGCCTGGTCCGCCTTTGGGGCCTTCGTATCGAATCACAATGACATCGCCAGCAACAACAGTGCCATCGAGAATGCCTTTCATGGATTCTTCTTCGGAATGAAATACCCGAGCCTTACCGGTGAATCGCAGGCCTTCTTTGCCGGTAATTTTGGCGACTGCGCCCTGTGGTGCGACGTTGCCACGCATGATGACGAGGTGGCTGTCCGCTTTGATGGGGTCATCGAAGCCGCGAATGATTTCCTGGCCTTCAGGGTAGGGGGCCACGTCTGCCAGGTTTTCTGCCAGCGTCTTACCGGTCACCGTCAGGCAGGAGCCATCCAGCATGCCGGCATCGAGCATCATTTTCATCAGTGGCTGTATGCCGCCAATCTTGATCAGCTCCGACATCAGAAAGCGCCCGCTGGGGCGCAGATCCGCCAGCATGGGTGTGGTCTTGCCCAGGCGGGTAAAGTCATCCAGGGTAATCTTGATATTGATGGTGTGCGCCATGGCGATGAGGTGAAGTACCGCATTGGTGGATCCACCCAAGGCAATAACAACCTTGATGGCGTTCTCGAAAGCAGCCCGGGTCATGATATCTGACGGTTTAATGTCATTCTGGATCAGGTTCATGATGGCATCGCCAGCGCGCACGCAATCGTCTTCTTTTTCCTGCGAAATTGCGTCCTGAGCCGAACTGTTGGGTAAGCTCATGCCCAGTGCTTCAATGGCTGAGGCCATCGTGTTGGCTGTGTACATGCCGCCGCATGAGCCAGGGCCGGGAATGGCGGTTTCTTCAATGTTTTTTAATTCAATATCAGACACAGTGCCGGCGGCGTGACCGCCAACAGCTTCAAACACGGATACGATGTCGGTGTGATTTTTACCGGGCTGAATGGTGCCGCCGTAGATAAAAATGGAGGGGCGGTTCAGTCGAGCCAGGCCCATCAGGCAGCCGGGCATGTTCTTGTCACAGCCACCAATGGCGATGATGCCATCGTGGCCCATGCAGCCAGATACCGCTTCGATCGAATCAGCGATGATTTCACGCGACACCAGAGAGTATTTCATACCTTCTGTGCCCATGGAGATACCGTCGGAAATGGTGATGGTATTGTAAATGACGCCCTTGCCCTGCGCTGCATCCACGCCCCGGTTGACGTCCTCTGCCAGTTTGTTGATATGCATGTTGCACGGGGTCACCATGCTCCAGGTCGAGGCTATGCCTATTTGTGGTTTTTTAAAATCAGCATCGGAGAAACCGACCGCATGCAACATGGCCCGGCTGGCTGCGTGTTCGACGCCATCAACAACCTGGCTGGAGTATTTTCGGGTTTTTTTATCACTCATGACAATGTCCGTAATGCTATGTTGGGCGGGAACTTTATTTTCGCGAACTATACACCAAAGCGGCATGTCACGGCCAGTACAGGCTAGCGTCTTGTCTACGCAGATGGTGTTCTGACGCATAGGCGGTTCGTTTTGAGTAACGATTCGGTTAACATCGGTCTTCTAGTTTTTTGAGCCAAGATTCCCTGGCTGTTCCTTGCAACGCAGTAGAGGTTTTTAACACGATGAAAAAGTTAACAAGCATGCTGGTCGGGCTGGCAATCGGCAGTTCAGCGGGACTGGCGCCGGCAGCGGAAAATCTGGATGGCGCCAGTCTGTATGATCAATATTGTGCAAGCTGCCATGCCGACCCTCAGGATGTGCGTACACCCAATCGTGAGGCACTGGCCGCATATACCGCAAATAGCCTTCATAGCGCATTAACGGACGGCATCATGCAGGCTCAGGCCGCAGCGCTGACCAGTACACAAAAAATAGCGCTGGCAGAGTATCTGACTGGCGATCGTATGCAGGCTGATGCGGTGGCAGGGCTGCAACGCTGCACGCAGGCAATGCCGCCTCTTGATCTGACGCTGGACAGCAACTGGAACGGCTGGGGCAATGGCCTGAGTAACGAGCGCTACCAGTCGGCTGAGGGCACTGCGATCAATGCCGGCAATATTGATCAACTGGAACTGGCCTGGGTGATGGGGCTGGAGAATTCCACTGCCGCGCGTGCTCAACCCACTGTGATCAACAATACCGTGTTCATGGGCAGTCCATCGGGCAGTGTCTACGCCATGGACATCGCGTCTGGCTGCGCTTACTGGAATATTGCGGTGCCAGGCGAGGTTCGGGCTGCGGTGACGGTAGCTTATTCACAAGAGCTGGATCGATACCTCGCGGTAATCGCGGAAAACACGAATCATATTTACGTGGTGGATGCCAATACGGGTGAGAATGTGTGGGATGTACAAGTCGATGACAACCCTTTTGCTCGCAGTACTGGCTCGCCAGTCGTTCACAAGGGCAAGGTGTTTGTCCCTGTATCCTCCATTGAAGTTGCTGCGGCCGGGCGCCCGGATCACCATTGCTGCACCTTCCGGGGCAATATGGCAGCGTTTGATCTGAATACCGGTGCCAGGCTCTGGCATACCTATATTATGGATGAGCCCACGCAGGTCGGCGTCAACAGTGCCGGCAATCCGGTCTATGCGCCCTCCGGTGCACCTATCTGGCAGGCCCCCAGTATCGACCCCGAGCGCAACCTGGTTTACGCCGGATCCGGTCAGAACTACAGTCGGCCAGCCAGCACCACCAGTGATTCGGTGATTGCTTTTGATATGGATAGCGGTGAGATGAAGTGGGTTTACCAGACCACTGGCCAGGATCAGTTTGTTATGGGTTGCCGGCCTGATGGCGCGCACCCCAATTGCCCGGATCCGGGTCCGGACCTGGATATCGGCGCTCCCATTGTGACAACGACACTGTCGAACGGGCAGGACATTGTTGTTGCCGGCACCAAGGGTGCCGAGGTGTACGGGCTTGATCCTGCTGCCGATGGCGAGGTGCTCTGGCGTACTCGCGTTGGTCGTGGCGGCGCGTTGGGCGGCGTACATTGGGGCATGTCCTTTCATGGCGATGTCGTTTACGTGCCGGTCTCTGATCGCAGCGGCATCACTGATGAGGGCGAGCCCCGCCAACCAGGTCTGCACGCTATCGACATGAAAACCGGTGATGTGCTCTGGTATGCACCCGTGCCTGAGCGTTGCGCCGGCGAGCGTGGCTGCATGGATGCTTACTCCGCACCCATCACAGTAACGGATGATCTGGTCCTTGCTGGCTCACTCAGTGGTTACCTGTTTGCACATGACCCCGAGACCGGAGCACTGCTCTGGGAGTACAATACGGTGCAGAGCTACGACACTATTAATGGTGTTGAAGCCAGCGGTGGTTCATTGGACGCCACCGGCCCTGTGGTTTCGGGTAATTACATGATCGTTAATACCGGGTATGCAACGTTTGGTCAGATGCCGGGCAACGCGATTCTGGTATTCAAGTTGAACAATTAAAAACTGACGTAGATTCAGGGGACACAAGATGAAGATTAGCAAACACCTCCCAATGCTGGCGGCCGCGGCGCTGTTGGCCGCATGTGGACCAGCAGAGCAGTCGGATACGGCTGTCAGTGCGCCGGCAGCTGCTGCGCCGACTGCGATGCCGCAATACAGTGCGTCAGTCACCACTGAACGGCTGGTGGCAGCCGATGCGGAGCCCGGGCAGTGGATGTCTACTGGCCGCAATTACTGGGAGCAACGTTTCAGTCCTCTGGATCAGATCAATCAGGATACTGTTGACCAGCTCGGCCTGGCCTGGTCGGCAGACCTGGATACCAGTCGCGGTCAGGAAGCGACACCCATTGTCGTGGATGGTGCAATCTACATCACGACTGCCTGGAGCATGGTGAAAGCATTTGATGCCGAAGATGGCAGCCTGTTGTGGGAATTCGACCCGGAAGTGGACCGGGCGCGTGGCGTCGATGCCTGTTGTGATGTGGTCAATCGGGGCGTGGCCGCGTGGGACGGTAAAATCTTTTTTGGCGCGCTTGATGGCCGGCTGATTGCGCTGGACGCCAGCACTGGCGAGCAATTGTGGAGTGTGGTAACTACCGATCAGTCGCAACCCTATACCATCACGGGTGCTCCGCGCATCGTAGATGGCAAGGTCATTATAGGCAATGGCGGCGGTGAATACGGCGTGCGTGGTTATATTACTGCCTACGATGCTGATACGGGTGAAGAGCATTGGCGTTTTTATACAGTACCGGGCAATCCCGAAAATGGATTTGAGCAACCTGAGCTGGAAATGGCGGCGGAAACCTGGACCGGTGAATGGTGGGCCATGGGTGGCGGTGGCACGGTCTGGGACTCCATGGCCTATGACCCGGAATCCAACCTGATGTATATCGGTGTTGGTAATGGTTCGCCCTGGAATCAGACGCTGCGAAGCCCGGGCGGCGGTGACAACCTGTTCTTGACTTCGATTGTTGCCATCAATCCCGATGATGGCAGCTACGTCTGGCACTATCAGACCACGCCGGGTGAAACCTGGGATTACACGGCAACGCAGCAGATTATTGTGGCTGACCTGAACATCGGTGGCGAAGATCGTCGAGTGGTCATGCAGGCGCCCAAGAACGGATTTTTCTACGTACTGGACGCGTTGACCGGTCGTCTGTTGTCAGCGGAAAACTTTGTCCCTGTGAGCTGGGCCACCCATATCGATCTGGAGACCGGTCGTCCGGTGGAAATACCCGAGGCGCGTTATGACGTGACCAAACAGCCGATTATTGTGCAGCCGGGCGCGCTGGGCGGACACAACTGGTATCCCATGTCATTCAGCCAGAACACCAATCTGGTGTACCTGCCGGCGACCGAAAACTACATGGGATACCATGCTCAGGAGTCTTTTGAAAGATCCGATCGTGGCTGGAATACCGGAACCGATCTGGCCGAAGGTGCGCGACTGGTAGCGGCTGCAGGTGATGCA
>Ga0115567_10006223_pt1 | contig 11434 bp, 11 predicted proteins | sample COGITO_mtgs_1204_2_FD_88679 | JGI IMG/M metagenome (GOLD analysis project Ga0115567, IMG submission 88679) | Pelagic marine microbial communities from North Sea - COGITO_mtgs_120412 | ecosystem: Environmental > Aquatic > Marine > Epipelagic | place: Germany:Helgoland, sampling site Kabeltonne...
CCGCGTGTGATGATGGTGTTAAGAGCGTAGCGTCCTTGTTTTAGCTCATCATGAGTTTGCAATTGTATCATACGTTTTTGAAGGTCTTCAACGCTCGGTAGGTCACCGGCGTTCATGCCTAATGTTTTTGCGTTTTCTAAAAGGCGTGTAAAATGGAGGTCGGGGAATATGTTGGAGGCGCTTAATAGATTTTGCTCGTTTTTTTCTACGATGATCAGCATGGTATCGAATACACCGTCGCCCAAACGGATGCGATCATTGAAGGCAAAGCATTTGTCTTTGTCGTGTTTATGCTGCAGAAATTTTTTGATCATGCGGCGTCTTTCTTTTTGTTCCAGTCATGTGCGATTTGCACAAAATTCTTGATCATTTTTAAACCGTCTTGGGTGAGGATGGATTCGGGGTGGAATTGCACGCCGTAGACGGGATGTGTTTTGTGCTGAATGGCCATGATCGTTTCATCGTTTAATGTTGCGGTAATTTTTAATGAACCATCATTTGGTAATTTGCTGATGAGTGAGTGGTAACGCCCGACTTGTAATGGGTTGGGTAAGTTATCAAACATTGCAGCATTGTTATGTGTGATCATCGAGCTTTTGCCGTGGATGGGTTTATTGCTTTGCTGTGTTGATCCGCCATAGGCATCGGCGATGGCTTGGTGTCCCAAACATACCCCGAGGATGGGCGTGTTTTGGCCGAATTGTTTAATCGCGTCGATACAAACGCCTGCCTCCGCAGGGGTGCAAGGGCCGGGGGATAAAATGATGGCTTCTGGCTTTTTCTCCTTAATTTGATCAATGGTGATTTCATCATTGCGGACAATTTCATATTGTGCGCCCGCAAGCTCGAAATAGCGGGCGAGGTTGTGAACGAATGAATCATAATTGTCGATGACCAAAAACATGGTTTAATTAAGCATGAAAGCGGCTAACTCGCTAGTGGAATTGAAGTTTCATCTGCGATGTCTTCGAAGCTGCGGAACATGGCGCGGGCTTTATCGAGAGTTTCCTGGTATTCGTCGGCAGGGTTTGAATCGACGACAATGCCGCCACCGCTTTGTAAGCTGACTTTGCGGTCTTCGAATACCAATGTGCGGATGAGGATGTTGGTGTCCATTGTTCCGTCAAAGCCAATATAGCCGATTGATCCGCAATATGGCCCGCGTTTTGTCGGTTCTAATTCTTCGATAATTTCCATGGCGCGGATTTTGGGCGCGCCGGTGATAGAGCCGCCGGGGAAGCAAGCTTTTAAGAGGTCAATTGCGGTTTTGTCTTGTTTTAATTCGCCGCGAATGGTGGAGACGAGGTGATGGACGGAAGCGAATGTTTCAAGCGCGCAAAGGTCGCTGACTTCGATGCTATCGGCTGTGCAGACTTTAGAGAGGTCGTTGCGTAAAAGATCGACGATCATTGTGTTTTCGGCGTTATCTTTCTCGCTCTCTCGCAAGGATTGTTTCGCGGCCTCATTGACCGTGTTATCGGCGGAAACGGGGCGTGTGCCTTTAATTGGTTGTGTAAAGACTTTGCCTTGGCGGGCGGAGAGGAAGCGTTCAGGCGATGCGGATGAGATTTGGATGTTGCCCAAATTCATATAGGCAGCAAACGGCGCGGCGTTTATTTCACGTAGGCGCAAATAATGCGAGAAGGGGCTGAAGTTTTCCGGCAATGCCGCGTCGAAACGTTGGGCGATGTTGGCTTGGAAAATGTCGCCTGCTTTAATGTAATCAATGGTTTTTTGAACGGTTTGTTCGTAATTATGACGGCTGAAATTGGCGTGCCAATCGAGATGGATTTCTTCTTCATGGGCCGGTAATTCAGCGTCTTCGATGATGCCTAGCAGGTATCCTTGTTTGCGTTTGGCGGTGTCGTAATCATCCGCATGGGTAATGATCCAGCTTTGGTTTTTTTCATGATCGAATGCGATAACGCTGTCATAGATGCCAATGGCCATATCGGGCATGGCTTTATTGTCTTTGGCGGTATCGGGGATGGTTTCTATGCCGCGCCCTAAATCATAGCCAAATAATCCTGCCGCGCCGCCTTGGAATGGGGGAAGGCCGCGGGCGGTTTCTGTATTGTCGCGCCAATGTTTCATGCGTTGTTCAAGAATTTCGAACGGGTCGCATTCTTGTTTGGTTTGCTCGTCCCAATTTGTGAGTGTGACGATGCCGTTTTTGGTTTCTATAGTTTCAATGGGGTGTGAAAGGACGAAGGAAAAGCGCGCGTTGTTATGTGCTAAATCCGAACTGTCGAGGAGGAGGGAATAGGGTAAGTGTTCCACCGCCGCGAAGACGGTGAGCGGGTTGCGCTCCTGTAATTCCATGACAAAGGGTTTCATGCTAGCCTTTTACCATATTTTATCGGTGAATCACAAATAATAGTTGGTCATTGCGAGGAGCAAGGCGACGCGGCAATCAGATTTACACAAAGATTACTCAGATGGATTGCTTCGCTTTGCTGGCAATGACAATTAAAGGAAGTTTTTAATTTCGGAAACGACGTCATTTAATCCTGTTTTTACGACCTCTACATCTTTTGGGAATGCGTTTTGCAGGCGGGTGGGGAGCATGGGGTCTAACATCACGAAAACGCCCTTGTCATCTGCGCGGCGGATGAGGCGACCGAAGGCTTGTTTGAGTTTGAGGCGGGTGATCATTTCGTCATAGGCGCGGGAACCGCCAAGCATATCAGCAAATGCATTGCGGCGGGCTTTATGCAGGATTGTCGGGCGCGGCCACGGCACGCGGTCAAAAGCGATGAGGCGTAAACTATCGCCCGGCACGTCAACACCATCACGGATGGCATCGGTTCCCAGAAGGCAGGATTTTTTGTCTTCGCGGAACATATCCACCAAAGTGCCCGCATCGATATCATCGACATGTTGGGCGTAAACGGGGATGCCTTTTTCTTCCAACGGGGCGGCGAGAGCGTTGTGGACGGCGCGCAGGCGAGAGATGGCAGTGAATAAGCCGAGCGCGGAGCCGTCGCTGGCTTGGAAGAGGGCTTTATAGGCGGCGGCGACTTGGCCAAGATCATCTTTACGGACATCATTGATAACAAAGATTTTGGTTTGTTTGGCGTAATCGAAGGGGGATTCGTAACTCACGTCGTGGGAATTGGGGGAGAGGTAATGTGCGCCGCTGCGGATGCGGGCGTTTTGCCAATCGTCGCTGTCGCGCAATGTGGCGGAGGTGACCGCCATGCCGTGAAGATGTGGCGCCATGCTTGCGGCGAAGGGTGTCATGGGGTCGACATGGTGGCGATAATATCCAACATCGATGGCTTTAGCGTCGATGCGTTCAATTTCCAGCCAGTCGATAAACTCATCGGTTTTTTGTTCTTTGTTGAGGTTTTCAAGCATGGCGATCCATGCGCCGATGGTCAGGGTGGCGCGGCGCTCAAGTGATGCGCTTACGGCTTCGAGGCGTTTTCTGGTGTCGCTATCCAGCATGCCTTCATCGTCATCGGTTAGTTTTTTGTGGAATATCTTTGCCAGATCATTCATCGGTTTTTGTAATGTGATAAGCGCGGATTTTAGCTTTGCTGCGCTTTGCATGACCGGCTCATCGACGGGGAAGACTTCGGTTTCTAAGGAGTATGGCCCTGCGCGGCCATTGCTACGGGCGAAGACTTGGGCGTAAACGGCGGCCATGAAATTCTCGGTTGGGCCGCTTGGTTGTGCGTCCCTTAATCTGCGTGTCCAATTATCCATGGGCAGGCATTCGGCGGCGTTGAGGATCTTGCGCAAGGCTTCTTCGGCGTCTTGCATGCCTTCGGCGAGGTCTTCGGCGCGGCGTTTAATGCCGCGAGCACGTGATCCGCGTCTGCCGCCTTCATTGCCCAATAGCCAACGGCGCAGATCGCGCGTTTCACGGGCGGTGAGGTGCGCGGCATAGGCGCTGTCTGCGGCGTCAAAGAGGTGATGTCCTTCGTCAAAGACATAGCGGGTGGGCATATCATCATCGGGGGAGGCGATGGCGGCATTGATCATGACAAGGGCGTGGTTGGCGACGACTAAACGTGCAGCCTTGGCATTTCGCACGGAATGTTCAACGAAGCATTTGTTGTAATGATCACATGCGGAATAAACACATTCGCCGCGGCGATCGGATAGGCCCGTGGAATTGACGTAGCCTAAGATGCTGGTCAGCCAGCCGGGGTATTGTCCCCCTGTTAAATCGCCGTCTTTGGTGGCGGCGACCCATCGCGCCATGATGCCCATGGCGATTGCGGTGGTAGTGTGTTTGGCGAGTGCCGCGCTATTGGCGGTTTCTTCAAGGTTGAGAAGGCAGAGATAGTTTTCGCGGCCTTTGCGGGTTGCGACATGCGCGTCTTTGATTTGTGTGTCAGGATAGAGACGATCTAATTCCTGATCGATTTGGCGTTGCAGGTTTTTGGTGTAGGTGGAAATCCATACGCTGCCTTGGTTCTTTTCTGCCCAGACGCTTGCGGGGGCGAGGTAGCCGAGGGTTTTGCCAACGCCTGTTCCGGCTTCGGCGAGGACGACATGCGGCGCGTCGACATCTTGTTTGGGGGCAAAGGCGGCGGTGATGTTGGTGGCGTATTCGACTTGGGGTTTGCGTTGCTCGGATGCGTGGCCGAGAAGTTTTTGCAGACGCTCGCGTGCTTCGTCGCCTGTGACGCCGTGATGGGATGCGGGAGGAGGGGGCGCGTCCTCGCTCCATTCGGGCAGGTTCTTCCAGACATTCAGACCTGTTTTGGAATTAACCGGTGTGGCAGGATTATATTCTTGACCAAGCGCAGAGAATATAAAAGGTGTCCATGGCCATCCATTGCCGTTCATACCCATGACTTGTGAGATTTCTAGCGGGTTGGCCTTCGCGCTGTAAGGGTCGTTTTGTAAATCGCCCAGAAGCGCGCGGGCAATATCCATCATTGCCATGGGCGCGTCTTCGAAATTTTCAGGCTCAACCAAGCCAAGCGCTTTGCAAAGGCCATTGATTGTGGGGGTGGCGAATTCCCCGGGGTGAACGAAGGCGTAGAGTTCGAGCAAATCAAATGCGTGAAAATCCACTTGATTGCGTCCGTTATCGGAAAGACGTCCGCGTATGTATGGCGCGTGACAGACGAGGACTGGTTTTTTATGGATGAGGGCGATGGCCTTTTCGTGCGGCATCGTTTTTAATTCGCCATCCGCCGTAAGCAAATATGCCGATTTTGCATTCAAGCATAACGCAGGAATATCGGGCAAGGAGATGTTGGGGCGTGATGCTGTGTCGGGAATCATTTTATTAGTTTAAACATGCTGGCTACGAAGGCAATAAACGCATTTTTGATATTTTAAAAAGGCTCATTTAGGCAATGCTTATATAAAGCTTGCATTACATTTATTGACATATTATTGTCTTTTAAAGATTTAAATAAGGAGTATGATTATGAGTAACCATAAAGATCCTTTCGGTCATTTAGATGGTGATGAAAAAAAAGCGGTTATTTCAGGCTATTTTGCAATGTTTGGAAAACCAAATGGTCAAAATCCAGGAGTGCCTGTAATTCCACAAGATAGTCGTGAAGCACGATTGGAGCGTGGTGGAGAAACATCTAAGACAGAAGAGTTTTATCGTCTTCCGGCTTTAGACGAAGTTACCTAATTACTTTTAGGCGGCACAAAAGTTTCTGCCGCTTCACTGGGTAAGCTTTCGACATAGATACTTTGTGATGGGAAAGCGAATCCTGTGCCGGCTTCTTTTTCAACGATATCTTTAATTGCGAGCGCAAAATCTTCTTTAATTGCTAACCATTCTCCCCAAACGATTGTTTTGGTGAAGCAATAAACAATAAAATCAATCGAACTTGCGTTGAAATTGTCGACGCGGACAAATGTATTAATTTTGTCAGGAGATTCGAATTTATCATTGTTAACAATGTAATCCATTATCTTGTCGCGTATAATTTGAAGCTGTTCAACTGTGGTGCGGTATTCCACGCCAATGGCCCAGTTGATACGGCGATGGGTCATGCGGCTGAAATTTGTGACGACAGTGTCGGAGAGGTTGGCATTGGGTACATGAACGGGGGCTTTATCGAACCTGCGTACGCGGGTGGAGCGAAAACCGATTTCCTCGACAATGCCCTCGACAACGCCATCGACCATGATCCATTCACCGGGATGAAAGCGTTTTTCAGCGAGTATTGTAATGCCGCCAATCAGGTTTTTGAACAAATCCTGCGCGCCTAATGCGACTGCGGCGCCGAATAGTCCTAGCCCTGCCAAAAGCGGGCCGACCGCGATGCCCCAGATTTCCAAAATCACCGCGCCGCCGATGAAGATAACGAGAACCTTTAGCACTTTAAACATCCACACCATCATTGCGCGGGTCAGGACTTCTTCCAGCTTTTTCATGCTATAGCTAAGGGGTTCTAAGGATCTGTGCAATGCCCAAAAAATTGTAAATGCAATAAGTGATCTTTCAAAACTCATGATGAGTTCGGCAGCTTTTTCATCGGGCTGCATGTATTGAGTAGCAAAGAAAATACCGAGAATAATCGGGATAAATCTTATCGGCGGGATCAATGCGTCGACAATCTTGTCATCAACCTTTGTCGTCGATTTTGCGGCCCAGTTGTGTAATCGGCTTAAAACATAACGGCTGAAAATTCCGCGGATGAGAAGGAAAGCAAAAAAGATAGATATGGCAATAATGATTTGGCCGACGTCTACGCCCATAAAGCCATTTTCCCAAACGTCTATGGTTAGTGTTTTTAGTTGTTTAAAATCTTCTTCCATTGATTTTCAAACCCTGCTCGTCATATTGTTCCCTATGTTAAACAGGGATATAGCATGGAAGTGATGACAGGCAAAGCCAATCAGGATGTGTTGGAATATTTATTAAAGCGCCGTAGCGCGAAAATAGAAGACTTAAGTGCGCCAGGACCTGACGAGAGCGAGCTTAAGCAAATACTGAGCGCTGCGCTGCGTGTGCCCGATCACGGGAAAATGTGTCCGTGGTATGTGTTGGTCTTTAAAGGGGAGGCACGGGCGCAGGTAGGCAATATTATTGCGGATGCATACATGCGTTCAAAACCGGATGCCAAAGAGAAAAAGATTGAAGCAGAGCGGGATCGTTTTATGCGCACACCTTTAGTTGTTGCCTTAATATCGCGTGCGCGAAAGGGCAAGAAGCCGATTTGGGAACAAATATTATCGGGCGGCGCAGCGGGGATGAATTTATCGCTTGCGGCGCATGCGCTTGGTTACGGCGTGCAATGGGTGAGTGAATGGTATGCCTATGATGATCGTGTGAAAGCGGCGATGGGAATGGATGAGCGCGATCATGTGATTGGATTTTTCTATATCGGAACAACACAAAGCATTCAAAAAGAACGTGATCGCCCTGATTTATCGAAGGTCGTGACCCATTGGGCGCCGAATATCGATATTCAAAAAGGTGATTGTTATGATGTTGAAAAACTTGGCTTTCCCGAGATAGGGTTTGATTTGTCAGCTATAGAAGATTAAGCGTTGCCGTAGTGTTCTTTCCACGCATCGGGTGGGTTGGCAAAGCTGAATGATTTTTGGAGATGCATTTTTAAAGCGGCATTGCGTAGCGCAAGTTTGTAATTTGGGCCAATGCCAACACTGCCGTTTTTCAAACGCACGACACTGACTTGTTTTTTTAATGCCGGAATTTCAATGAGTTCATTGTCCATGACCAAATTGTTGCCTAACGACATTGTCGAGCTACGGTGAAAGCCGGGGCCGCTGTGGAAAATGTCAAGCTTATGGACTGGGCCGAGATCATATTCGCGATCATCAAGCCCTGTCCAAAGGAGGTGTTTACCGTCTAACTCTTTTAAAAAACGTCTTTTACCAATATGAAGCACCGCGCCCATGCTGAGCTCGATATTTAATATCTTGAATTCTTCGGGGGATAGCTTTCTGCGGCCTAAGCAAAAGTTCTCAAAATCATTGAGTTTTGCCAGTATCTTTTTAGGGTTTATCTGTAAACTTTGTAATCCAAACACGCGCTATTCCTTAGTTATTAGTGAGGGCTTATATGCCTTCATACTTATATAATAACGGGTGAATAGTTAATTTATTTTAAATTTATATAAAATTTTATGTAAATTATATGGATATTTTATGAAAATACATAAAAAGTGTATTTAAGCCGCTTTTTCTACGAATTTTCCATCAAGGGCATCACGAATCAATGTGGCTGTTTCTTTCACGCCGTAGAGTTGAATGAAGCTACCAAATCTCGGACCTTGCGATTGACCTAGGCAAATTTCGTAAATCGCTTGAAACCAATTTCGAAGCTCGTCTTTTTCGTATCCATTTTCTTTGCCTGCGCTGAAAACTTCGGTCATATACTCGTCGGCTTGTAAGCCGCTTTGCATACCTTCCAAGCGTGATGCAAGATCGTTAAGCGCCGCTGTTTCCCGCGTATCGGGGGCGCGGTATGTTTTCTCGGGCAGGACAAAATCCTTGTAATAGCGAATGGCATAGCCGACAAGACGATCTAAAAACGGTGCGCTTTCTGGTGTGGCATCGGGGGCGTAGCTTTGGATGAAATTCCATAGCACATCGGGATCTTCGGTATTGGCTGCGTTCACAAGGTTTAGCAATAGCGCGAATGTAATCGGTGTGTATTGGCTATTGGGCACTTTTCCGTCATGGATATACCATGCAGGATTTTCGAGCTTTTGCTTGTCTTCTTGCTCGGCCAATTTGCTTGCGAATTGGATATATTCATCGACGGCTTTTGGGATGATGTCGAAATGAAGTTTTTTGGCCGTGGTTGGGCGTTGATACATGTAATAAGCAAGGCTTTCATGCGGAGCATAGGTGAGCCAGTCTTCCATGCTCAGGCCGTTGCCTTTTGATTTGGAAATCTTTTTGCCTTCTTCGTCGAGGAATAATTCATAACGGAATCCGGCCGGGCCACGACTGCCGAGAATTTGTACGATCTTGGCGGAGATGTCGGCGGAGGAGACGAGGTCTTTGCCCGCCATTTCATAATCGACATCTAGTGCGAACCAGCGGAGCGCCCAATCGGCGCGCCATTGTGCTTTTACGTTTCCGTCAATAACGGAGATTTCTTCTTTTGTGCCGTCTTCATCTTCGAATGTGATTGTTCCAGCGTCTGCATTAGTTTCTAAAATCGGTACTTGTAGGACGCGCCCGGTTTTGGGGGAGACAGGCAAAAACGGTGAATAGGTGGCTGCGCGTTCTTCGCCTAAAATTGGCAAGACGGCTTGTTTGATCTCTTCGTGTTTTTCCAGCATGAGGCGTAGCGTGTCATTAAACTTGCCGCTGGTGTAGCATTCTGTCGCACTGTAAAATTCGTAATCAAAGCCGAAGCCGTCAAGGAATTCGCACAAGGCGGCATTGTTGTGATGCGCGTAGCTTTCGTGCTCGCTGTCGAACGGGTTGGGCACTTTTGTTAATGGAAGGTGCAAGTGTTCTGCCAGCATTTCCGGATTGGGGACATTGGTTGGTACTTTGCGAAAGCCGTCCATGTCATCGGAAAAGCAAATTAGTTTTGTTGGAATGTCAGGGGCGAGGCGTTGAAATGCGCGCATGACCATTGTGGTGCGGGCAACTTCGCCGAATGTACCGATATGCGGCAAGCCCGATGGACCATACCCCGTTTCAAACAGCACGTAGCCTTTCGGCCCCGCTTTGATTTCGCCTTTGTTCATGGCGCGCAGACGTTTTATTACGGCTTTTGCTTCCTCGAACGGCCATGCGCGGGATTGGTTTGCTGTGTCTTGTGGTATATCTGTTTTAATATCTGTCATGCCAAAACACATAGCAGAGTTGGTTTTTTAAGGGAAGAGGGGAGTTAGGCCAATCTTGCTTCAGGAAGGTCTGGCACCGACATATCTTTGCCATCAATATCCCATGCATCGTCGGGGGAGTGTCCATTTGGGCGCGGTGCTCGCCATAGAGATGTCCCACTCTTTGGTGCTGCGTCATTAGATGGTTCTGCTCTGCTTGGAGTAGGGGCGCTGAAGCGCGATGTTAAGCTCTCTGGTTTATGATGGGGGAGCGTAATTTTACCCAAAAATGATGGACTAAGTTGAAAAAAGTTAGGTTTTAAATTGGCAACCTTGTCGGCAAGATCATGAATTTGATTAGCGATACGCTCGTTTATAAAGCCAATTTTCTGAACTTTTGCATTGGGAAAGTCGGATGCAGGGATATTTATACCCATGGGTAAGACCAGATGCGGTGTATCAAGGCCGCAGTATTGCGCTGTTCTTTCTGTGATTTCAAACGTTTCTGACGGTATTTTGGGGGCGTCTTTTGATTCGATCAGCGGCATGACTTGTACAGTATTGACTGTATTGTCATCATTTTCGATAACATCATTTACAAATCCTATTTGCAAAACAGGTGTCCCGTCTTTTTGTGGGCGTGTAAAAAGAATTAATTGACCGGTATTAATGTCTTCTAAATCGCTTATTTTTGGTTTTCTCATTTTTATATCTCCAAATCGCCCTCTTTATACATATTCTTTTTTCATAAATCAAGCTGTTAGTTGAAAAAAATGGCGCTCACTCGCTTTGGAGGGCGCCATTTTAGAATTAAATATGTTTGAAGATTATTTCTTCAATTCGTCTTGGTAAGCATCGCGAACGCGGTTGCTTGCTTCACGACATGCGGCTAGCTCAGCTTCGAGTGCAGCTACGCGGTTTTTGTAAGGTGTGCAATCTTCGCACGGCTTACACATGGGCGCTTTTTCAACTACTGGCGCGGGCGCGGGTTGGTTTCTACCTGATGCACTATCATGTACAGCTGTACGTTCGGCTGCATACGGTGGAGCTGTATCTACATCTCCTAAACCATTGGCACACGCGGAGAGTGATAAACCAGCAACGCAGACAAATAGTAAATTGAGTAATGTTTTCATGGGGAATTCCCTCTTTCTTGTTTAAGGCGGCATCATACCAAAGCTTAAGCGGAAAGAAAAGCATGTTTTTATTCAGGGTGTTGTAAGGTTTTCTTATGCCTGTTTCTATTGCGCATGGTTAGGCCGATAATCGCCATATGACCTACAAGATTTATAATGGCCACGATGCATAGCTTTAGATCATTAAGCTCGAAAATTCCGTATAAAAGCGTGACGACCCATGTGTAAAGCCAGATGAGCCATGTTGCGATTGAGATATCCATGCCGTCGCTTTGGGATTTCCACAATTTATAAAGTTGTGGCACATAGCCGAAAAGCGCAATAATGACGATCGTGAAATACAGATAATCAATTACGCTGGCGTCGGCGGGAATGTTTAAAATATTCATAAAAAAAGATTAGCAGGATTGGCAATTAAAAAGAAGCTTTACCATTCATATCCAACTTTTACGGAATATGTTGTGTCATCTTCTTGAACGCCGGGGGCGGGATCATTATCCCAGTCAAATTCAACCTCGCCGCTTACGACCAATCCTTTTTTTAGGGGGATGCGTA
>Ga0115567_10006224_pt1 | contig 11434 bp, 11 predicted proteins | sample COGITO_mtgs_1204_2_FD_88679 | JGI IMG/M metagenome (GOLD analysis project Ga0115567, IMG submission 88679) | Pelagic marine microbial communities from North Sea - COGITO_mtgs_120412 | ecosystem: Environmental > Aquatic > Marine > Epipelagic | place: Germany:Helgoland, sampling site Kabeltonne...
TCACGCTCATTATGCCAATTTTCAATATGCTGTTTAAGGCTGGTTTTACCTACTCCAGGCTCGCCAATAATGACGGAGAAGCCACCTTGTGTGGCGTGCACTTTAATGGTGTCAATAATGGTTTGCTGCTGTTTAAGTAAAGCGGGTTTTTCCTGCATAAAGTGTAGCGTACCTTTTTACCATCATAACTTTTACCAAATTAGCGGTCATAACATTGTCTAATATTTGAGCGCTATTCCCACACTGTTATCGTACCCCTTTTTGTGTTTACCAAATTACTATCGACTTTTTTACCGAATTGCCGTCATAAGCTCATGATTCAGTTGTTAAAAAAGCGCACGAGGCGCTTTAAAGTTACGTTTTTATATGGTTTACTGCTCGCGGTGGCGAGCAGCAACCAGAGGTCTATTTACCTAAAAATCAAGTGGGTCGTCAAATGGCTTGTCCGTGCTCTTGTCCGTTAGTGAATGATTGCATTGGCATGTGCATTCACTATACAGATAATGCTTAAGCTCTCGAGAATACGCGCTTTGCATTAATGCTTTGAGCGTGTCGAGATTGTGGATGATTTCAAGGGCATGGGGCGTTGAAAAAGGTAAGGTTGTGTGTTTCATTTGGCTAACTCCTATCTGGGGGCTTGTTGTGGTGATTGCTGCGGTGATTGTTGTTTGATGAGTTGCTCGTGACTACGCCAATGAGGCTGCACGAGAACGTGATTTACGTGCGTAATGGACACGGTTTTTTGCGTTTCTCGGGCGGCTTCTATTAAGCTTCCTATACATAAATTACGGCACAAACGCAGGTTGCCTTCGCTGTGACGTAGAATTAAGGTTAAGGCGCCCTCATCAAAGGTGGTGGTACTCATTTTGGCTTGCGTTAACTGTTGATGAATAAAGTCAGTTAAGTCTTCATCGTTGAGGCGTTTTAAGGTCGCCGAATACGTAATTCTAGATTTGATGTCTTGGTTGTGCAGCATAGACAACGCGCGCAGTAGTTCGCTTTGCCCAAGTAACACAAGGTTGTGGTTTTTGGGGAAACGGTCAAATAGCAATCGCAGTTTTCGCAATGTGTGAATATCCAGCAAATGGGCTTCATCAATCAATATGTAAAGCGTTTTGCGGGCTTTAACATTATCAAAGGCGGTTTTGATCAATACATTTTCAAGGGTTTTGTCATTGGCCTCAATCCTCAACGCGTCGGCTAATTGATGGAGTATTTGGCGGTAGGTGTGCATGGTGCGCGAACAATTGACGATACAGGTTTCTCGGGTATTGCCTAATTGTTGAAGGTGTTTACGAATACAGGTTTTGCCTACCCCTGGCTCACCTAAAATAACAGAGAAGCCGCCTTGTTGGGCGTGAATTTGAATGATATCGACTATCTGCTGTTGTTGTGGCAGTAGATGTGTCGCGTCTTTTTGAAAGGGTAACTGGGTAATGCCCCATATAGAATTAATCATCGTGTTTCTCCTGTCGCGGGGGTGTCTCTTGGTAATTGGGCGTTGTGGTATAGATTAAGCGGTAATGCTTCGCCCATACGGGCATGGTTGAAATACACAATAAAATGACGCCTGTCACGGCGATCAAAGCGCACTTGAACTGTTTTATTGCGCAAGTCCACGGGGCATTCGAACTTTTCATTGTTAATGGAAAATACATTGACCTTGGAAACTTTGCGGTTTTCTTCTACATAGAATACTTCATCGGTGTATTCATCATTAGGCAAGTAGTCAATGCGCCGGTAATCAAGGTTAAAGCGCGCCAGTGGCGCCATCCCTATGCTGCTGTGAGGATGATTGTTGTAGTTATTTTCAATCCAGGTTTGCGCTAAAGTGTTGAGCGCCGGCAGTGATGTAAACTCGGTATGGCGCACTAAGAATCGGTCACGGAAGCCGCGAAAGAACCGTTCGATTTTACCTTTAGCAGCCCCGTCACGCACTGGCGCATGAGACAGGCGAATGTTGAGTCGCAGGCACGCTTGATGAATTTCTTTGGCGGTGTAATTGCTGCCATTGTCAAAGTATAATCGCTGCGGCTTACCGCGTTTATACAGGGCGCTTCGAAAGGCGTTTAGCATATTGACGGTATCATCGGCATAGAAGAATTCACCGTGGGTAATAAGACGAGAAGCATCGTCGATAAAGGCGATGAAGTAGGTCTTTTTCCACGCACCATCGGCTTTTTTGATGGCGGGGCCATGCATGGTGTCGCCCTGCCACAGCCATACGACCAGGCTATTAACTTTACGATCATGAGATGGGGGAAACGTTATGTTACGCAATAAACCAGAGTCTTTTGCGTTAGCGCATTGTATTCACTTTTACATCGAACTATGTAAGGCAAAAGGGCAATCATTACGCACCATTTCAACGAAGCAAGCAACACTCGCATTGTTTGAAAAATGGGCAGCGATTCATCACGTTGCATCAATTGAAGAGGTTACACTAGATGTAATGGAGAGTTATCATTACTACTTAAATCAACACCGCAAAGTAATTAATGGCGAAGCCCTTTGCAGAGGTACTATACGATATCGCTTAACTACGGTGAGGTATATGGTAAAAGCCTTGTATGTGAAGAAAGTGATTTCAACAAATATAACCGAACAATTTGAACTACCAAAGATTGGTAGACCCCTACCAAAGCCGATATTAAGTAGAAAAGAAGTCCATAGGGTACTTACGCAATCTGAACACTATGGAAAAAAGGGTGTGCGTGATCGCGCTATTATGGAAACTTACTATGCCACGGGGATCCGGCGTACTGAGCTCAGGCAGTTAACCTTAGATGACATTGATTTTGAACAACGGCAATTAAGAGTGAATCAAGGTAAAGGTTACAAGGATAGATATGTGCCATGTGCAAAAATAGCGTGTTTATGGATTTATAAATACCTCAAAGAAGTGCGAGGAACGTTAACTAATCAGCACTCAGGTAAAACGTTATTTTTGGCCAATAACGGCAAAGCGTTTAGAGATTCTCAACTATCTGAGCTGGTCGCTAAATATATAAAACTTAGTGATGTACGTAAAAAGGGGGCATGCAATCAGTATCGTCATGCCGCAGCAACTCATATGGTAGACAATGGTGCTGATATACGGCATGTTCAATCGTTCTTAGGTCATGCAGACATATCCACTACACAAATTTATGTGCACGTTAGCATGACAAAATTAAGAGAGGTTTACGATAAAACACATCCGTCTGCTAGCCGATCATAAAACTAGCATCAAAGCACTAAAGGCATAAGCCAATAGCCTTTAGTGCTTAACATTTAGCATATTTCACATTAGGCCGATAACTGTTATACTACGTAACGGTGATTATCCTTAAAGGAGGTAGCCCATGGCAACAGCATCATTTGAAAGAAGTTTTGTGGTTACTGATAGCGATGCTATAAAACAGTTACACAATGACTTACAAAACCCACGTAAAGTGACAATTATTACACGCGATAAAAAAGCGGATAGTGAAAAAGGTATTGAGCTATTAAAACAACAGTTGTCAAACTTGGAGACTTATTAGAGGAAGTTGGCGAAGATGCCACAATACGTCTCCTATCCTTATTTTCTTGCCCCAGAAACCAAGACGTTGAAAACTTTCTGCTAACTAAAGCCGTTCAATTCGAAAATACCCACAATGCCCGAACCAACTCATTCTTGATGATCAAGGTAGAATACTCGCCTACTTTTCAGTATCGTTCAAAGAAATAGTACTTGAGACTGCGAACGTATCTAAAAGTCAAAGAAAGCGTCTTGATGGTTTCAGTAAAAATGCTGAGCGTATTCGCGCTTTTCTAATTGGCCAAATTGGCAAAAACCAAGCCCTTGAAAATAATCCTATTACGCTCGACCATATCCTCAATGAGATTTATCTTATTATTTATGACGCGCGAGCTCTGATTGGTGGCCGAGTTATCATCTTAGAATGCAAAAATCAGCAAAGCCTTGTTGAGCTGTATGAGAACCATGGGTTTAAGTTGCTGGAAACCGAAGAAACACCTGAGAGCCAGTTGAAGACTATGTATATTCATATCGAATAGATTGAAAGCCGCTTATCTAAACTTTGTTCGAATCAATTGTTAGACCTGTTCTTTAAAAAAAGTAGCCTTGCCCAAACCGCCCGATTAATTCATATACGGGCGGATTTATGATGCGAGCATAGGGCGGTTTTTGCAGGCCGACCCGTTTATTCAAGCGCCCAGAAATAGTCAAAGCTTTAATCGCTATTCGTACGTTTTGAACAATCCGTTGTCATATACAGATCCTAGTGGATTTATTTCTCTAAACCCATTTAAAGCAGCCAAGAAACTAGGCCGGTCATCAATACGTGGAGCCTCAAAGGTTTTTGGAGCGGGTTTGGTAAATTACGTTGGCTCAGCTGTAGCTACATATTATGGTGGGGCATGGGGCGCTGCTGCATGGAGCTATGAGTTCACACGTGCTATGGGCGGCAGTTCGTCTGGTGCGTTGAGGGGAGCATTTACAGCTTACATTGGCAGTTATGTTAACGCTAATGAAAGCCTAAATGGCTACCAGAAATTTGCGATAAATTATGGAGTCGGCGAAATAATAAATTCCGAACACCAACAAGCCAAAGCTGCGCAAATACAAACGGTGGGTGGAACCTATTCTGAAATAACAGGTGGCAAATTTATTAACGGAGCGAATTCAAGTGCATTTAAGAGTATGCACCCAAGATTAAAGCAACGGGCATTAAACAAACGTATTGAGGTAAATTCATCGGGATTTTGGTCTAACCATGTTTATACTATACGCGGGCAGATTTGTAGTGACGTGGTCAACATAATTCGGACACCCCAGTTAAGCAGCTTTTTGTAATATAGCCATATTCTGCTCATATTGATTCGGGCTTTGATACCCAAGATATGAATGCAATCTGTGGCTGTTATAAAACATCGTAATGTAATTCAAGATGTTCTGTTGCGCTTCACTGCGTGTTTGGTAGTTTTGCCACTGAACACGTTCTTGTTTTAAACTTCCAAAGAAGCTTTCTGCTACAGCGTTATCCCAGCAGTCGCCTTTTCTACTCATGCTGCCTTTTATGCCATGGGCCAATAGCAAATTTCTATATTGATGACTGGCATATTGTGAGCCTCGGTCAGTGTGCATAATCAAACCCTCTTTAGGTTTGCGTTGCCAAATAGCCATCTGCAATGCGTCCACCACTAACTGCGCTTTCATACGCGAACTCATGCTCCAGCCCACCACTTTGCGCGAATATAAATCAATAACAACAGCTAAGTACAACCAGCCTTCGCGTGTCCAGATATACGTGATATCAGCCACATATGCCAGGTCAGGACCGTCCACATCAAACTGTCTTTTGAGCAAGTTCTTAAACAATGGCTTGTTATGATTACTGTCAGTAGTGACCTTATACTTTTTACGGTATTTCACCCACACGCCAGCTTCATCCATTAGCTTACGCGCCTTTTGGCGGCTAATTGGAAAACCTAGACAGTTCATCGCATGCTTCATTCTGCGGCTGCCATAAAGGTTCTCAGCCCCTTTTGCTATCTTCTTTACCCAATCCAGCATTTCGTCATGAAGTGGGTAAATATCATCGTTTTTCTGCTTTGCCCAGCGGTAATAACCGCTGCGCTTTACCTCTAACAATTGACACATGCGGTCAATTGGATAGGTCTTCTTCTTTCGGGCAATAAAATCGTATTTTATTTGATTTCTTTGGCAAAGAAGACCGTCGCTTCCTTTAAAATGTTTTTATCCATTTCAAGCTGGCGAACTTTTGCTTTTAATTGGCGTATCTCTTCCTGTTCTGGCGTGAGCTTGCCATTCCCGCGAAACGCATGCCCGTTATTATCTTGTTCGTTTTCCTTTATCCAGCGAGTTATAAGATTTGGATTTATTTCCAGACTTCGCGCTGCTTCAGCTCTCGTATATTGTTGCTCAACCACCAAGCTAATGGCGTCTAACTTAAATTCTTTTGAATATTTCTTTCTAGCATTCATGATGCACTCCAGTTTTGAGTATTATCTCTTAACTGATGTGTCCAAATCAATTAGACCATGTCAGTGGAGGAAGCTAAAGAGTTAATAGGTTTACAGCGTGCGCATTTAGGGTTTTTACAAGAGCAGTTTAGATTAGCGAAACATAAGCTGTTTGCCAGTAAAGATGAAGCCTACCCGGGTCAAGGTGAGTTATTCAACGAAGCTGAAGACATTGCCCAGCAAAGTGAAGCTGAATTGGCGGAAGAAGAGCCGTTCACTGAATATACCGCTAAGCGCAAGAAACGTAATCGAAAAGTCGTTGATGACACGGTCGAGCGTGAAGTGGTAATACACGATATTGATGAGGCCGATAAAACCTGCGATTGCTGCCAAGGCCAAATGCATGTCATGGGTAAAGATGTCACTGAAAAACTAGAATATGTGCCAGCAACGATTAAAGTCATTGAGAATCATCGTTTAAAATATGCGTGCCGCACTTGTGAAAAAAAGGGCACCAAAACGCCAATTAAACAAGCGCCGCCCGTGCCCAGCATTTTACCGAAGAGCTACGCCACACCCAGTTTAATTGCCCAAATCATTGTCAGTAAATTCCAATATGGCTTACCGCTTTATCGATTGGAGACCATGCTTGGTCACATTGGCATTCATATATCGCGGCAAACCATGTCAGATTGGCTAATTAAAATTAGCGCCTTATTCAAACCCATTACCTACGAGCCTTGGCATAACATATTGCTTAAGCAAGACTATGTCCGTTGTGATGAAACCACCATGATAGTGGTAGGCGATGACAATGTTAAATCGTACATGTGGGTGTATAACTGCGGTGCAGACTCGCCTGCAGGAAACATTAACGGAGATGATACACCCAATATTGTGCTGTATGATTATCAGCCTAGCCGTGCGGGCAAATGTGCCGTGGACTTCTTGCGTGGTTATAAAGGTTATTTAGGGGTTGACGGGTATGCTGGCTATCATCTTACACTAGCCCAATTAGTGGCCTGCCTAGCGCATATGCGCCGCAAATTCGTGGAGGCTAAAAAGATGCAGGGTAAAAACGCCAAAGTGGGTAAAGCCGATTGGGCACTTAATCATATTCAAAAGCTGTATCGCATTGAAAAGCAAATCAAAGATAAAACGGTTGATGAGCGCTACCGGATTAGGCAAGAGCAAAGTCTGCCCTTGCTAACACAGTTTAAAGCATGGCTAGACAAGTCTAGCTTAACGGTATTACCGATGAGCTTGCTAGGCAAAGCTATTAATTATGCGCTCAACCAATGGAACAAGCTCATTCGATATATAGATGATGGGCGAATTGATATAGACAACAACCGTTCAGAAAGAGCCATAAAACCCTTTGTTATCGGAAGAAAAGCATGGCTCGTAAGTCAAACATCTAAAGGTGCGAACGCAAGTGCCATTCTTTATTCGTTAATCGAAACAGCCAAAGCCTGCGGCATCAAACCATATGATTACTTGGTGCACGTCATGCAGAAAATGATGGAAGGTGACGTCAACCCAGAAGAAATACTGCCTTGGAAACTAAACTTAGGTTAGTGTAGTTCTAACGACTGACACTTTTATTCCTTGGATGTTTGATATTTGCAGGTTGCGCCAAGACATCTTATCCCACCGATACGGAACATCTTCATAATCAAAAGGTTGTTACTGCCGCGAATGGACAGAGTTTTACGCTTGAAACTTTAGACAGGTTATTAACTGAGCAGAAGAATTTACTTGGTATTCCAGGTTTAGCTTTCGCTCTCATTGAGAATGGACAAATTAAATATGTTACAACGAAAGGTGTTGCGAACATTAATACGAATGAACTTCTTACAAACAAGTCCGTCTTCGAGGTAGCTTCGCTTTCAAAGCCGGTTTTCGCGTACTTAGTTTTAAAGCTTGTGGACGAAGGCGTTATTAGTTTGGACACACCACTTTACAAATATCGTTTGTTTGAAGAGCTAGAGTCAGATAGCCGCTATCACGAAGTCACTGCTCGGTCTGTATTAAGCCATACAACTGGATTCCCGAATTGGCGTTGGTTCGATCCTGCTCCCGAATCAATGAACATAAAACGTGGCACAATGTATATGAAGAGGGATCCCGGAGAATTTGGATACTCTGGTGAGGGTTACAATTATCTCGCAGAAGTCATCGGCGATTTAAATGGGCTTGATCTTCTGACTCTTGACCAGTTATATCAGCAAAAAATAGCTGAGCCACTTGGCTTGGTGTGTAGTTCTTTTGTTCGTTCATCTTGTGTCGCAATAAACAAGGTGTCTGGTCATAAAGGTGGTAAAGTTTCAGATGAACAATGGCCTCGTAGCTTTCCTGATGACACCCCGCAGACCTTTGGTGCAGCTGGGCGTTTACACACGACAGCTAAAGACTATGCTCGCATTATGGTTGCAATAATGAATAATGACGGGCTCACGCGGGACTCTGCAAATGAATTTTTCTCAAACCAATCAGTTGTGCCCGTAGATACCACTACACACAAGATTAATGGCGTTACTCATTGGGGGCTAGGTATCGCTATCGAGCCTACGCCTTTTGGAAATAGGTATGAACACGGCGGTAACAACGGCGATTTTACATCTAGCATGATGCTTTATCGCGAAAAGAAGATTGGTTACGTTTTGCTAACTAATTCTGAAAATGCACAAACGCTAAACGCAAAAATAGAAAAGCTTATCACCGAAGGATTTTAAGCTATGCATCGAATGTTACGAGCTTATATGGACGTAAAAGATCAAAGAGAGATAAAATGGAAAATACGAAAGAAAGTATCAATTTGCTACTGAAAAAATTTTGATAGGTGAGATAAGCTCGGTTTCTTCAATAAGTACAAGCACTTCAATTGGTGGGTATTGGCCGGTAAGTAAACGGCAATAGCGGTCATTACACGGAAGAAATCGTCGCTTTACGCTGTTCGTTGTAGCGGTGCTAGTTGTATCATTATTAATCGTATTTCTCGCACCAGCCTCATGGTTTTAGTGCATTCTAATCGCTATGTTGCTGGTTATGTTTGCTGTGTGTTTGGTTAATTAGAACGAATGACAGGTATATGACATAGCAATGTCGTAACAATGTCGTAGACGTTTGTGTAATATCTAGCTCGGTTTATCGTAAAGAAGAACGGAATAGAACAATGAAAAGTGACCAGTTCGCAGAGCATTTAATTTACCAACGCAAGTTGCAGGGTTTCTCACAGGAGCAGCTTGCCGACAAAACAAAGGTAACGATTCGCACCATCCAACGCATAGAAAAAGGCGAGGTCACCCCGCACTTAAGAACTGTCAAACTACTGGCCGCAGCACTCAAACTGGATGTTGATGATTTGCTACAACTGGACGACCCACGCGATGAAAGTGTCCAAACTAAATGGTTGTTGTTGATGCATTCGTCGCCATTCGTTGGATTCGTGATGCCCTTTTTAAATATTTTATGCCCTCTGTTCATTTGGATTCATAAACGCGAAGATAACCCACAGTACGATGTTCATGGCCGCGCGGTCATTAATTTTCAAATAACTATGACGCTAGTTTATGTGCTTGCTTTTATTGCATTACTTAGCATCGAAGGTATTGGTTTTGTATTTTTTATTGCGGTAATTCCTTACACCGCGTTAGTTATGTTGTTTAACGTAATTGCGGTGACAAAACGACGAAAGTGTTACTACCCGAGTATCCCTTTTCTTAGCAAAGTCGCAAATAACAACGAAAAAAAATAAAAAGCACTCAATTGAGGAAAAACTATGAAAGCAATCATTTATTATTTACTGTTAGGCGCACTCACTTTTATTTCAACAAATACAGCAGCAAAGGCAGCAACAACCAACGAAAAAATTCAGGAATTTCAGACCTACCTCAAACAGTTCCGTAAACAAAATATGATCCCTAGTCTTTCCGTGGCAGTGGTGAAAGACAGTGAAATAATTATGCTTGAAAGTATCGGTTTTCAAGACCACGATGCAGAAGAGCCAACAACAGAAGAGACCGCGTACTTAGCCGCTTCTATTACAAAGACATTCACAGCCGCAACATTGTTGGCACTGGAGGCCGATGGGCATATTGATCTGGATGCCGATTTTACCACGTTAAGTGACTGGGGTAGACGGTGTGATTGGTTAACGACAAGCGGAACTATCTTTGGCGGAGGTATGCTAGATAATGGCTACGAGGTACCGCAATTGAAGTGCGATCAAGTAATAACGCTACGTCAGGTGCTACAACATCAAGTGCAGGGAAAACCAGGCACAAGCTTCTTTTATAACCCAATTGTATTTGGACGTTTGTCAAACTGGGTTATAGAAAACACAAATAAAAGTTGGCGCTATTGGGTAAAAAAATACGTTATTGAACCAGCGGATCTTAAGAACATAGCAGCAGGCTGGCGAGATCCTGATGGGGGTGCAGTGCTGACTCATATCGCGCCGCCATTTCGTCGTGCACCGGAGGAGTCGGATGGGCTTGCTCCTTCAATTCTGCCGAACACAGAACTGAACGCCAGCTCCGGTATCATCTCTAGCGCTAAAGGGTTAGCACACTATTCTATTGCCTTGGATGAGGGACAGATTATTTCTACAGACCTTCTGCAAAAGATGTGGACGCCGGCAAAGGATAAAGACGGTAACCATATGCCCTACGCCTACGGTTGGTTTGTGCAGGACTGGCAAGGACATAAACTTGTTTGGCATGGTGGTTGGTGGCCAGATGCATATGCTGGCATCTTATTAAAAGCGCCTAACGCAGGACTTACGTTGGTTGCCCTAGGGAATACTGATGGTTTGCGCTATGAGGTCAACAGTTTGACTGGCGCCCACATCGAAAAAAATCCTCTAGTGTTAAAATTTTTAGAGGTGTTTCTGGCAAAAGAATAAAAGGAATAGTAGTAGATAACAATGCGAAACAGAGAGCTTTGATAAAGTACAAAGAAACACTCTTTCGGACCAATCTTTAACAACCTTATAATGTTTATTCGGCGCTTCTAAATTATGGAAGCGCCATTCCATCTTTTGTCTCTAGGGGAGCTTTTGCAAACGCTCTTAATGAGCAATATCCAAAGGATTGATAAGAGTCGAATGTTTTAAGGATGACCACACTGTCAAATACTTCAGTTTCCTATGATAAAAAGATGCAACAGCTACTCCTTATTGCCGACCTTTTTAATTGTTGGTTTCAATAATGAATTACTAAAACTCCCATTTTTTGTCCGATCAACTCAGTCTTAAATACGGCTTAAGCCGCCCTAAGATAGTTGCTCTCGAAATAACCAACACGTCATCCTTGCAAAGGCAAGGACCTGCCAAATCCAGACTCCATGTAAAAACCGTCCTTTTTAATTTCAAGCAAAGCTTATATGCTAGGTGCTTAATTGAAAAGGAATTCAATAATGAAACAACCCTGTGTTTACATGATCACAAATCGCAATAATACGA
>Ga0115567_10006229_pt1 | contig 11427 bp, 10 predicted proteins | sample COGITO_mtgs_1204_2_FD_88679 | JGI IMG/M metagenome (GOLD analysis project Ga0115567, IMG submission 88679) | Pelagic marine microbial communities from North Sea - COGITO_mtgs_120412 | ecosystem: Environmental > Aquatic > Marine > Epipelagic | place: Germany:Helgoland, sampling site Kabeltonne...
CCATCGGTAATTGCGGCAGCAAGGCTGGATAGCGTTTGCGCTGTTATCAATGGTGTGTCGGCAAACATGATCAGAGCGATACCGTCAAAACCGGCTAGGCTGTCGCGTGCCGCCAATACTGCATGGCCGGTACCCATTGGCGGATCTTGAATACAGCTTTTTTGACCGTCAAGCCAGTTGATGATCGCGGCTGAGTCCTTTGGCAGAACCGTCACAATATGGCGCGCCGCCGCGGCCTTGGCAGCATCTAGCGACCATGCCAACATCGGCCTGCCGCCAATGTGATGAAGCGGCTTTGGCAAAGCAGAATTGAGGCGCGTGCCTTTTCCGGCAGCAAGAATGATGGCAGCAATTTCCATATCAAATTTATAATCGGAAATACTGCTTAATGCCAAACATTTGCGTGATGTGGTTTTGCTTTTCCGGTCAATTTGGGAAAAATCATCAAAAAGCCCCATTCCGGCCTTTCTTTCAAATAAAAATTTATCTATCACAATGCAATAAATGAGCTGATACTGAATAAATATGGCATTTGGTATGGATTTTGGGCTTTTTGGTTGGGTGGCATTGTGACCATGAAAACCGGCTCAAAGATGATGAAAGAGGCTATCTGATGTGCGGAATTGTTGGTGCGGTTGGACATAAACACTGTAGCGATGTGCTTCTTGATGCATTAAAGCGTCTCGAATATCGCGGCTATGACAGCTCTGGCATTGTCACGCTTCATAATGGTGCGATTGCCCTTCAACGCGCCGTTGGCAAGCTTGTAAATCTTGATTTGGTACTCAAAGAAACGCCTTTGCTTGGCGATATTGGTATTGGTCATACGCGCTGGGCCACGCATGGAGGTGTTTCAACCGAAAACGCCCATCCACATGTGGCATCGGGCAGGGTTGCCATTGTACATAATGGTATTATCGAAAACCACCGCACGATCCGCGCGCGGCTTGAGACTGCCGGCCACCAATTTTCCAGCGATACCGATTCAGAAGTTTTGGCGCATCTGTTTGTCGAAGCTTTTGATGCTGGTCTGGATCCGGCAACGGCAACGCGTCAGGTGCTTGATGAAATTGATGGCGCTTATGCCTTTGCGGTGATGGCGATTGATCATCCTGATTTATTAATCGTGGCGCGAAATGCCTCGCCGCTGGCATTGGGCATTGGTGATGATGCTTGTTATATCGGGTCAGACGCGATTGCTTTGTCGCATTTAACGCGAAAGGTGGTTTACCTGAAAGATCATGATTACGCGCTGGTTCGCGCCGATGGTGTTTCGGTTTATCAGGCCGATGGCACGCCAGTGAATCGTGAGGCGGTTATTGTGGCGGCAAGCCCGGGCCTGGTCGATAAGGGCGGTTATCGCCACTATATGGAAAAAGAAATTCACGAACAGCCTGATGCCATTGCCCATTCATTGGCGGCGATGACAAATGAATTTGGCCGTCTTACCGCGCAGATGAGCGACGAGGCGCTTCGGTCTATCGACGGTATTGTCATGGTGGCAGCGGGAACCAGCCATTATGCGACGCAGATTGCCCGCTATTGGATTGAGTCGCTGGCGCGGGTGCCGGTGACTTGTGAAGTGGCATCCGAGTTTCATTATCGCCAGCCAGCCACAGCACCCTATAATACGGCAATTGCCATTTCGCAATCAGGCGAAAGTCTTGATACGCTGATGGCCATGCGCCATGCAGCGTCATGCGGTCTGCAAACAATAGGGCTGGTCAATGTGCCAAGCAGTACGATTGCGCGTGAAGCCGATGCTGTTTTGCCAACGCGGGCAGGGCCGGAAATCGGCGTTGCCAGCACCAAGGCTTTTACCGCGCAATTGACCGTTTTGCTGTGTTTTGCCGTGGCGCTGGCGCGGGCCAAGGGACAAATTGACGATGCGCGCGCCGAGGCAATCCATGCCGAAATTCAAGCCTTGCCCGGATTGGTTGGCAAAGCCCTTGGGCTATTCGACGCCATCCGGCCAGTCGCGCATCAGCTGTCGCAAGCCAGATCGGCGCTTTATCTTGGACGCGGGGCGCTTTACCCGCTGGCAATGGAAGGCGCGTTAAAACTGAAAGAGCTAAGCTATATCCATGCTGAAGGCTTTGCCTCTGGTGAAATGAAGCATGGGCCAATTGCCCTGATTGAAGAAGATTTGCCTATCGTTGCGTTGTTGGCAGCAGATGCGGTAATGGCAAAAGCCAGCAGCAATCTTCGCGAGGCCAGCGCCCGTGGTGGCAAAATCATCCTCTTATCCGAAGCAAGGGCGGCCGCCGAGGTTGATTATGCAAGCGCGGTCATCACCGTGCCTGATGTTGATCCGCTTCTTGCGCCCATTCTGCTTGCCATTCCAGCGCAGATTTTGGCCTATTTAACCGCGGTTGAAAAAGGCACTGATGTCGACCAGCCACGCAATCTGGCAAAATCAGTGACCGTGGAATAGCTGCCAACGTAGGTAGTTTGTGACAGGTTATTTGTGTTTTACTGCGACTTTAAGGTCATTATATTTGTGGTTTTTAGACATTTCTGATGACCAAAAATTCCAAAAAAACTTGCACAGCACCGCCATAGCTAAATATGACTTACAGTGCCAAATATGACTTACAGCGCCAAACATAACCTAGGCTTGGCCCAGCACAAAACAGCCATCTGGATCATGTGACTGTTTCCACTTCCCTCTTACCGATTTGTCAGCGTGGCAGATCAATGTCCATCTCATACATGGCCCAGTCGGTTTTTGTCGCGACCTTGTCATAAAGGGCGCGGGCACGATAATTATCATCGCGTGTAATCCAGCGGATTTTTGCCCATTTCGCTTTTTTGCCAATTGATTTTAGTTCGCCTAGTAATAATTTTGCGGCATCACTGCCCCGGTCTTGGGGCTTGACGACCAAATCATCCAGAAATCCCAGATTTACGCCTCGCAATGGACTTGGCATTGCCCGGTAATGTGCAAGACCGATTAACTGCCCTTTATCTTCTGCGACAATGCCTGTTAACGGATGGCCCGCATCCATTAACCACGCCCATGTTGCTGATATGCCGTCATCAGTTAGGTCTGATTTGTAATGTTCAGCGTAAAAGCGATAAACATCCAGCCAATTGTCAAAATCTGACGCATCCAAAGCACGAATTGATGTCATTACATCTCTCCCAAAACCGGTGTCATAAGCCCTAAACATCTTTTCTATTCGGTTTTAGGGATTCTTGAAACTGACTCTTCGTTAAATCAGCGATTTGTCATGTGATCGAATATCAAACTTGTTTCCTTTCGGCCGAGCTAACCGCATAGGGTCGGCTATAATGAAGCACGGCGTCTATCTATGAACCTATGATATAGTGGGCCGTATGGATCAAAAGCTGGAAAAATCTGACACAAGCCAGCGCGCGGATAAGCCATTTGCCTTTGGGGGTTGGTTTGATGAAAAACGCTGATTGGGCTTTGGTGATATCGCTTGGCATTCTATGGGGAATGAGTTTTGTTTTTGTCGAGCTGCTTCTTGCCTATCTCAGCCCCTTTATGATTGTCTATCTACGAGTGGCGATCGGCGCTTTTTTTCTATTGGCCTATGTTCTGATGAAAAGGCCAGCCTTTGAATGTTCTGCCGAAAACATCATCAATCTTATGATTATGGCGCTTTTGAATAATGTGATCCCATTTCTATTGATTACCATTGGCCAACAGACGACAACTGGTGGCCTTGCCGCCATTTTAAATGCAAATACGGCTTTTGTGACGATGGTTCTGGCGGCCGCGCTTGTGCCGCATGAAGCATTGACCGTAAACCGTGTGGCGGGTGCCTTGATTGGTGTTGTTGGTGTCACAATGGCGATCGGCTATCAAAATATTTTTCAGCTTTATGATGGGAATAGCGGCAAATATCTCATTTTGCTGGCAACCATTTCATATGCTTTGGCCGGTATATGGGCAAAATTGCGGATGCAGTCATTGTCGCCGATGATTGCGGCAACGGGGATGTTGGTGATGAGCACCCTTATTCTAACGCCCTATGCCTTCACATTTCATTTTGATGAGATGGTGTCACTGAATTTTCTAGTCATTCAATACGCGTTGGCATTTGCCTTATTCTGTTCGGTAATTGCCTATTTTCTCTATTTCAAAATTCTTGAGAGGACTGGTGCTGGCAATCTACTTATTTGTACAATTATCATCCCGCCATCATCAATTCTATTAAATGCTATCCTTTTAGAGCAAATGATTACAATGGCTGAAATGGCGGGGCTGGCTGTTATCACCACAGGCTTGCTTGTTCTGGATGGAAGGATTTTAGGCAAAATACTGAAATAAAACATAAATAGAGATAAATTACGGCTCTATTTAACGATAGGTAACCATATTTCAGTTTAAATATATAAAATAGAATAAAAACATTATGTTAAATATTAAAAGATCAGGATTAGTATAACCCTACTGATGCAGCTTTATCAACTGGAGGGCAATTGCATGTTACGCCAAACCTTAATTTCAGCCCTCGCGCCGCAGATTAGCGTGTCATGCCGGATTCTGGTGCTAGGAAGCATGCCGGGGGCAATCTCGCAAAAGAACGCAGAATATTATGCACATCCACGGAATTTGTTCTGGGATTGCATCGAGACCGCGTTTCAAATTGACCGAAACGCGCCTTACCAAGCGCGGCTCGCGGCTTTAAATGATGCGCATATTGGGCTTTGGGATGTACTGGCAACATGCAGCCGCAAGGCATCATCGGATGCGACAATCCGTGATGCAAAATGCAATGATTTTGTAAAATTATTAGCGGCTTATCCAAAGATTAGTCGAATTTGCCTGAATGGGCGCACTGCCTTTGATTATTGGCGTCGTCTGGTCATACCGTCTTTTGCCGAAGATCCTGCCAAGGATTTGCCTGCTGATGTTGAAATTATTGGCTTGCCGTCAACATCGCCTGCACATGCGGCGCTATCGCCTGCGGTCAAACTTGACGCTTGGTGCGCTGCCCTAAGCAAAAAATGATTTCTAGCCCTCGCCGGTGATCTTGTAGGCTATCGGGCAATTTTGAAATATGGAAACGGCGATAAAAACCTGTTATTGGTCAATCGCCTGCCGTGATTGGAAGACATTGCCAATGTCAAAAGTGATGAAAATTTCTGAATTTACTGATGATCAAAGCGATCAAGTGGTTACCCTATGGGAAAAATGTGGCCTTACCCGCAGTTGGAATGATCCGCAAAAAGATATTGGTCGCAAAAATAGCGATCTGAACGGAAAATTTCTTGTTGGCCAAGTTGATGGGGTTCTTATGGCCTCAATCATGATTGGCTATGATGGGCATCGTGGCAGCGTTAATTATCTGGCTGTCGACCCTGATTATTCTGGCGCGGGTTATGGCAAGATTTTGATGGCTGAGGCTGAACGCTTTCTGATATTGGCCGGCTGTCCAAAGATCAATTTTTGCGTCAGAACCGATAATGACAAGGTTGTTGAATTCTACCAAAAGCTTGGTTACGCGATTGAACCTGTTCACCTTCTCGGCAAGCGTTTAATCAAAGACGACTAAATTGGAAATCCTGTAAATGCTTGCGTTTTTTACCCTATTAGCCTTTGTTGCCTTCATGGTTGGCACGCCTGGGCCAGCCAATTTGATTGTGATGCTGGCGGGGGTTCGCCAAGGGCTGCGCCAATGCATCGGTTTTATTCTAGGGCTGATTGTTGGCAAAATTGCACTAAACCTATTTATTGGATTTGGCTTTGGTCTTGTTTTGGCCAAGGCACCGGTCTGGCAAATGCTGTTCAGCTATGTCAGTGCCGGCTATATGATTTGGCTTGCGCTGAAATCATGGCCAGCAAGTGATGCCGACACAAGTAACGCCGGACCTGCGCCGGATCATTTCCGGTTTCGCAACGGCCTATTTGTTCATCCACTTAATCCCAAAGCATGGGTTATGTGTGTGTTAGCATGGGGAAAATTTGCCCCAGCTCTTGGAGATTTTTCGGTTCAATTGCCCGTGGTTATCCTGACCTTTGCCTTCTGCCAGCTTGGTCTACATAGCCTTTGGTGCTGGCTTGGGACGATTATGGGCAAAAGCCTTCGCAATAATGTGCGGCTAACGCGTGCGATGATTATTTCAACGGTTATCATCGTCCTGATTGCGGTTCTGTTTTAACCGGTTGTTTGGCGAAATCGCCGTGATATGGCGGCTGGCTCTATTGTCTGAAAGCAGATGCTGCCGATTGCGAAATAGCGCCAAGATTTCTAAAGCTAATCACAAAATTTAACTGGTCAACGGCGCTAACGTCACGGTCGGCAACAGGGTCATGTTCATAATTGATGGTGATATATAAACAATCTTGAACGCCACCATTCCAGCTAAGCGCGGCAGTGCTTTTCTTGCGCGCGGTTTTGCCATAAGACAAATCCCATAATTGGGTCGCCGAAAATTGCCAGCCACCGATAAGTGATTGGCTATAGCTGGCGGATAATTCTTCGCGATCATCATCACTGCTGGAAAAATAGGCTTTTGCAAGCTGGTTATGCGTCACGTTTAAACTGCCGGTGCCAAGCGCTGAGGAGAGCGACGTCTTTGATTCATTCAAGGTCAGGTCCTTTGATGAAAGCCGTCCCGACCAGCGCAGATTTAGGCTGTTTGCCGGATTTACCGTAAGGCTTGCAACATAGTCAGAATATTTGTCGCCTTGATCGGTGTTCAGACCAGCCGATGTTTTCCCCGACAGGCGGCGGCTAACGCCAAGAAAACTAGACACATCACCAAAAAAATTATCCTTGGTTGTTGCTGAAACGCCAATATCAGCCCGCGTTCCGGGTAATATATAATCCTTGCCCTGATAGCGGTTCAAAAGAAAAAGATTGGCTTCGTCTATACGGTAATCACTGGCGTCACGATTGGGGATAATTGATGTCCGGTCTTTGCCGCCAACAAAGGCTAGTCGGGCTTGCGGCTCAAAAATTGCGCTGCGGTTTGCGCCGACAACGGCAATCGGCAACCGCCAGCCAAGTGAAGCTGCGGGGGTGAGAAAACTTATGTCACCAAGCGTTGTTGCTGAACTATCCGGCTTGGTATGGATGCTATAGTAATTGCCGGTAACATTCGCCTCATAATTGGCAACGCCAAGCGGCAGATCAAAATCTTCCGCCACTTCAAAAATGCCGCTCCACCGCGCCAAATCATGGCCTTGATCATTATCCAATTGCACGGCGCTAAGCTCGGTTCGGAACTGCTGGTTTCCGCGCCAGCCTTTTTCGGTTTTTTCATAGAAAATTGACGGCAGAACAGTCGGCTCGTTCAAAATTTTGTCGCTTGCAAGCAGTGATTGGCGGTCGGATGCTTCAATGTTGTAATAGCGGTTATCGATTGTTCTTGTTGCCGAGATGGTTGATTTAGTGAGGTATCATCATTGAAATCATACCGGCGCATAAATGTATCTTGACTTGCCCGACGAAGATTGGCCTTGGTGTTCCACCCATTGCCGATGCGGCTTGCATAGGTCGCGTCAACAGCGCCGACAAGCTCACGGTTCTTCTTATAGGTTTCAACATTGGCTGTGTAGATGGTGGCGTTCAGCTCGGCCTTATCCCATAATTTGCGATAGCGCGATTTTACACCAAGCCCACGATATTGATATTTGTAAGTGGTGAATTCGACATCACTTGTTTCATCAATGATCTGATAATAGGGGATTGATGGGGTGAAGCCTAAATCTGAACTGACAATAAAGCTTGGGGTCAAAAAGCCCGAACGACGCCGCACTGTCCAATCTGGATGCGTCAGAAATGGTAGATAGCCAACCGGCACGTTCAGCACACTCATACGCATATTGTAATGGGTAATGGTTTGCGTTTTTTCATTCCGAATAGATTGGCTGGCTTTGATGTCCCACAGGGGCCGTTCACCGTTCAAAAAATCACATTTGCATGGGGTAAAGCGGCTGGCGTCAAAAATGCCTCTGTCCCCGGCAATTCGGTCAGCATGATCGGCCGATATCCACTCGCCACTGGTAAAATTTGAAATGATGGTTTCGGCAAGAATATGCGAAAATTCGGTGTCGAGCTCCATAATGGCAGCGTTGGTGACTGTGCCATCGCCATCAATGTGAACAACATTGCCGCGGGCAATGGCTTTGTTCTGGTTGCGATAATAGGTCACTTCATCAGCGCGCAAGGTGTTATTAGCCTGTTTCAATTCGACATTGCCAGTTGCAAAAAGGCTGCCGTCAGCCTGATTCACAACAACATTGTCGGCTTCGAATCCAATCGGTTCATCGGCGGCAAATGCGAAATTGGCCGGCAAAATAAGCGCCAATATGAATAGCACAAAATGCAGGCGGCAATTGATGAATAAAAACCCCAAGACGCTTAACCCTTATGCCGAAATATTGTTTTGTTAATCATGACCTATCGCTAGCCTGTTTTACCCTCTATGTCCATGCCAAGCCGTGTCAAATGCTGCCTGGCGAAGCGCATCCACCTTATTGGCCATTGCTTTGCTGGTAAACGGAAAATCTGTAAAGGCGGTGCTTTGCAATTGATGGCGGTACTGATCATCATTTAAAAGCTGCGCAAAGCCATCACGAAATGAAGCGACTGACGGCTTGTCGATGATCAATGCGCGGCCTTCGGCCACTTCGGGGATTCCGCCACGTCTTGTTGTAAGCACGGCGCATCCGGCTGCCAAAGCTTCAACCACAACCTTGCCAAGCGGTTCTTGCCATAATGAGGGGCAGGCGGCAATCGCGGCACGTTCCTGCCAGTCACGAACCTTGTCCAAGGGAATGAAGCCGGTCATTTCTGCCTGATCACCAAGTGGTTGAATAGCTTTTGCCACTTTTGCTTCATAGCTATTGGGGTCAGCCTGCTCGAACCTGCGCGCGCCAGCAATGACAAGTCGCCATTCAGGATAGGATGGCAGAATATCGGCAAGCGCCTGCGCGCATTCCAAAATGCCCTTTTCCGGCACCATGCGGCCAGCAAGAAAGATAATCGGCTCTTTGTTAGGCGGCGTTTTCAACCGGCGTGAAACGCCAATTGGGAAAACACTGACTTTTGCCAAGCCCTCGGCATCAAGGGCAAGACCATCAAGAAAACACGCCTTGATATATTGTGAAACACAAATAATTTGAGCCAGCTTTGCTACCAGATCTTTGCGCTCGGCAATGGTCTTTGACCCTTTCATATCGCGAGGATCATTTGGAAGGAAAAGCGTGACGGGAATATCGGGCCTTTTTGCGGCGATATAAGACGCAACATTGCACCTGCCATGAATTTCGATCAAATCAGGTTTGGGATGTAGATTGAGTTGGCGAAGATAGGCCAAAGCAAAACCGATATTTTGGCCAAAAAGCCATGCCATTTTGGGTTTAATCGCAACAAAATTCATATTGGGAAAAGGCGTGCGCACCGCGCGCCCGAAAATTTTGAACCTATGCCCCGATGTACTGGCTTTTGTGATGTCATGAACATAGGTCGCAACGGCGCCAGCATTTGCCGGTGAAAAGGCTTCTTTGGCAGGCAGTAAAATATCTATATTCAGGGCATCATCTGATTTTTTCATTAATTCATTCCAACTGATCGGGCCAACTGATCGGGCCAAAAGATTGGGGTAAAAGATTGGGGTAAATGACTTTGTACGCTTGTACCAGTCTATTGCATCATTTGAACTACACAACAGGTTACTTATTGTGGTGTAATAAAAACATGATTTCGAACCTGCTTGCTGATAAGTGACAATCACATATGCTTCAAAATGGAAATAATGGCCGGATCCTTGTTATCAAACATGGGGCGCTTGGCGATATTGTGCAGGCGATTGACGGTTTTGCAAGCCTTCGCGCTGGTAATCCTCTTGCGCATATCGCGCTTATGACAAGCCCCGGGTTTTTATCGCTGGCCAAAATGATGCCTTGGTTTGATGAGGTGATTGTCGATCCACGTGCTGGGCTATTCAACCTAGCGGCTGCATGGCGGATTCGTCGCTATTTTCGCCAAGACTGGTCAGTGATTGTCGATATGCAATGCAGTAGCCGAACGCAAAAATATTTTGCGCATTTTGTCCGGCCCGGCACGCGCTGGATTGGCAGGGCTTCGGGCTGTTCGGATCCGCTTCCTGATTTTACCGGTGTGAATAATCGCGACCGAATGGTTACAAGCGCACAAATGGCGGGCGGCATTGTTCAAAGCCCCGACATGTCATGGCTTGTCACTGGGGCGGCGCAAACCGACCATCCTACGGTTTTTACTGTCGGCAAGAAATATGCAGTCCTTATCCCCGGATGTTCATTGGCAAAGCCGCAAAAACGATGGCCTGCAGAGCGGTTTGCCGCGGTTGGCAATGATCTGGTTTCGCGTGGGTTTGACGTTGTGCTTGTTGGCACTGCTGACGATCGTGACGCGGTGAATGCCGTTTTGGCCGCGTCGCCTGATGCGATTGATTTATGCGGGAAAACAAATCTGGCCGGATTGGCGCGATTGCTTGGTGGTGCCGCTTTTGTGATTGGTAATGACACGGGCCCGATGTTTCTGGCAGCCCGAACCGGCGTGCCAAGCCTTATGGTAATGGGCCCTGATACTGATCCGACCATGTCAGCCCCAAAAGGGGCGGCGGCAAGCTGGCTTCAAGGTACGCCAATTTCTGAAATTAGCGCAGCTGCCGCGATTGGCGCGCTCGAATCTCTCGGGTTGAAGCCAAACGCCTAAAACGACGATCTGGGCTGGGTCAAAAAATGATCTTCTTCGCTACTGTTAGGCCTGCCAAGCATGGCATTGCGGTGCGGAAACCGTCCAAAACGGGCGATGATATCACGGTGTTTTATGGCATATTCATGGGTTAATTTTGATGTATATGTCTCAAATAACGGTAAAGACATGTCTTGAATGTCGATCTCCTCACTATGCATCATCGGCATGAGCATGAATTGACAATAGAATGGCTTGTCAGCATCGAGATATTTGCGCTCAACACAACGAAGGCTTAGGGCAAGCGCCATTTCATCGCCCGAAAATGCCCGCGCCGAATGGCGGAAGATATTACGGGTGAATTGGTCAAGCATCAAGATAAGGGCAAGACAGCCCTCGGCGTCATTGGCCCAATGGTCAAGCTTTCCGGCAAGAGCCTTGGTGACAGTCTTGCCAAACCTGTCCTTGATGGCAGCGTCAAAATCATCATCTTTTTTAAACCAGAATTCGGGTGTTGTTTCGACAAACCAGAAATTTAGGATATCGGCGGTTTTTGGTGTTTTTTCCATGATCTAAACCTTTCACGCTGGAGGGTGACGTTTTAGGATTAGATAACTTTACCCGGGTTCATTAAATTTTTTGGGTCCAAAGCAGCCTTGATTGATTTCATTGTATTGATGATGGCGGGGCTTTTGACCTTGGCCAGCTGGTCTCGTTTGACCTGTCCAATTCCGTGTTCGGCACTGATTGACCCGCCATATTTGGTGAC
>Ga0115567_10006230_pt1 | contig 11426 bp, 10 predicted proteins | sample COGITO_mtgs_1204_2_FD_88679 | JGI IMG/M metagenome (GOLD analysis project Ga0115567, IMG submission 88679) | Pelagic marine microbial communities from North Sea - COGITO_mtgs_120412 | ecosystem: Environmental > Aquatic > Marine > Epipelagic | place: Germany:Helgoland, sampling site Kabeltonne...
CGGTACGGCCATAGCCGACGTTCACGCAGTACAGTCCGGCGAACGCGTCAAGGCTGCGGTTGCCCTCGCGGTCCTCGATATGACAACCCTTCGCAGTGGTGATGATACGGCTCTGCACCTCGCCGCGCGCGAATTGCGCCAGATGCGTTGACGGGTGGAAAAAGTTGTCGCGGTCCCATTCGGCCAGCTGATCGTTTCTGAGCATCGGGGGTCTCCTTGGAAATGCCGGGGAAATGCCGGAATGACTGCGCACAGAATCGCCCTGTGCCTTTCTGCCGGAAAATGCCGCATGTCGCGCAGCGTGTGTAACTGAATCGTCCGGCCAGCGCGGAAGATTCTTCTGCTAGCCTTTCAGCAGCGCCCCGAATGGCGGAACCGGGCTGTCCTTGACCGTCTTGGTCACGACATAGGTGAAGTATCGCGCAAGGCCGATCCCGGCCTCCAGCATGTCATCCAGCAGCGCCTGATACCCTTCGATATCGCGCGCAACGATGTGCAGCAGATAGTCATAGCCGCCGCCCAGCGCCCAACAGCCCGTCACCTGCTCATACCCCGCCATGGCCGCCTCGAAGCGGCGGAAATCGGCAGCCGTGTGTCCGGTCATCTCGGCGGTGACAAAGACCGACACGTGCGGGCCCAGCTTGCGCAGGGCGATACGCGCATGGATCCCCTCGATCACGCCCGCCTGCTGCAATTTGCGCACCCGCTCCCAGCAGGGGCTGGCCGAGAGGCCGACCTCGGTGGCAAGGTCGGCGTTCGTCATCCGCCCATTGCGGGCCAGCACGCGCAGGATATTCAGGTCACGGGCGTCAAGGCGGATCATATGCAAGCTCGCAGGTGGCTGTTGATGCCTCACTTCTGGTCGCAGAGCGCTGCGCCGTCAACGCACCGCTGCACGGTTGGACAAAAACGACACCGGATGACGCCATTGGCACGGCAATCGCCGTCGCAGACGGCAAACTGCACGGCAGTGATCCATAGCAAAGGCCGCCGAGATGATCGAAAAGGATATCCCCTTCAGCACCGCCGAGTATCAGCGGCGTCTGGTCAAGACCCGCCGCGCGATGGAAGGGGCGAATATCGACGTGATGTTCTGCACCGATCCGTCGAACCAGAACTGGCTGACCGCCTATGACGGCTGGTCCTTTTACGTGCATCAGGGCGTTCTGGTGTTTCCCGATGCCGATCCTGCGTGGTGGGGCCGCGCCATGGACGCCAATGGCGGCGTGCGCACCGTCTGGATGGAGGACGCCCGCGTATGGGGCTATGACGACAAATACGTCCAGTCGACCGAGCGGCACCCGATGGAGGATCTGGCCCAGCGGCTGAAGGATCTGGGGCTGGGGTCGGCGCGTATCGGCGTCGAGATGGACAACTACTACTTCTCGGCCAAGGCGTATCAGGTGCTGAAGGCGTCCCTGCCCGATGCCACGCTGATCGACGCGACTGCGCTGGTCAACTGGCAGCGCACCGTGAAATCGACCGAAGAGATCGGTTTCATGCGCAAGGCCGCAGGCATCACCGACAAGATCATCCACGGGCTGCGCGAACGGGTCGAGCCGGGCATCCCCAAGAACGAGATCGTGGCCGAAATCCTGCGCGATGCGGTTCGCGGCATTCCCGGCGCATGGGGCGACTATCCGGCGATCCTGCCGCTGCTGCCGTCCGGGTCCGAGGCGGGCGCGCCGCATCTGACGTGGAACGGCCGGCCATTCACCAAGGGAGAAGCGACGTTTTTTGAAATTTCAGGGGTATACAGACGCTATCACGCGCCCTGCTGCCGCACGCTGATGCTGGGCAAGCCAACCGATGAGATGCGCCGCGCCGAGGGCGCTATCGTCGACGGCCTCGGCGCCGGGATCGAGGCGGCGCGCGCGGGTGCGCGGGCCTGCGACATTGCCAATGCGTTGAACGGCGCACTGGAAAAGGCCGGGATCGAGCGCGGCGCGCGCTGCGGCTATCCCGTCGGGCTCAGCTACCCGCCCGACTGGGGCGAGCGCACCGTCAGTCTGCGCGCCAGCGACGAGACGGTGCTGGAGCCGGGTATGACCTTCCATTTCATGCCGGGTCTCTGGATGGACACATGGGGGATGGAGATCACCGAGACGATCCTGATCACCGAGGACGGCCCCGCCGAGCCGCTGTGCAATCAGCCCCGCGAGTTGTTCATCAAGGACTAAAGCGTTTCGCGAAACGCGCGCAACATCGAAGCGTCGCGCGCGTTTAGCCGAGATAGACCTGACCCTTGGGATAGCGCACGCGCGGTATACTGCGCGTCGCCAGGAAAAACCCGAGGGTCAGGGGGCCGACACGGCCCAGAAACATGATCAGCATGATGGTGACGCGCCCCATCGTATCCAGCTCGGCGGTGGCTCCGCGCGACAGGCCGACCGTGCCGAAGGCCGATGTCACCTCGAACGCGAGGTCCAGAAAGTCGCCGTCATGCGAGATGGACGTGACGAATATGCCCGTCAGCACAAGGATCATGCTGACCATTGTCAGCGCCAGCACCTTTTGCACCTCGTCCGGTCCAAGGCTTCGGCCAAAGACGTGCAGCTGCGTCTGGCGCTTGAAAAAGGCGATGGTGGCGATCACCAGCACGATCAGTGTCGTCACCTTGATTCCACCCGCTGTCGATGTGCTGCCGCCGCCGACCAACATCAGCGCCATGGTCATCAGCGTGGTGCTGTCATGCATCGCGCCGGTGTCGATCGAGTTGAAACCCGCCGTCCGGGTCGTCACCGCCTGAAACCAGCTGGCCCAGAGCCGCGCGCCGATCCCGTCCAGACCGCCCAGCGTACCCGGATTGGTCCATTCAAGCGCCGCGAATGTGGGAAAGGAAAATCCGATCAGCGCAAGCGTGCCGACGATCATAAGCTTGCTGTGCAAGCTCAGGCGGCGCCATTTACGGGCTTCATAAAGATCGGCCAGCACGATGAACCCGAGACCCCCGAGAATGAAAAGCGCAGGGATCACGATATTGATGAGCGGATTGCCGACCCACGCCATGAGACTGTCGGGATAGAGGGCAAAGCCCGCGTTGTTGAATGCGGAAACCGAGTGGAACACGGCGTGCCCGATCCCTTTCGCCCAGCCGAATTCGGGAACAAAGACGAATGCCAGCAGCGCCGCACCGATTATCTCGCACAGCAGCGAGACGATGATGATCACCCGCGCGATATCCATCAGGTTATGGAGCGCCTTCTGGTTCACCTCTTCGCGCAGGACCACGCGGTAGGGCAGGCCGATGGGAATCCCCAAAAGGCTGAGCAGCATCACCGCAAAGGCCATCAGGCCCAGACCGCCCAGCTGGATCAAAAGCGCGATCACCACCTGCCCGAACGGGGTAAACGCGCTGCCCGTGTCCACCACGATCAGCCCTGTTACCGTGACTGCCGACGTCGACGTAAAGAGCGCGTCGCCCAGTGTGACGCCACCGTTGTTGGAGACGGGCAACCACAGGATGAACCCGCCCAGGCACATGAACACCAGATAGATCAACGCAAGCGTCGCAGGCGGTGTCAGCCGCCAGCCCGATCCAGACATCGCACGCGTTGGCCGCCTCGGCATCAGAGGCTGGCCGCAAAACTGCGCAGGTTCGACCGCTGACCAAGCAGCAAAAGCAGATCATCCTTCTGAAGCGTGCAATCGTCACCGTCGCTGCCCAGCCATTCCGTGCCGCGCATCGCCCCGACGCAGCGCAGATTATACTCGCTGTCATAGGGGATATCCGTCAGCTTCTTGCCTTCAAGCGATTCGGGAATACGGAAATTGACGACATTGAAACCATTGCCGAGGCTGACATAGTCGCGCACCAGCGGATTATGCAGCACCTGCGCGATATGCTGGCCAACTTCGACCTCGGGGTGGATGATCCTGTCTACCTTCATCTTGCTGAGGATCCGGTGATGCGTCTTGCTCATCGCCTTGGCCCAGACGGTCTCGACTCCGATCGTCTTGAGATTGATGGCCGCCAGAATGCTGGATTCCAGGTCATCGCCAATGGCCACCACCGCAACATTGCAATCGCCGACACCCGCCTCGCGCAGCGCGGCCTCGTCGCGGGCGTCCACGATCAGGGCCTGGCTGAGCACGTCGGCCTGCGCATTCACGGATCGCTCGTCATGGTCCATGCCGATTACATAATTGCCAAATCGCATCAATTCGCTGGCAACAGTTGCACCAAAATTTCCAAGGCCGACAACCGCGAAGGTGGCCTCCCGGGCTGACTTTTTTCGTCTGTTCATAAGGGTCCCGCAGATGTGGCAATGTTGCAAAACCCGCCGAGGCAGCTTTCGTTCCGGCCACTCTAGCATGACGCGCAGCGCTATTGCGCATGAAACGGGTCGCACCAACCGCTCAAAGGCGCGCATCATGAAGCCGCGCCACATCAAGAATCGGTTCACGCCATGCCATACGCGCAATTCGCCCCCACTTTGCCCTGCCGGACGCCGAACTGGCAGGGCAAAGTGGGGCGCGCCGCAAAACCGCGGATGCGCCCGTCAGTGACTGACCGAACTGACGGTGCTACTTCGCCTTCATCATGCCATCGGCCTTGAGCTGCTTGTGCGTCAGGTCCAGTGCCATCCATGCCCGCTCGACCAGGGTGTCGATCTCGGCATCCGTGATGACGAGGGGGGGCGAAATGATCATGCGGTCGCCCACATGGCGCATCACCAGCCCGTTCTTGAAGCAATGCTCGCGCGTCATCAGGCCCACATCGCCCTCATTTCCGGCAAAGGCCGCGCGGCTGCTGGCATCGGGGGTCAGCGCGATGGCGCCCATCATGCCGATGGTCGACGCCTCGCCCACCAGCGGATGATCGGCCAGACCGCCCCACTTGTCCGCGAGATACGCTGCCGAATGGTCCGCAACATGATCGACGACGCCCTCCTCCTGAAGGATGCGCAGATTCTCCAGTGCGACGGCGCAGGTCATCGGATGGCCCGAATAGGTATAGCCATGCGCGAACTCGCAATTGTTGATGACGTCCGCCACCTCATCGCAAACAATCGAGCCGCCGATAGGCGCGTAGCCACTGCTGAGGCCCTTTGCGATGGTCATGATATGTGGACGGATGCCCAGCGTCTCGGAGCCGAACCATTTGCCGGTCCGGCCGAACGCGCAGATCACCTCGTCCGCGATCAGCAGGATATCGTGCGCGTCGCAGATGCGCTGGATCTCGGGCCAGTAGGTGCTGGGCGGGATGATGACGCCGCCGGCGCCCTGAATGGGCTCGGCGATGAAGGCGGCGACGCGGTGCTCGCCCAGCTCTTCGATCTTCTTCTCCAGCTGGCGCGCGCGCTCCAGCCCGAATTCCTCGGGGGACATATCGCCGCCCTCGGCCCACCAATGCGGCTGATCGATGTGGCAGATATCGGGAATGGGCAGACCGCCCTGCTCGTGCATGAAGGACATGCCACCAAGGCTGCCACTGCCCATGCTGGAGCCATGATAGGCGTTCTTGCGGCTGATGATGACGTTCTTTTCGGGATGGCCCTTCTGCGCCCAATAGGTGCGGACCATGCGGATGTTGGTGTCATTGGCCTCGGACCCCGACCCCGCGAAGAACACGTGGTTCAGATCGCGCGGCGCCAACTCGGCCAGCTTGGACGAGAGAGCGATGGCGGGCACATGTGTGGTCTGAAAAAACGTGTTGTAATAGGGCAGCTCGCGCATCTGGCGGGCCGCAGCCTCGGCCATCTCCTCGCGGCCATAGCCGATATTGACGCACCAAAGGCCCGCCATCGCATCGAGATAGTCGTTGCCATCGGTGTCGGTCAGCGTCACACCACTGGCCCGCGCGATGACGCGCGCGCCCTTCTCCTTCAGCTCGCCCGCATGGGTGAAGGGATGCATGTGATGTGCGGCGTCCAGCGCCTGAAGCTCGGAAGTGGGCGGGTGGTTGGCAATCATGTTCATGTGCTGGCCTTTCGCTGGGCTGAAGGTGGAGTTCTGGATGCGTTTCGGTGCTGGGCTTAAAATATGATCAAATTACGCATTGTCAATCGAATCACCTGATCTGTCCGCCTGCTGCGCGGCCTCGTTCAGGGAGGCACGCAACTGGTCCATGCCTTGCCGCACATCCGCAGCAATGGCCGCAGCCGCAGCATCCGCGTCGCGCGCCCGCATCGCGGTCAGCACATCCTTGTGATTGTCGCGCAGGTTTTGCGTGCCTAGCCGCCCGCAAAGCACCCTCATCGCGGGACCAAAGCGCAGCCACAGACCCTCGGCAAGGTCGGCCAGAATGGGCGATGCGGCAAGTGTATAAAGATTCAGGTGAAACTGATGGTTCAGATGCAGGTAAGCCCGCAGGTCGCCCTGCCGGATCGCCCCGTCCAGCGCGCCGTCGATGCTGGCGAGGGCGGCGATGTCGGCGGCGCCGGCGCGTTCCACCGCGCGGCGCGTCAGATAGGGATCCAGCCATTCACGCGCGACGATGATCTCGCTGATATCTGCGGCGTCCAGTTGCGGCACGCTGACCCGGCGATTGCCCTGAAATTCCAGCGCGCCTTGCGACGTCAGGCGGCGAATCGCCTCGCGCACAGGGGTCATGCCAGCGCTCAGCCGCGTGGTAAGCCCCTGGATCGTCACTGCCTGCCCTGGTGTCAAATCACCGTAGAGCACCATGTCGCGCAAGCGCAGATAGACCAGCGCATGGGCCGGCAGGCCCGCGTCTTCAGTGCTGAATTTCTGCGCTGATAGCTGCATCCGGCCCTCTGCTCCGCCCAATTTCGATGTCCCCGGTTGCGAGTTTAACGGCCCCGTGGAAACATTACCATATTGCCATAAGCGAAAAACTTGATCAAATTCAGGCAAGCGGTGGCTGCGATCACCGGATCTACAGGGAGACAAACATGAAGACCACCATTCTGACAACGACGGCCGCCATCACGTTGATGGCCGGGGCCGCCACCGCCGAGGAAGTGCGCGTCTACAACTGGTCCGATTATATCGACGAGGCGCTGCTGGAAAAGTTCGAGACCGAGACCGGCATCGACCTGATCTATGACGTCTTCGACAGCAACGAGGTGCTGGAGACGAAACTGCTGGCGGGCGGATCGGGATACGACGTCGTCGTGCCGTCCGGCACGTTCCTGCAGCGGCAGATCACCGCCGGCGCGTTCCAGAAGCTCGACCCCGAGCAACTTCCAAACCTCGACAACATGTGGCAGCTGGTCACGGACCGCACCGAGCAATACGACCCGGAGAATGCCTATTCCATCAACTATATGTGGGGCACCACGGGCATTGGCGTCAACGTCGACAAGGTCCGCGAAGCGCTGGGCGAGGATGCACCGATCGGCTCGCTTGATCTGATCTTCAAGCCGGAGAACATGGAAAAGCTGGCCTCCTGCGGTGTTCACATGCTGGACGCGCCCGCCGAGATGATCCCGATGGCGCTGAACTATCTTGGCGAGGATCCCGACAGCCACGATCCGGACATCATCGCCAAGACCGAAGACCTGCTGATGTCGATCCGCCCGTACATCGCCAAATTTCACTCCAGCGAGTATATCAACGCGCTGGCGAACGGCGACATCTGCGTCGCCATCGGCTGGTCCGGTGACATACTGCAAGCGCGTGACCGTGCTGCCGAGGCAGATAACGGCGTCGTGATCGCCTATAACGCACCCAAGGAAGGTGCGCAGATGTGGTTCGACCAGATGGCGATCCCCGTGGACGCGCCGAACGTCGAGGGCGCACACAAGTTCCTGAACTTCATCATGGACGCCGAAAACGCCGCCGCCGCGTCGAACTACGTCTATTATGCCAACGGCAACAAGGCGAGCCAGGAGTTTCTGGTCGAGGACGTGATCGGCGATCCGGCGATCTACCCGGACGAGGAGACGCTGAACAACCTGTTCACCACCACCCCGTTCGAACCGAAGGTTCAGCGGGTCGTCACCCGCCTCTGGACCAAGATCAAGTCGGGCACCTGAGCCCCGGCGACCGGCCCGCGCAACATGACTTGCGCGGGCTTTCTCAACCCCCCATCCGGGAGCGACGATGAGCCAGACCGTTTTCGAGCCGTGGAACGATCCACAGGCCAAACCGCTGATTCAGTTCAAGAACGTCACCAAGCGTTTCGGCGACTTTACCGCCATCGACAACCAGACATTCGACATCTACGAGGGCGAGTTCTTTGCGCTGCTCGGCCCGTCGGGCTGCGGCAAGACCACGATGATGCGGATGCTGGGCGGGTTCGAGAAAGTTACCGAAGGACAGATCCTGCTTGCCGGTCAGGACATGGCCCCGATCCCGCCGAACAAGCGCGCGGTGAACATGATGTTCCAGTCCTATGCGCTGTTCCCGCATCTGTCGGTCTATGACAACATCGCCTTCGGCCTGAAGCGCGACAAGATGCCCAAGGATCAGCTGGCCGAGCGCGTGGCGCAGATGCTGAAACTGGTCCGGCTTGAGAAGTTCGCCAAACGCAAGCCCCACCAGATCTCAGGCGGCCAGCGCCAGCGCGTCGCCCTTGCGCGCTCGCTTGCCAAGGCACCCAAACTGCTGCTGCTGGACGAGCCATTGGGCGCGCTGGATGCCAAGCTGCGGCAGGACACCCAGTTCGAGCTGGTCGATATTCAGGAAAAGACCGGAACCACCTTTGTCATCGTCACCCACGATCAGGAAGAGGCGATGACCGTTGCCAGCCGCGTCGCGGTGATGGACGACGGTAAGATCATGCAGGCCGACACGCCCGCAAATATCTATGAAGTGCCAAATTCGGTCTATGTCGCCGACTTTATCGGCGACGTCACGATAATCGAGGGCCGTGCGACCCGAAACGGCGAGGGCTACGACATCGCTTTTGCCGAAGGGCAGCCGGTGCTGCATGCGGAATCCGACAAATCATTCCAGAACGGCCAGACCTGCCATCTGGCGATCCGCCCCGAAAAGGTCAGCATCACCGCCGAAAAGCCCGAGGCGCGCAACGCGCTGAAGGGAACGATACTGGACATCGCCTATCTGGGAAATCTGTCCACCTATCACGTCAAGCTGGAGACCGGCCAGATCATCAAGGCGCAGACGGCCAACACACGCCGCCTGTCGCGCCGCAGTTTCACCTGGGAGGATACCGTCTGGCTCAGCTGGACCGACTCTGCCGGTATCCTGTTGGAGGGTTAGGATATGCGCCGCAAGATCCTGATCGCCGTTCCCTACCTCTGGCTTCTGGCGCTCTTCCTCGTGCCGTTCCTGATCGTGCTGAAAATCAGCCTCAGCGATATCGCACTCGCCATCCCGCCATATGTACCCACGCTGGATCCGGGCGGCGGATGGGCGGGGATCAAAGAGTTCTTTGCCGGGCTCGATTTCGAGAATTTTAAGTTTCTGACCACCGACGATCTATATTGGAAGGCGTATCTGTCCTCGCTACAGATCGCATTCATCGCGACGCTTCTGACGCTGATCGTCGCCTATCCCATCGCCTATGGCATGGCCAGCGCGCCCGATCACTGGCGTCCGACGCTGATGATGCTGGTGATCCTGCCCTTCTGGACCAGCTTTCTGATCCGGGTCTATTCTTGGGTCGGCATCCTGTCGAACGAGGGGTATCTGAACCAGCTCCTGCTCGGCATTGGCGTCATTTCCGAGCCGCTGACGATTCTGAACACGAATGTCGCGGTCTATATCGGCATCGTATATACCTACCTGCCCTTCATGATCCTGCCCATCTATGCGGCGCTGGAGCGGATGGACGGCTCCCTTCTGGAGGCCGCCGAGGATCTGGGATGCAGCCGTATCACCGCCTTCTGGCTGGTAACATTCCCGCTGTCGAAGAACGGCATCATCGCGGGATGCTTCCTCGTCTTCATCCCGACAATCGGAGAGTTCGTGATCCCATCCCTTCTGGGAGGCTCAAGAACGCTGATGATCGGCAAGGTCCTGTGGGAGGAATTCTTCAACAACCGCGACTGGCCCGTCGCCAGCGCGGTGGCGGTGATCCTGCTGATCATCCTCATCATCCCCATAATCCTCTTTCAGCGGAATGAGCAAAAGCAGAGGGAGGCCGAAGGATGAGGCGTGTCACATGGTTCAACGCGACGTCCCTGACGCTGGGCTTTGCGTTTCTCTATCTGCCGATGGTGATCCTCATCATCTACAGTTTCAACGACAGCAAGCTGGTCACGGTCTGGGCCGGGTTTTCAACAAAGTGGTATGGCGAGCTGCTGAGAAACGAGGCATTTCTGGACGCGGCATGGGTCACGATCAAGGTCGCGGTCATATCGTCCTCCATCGCGACCGTGCTGGGCACCATGGCGGCTATCGTGCTGGTGCGCGCCGGACGCTTTTCAGGACGCACGCTCTTTTCCGGCATGATCTACGCGCCGCTCGTCATGCCCGAAGTCATCACAGGCCTGTCGCTCCTCTTGCTCTTTATCGGGCTGAACGTCGACCGGGGCGTCATGACCATCGTGCTGGCACATACGACCTTCTCGATGTGCTACGTGTCGGTCGTCGTCTCCTCGCGCCTCGCCAATTTCGATCAGTCTCTGGAGGAGGCGGCGCTAGACCTTGGATGCTCGCAAATGCAGGCATTTTTCCTCGTGACGCTGCCGATCATCGCGCCTGCGGTCATCTCGGGATGGCTTCTGGCCTTCACGCTCAGCCTCGATGATCTGGTCATAGCCAGCTTTACCGCCGGCCCCTCGTCCACCACATTGCCGATCAAGATCTGGTCGTCGATCCGCCTCGGCCTCAGCCCCGAAATCAATGCGCTTTCGACCCTGATGATCGGCATCGTTGCGGTCGGCGTCATCACCGCGTCGCTGATCACCAAGCGCAGCAGCCTCAAGCGGCAGGCGGACGAACGCGCGGCAGGCACATGAAGCGTATCTACCCTACCCACGCCTACGGGGAGGCGCCGCGCGCCGCCTGCTACTGGCCCACCACCTGCGAGCCGGAGGCGAACCCGCCCGCGCGCGGCACCCTGACGGCCGATGTGGCGATCATAGGCGCGGGGTTCACCGGGCTGTCGGCGGCGCTGCATCTGGCCGAGGACGGCGTGGATGTCATCGTGCTGGAGGCGCATGACGTCGGCTGGGGCGCATCCGGGCGCAACGGTGGCTTTTGCTGCCTTGGTGGATCGGCGGCCAGCGACAAGGCCCTGACGCGCCAATTCGGCGAGGACGCGCGCCGCGAGTTTCGCATGGCCGAGCTCGCCGCTGTCGAACTGGCGGCAGGACTGATCGAACGGCACGCGATGCAGGTCGACCGCCACTCGCAAGGCGAGACGGTGATGGCCCATACCGAGGCCGCCTATGACAGCTTCGAGGCGCGCGCGCCGGGGATCGAGCGGGACTATGGCGTTGCGCCTATTCTCACACCGGCTCACGAGCAGGCGCAAAATGGCATGTCAGGGCCGTTTCACGGCGCGATGACGACCCCGATCGGCTTTGCGCTGAACCCTGTAAAGTATC
>Ga0115567_10006234_pt1 | contig 11424 bp, 8 predicted proteins | sample COGITO_mtgs_1204_2_FD_88679 | JGI IMG/M metagenome (GOLD analysis project Ga0115567, IMG submission 88679) | Pelagic marine microbial communities from North Sea - COGITO_mtgs_120412 | ecosystem: Environmental > Aquatic > Marine > Epipelagic | place: Germany:Helgoland, sampling site Kabeltonne...
CGTGAAACACATATTACCGAATGCCATTGCGCCCGTCATCATTATAAGTGCGGCCAATTTTGCAGGAGCTATTTTAATCGAGAGCGGATTGAGTTTTCTTGGTATTGGTGCACAGCCTCCTATGCCCAGTTGGGGAGGAATTATTAAAGACCACTACGCATATATTATTTTAGGAAAACCCTTTCTAGCCATCATTCCAGGACTTGCTATTATGAGTTTGGTCACGGCATTTATGTTAATTGGTAATGCCCTTAGGGATGCGCTTGATGTTCATAATTAATTTTTACTGCAAGATTTACGCATTGTACTTATCTTCATCTCAAAAGAGTTTATATAATTTAAAAAAATGAAAACACACACACAGAGTAATTATCTTATGGTATCTATTGTTTTTCTGTTGTTTTTAAGTTCTTGTAAAACTGACCAAAATAGTAATGAAAATTTTTATATAATTGAAGGTAAAGTCCCCAACTCTTCAGAAAAAGTTTATTTATATCAGGCACTCGATTCAAGTTATTATTTAAATACGTTTAAAGTAGATAGCACTTTAGCAAATAATGGGAGTTTTAGCTTCAAAATACGAAAGAAAAACAGTTATCCATTTCCATATATTTTAATAGTAGATAAAGTGCCTACTTCTTCTTTTCTATTGGAGCCAATAGATCAAAAAATAACTATAGATACTTTAAAATTTAGAGTAAAACCTAAAATTACCAGTAAGTTTTCTACGCTACAAGATGAAATAATAAGCTACAAAAATGCAAATCAAAATAGAGTGAATGAATTGACAAAATATTTTGATAGTATTAAAAACACTACGCTAGCTGAAGCTGAACTAGCATCACTTATGGGGATTGAACGTAAAAAATCTCAAACCATCTTTGATTCTAATTTATCTTCTTTTGTAAAAGAACACCCCAACTCGTATAATTCATTTTGGGAAATTGTTTCTACATTACATTATTCAGGATATTCGAAAGAGTTAGATATAGCATACAAAAACCTTTCAAGTTCTATTAAAAATACAGAACTAGGAATAGTTTTAAATGAAGATTTTGCTAATAAAAAATTATTGGCAGTAGGAAGCATTTTTCCTCAAATTCCTTTACGTAATTTTGATTTTGAGAAAGAAATTTTGGATATTAATCGTTATAATAAAAGTGAGTATATACTAGTTGATTTTTGGTTTAGTAATTGTGGTCCTTGTATTAGAGAATTTCCTAAGTATCATGAACTTTATTCTAAATATGGTACAGATACTTTAGAAATAATAGGGGTTTCAACAGATTTAGAGAAGGATATGCAAAATTGGCATAAAGCTATCAAAAAGTATAAAATTAATTGGGTACATTTTCTAGACAAAGATAGAGTGGAAGCTTCAAAATTAGGTATTTCTAAATTCCCAACAAATTTTTTACTAAACAGTAAAGGAGAGATATTAGAAAAGGATATTACAGCTAAAAAGTTAGAAGCTTTTTTAGTGAATACTAAAAAGTAAAAATGAAATACAATCTGTCAACTATTGATACAATTGATTTTGCTAGGTTGAGGCCACTGAAACCCATTATGCCAACCTTATTTTTTAGAAGCCAAATCTCGCCATCAAACTTGACTTTATAATTATCTATGAGAAAATATATCTATCCCATTTTGGCCATTCTTGTGATTGTAGCGCTGTATTATGCAGAAGACTATGCAGACAAGCAAGTGGAGGCGTATCCAGATATGTCAACAGAAACGACTAAGAAAACTTCAGCAGAATTTGAGACCTCACTTTTGCCCACTTCTACAACAGGAGTAATCGTTAATCACGCCTATTATACATTGTCTTATGCCGAAAAACATGAACAGGCAGAATGGGTGGCGTACCCATTGTTGAAGGAACATCTTACTCGCAATAATTTTGATCGCCCAGATTTTGTTGAAGATAGGAGCGTAGCTACTAAATCTGCAGACTGGCGTAGTTACAAAGGTTCAGGTTACGATCGCGGGCATTTATGTCCTGCAGGTGATCGCAGGTTTACATTTGAAGCATACCATGAGACTTTTTTAACTAGTAATATCAGTCCGCAGAATAGTGATTTTAATGGCGGGATATGGAATAAGCTGGAACAGAAAACCAGGTATTGGGCAAAGCAGAAAGATGGTGTCTATGTCGTCACAGGAGGCGTTTTAAAGGAAGGGTTGCCTTCTATAGGTGTTGAGCGAGTTTCAGTCCCTGATGCGTTCTATAAAATCGTACTGGATCAAACTGGTGGAAAATATAAAGCGATCGCATTCTTGATTCCGAATAAAGAAACCAATAATTCATTTTATGATTATGTTACCAGTATCGATGCAATAGAAAAGGAAACAGGAATTGATTTTTTTCCGAAGTTACCGAGTAAAATTCAAGAAGAATTGGAATCTAAGGTAAATAAAAAGTTCTAGTGGAAAGGGTTGGAAAATTCAGTACTCAGTTTCAGTAGGCAGTAACCAGTACTCAGTTTTCAGCTATTAGAGAGGTCAGAAATAGAGCAGTCAAAAATATATATTTTTCAAATTCAAATTCAAATTCGATTTCATTCCCCTAGGTATAATAATAATAATTTGAAGCATCCAGTCTTACAAAGATAAATAGCGCTTTTTTAAAACGCCTTCGCATTTATTTTTTGTGCCAAAAAAGTTACAAAAAATAAAATGCTCGCCACCCCGAATTCAGTACTCAGTTTCAGTAGGCAGTCAAAAATTTTTTCAAATTCAAATTCAAATTCAAGTTCAAATTCGATTTCATTCCCCTAGGTATAATAATAATTTGAAGCATCCAGTCTTACAAAGATAAAAAGTAAGATAGTAAAACCCCATAGGCCGGAACCACCATAGCTAAAAAACGGTAACGGTATTCCTACAGTAGGAAAGAGCCCCGTAACCATACCTACATTTACAAAGAAATGCAGAAAAATAATGGAAGCCACGCTATAGCCATAGACCCGGCTAAATTGATTTTTTTGCCGCTCGGCAAGAACTAAAAGCCGCACTATGAGCGCTACAAATAAAATAACCACGATCATACTTCCTAAAAAGCCCCATTCTTCGCCTACGGTACTAAAAATATAGTCTGTATGTTGTTCTGGTACAAAATTTCCTTTGGTTTGAGTTCCCTCGGTCCAGCCCTTTCCAGTCCAACCACCACTACCAATTGCAATCTCACTTTGGTTTGTATTGTATCCTATTCCCTTCGTATCAGTTTCTTTTCCTAATACGATATTAAAGCGATCTCTATGGCGTTGCTCAAAAACATTATTGTAGATATAATTTACTGAAAGCGAGAAGCCAATACATATGGCTGCCACTGTTAAGTACCTAGGTAGTCTTGGTTTAGGTCGTTTTCGGAATTTTATAAAATAGACTAACAAAACAATAAACAAAACGATGATAGAAACCCATAAAGTTCCAATGACCAAGGTTCCTAAAAAAAGGGCAACCGCAAAAAATCCTAAGAGTAAATAGATAAAATGTAAGCCTTCACGATATAGCGGAAATACAAATGCCACATAAATTAGCGCACTCCCTGGGTCTGGCTGCGGAATAATAAACAGCGCAGGTAAGGCTATAATCAAGAAAGCGCTTAACTGGTGTTTAAAATCGGTAACGTTTGTCTGAATGTCACTTAAATATTTAGACAATGCCAATGCGGTAGCAGCTTTTGCAAATTCGCTGGGTTGTATACTGGCAGGGCCAATTAAATACCATGAGGTAGCACCATTTACATTGTTTCCGAAGAGGAATAACCCTAATAGGGAAACGAGTGAAACAATATAAATAACACTCGAAAACCGCTCATAGAACTTAGCCTCTAAAGCAAGAATGAAAACAACTAAAACCACGCTGAGCATAATCCAAACGAGCTGCTTCGTATATATCTGATCAAAATCCCAAAAATCGGTTGCGCTATCATTCAAGGAAGCCGAGTAAATATTCACCCATCCAATGCCCACCAATGCCATAAAGATAAATATGGTGATCCAGTCAAATTTTAAGAAGTTCTTACTTTGCGACATTTAGGGGCTACTATTTTCTTTGTCTCTTTTAAACAAAAAAAGGCTATTGTTTAAGAGGTGTTTCTTTTTCGTTTAAAAACTTACCTACTATTTTTTTTCCGTCGTTAATAGAAAACGGTTTGTTAGATTGTGGTTTTGCGTATTCATCCATTAAACTTCCTTCTAGAACATACTTTTCGAGATCTGTTCTGGTGATTTCACCGGTTAGGTATTTTTCAATCATTAAACTTGCAATTTTACCTGCCCATCTACTTCCCCAATAGCCATTTTCAACAAATACTGCAATTGCGATTTTCGGGTTATCCATAGGTGCAAAGGCGATAAAAGTCGAGTGGTCTGTTAGTTGGACTCGCTTCCCATCAATTTTAGTATAATTTTCAGCAGTACCTGTTTTTCCACAGATTTCGATGCCTGGAACGGTTAGATTACGACCGGTTCCACCCGGTATATGATAGATGCCGTTCATCCCTTCTACAACGGGATCAAAATGTTGACTATCTATGGTAGTCCTATTTTTTATTGTGTATTGTTGCGGAATGGTATCTGTACCTTGAATGTTTTTTATCACGTGTGGTCGATACCAATAGCCCCTATTGGCAATGGCAGCAGTAAAATTAGCCATTTGCATCGGTGTTAAACTTACTTCTCCTTGACCAATGGCATTAGAGATGGTGGCTGTTGCATACCACTTATATGTTGGGTAATTATAAAACCGATTGTAATAATCCGAATCAGGAATCAGTCCTTTTCTTCCACTTGGTAAATCGTACCCCATAAATTGACCGAGGCCAAAACTGTTGAGATGGTCGTGCCAATTTTCGATCCCTTCTTGAGGGGTGTCAAATTTTTCTATAGACCTTCTATAAACGGTACAAAAATAAGCGTTGCACGAATTGGCAATTCCGTTTACCATGGCTAAGGGTGATGCATGACTATGACAGCCCAATTTTACACCCCGACCATACACGTAGCCATTGTTACAATAAATTCTTTCTTGAGTATCAATAACACCTTCTTGTAATCCAATGAGCCCGGTTAGTGTTTTAAAGGGGGACCCTGGCGGATACTCACCCTGTAAGCCTCTGTCGTATAGTGGTTTGGCTATCGAGTCGTAGTACATCTTAGTGTAGTTTTTAGAACGATCTCTACCCACTAATAGCTCTGGATCGTAATAGGGTGCTGTAATCAATGCTAATATTTCTCCTGTTGCAGGCTCTATGGCAACAATACCCCCGCGCTTATTTGTAAATAGTTCTTCGCCATACTTTTGTAATGTCTCATCAATAGTCAGGGTGATATCTTTTCCTCGTTTTGGAAGGGTGTCAAAAATTCCTTCTTTATACGATCCAATATCTCGGTTAAATCTATCTTTCTGAATATATTTAACCCCTTTTACCCCACGGAGCACTTCTTCATATTGCGCTTCGACCCCTTGCATACCAATGAGTTCACCCATTTGGTAGTATTTATTCGATTTTATAATGCGTTCATCTACTTCCCGTATATACCCTAAAACATTAGCAGAATGCGCTACTTGATAATCGCGTAAAGACCGCTTTTGAATATAAAAACCATCGTATTTGTACATTTTTTCTGAAAGATAGGCGTACTCATCTTTCGTTAGTTGTGGGAGTACCACAGAGGGTAATCTTGGTGAATAAACCCGTGCTTTTTTGAGGATATCTTTAAATTGCTCTTTTTCTATTTTTAGGAGATTGCAAAATTCTAGCGTATCCAATGGTTTTACATCCCTCGGGATGACCATGACGTCATAAGAAGGTTGGTTGCTAACTAATAAATCCCCGTTACGATCAAAAACATATCCACGTTGTGGATAATCATACATCACCTTTACAGCGTTATTTTGAGAAAGCTGTTGAAAAGAGGTGTCTAAAACCTGAAGATAAAAAAGTCTGCCGGCAAATACAACGCCAGTTATCAATACACACGTAAGTAATACTAATTTTCTCATTAAGATGGATATGACGTGAGCAATTGGCTTTCGTCTAATTCAATTTTTTAATTGTTTTTTCTGCCGAATAATATGAGCGTACACAATATTAATAGTATACTAAATATTCCTGAAAATAACGTAGATTTTAGTGTCAATAATATATTTGAAATGCTAAATATTTCTAACGAAAACAAAACAAAGTGGTGTATGAGAACAATTGCGGTGATATAAGTAAGGCGTTCACCCATGGGTGTTTTATTTAACTTCACCATATTGTACTCGTAACTAACACCAAATGAGAACTTTAAAAACATAGGGCGTATGTATCCCACAAAGACACTTGCGGCTGCATGAACCCCGCCAGTATCACTAAAAATATCAACCGAAAGTCCCAGTAAAAAACTTAAAAATATTAATAAGGTCTTATTTCCGTCTAAAGGAAAGGTCAAGATAAAAATAAGATAAATGTACGGATTTACATATCCTAAAAAATTAATCTTATTGAACAGCAGCACCTGGAACAATACAAGTATTAAAAACTTGATGATGTTTATAAAGATTTCTTTATTCTGCATCGTTTATGGCTTCTTCAAGTTGTAATATTTCTCCCGCATTTTTGTTTTCAATGATATAGACGTGGTTCAGGTTCGTCATATCATTAAAAAGGGCCACATTGATAAGATAACTATCGTCGTCTGTAATCGTAAAATCTTTTACGGTGCCAATGAGAATACCCTTTGGGAATATGGTCGATTTACCTCCAGTGACGATGGTATCGCCCACAATTACAGGTGCTACTCTTGGTATTTGTATGAGTTGTGCGACATTGGCATCTTTGGTGTCCCAGACTAGAAAACCAAAATGATCTGTCTTTTTCAGCTTTGCGTTAATCTGGCTGTTGGTGTTTAATATGGATTGAACGGTAGCATAGTTGGTTGAGACACTATTAATAATCCCTACGATCCCTTTAGACGTAATCACACCCAGATCAAGCTTAATACTATCTTTTTCACCTTTTTTAATGGTGATGTTGTTTTTTGTTCTTCCGTAGTTGTTATTAATAACCTTAGCGGCTATGTAGCTATATTGTGAAGGAATAATAGTACTGTCTAAAACAGTCTCTGTACTCACGTCTGAAACGTTATGCAATAGTTTTCGGAGACGTATGTTTTCTTCAAGTAGTTTTTTGTTTTCGGCGTTGAGATTAAAATAATCGGAAACTGAACTAGAAGCCGAATAAATCCCACCACTAAAAAAGTTGGCAGAACTTACATATTTACTTTTATGAAAAGAATGGGAACGTATTGTGAAGGCTATTGAAATAATAAACAGCAGCGCAAATAATAGGAAATTTTTATTCCGAATAAAGAAAAATATAATCTGTCGCACACCGTCCTTCTTTTATGATCTTACTTAATCAATACACTCTTGTACTTGTTTAAATTTTTAAGACAAATACCAGTTCCTCTTACCACAGCACGAAGCGGATCTTCGGCGATATAGACCGGTAGATCTGTTTTTTGAGATAAACGCTTGTCCAGACCACGTAACATAGAACCACCCCCGGCAAGATAAATACCTGTATTGTAAATGTCGGCAGCAAGTTCTGGAGGTGTTTGAGAAAGGGTTTCCATCACAGCATCTTCTATTCTTAAAATAGATTTGTCAAGTGCTTTTGCGATTTCACGGTACGAAGCTTCTACCTGCTTTGGCTTTCCTGTTAGCAAATCACGACCCTGAACTGCCATATCATCTGGTGGAAGCTCAAGATCTTCGGTCGCTGCACCAATTTGAATTTTTATTTTTTCAGCAGTACGTTCACCCACGTATAGGTTGTGCTGCGTTCGCATATAATACACGATGTCATTTGTAAAGACATCACCGGCAATTTTAACCGATTTATCACAAACAATTCCGCCCAATGCGATCACTGCAATTTCTGTGGTACCACCTCCTATATCCACCACCATGTTTCCTTTAGGTTGCATGATATCTACACCAATACCAATGGCTGCTGCCATAGGCTCATGAATTAAATAAACTTCTTTACCGTTTACCCGCTCAGCACTTTCTTTTACTGCACGCATTTCTACTTCTGTAATACCACTGGGGATACAGATAACCATTCGTAGAGAAGGAGTAAGCCATTTCTTTTTTAAGGCAGGGATATCCTTGATGAACATATTGATCATCTTCTCACTGGCATCAAAATCTGCGATAACACCATCTTTTAAGGGGCGTATCGTTTTGATGTTTTCATGCGTTTTACCTTGCATCATGGCTGCTTCTCGCCCTACAGCGATAATCTTGCCTGTTGTGCGATCTCGAGCAACTATAGACGGGGCGTCTACCACAACTTTATCATTGTGAATAATAAGAGTGTTGGCAGTACCAAGGTCGATGGCTATTTCTTCAGTTAGGAAATCAAAAAATCCCATAAGTTAGTGTGGCGGTATTTTAATTAAACGTTTAACGCATAAGCGTTAAACAAATGTACTATTTTTTAGTGTTTAAAATGACGCGTACCCGTAAATACCATCGCCATTTTATTTTCATTACAATAATCAATGCTCAATTGGTCTTTTATAGATCCCCCAGGCTGAATTACCGCAGTAATCCCTGCGTTATCTGCAATCTCAACACAATCTGGAAAAGGAAAAAACGCATCGCTCGCCATGACGGCTCCTTTAAGATCAAATTTAAAGTTTTTAGCTTTTTCTATTGCCTGATTTAATGCATCAACTCTCGATGTTTGTCCGGTTCCGCTAGCACACAATTGTTTGTTTTTTGCCAATACAATAGTATTAGATTTTGTGTGTTTACAAACTTTTGAAGCAAACAGTAGGTCTTCTAACTCGGTGTCGCTAGGTTTATTGTTTGTAGCATGGCTTAAATCTTCAATGCGATCTGTTTTTGCATCTTTGTCCTGCACCAAAGCTCCATTAAGACAGGTTCTTACAGTTGTTGTAGGAAGTGTTGCATTTTTCTGAACCAATACAATTCTATTCTTTTTTCCTTTCAGAATTTCTAAAGCTTCCGTAGAAAAAGAAGGCGCGATCACTACCTCACAAAAAAGCTGATGGATTTCTTCGGCCGTGGCTTTATCGATTTCAGTATTTGAAATTAAAATGCCTCCAAACGCCGAAACAGGATCTCCCGCTAAAGCATCGGTATAAGCCTGGTGCAAAGTTTCTCGTTGTGCAATACCACACGCGTTGTTATGTTTTAAAATCGCAAAGGTGGGTGCGTCGTTTTTAAATTCTGCCATTAAATTTACAGCAGCATCAACATCGAGCAGGTTATTGTAGCTTAATTCTTTACCATGCAATTTATCGAACATGGCTTCAAAATCACCAAAGAAGAATCCTTTTTGGTGTGGGTTCTCGCCGTAGCGCAACACCTTTCCATTATGCTCACTTATTTTTAAAGCAGGAATGGCATGATCGCTATTAAAGTAGTTGAAAATTGCCGTATCGTAATGCGACGAAACATTGAATGATTTTGCAGCAAATTTTCTCCGGTCGTCAAGGGTAGTTTCCCCATTTTTTTCTGAAAGAAGATCCAACACTTCTTTATAATCCTCCATCGATGAAACACAAAGTACATCTTTAAAGTTTTTGGCAGCGGCACGAATTAATGAAATACCGCCAATATCTATTTTTTCAATAATATCTTGTTCTGAAGCGCCTGAAGCAACTGTTTTTTCAAAAGGATACAGGTCGACAATGACTAAATCCAATTGCGGAATGTTGAACTGTCCCATTTCTCTCACGTCATCTTCATTATCCTGACGGTTCAAAATACCTCCAAAGACCTTCGGGTGCAATGTTTTTACACGACCTCCTAGAATGGAGGGATAATCGGTAACATCTTCTACAGGTATTACCTTTATTCCTAAGTCATTGATAAACTTTTGAGTGCCGCCGGTAGAATAGAGGGTTACGCCTAGCGCATCGAGTTTTTTTACAATAGGAGCTAAACCGTCTTTATGAAAGACTGAAATTAAAGCGGAGGTTATTTTTTTTACGTCGGCCATGATTTATTTTGATAGGATTAAGAAAGCCCAAAAATACATAATTGCACAGCAAATTTGTAACAACTATGAATAGAAAGCGTCTTACTTTTTATCTGAATTTAATATTATATATTCAAAGGAAGATAGAATGCCCATAAACTGTACGTTTATTGATTTGTAAATTGTTGATAGGCATTTCATAACTTTATATTATTAGGTTTTTGTCGCATAAAATCTAACTGAATTAAACAAAAAAAAGTAAAACCAAATGCTGATTTATCTACGGGTATTAAAGGAAAGTTTCTATTTTGCTGTAAACGCGCTTAGAAACAATAAGCTACGAACTTTTTTATCTTTAGTAGGGGTGACCATTGGGATCTTTTCAATCATTGCAGTACTAGCGGCAGTAGATTCGCTTAAAAAGGAAATTGAAGGAAGCATTAGCGGGCTCGATAACAGTACTATCATTGTTATGCGTTTCTCTTTTGGTCCCACTGAAATACCCCGATGGAAATGGCAACAGTTCCCAGATGTTACCTACGATGAATATCAATACATAAAAAAAACAATGCCAAATCTGGAGGCAGCAACTTTTGCTTTAAATGTGCCACAGGACAATATTAAGTTTGAGGATAAATCGGTTTCTAATGTTCAGGTTTCATCGATAACCCATGAATACTATGAAATAGAATCGTTAAAAATTCAAGAAGGGCGATTTTTTAATGAATCTGAATCCAATAGTGGAACGCCTGTTATTGTTTTAGGAGATGAAATTGCGAACAGTCTTTTTCCTTCGCCACAGGCCGCCATGGGTAAAAGAGTGCGGCTCTACGGAAGAAAATTTACCGTAGTCGGTGTTTTAGAGAAGGAGGGAAGTGGCATTTTTGGTGGTTCTAAAGATACGGCGGTCCTTATTCCTGTGAATATGGCAAGAAAGATTTTTGGTGATAATAATAAAAGTACGTTTCCTCAAATTATTATTAAACCTGAAAAAGGAGTAGACAATGCAGAGTTTATCGCGATCTTAAAGCAAAAAATGAGATTGTCTCGCGGACTGAAACCGGATGACACCGATACTTTTTTTGTAAATCAGTTGAAAGGCCTAACCGATCTAATCGATAATATTACAGGCCAAATGAATATCATAGGACTTGTTATCAGTGGTTTTTCATTGCTTGTGGGTGGTTTTGGTATTGCAAATATTATGTTTGTAAGTGTGAAGGAACGAACTAACTTAATTGGTATTCAGAAATCATTGGGTGCTAAGAATAGATTTATCTTACTGCAGTTTTTATTTGAAGCAGTTATCTTGGCTGTATTAGGCGGATTGATCGGACTTGTTTTGGTCTTCTTTGTGTCAATTCTTGCCTCTCAATTTACAGGCGATTTCGAATTTGTGTTATCCATACAGAATA
>Ga0115567_10006235_pt1 | contig 11423 bp, 9 predicted proteins | sample COGITO_mtgs_1204_2_FD_88679 | JGI IMG/M metagenome (GOLD analysis project Ga0115567, IMG submission 88679) | Pelagic marine microbial communities from North Sea - COGITO_mtgs_120412 | ecosystem: Environmental > Aquatic > Marine > Epipelagic | place: Germany:Helgoland, sampling site Kabeltonne...
CCTTAAGTCCATATGGTGCAGGCAAGTCTTTATTTCTGGATGAAGTTAAATCCTCTTTAGCATCCAGCGAAAAAAAATCTCTGATCATAGCATCTCTTTCAACAAATTGTACCGATCTGAATTCACTTCTTTCATCAATGGTTCGAGACATATCTTTGGGCAGTGAGTTACCAAGTTTGGAAATTGGTAAATTTGCTCGTTTTTTCGGGTCAAAAATTAATCATATTCTAGAACCATTAAAATCTGATATAAATAATAGCCATGCTCATCAGGAACTGGCAGATACTTTCGTACAGGGACTCGAAGAGACTCTCATTCATTGTAGCATAAATTTAAATCAAGTAATTCCAGTCATAGTCTTAGATGATATTGACAAGCTAAATGACAGCTTACTTGACTGGTTGTCCGGAGTTTTCAACCAAACAATAAGAGATTCTTTGCTGTTTACTAATTGCAGATTTCTTTTTTCTGCTGAAAAAATCTCAGATAGACTAGAATCATTTTTGGCAAAGTTTGGTTTTGCCAATCCAGCTCAAGTCCCCCTCCCCCTTTTTAATGCAGATCAATGCAAAGAGTTAGCCCAAATTTCTGGTTGCGAAATTTCAGATGGAGAAGCATACAGGCTCGAATCTGGCGGTAATCCATTGAAAATGTTGAATATTTTGAAAAAACCTACTACAGTAATCACTAAAGAAGAGAATGTTATGAGTAATACGCAAAAAAAAGATTTACCTAATTTTTCAGAGTTCTCTGAAAAAGAATTAAATTACCTCCTCTTTGCATCATATCCAAGTAGAATAAACAGGTATAATTTAGAATTCTTTTGCTCGCCACGAGATGCTGCTTTTTGCTTTAACTGGCTCAAAAGGCAAAAGCAACTGGTTCAGATACAACCTGATGGCGATCTCCTTCTGAGCGAAGATTTCAGATCCCAAATGAGGGAATTCCACAAACAGGAAGAGCCAACTGAAGCTGAGAAAATGGCTACCACTGGTACGATCATTGATGCCTTTACCGCAATTTTCCCTGACCCTAATTTCCATTGGATCCCAATCAACCTACAAGTTTTCGATTCGTTCACCAAGAATCTTTGTAAAAAACTCTTCGGTGAAACCGAGTATAGCGAGATTGCTTCCTTTATTGATAACAGTGAAGGAATTTTCAATGGGGCATCAAAGCAATTTTCGTTAGATGATGATGTGAAACTTGTTACACAAAGGTTTATTGAAATAGGCGGAGGTGTGCCGAAAGACGATCTAGTCGAAAAAGCTAAGATGGAATGGGCAAAATACCAAGAAGCATCTGTCGAGAAAAGAAGCAAACTAGAACAGGAAAAAGTCAACTTAGAGGAGGAAGCATTTGATGCAGAGAAGCAAATTATATCTCTTGATGAACTTAAGAAGCAACTTGTCGAATCATACAATAATCCACCTCGCACAAAATCTAAAAAAGAATTTTCCTTCAGTACATCAATCTCCTTAATTGTGCTTGGATTAGCGACAATTGGAGGAAGTCTCTTCATTGACTCCCTGGGTTCATATCATGCTGCCTGCGGACTTGCACTAACACTATTCGGGTTCTTTTGGCCTAATGTTGAGTCGAAAAAAGAAGTCATGCAAACGGCTGGAAGTAGCCCACGCCTTGCGATTGAAACTCAGCAACGCTCTTTATCACATAGAATGAATGGATTAGTTTCGCGTGTATCTTCCATTAGGTCGAACTTGGAAAATCTTAATTCTGACCTTGAAGGTCTAGATCAAGGTATGAATTCTCCCTACATTTCGGAATAATTTAAAATATTCTTGTTATATTCAGCAAGTTTATATCTTCCTATCAGTTTCTTCCATCTGGCTATTACATCTCTCCAAGTAGTTCGAAATAGTGCGTTTCTCTTCATCTGTAAAATCACACATCAGATCCGCTTGTAATTTCAAAGCTAACGACTTTGCTTCAAGGTAAATTTTTTTTCCCACTGTGTTAATCAATATCTTCTTTTCACGTTTATCACATGGATTGCTTCTGAACTCGATGTAGTTCAACTCCGCCAACCTTTTGATTATTGGAGTTAAGTTATTTTTATGGGTCGTTATTGATCGTGCAATCTCTTGTTGGTTAAGATTATCTGGGCAAGATTCATAAATTGTGCGTAGAACTGTATACTGAACTGTAGTGAGTGGTAGATTATCAAGTTTTCTGCGAAATGCTTGATTCAAACCAAACCAGCATTCTCGCATTAAAATTGGGAACTTCTTTTGATTGCCGATCACAGCAATAAAAAACTTTCAGTTAGAAGTTGATAATTATTGAAATGTTTTACCATTCCAACCCCAATGATGCCTTTCTGATTCCTGAAATTCTATATATATTCTAGAAGCACTTACATCAAATGAATCGACAAGAGCATCAGTTAAATCCATCGATAATTGATTTGAAGTTTCTATGCTTATAGAACCCACATTTTTGACTTCAGCGTATAAGGAGGGAAGGCTTACATCGCAACCAAAGCTTTGCGACTCAGTTTTCTGAAAAATAATCATAATAAAATCTTCTGATTTACCAAGTACCCTTGAGAGAATTTTAGAAAGAACAGCGGTCGACTGACTTAATTGTTCCGTTTGAGTTTCGCCTGAGTAATGAACTTTAATTAATGGCATCCAATTCTTTTCTTACATTCGTATGGATATTGTCAAGTATCTGTCAGCAAATGAGTATGTAGTGGCAATTAGGTTTTTGCATGTTATTGATTTGCTCACTTGACGAATCTAGAAAATTTCCTGATGTTCTGAATTCTTGAAAACATATTATATAGCTTTCCTATTTCTACCCTGTTTATTCAGTTGCGAATTCAAGCAACCGAGCATTCCGCCTGAAACAAAAAAGGAGGAAAAGAAGGAAGTTCTTCCACCACCACCACCACCAAGCAAAGTCACCAAGAAACCTGTCTATTATGGACGTAAAGTGACCTCGGTTAAGAAATTAGGGCAAGACCCAAATAAATCATTTCAAAACATAGAATCTTCGATTATCCCTGGCACTCCAAAGCACCCATTCCCATCCGAGAAATTACTTGAGTGATCAGTTCTGATGAAAATAGCCCCATTATAGTTCCAATATCAGGAACATTAGATCTGCATGGTTTTAAACCATGTGAAGTTAAAGAATTAGTCTCAGAATATATCGATGAATGCTTTCGTGTAGGAATTTCTTCGGGGCGCATAATACATGGAAAAGGGATTGGCACGCTTCGGGAAATAGTACATTCAATTTTACGCACTCACTCAAAAGTGTCAAATTTCCAACTTGGAGAAATGAATTCAGGTGGTTGGGGATCAACTTCTTTTTCGCTTAATATTGAAACCAACAATAATAAATTGACTCAGAATCATACCTGAGCAACCGCCTTTCACTTTAGTTTCGAGTCAAAGTCACTCATATCACTAAAGACTTGCTTGTAGGGGCTCATTCTGAATTAATTTCTTAATCATTCAAATAATTATCCCTGTATTTCATCAATCTTTAGTTTGACGAAGTTACAATTACTACTTGAAAAAGTAAATTAATAGCCTCAATCTCTTGACTTTAATTTATTTCAAACTGAATATAAGCTATGAATCCTATGCTTTGGGTATTGTTACTACTTGCATTAGTTGTGCAGGCAAGTGCACAAGAAAAAAAATCTGATAGAAACTTTCAACTGAGACCAGCAAAAGGTGGTGGCCAAACTGGTTTATTGGACGCTGAAGGAATGCCTACTGCTATTAAAATCAATGATGAATGGGTATACCCTCGGAAAGGTGCTGTAGAATGGTTAATGAGCAAAGGATATGTCCCTCACCCAAAGCATAAGAATATCATGATACCAAACTTATCAGACAAAAGATACAAGAAACCTGGGCCAAAGTATATGCCCTCTCTTGCCACCACCCCAATTGATTACATTTATATTCCAAAAGCAAAACGTTCGAATGATCCATTTGCCGGGTTAGCTGATCCGATGAAAAAAAAGTATTCCCCCATTCCTGGGGTTGGAGCAAAGCCCGGTTTGCTTAAAGAAAATCCCCCACTTGGCCCAGTACTTGAGCCAAATCTACCTGAGCTTAAAAACTCACCATTTAACGGCCCAAAACTTCCCGTTGCCGAAAACCCTAAAGTTGACCCGTTTAAAACCAACAAAAGGCTTCCGGCAAATGATCCATTTGCGGATAGTTTAATTAATCCAAATCCGGATACTTTGAATCGAAATAAAAATCAATTACCTGGCAAAGTTATTACTATTCCTAATGAATAAGTTATTTTCATTATAGGCTACCCTTGGTTATAAATCAGTTGGACTGAATTTCTTCTTTGTTAAATTATAAAAGTTCTAAACTTTTTTTCTTTATCTTGAATCCAATCAAGTCAAGGGTGCTCTTATATGAAATCTTGTGTAACACTTTCTCTCGTTCCATCATTAAAGGGCGGCCCATGGATACTATGGGATGATTTAGAAGCTGGAATAAAAGAAGCGGCATGCCTAGGTTTCGACGCGATTGAATTATTTACCGAAAAGCCAAGTGCGGGAGAACCTGGTGAATTGACACAGCTTTTAGACGAGCACGGACTAGTGCTGGGTGCTGTTGGCACAGGTGCGGGCAAAGTTCTTCATGGACTGACACTGACAGACCCGAATAAAGAAATTCGCCAGGAAGCTATTTCTTTCATCCAAAAAATGATTGATTTTGGTGCAATGCATAGTGCCCCTGCGATCATTGGTTCAATGCAGGGCAACCATGGTGACGGAATATCTAGTGAAGTCGCTTTAAGTTGGCTAGGCGAAGCACTTGAACACCTTGGCCAATATGCATGTAATAAAGGAGTGAGTTTAATTTACGAACCTCTTAATCGATACGAAACCAATCTTTTTAATTCATATCTTGGTGCATGTGACTTCATCGATCAACTTTCAACAAATGGAGTTTCTCTACTAGCGGATCTTTTCCATATGAATATAGAGGAGGCTAATATAGCTGAAGTAATCAAAACAGGAGCTAGGCATCTCGGTCATGTACATTTTGCAGATAGTAATCGAAGACCAATCGGTTACGGGCACACTGATATGCTCCCCATCGCAGAAACTCTTAAAGAAATTGGATACGATGGATATATTTCAGCAGAGGCTTTTGCTTGGCCAGATCCATTGACGGCTGCAAAAACCACGATTTCATCTTATAGAAAATTTTTCTCCTAGAGAATAGTCATTCTTTTGTATTCTATTGTTAAAGATCAAGGCTTCTCTTTTAACCTGCTGCCGTAATTCCACCCAATCTATGAGCAAGGAACAAATACGAAATCCACCCACTACACTTAAAGGTATATTGCTAAACATTGGACCAGGAATGATCCTCGCAGGCTCCATAGTGGGTTCAGGAGAGTTGATTGCCACAACTAGAACAGGGGCTGAGGCACACTTTGACTTCCTTTGGCTAATTATTATTGGTTGCGTGGTAAAGGTATTTGCACAGATTGAACTCGGCAGGCACGCAATAACCAATGGAAAAACTTCGCTTGCTGCCGTAAACGAGATCCCTGGCCCTCGGTTTCGGATTCCATTTGGAAAAAGAATCTTTGATGCCAATTGGTTTTTACTTTTTTGGTCTGTTATGTTTCTTGCAGTCCTTGCTCAACAAGGTGGAATCGTTGGTGGGGTTGGGCAAGCGCTTGCCATCAGTTTACCGATAACAGAGGAAGGCGCAGAACGAAACCATTATATTGCCAAGAAAATTGCACTGGAAATTGCACTGGAAGAGGGTAGTTCAGAAAAGATTCATCTGTTAGAACAGGAAATTATAAAGCTAGGTATACCGCCTAATGCACAGGATCATGTGTATTGGGCATTGCTTATAACTCTACTTACAATTTGCCTATTGGTAATTGGAAAGTTTTCTCTTATTGAAAAGTTCTCCATAATACTCGTCGCCAGCTTCACTCTCGTTACTGTTGCAAATTTATTTGCACTGCAAAGCTACGAAGCATGGGCTGTAAAACCGGAAGAGTTACTTCGAGGGCTTAGTTTTAGTTTTCCAGAAATTAAAGATGGTAGTAACCCTCTTATCACCGCGATTTCAACTTTTGGAATTATTGGAGTGGGTGCAGCAGAATTATTGGCCTATCCTTACTGGTGCATTGAAAAGGGATATGGCAAGTATGTTGGACCACATGAAAACACTGATGCCTGGCTAAACAGAGCGAAAGGTTGGATGAAAGTTATGCATTGGGACGCTTGGGGAGCCATGGTAATTTACACATTTTGTACAATTGCGTTTTACTTATTAGGTGCAGCAATCTTGGGGCGAACTGGCTTGGTACCCGAAGGGTCTGAAATGATACAAACCTTATCCACAATGTACGAACCGGTTTTTGGTTCATCCGCTAGAATAATCTTTCTTGCAGGTGCAATTGCTGTCCTTTTTTCAACATTCTTTATCGCAATTGCCGCGCAATGTAGACTTTGCATAGATGTAATTAAAGTTTCCGGTTTAGCGAATTTTAACGAAGCTCAATATGCATTTTACCTAAAGTTATTTGGAGTATTCTTACCCCTAATTTGCGTTTCTTGCTATGCATTCTTTCCGAAACCAGTTATTTTGGTGCTTATCTCCGGAACCATGCAAGCTATAATGCTCCCTCTAATTGGATTTGCAGTATTGTATTTCAGATACAGGAAGTGTGATCAAAGGTTGACGCCATCAAGGGTTTGGGATTTCTGCCTATGGGTTTCTTTTATCGGTTTTTTTATAATTGGAGCATATCAGTTATGTGCTAAATTACTTTTTTAATTGTAAGAATAAATTAAGTTATTTTCGATCTTCTTTGTATCTTCAAAATGAAAACTGATTTACCTACAGTTACAACCTAAAGATAACTATATATTATTTCGTTTGCTCTGATTTTGCAGATTTTTTGTGGGGTTGACTTATGCATTATGGAAATCATCCCTCTGAATCAATTTCGAGTATTAATACCCGTTTCCTGACTTATCCATCAGTTGGGCCGAAGAAAGTGATTTAAATAATTACTCTGAATTCATGAAGGTTCCCATTAGGTCTTTACAATATAAATAATACAAAGTTAGTTAGAAAACGCTCACTTATACACCGAATTCATACTGTACAAATAATATCTATTAAATTATGCGATCTAATAGAGTTGTGCATAGCAAATTGAAAACAAACTCCAAAGCCTCCCTCTATCCACTACCTCGATCAGGTGGATTCTCTTCGTTTTTACTTGGCTCAATCTCTGTTGTTATAGCTTTTTTGATTTTACAAAATAGTTCTATCCCAGTTCAATCAACATCCAGCCAGACATTGAAATATCTTTCTAAAGAAACCAAAGTCACATGGGTGGATCCACCAAAACTTGAAAAGCAATTTGCCGAGAAATTTGTTGAAGCAAATCCAAACATACCTGAAAACCCACCCGATAAAGTAAAACAATTTTCATTTAGAGATCAACAGGCAGCACAGCCAGTAATTTCCTCACCGACCGCTTTACAGTCTGCCCCAATGATCCCAGGGAAGGAACAAAGTCAAAAAATCATCCAAGGAGGAAGGAATGTTAATCAAGAGGTAATTACATTGCCTGTTCAGGCTATAAAAAAGAAATCTGCTCAAAAGCCTTCTGGGGAAGTGAAGGAGTTGATGTCATCAAAAATAAATATTAAAAACAAATCTGCTACAGAAGGTTCTTTTAGTCAGAAAAACTCCTATGATGGAATCAACAATCAATCATCCACAATAATCAGCTCACTTCGTGGGTCTGAAGGTCTTAAGCATAAAGAAAAAGTTCGCCCCAAAAGCAGGCCAAAGCTATCGCCTGAATTAACCCACGGACCATTAATGAAAAGCGTAATGAGTGCACCCCGGGTTGGAACAATAGCTATTGAATGCCGAATGCATTCTTACGGAGTTTATGTCCAAGAAATGCTCCAATCTGTAGAGGAGCAATGGAACCAACTTGCAAGAGGGTCAATTCAATATCTACAACGAGATCTATTGCCCGAGAAAATTACTATACGATTTAAGCTATTATCAAACGGTCAAATTACTAATTTAACTCGGATTGATTCAGAAGGACAATCCTTACCAGCAGAGCTCTGTCGTCAAGCAATAGCATCTAGAGTTCCCTTTGGTCAATGGAATCAGGAAATGATCAATGACTTTGGGAACTCTGATACGGTAACCATAAGTTTTTTATATAAATGACAAAACAAGGATATCCACTCATTCCACTAGACCACAAGTGCAATGTACTTCGATTTGAAAACCCGGGCATTTGGGCATTTGAAAAAGGCTGTGGAATACTTTCCCATCCAAATAAAGAAAGTAACAAAGGGAGTCGCCCCCGAACACTTCTTAATGCTGACTATAACCATCAAGATGAGTGCTATAGATGGATTGATAAGGAAGGAATTTCTCAAAGTTTATATTTAGTTCATCGGCTGGACTCACCAACATCGGGGATCATAATTGGTGCAACATCGGAAGATATTGCGTTTCAAATAAAAGAATTATTTGCAAAGAAAGAAGTAAAAAAAACATACTTTGCACTGATTCGCCCAAGAGGGTCCATTAGGCAAGGATTATGGAAAGACAACTTAAGGGAAAAGAGAGAGGATGGGAAAGTTAGAGTTTGGAAAGGAAATGGCTCGACCGCAATTACGAATGCTTCGATTGAACGACAACGTAGCGGGTTAAACGGAATAGCGATGCTTAGACTCGAACCTAAGACCGGAAGAACGCATCAGTTACGTGTCCAATGTGCACTACGTGGCATGCCAATTATTGGTGATAAAAATTATGGGGATTTTAATTTCAATCGAAAAATAGCTCGAGCAAGCAAAGTTGACCGACTTTGCCTACACGCTGGAGAAATAGAATTTACTATCAAAATTGAGAATCAAAAAACTCATTTCTTTGCAGATTCCCCTCTACCTCGTTCCATGGGGAAACTACTATATTAATTGAACTAAATATCGAAACCGACAGAAATAAGCCAAATATGACTTTTTATGTGATCATAGTGATCATGTGCTGCAGTAAGATAATAACGGTAATCTAATTGAACACTAAAGTTTTCAGCCAAACGATAGCCAGCACCCAAAAGAAAATCATATGTAAAACCCGTGCCACTGATATCTTGAATGGCATCCATGCCCACAATCCCGATGCCCATACCAAGTCCTGTACGAAAATCAAAGCGCTCGCCAATTTCTTTTTCTAGAATAATACGTCCCAAGAAATTATGTAAAGTTGCAGACAAACTATTCGAGGCATCGAAACTTAGATAAGAATATTCAAATTCTGTTCGAACCCCACCAAAATCTTTTCCAATTTGTGCTCCCATCATAAATCCGGTATCCGGAGTGTAGGGGGATCTTGTGAATGAATTATTCGTGCGAGTCCGAATAGCCCCATCTTGGGGTAAGACTAACCCAAGTATTGGTCCAAAATAATAACCTTCCATGCGACGGTAAGATTTTGAAGCGTACAGTTCGTCATAAGCTTTTTCTAGATCTGCGTCTTCGGAAGATTTTACAGTATTAATTCCTTTGTCAACTTCAACTGATTGATTATCAGCAGGTCGAGAGGAAGGAATTTCACGAACTAAATCAGAGTCGCCTTCGACATATTCAGGCACTGGAATAAAAGGGATCTGGGAAGGAGATGAATTCTCTACTTCAACAGCTTTTGAAAAGGGAAGTTCGAAATTTGTCCTGGGAATAGATGGCTTTGCGAGAAGGTTAGCTACCTGATCTTCGTGGTTCTGAGCCCGTGCCTTAAGGTTAGCAATACGATCTGATAAGAATGGATCAGCCTGTTGACCAAATAGGTTGAATAATGGCGCGAGAAGAAAACAAGAAAATACTAAAAGAAAAATAAACCTAATCATGGAAACTAAATGAGGTAGCACATGATTGATAAACTAATTAAAAAAGTGAAGAACTAAATTAAAATAAAAAAAGCGCCGGGCGGTAGATTGGCGGGAACCGCCCGGCGCGGGTGTGGTGGATGGGAAATAAAGTTATTAATGTGAATAAATTCTTTAATGGATGCAATACAAAACTTTATTCGTCCTTATGAACAATTCGTTACCCGCAATAGCCACTGATGAACGAGTGTTGTCATCATATGTTCCACCCAACTTGGCAAGGTGGATGATCTTACCATTGTTTGCTGAAACAACAAGAACCTCACCATTATGATTCATCATGTAAATTTTGCCATCGCCTCCAGTTGGAGAAGAACGCCATTTATATTTACCAGGAAGTTCGAGGCTCCATTCAATATTACCATTCTTTGGATCAACCCGAGATAATGTTTTTTTAAGATCACTCAAAATGAAAAACTTTTTTTGATAAAACAAGGGCGTCGGAACATCAGAAGTAAGTATTGGTTCTTTGCTCGTCTCCCAAACTAATCCATCCGTGCCTTGCTTCGTGCCAGTGAAATCAGTTTTAATTGCAAAAACAGGTGCTTTTTTAGGTGCACAAACTAAAGCAATTCCATCACCAATAACAGGAGAGGGTACTAGGCGCCACCACTGTTGCTTGTGATTCGGGTTCCAAGTCCCCCACCGCCAAATCTCTTTTCCGCTTTGTGCATTATGTCCAGTGAGAACATCTCCACCAGCAACAATTAACTGATCACCATTTGGAATAATTGTTCCAAATGACTCCAATGATTCCTTCTCTGCATTAGAAGGTCTGTGGTGCTTCCAAATTGTTTTTCCATTTTTCGGATCCATGCAAAGGATAAAAGATTTTGCACCATCCTTACCTCTACCGTGTGCAGGTTCATTTCTTTGAAGTACTGGGAGGTAAAGCTTTCCCTCATGTAGAGTCGGAGTTGATGAGAAAGTCCACTGAAAGCAAAAATCTCCATAATCCTGTTGGATATTTCTACGCCATTCTTCACTTCCATCATAACGATATGAAACCAAATCCCCATTACCAAAGAAGAAGACTACCCGTTCGCCATCAGTAACTTGAGACGGACTAGCATAATTGGAACGAGAATCTAATTGGTAATCAAAACCATCATTATTCCCAGGGCGATAACCGCTCCCGGCATTTTTTTGCCAAAGAAGTTCTCCTGTTTGACGATTAAAGCACAGAGCAAGTAATTCACCTTTACCAGATGACTCATCAGAAATTTTGATGGATGAAACAAAAACGAACTGGTCTGATATAATAGGTGTGCAGGCAGATGGACCTGGAAGATTAAACTTCCACTTGACACCAGTCTCTAAATCAAATTTCCCTGGCAAGGAATCAGATGTATTTGAGGAACCATTATAATTGGGTCCCCTCCAGTTACTCCAATTTTGAGCATTAAGGATAATTGTGCTCAATACAAAGATCACAGGCAGGCGAAAGTGTAAAA
>Ga0115567_10006237_pt1 | contig 11422 bp, 11 predicted proteins | sample COGITO_mtgs_1204_2_FD_88679 | JGI IMG/M metagenome (GOLD analysis project Ga0115567, IMG submission 88679) | Pelagic marine microbial communities from North Sea - COGITO_mtgs_120412 | ecosystem: Environmental > Aquatic > Marine > Epipelagic | place: Germany:Helgoland, sampling site Kabeltonne...
AAAATAATTGATTAATTTTTTTATCTTTTTTGTTCAATGGGTTATAAATAGATAATAGAGTTTGGCATTGCGTTTGATTACTTGCGATTAAAGTATGCGCTGACAAATTTAACCCAGTAGGTCGTGTGTAAATTGATAAGTAAAGCGCTTTATTTATAATAGTAAAGCTATACAATGGCTAGCGATTGCAACAAAACGTGCAATTTTAAGAGTATCACTAAGAACCTCGGAGTAACGCCATTTGCAATACGGCGCAATAATAAGAATATTAGGATTATTAGTAGCACTTTTCAGTGTCACTATGTTGCCGCCTGCGTTAATTTCACTGATTTATGGGGATGGTGCAGGATTGGCTTTTGTCGTTGCATTTATTCTCACTTTCTTAACGGGAATCGCGTTCTGGTATCCATATCGCCGTGATCGCGCCGACCTGCGTGCAAAGGAAGGTTTTTTAATTGTTGTATTATTTTGGACCGTACTAGCGACCTTCGGAGCTTTGCCTTTTGCGTTGTTAGATCAGCCCGAAATGAGTATTACCGACGCCCTGTTTGAATCTTTTTCCGGTTTGACCACAACGGGTGCAACGGTCATTGAGGGCATCGACTTTTTACCTAAAGCCGTGCAATTTTACCGTCAACAACTGCAGTGGCTAGGCGGGATGGGAATAATTGTATTGGCCGTCGCTATTCTTCCCATTCTAGGCGTGGGCGGAATGCAACTTTATAGAGCTGAAACACCAGGGCCTGTAAAAGACTCGAAGATGACACCTCGAATTGCCGACACGGCTAAGCACCTGTGGTACATCTACTTTTCAGTAACCACGGCGTGCACAATTGCCTACTGGCTCGCAGGCATGAATTTGTTCGACGCGATATGTCATGCATTTTCAACGATCGCCATAGGCGGTTTTTCAACTTACGATGCAAGCCTAGGTCACTTCAACAGTACCGCAGTTAATATAATTTGTGTGGTGTTTTTATGGATTGCAGCGCTTAATTTTTCCTTACATTACTCCGCTGTAAGCGGACGTAATATAAAAAACTACTTTAAAGATCCTGAAGCAAAAGCATTTTTTAGCATTCAGTTCGTACTTATAACGGTGTGCTTTCTGGTGTTAGTGAACTACTCTGTTTACGATTCGGCCGAGACCTCGCTAGACCAAGCATTAATTCAAGCCGTATCAATTAGCACTACAGCAGGATTTGCCACCACCGACTTTTCTTCATGGCCCGCGTTTCTGCCTATTCTGTTAATATTTTCGAGCTTTATTGGCGGTTGTGCGGGTTCTACCGGTGGTGGCTTGAAGGTTATCCGTATCGTGTTGTTGTTCATTCAGGGTAAACGAGAGGTCGACAGACTTATACATCCGAAGGCGGTATATTCTGTTAAGTTGGGAGACCGGGCAATGCCCAGTCGAGTCATTGAAGCTGTTTGGGGCTTCTTTGCGGCTTACGCGATAGTATTTGTGGTCATCATGATTGCGCTTATTGGCACAGGCCTCGACAACATAACGGCATTTTCGGCTACAGCGGCCTCACTCAATAATTTAGGCCCTGGCTTAGGAGCAGTAGCAGGCACTTATGCTGAAGTATCTGATGTTGCGAAATGGCTATTGATGACGGCTATGCTCTTCGGGCGACTTGAAATATTTTCACTACTGGTCCTATTTTCACCCACTTTCTGGCGAAGTTAGTACTCACTAGGGGATTGTTTTTTTAGAAGAAAAGTGCGCTAGGTTGGAACAGCTTTTCAACGTCACCAATAAACTTTTTGTCCACCAAAAACAAAATCACGTGGTCGTTTGCTTGAATCACAGTATCGCTGTGAGCAATTACCACTTCATCAGCTCTGACTACTGCGCCTATCGTCGTTCCGGGAGGAAGCTTTATATCTTTGATTTGCTTACCCACAACTTTGGAAGTTTGCTCGTCGCCGTGGGCAATCGCTTCTATTGCTTCGGCGGCTCCACGGCGCAACGAATGCACATTAACGATATCGCCCCGCCTTATATGGGTAAGCAGTGCAGAAATAGTCGCTTGCTGAGGGGAAAATGCAATATCAATGTCGCCTCCTTGCACTAAATCGACATACGCGCTGCGCTGTATAAGCACCATGGCTTTTGCAGCACCCATGCGCTTGGCTAACATTGCCGACATTATATTTGCTTCATCATCGTTAGTTACCGCAATAAAGGCGTCTACACGCTCAACACCTTCTTCGCTTAACAAGCTGGCATCTGAAGCATCGCCTTGAAATACAATGGCGTTGTCTAAGGTGCTCGATAAATACTCGGCACGCTGTTGATTAAATTCTATCAATTTAACATTATGCTTGTTTTCGAGCCGCTTCGCTAAGCCAGCACCAATTAAACCACCACCGGCAATCATAATGCGTTTATAGCTCGATTCTAGTTTTTGGAGTTCGCTCATTACCGCGCGAATGTGTTTGGTATCGGCAATGAAGAAAACTTCATCGTCGGCTTCTATAACCGTAGACCCAAGCGGTCGAATAGGGCGTCCGCGCCTATAAATAGCTGCAACCCGAGTGTCGACGTTCGGCATGTGCTCTTTGAGTGCAGACAAAGCGTGCCCCACTAACAAGCCGCCGTAATAGGCTTTAACGGCAACCAAACTAGCACGACCATTAGCGAATTCAACCACCTGCAGCGCGCCGGGATAGTCTATAAGGCGCTTTATGGCGGTGGTAACTAACTGCTCGGGTGCAATAATGTGATCGACGGGAATATCTTTGTGCTGATATAACTGGTCTTGATAAATTATATATTGTTCAGAACGAACTCTGGCAATTTTAGTTGGAGTGCGAAACAAGCTATGCGCTACTTGGCATGCCATCATGTTACTTTCATCGCTATTTGTGACAGCAATGAGCATATCAGCGTCTTCAGCGCCGGCTTTTTTCAAAATATCTGGATGCGAACCTATACCGCAAATTACTTGTAGATCTAAGCGGTCTTGCAAATTCGACAAAACAGCCTGATCAGAATCTATTAGGGTAATTTCGTTTTTTTCACCGGCTAAGTTTTCAGCTAAGGTACCGCCCACTTGACCCGCACCGATTATAATTATTTTCATGTTAGCTTGTGATCTCGCCAATATTAATGAGTAATAAAAATGTTAGGTTCATGTTTTTATAAGCCTAGCATAAAAGAAACCGTCCATACCGTCTTGTCCGGGTAATATTTGCCACGTGTCTACTAGTTTGTCATTAACTGTTTTAATTGGGCTTAACGCGGCGTCACTATGCGTGTCTATAAAGCGCTTAATTTGTGCTTGGTTTTCCTGCGCAAGTATAGAGCATGTTGCATATAAAAGCGTCCCGCCAGGCTTCAATTTTTGCCAAACACTCGTTAGTATCTTTTGTTGAAGTTCGACTAGTACCTCAATATCTGCTGCTTTACGCAGCCACATAATATCAGGATGTCTGCGAATAACCCCGGTAGCAGAACACGGCGCATCGAGTAGTATTTTGTCAAATTCAGGTAGCGAAGTATTGCTAGCTAAGTCGCTGGCATCTTGCACTATAAAAGTGGTTTTGTGTTTAAATCCAGTTGTATGACCAAGACGGTCAAAGTTCTCATGCACACGCTGCATGCGCCGCGCGTCTGAATCAAGGATATATAAATGTGCTAGCTCAGGTTGGGACTCTAGAATACCAGCAGATTTGCCACCTGGCGCGGCGCAGCAATCGAGCACGATATCATCTTGCTCTACGCCCAATAATTTAGCGGCCTGTTGAGCCGCAAAATCTTGTACGGCAAAGTACCCATCGTCAAAGCCAGGTAGGCGCATTATTTCGCCTGCGTTTTCTAGCGTGAATGTATTATCAGCAATCACTTCGAAAGTTACTGGTGTTTCGCTCAATTGCTGGGCAAAATTCGTCGCGCTGATTTTTTGTGTATTGACTCTTAACCACAATGGCGCGCGCGTGTGCATTTCCTTTGCTAGATTTTCTATATTGCGAGCGTGGCCACATGCATACTGCTCGTTTAACATTCTGTACAACCACTTTGGCAAACCAAGTGTGATGTGGGTTTGGCTGTACGTTTGGTTTTGGACATCTTCGCGTTGAAAGCGTCTTAATACTGCGTTGACTAAACCACTTAAGCTCATTTCTTTCATTTGCTTGCAAGCATCGACCGTTTCAGACACAGCAGCGTGCTCGGCGGTGCGCGAAAATGCCAGTTGATAAAACCCAAGCAGAAGTAGATGTTCGACTATTTTTTGTTTCTTTTTAAGAGGCTTATTTAGTAATTGACGAAGCCACACCTGCAACATGGGTAAGTTACGAAGACATCCGTATACCATTTCTTGTAACCAAGCTCTGTCTTGCGGCTTCTCGTGTCGACTCCAGACCTTGGGCATGACTTCGCTCGCCGAGCGGCCGTGTTCAAGGATTTGAAAAAGCACCCAACTGGCATCAATGCGTTTATTTACTGGATGCTTGATATAAAGTGAGTCTTGATTAAGTGAGTCTTGATTAAGTGAGTCTTGATTAAGTGAGGAGTTTGCTTCACTTTTCGGGGTAGCATAATTGTTGCTCATTGCAAAATATCGCCTGCGCTGAATAAGCCGGGCTGCCCATTAACAAGCTGAGAGACAGCCTGCGTCTTTTTGCCAGGTAGCTGTAATTCGCTTATATTCAGTACGCCCTCGCTAGTGTTTATTCTTAATCCGTTTTTATCGTAAGAAAGTATCTGACCTGCCTGAGTTTGTAAGTGTTCACTACCTATTATAGCTTCGCCGGCCGATTCCCACACTTTAACTGGCTTTTCTTTGTAGCTAAACCATGCCACTGGCCACGGATTAAATGCACGAACATTACGTTCAAGCTGCTGCGCCGATAATTGCCAATCTAAATAGGCCTCGGCTTTCGATAATTTTGCCGCATGAGTCGCTAAGGTATTGTCTTGTTTAATGGCTGTAAGAGAGGCAAATTTCTCTAAATCACTCACTAGCGCTTTGGGGCCAAGATCAGCAAGCTTCTGATAAAGTAATGCGCTGGTGTCATCTTTTTCAATATTTATGCGGTGAGTCGATAAAATATCACCTGTGTCTAAGCCTTCGTCCATTTGCATAATGGTAATGCCGGTTTCAGTGTCACCCGCCCATATTGCACGCTGAATAGGTGCCGCTCCGCGCCATTTTGGTAAAATTGAGCCATGCACATTAATACAGCCTAATGAAGGTGCGGTAAGTATTTCAGTCGGCAAAATTAAGCCGTACGCAACTACCACCATTAAGTCAGCATGAATTTCGCGTAATTCATGCTGAGCTTGTTCTGTTTTCAAAGACTCAGGCTGAAATACTGGGAGACTATGTTCAAGAGCTAATGTCTTTACAGCACTGGCGGTCAGTTTATTGCCTCTACCTGAAGGCCGGTCAGGCTGGGTATAAACCGCCACTACATTATGTTTTTCATCTAACATGGCCTGTAAATGAGAGGCGGCGAAATCGGGAGTGCCAGCGAAAATTATACGCACATTTCTTCCTTTGCTTAAAAAGCGCTAATTTTTAGCTGCTAAACGCGCTTCTTTTTCTAATTTCTTTTTAATACGGTCGCGCTTAAGTGGCGACAGGTAATCAACGAATAACGTACCCTGTAAATGGTCAAGCTCATGCTGAATACACACGGCAAGTAGACCTTCAGCTTCAAGTTCAAAGTTTTCACCTTTTTCGTTTAATGCCGTTACGGTGACTTTCTCTGCGCGATCTATTTTTGCGTAATTATCAGGCACCGACAAACAGCCTTCTTCGCTAACTATAGAGCCGCTTTTGTGGGTGATTTCAGGGTTAATAAATACGTAAGGTACGTTTTGATCTTCAGATACGTCCATTACCACAACGCGCTTGTGTACATTGACTTGGGTTGCGGCTAAGCCAATACCCTTTTCGTCTTTCATGGTTTCAAACATATTTTTGACTAAGGTCTTAATTGCGCTGTCGACTTTTGCTACTGGTTTAGCAATAGTGCGCAACCGTTCGTCAGGAAACGTCAATACTTCTAATATGGGCATAAAAATTACTCTTTGGGTCAGTATCAATATTCATAACATTGATTCACAATTCGTATCTAACAAATAGACAGATACCTTATTATAATATAACACAGCGAAGGCATTCGCTAATAAACGCCTTGATTGCATACAAATTTGCGGCGAATTATATAATATCAAGGCAATTGGGCTTAATTTTATAGGTTTTAAACCGATAACCCATTATACAACAGACAAATCAGATATAGATCTGAAATCTTGCAAGGTTAATAAACTATGGCGACAAGCCCAGTAACACTCAGAATAATTATGCTTAGCTTAGCACTACTTTGCGTTAAGGTAGGGCTTGCAAATGCAGATGTAATCGACATTAAATCTGATGCGCCAAACACTTACGTGGTGAAAAAAGGGGACACTTTGTGGGATATTTCAAATATATTTCTAGATAAACCATGGCTGTGGCCTGAGCTGTGGCGCAATAATATACAGATTGAAAATCCACATTTAATTTACCCTGGCGACACCTTAAAATTGCGCTACTTAGATGGGCAGCCGGTAATTGAACTTGTAAGAGACGTTCCAAGTGATACAAGCAACACCCCAGGGCGAGTTAAGCGAGACAAAACCAGCGTGGTATTGACACCTCAACGCCGCACTGTAAACAAACCCCATCCAATTTCTGTACTGCCTTGGTCGCTTATTGCGCCATTTATCGAAAACGATAGCATTATGGATGCAGACGAATACAAATTATTGCCTACCTTACTGGGCGATAACTTAGGTACATCGAGATTTGTCGAAAAAGATTTTGTGTTAACCCATGAATTACCCGACCTAAATGTGGATTATCAGGTAGTTCGCAAAGTTGGGGAAGTATTAGATAGCAGCGGCAAAAGCCTTGGTCTTCAAATTAGTCACTTAAGCAATGCAAAAGTGAATAACGCCCTGTCTGATAATCGCCAAGTTGTGCATATTAGTCATAGTAATCTAGAGTCTAAGCAGGGCGACAAACTTATCCCAGTGACAGAGTCTGTTCGTAAAGATCTTAAACTGTCACCTGCTGTCAAGCAGGTAGGTGAACTTGTTCAAAACATGAATGGCAACGTGCTAATAGGTATGCAAGACATTGTCATTGTTAATCTAGGAGAGACCGACGTTGTACCCGGAACCGTGTTTGGAATTTATCACCAAGGTCCGGATATACTAAAGAGTGAAAATACTACCTACTCAGAAGACAAAAACCGCTTTTTAGATATATTTTCTTCAAAAGAGCGTATCAAGCAACCTGCTCTCAAAGTTGGTGAGTTGGTGATTATCAAAACCTTCAGTAAAGCAAGTTACGCGTGGGTAACGAAAGCGGAAACTCACCTGATGGGTGGAGAGCTAATCGCCAAGCCATAAGCAAAACCATAAGGGCGAAATTTCGCCCACCTTACTACTTTATATTCCAAGGAAGGAAAACAAGTGTTCAATTTATTTACTTCACAAAATCCCCCACTCAATTCAAACGATACACAAAAACGGCTTTTGCTTGTTTGGTTAAGGCTTAACAATGTCCCCAATATTGGTTATATCCGGCTTTCAGCAAGTGCTAATAAACTTTCCTGCAAAATAAGTGAGCTTTTGCTAAAAACCGATACTGAGTTACGCGGAGTCGGCTGGTCTAAAGAGCAAATTGACGCTATGTCAGCGGGAAATAAGCATGTATTAATGCAGTTGCAGCAATCTCTAAAGTGGCTTTCGCAAAGTTCAAAGCATCACTTTGTAAGTTTGGAGTGCAGGCAATACCCATACTTGCTAACGCAAATTTCCCGTCCGCCTCTTTTTCTATTTGTTTCTGGCGATATTTCGCTGTTATCAAAAGCGCAAATTGCTTTTGTAGGCAGTCGAAGGGCATCATTAAGTGCAGTGCAGGTCACGCACGAGCTTATTCAAGGCTTGCACCAGCATACTTCGGCAATTAGCGTGAGCGGTTTGGCCTTAGGTATTGATGCCGCATGCCATCAGGCGAGTCTAGCGAATAACTTGCCAACCATTGGTGTATTGGGCTGCGGGGTAGATGTCGTTTACCCAAAACGACATCAGGCTTTGCAAGCGCAAGTAGCACAAACTGGTGCGCTTGTGTCTGAGTTTTTATTGGGTACAAAACCAGTGGCGACAATGTTCCCAAGACGAAACCGAATTATTAGTGGGATGAGTTTGGGGACCGTAGTGATTGAAGCAAAGATAAAAAGCGGCAGCTTAGTAACGGCTAACTATGCAGCAGAACAAAACAGAGAAGTGTTCGCAGTGCCTAGCAATATAACCAATCCGAATGCCGAGGGTTGTCACTGGCTAATCAAACAAGGCGCAAAATTGACCGAAAATATTCAAGATATAATCGATGAAATACCTTGTATTGCAATTGATACAAGAAAAGTAGAAAAAACTTCGTTAGAAAGCTTGGCATCTGATCCATTGTTAGATAGTGTTACTTATAGCGCTACATCAGTTGACCTGATTGCTAAACGCACCGGCATGTCATTAAGTGATGTGTTATCACAATTATTAGAATACGAGTTGCGTGGACTAGTAGCCTCGACCGCCGAGGGCTATATTAAATTGAGGGGCTAAAACCATGTTCGATATCCTCATGTATTTATTTGAGAATTTAGTTAATAACCAAGCCGATATTGGAGTTGATCAAGACGAATTAACCGACGAGTTAATTAGGGCGGGTTTTCATCACGACGAAATATTTAAGGCATTAGCGTGGCTTGAAAAACTTTGTGAACTGCAAAGTTCTGATGAAAAGCCCTACTTGACGCGCGTAAATGAAGTGCCGAACGTGCGCATTTATACACATGAAGAACAGATAATGCTCGACGTGGAGTGCAGAGGCTTTCTAATATTTTTAGAACAAATCAAGGTATTGTGCTCAACTACTCGTGAAATGGTGATCGACAGAGTAATGGAAATTGATTCAAACGAGTTTTGCTTAGTGGATTTAAAGTGGGTGGTACTTATGGTGCTCTTTAATGTGCCGGGAAAAGAAACCGCCTATGAGCAAATGGAAGAATTGATTTTTGATTACCCAGAAGGGCAATTGCATTAGTGTCGGCCTATCTTCACCACACCAGTAATTAAATAAAATAAGCTTACGGGCGCACAGTAGGTCGATGTCAAAAAAAACGGAAGCAATATTTCCACAGCACGACAATCATCAGGCTAACCAAGTTGCCTACGGTGACTGTCCTCAATGCAACGCTCCTCTTCAGCTAAAGCACGTTGGCAAGTCAAGTTTTCTAGGCTGCACTGCTTACCCTAAATGTGATTATTCACATTCACTAAATACCTCGGAAGTTTCTACCTTAAAATTAATCGAAGATAGTCATTGTCCAGATTGCGAAGCGCAGTTAGCGGTCAAAAAAGGTCGATATGGCATGTTCATAGGCTGCACAAACTTTCCAAGTTGTCATTTTATTGCGACTAACCAGCAGCAACAAGCCGCATCAGAATATGAACCTGTAGATTGTCCATCTTGCAAAACTGGAAAATTACAAAAACGACAGAATCGGTCTGGGAAATTTTTTTATGCTTGCGATAATTATCCTAAGTGCAAGCATATTTTCAATCAAGAGCCTGTTTCTAAGCGCTGTGAAAAGTGCGGTGCCGGTATAATGTTAAATGAGCTTAAAAACGAAGACAGCTTTGTTTGCGTAAAACCTGCTTGCCAACATCGCTGTTATGAAAACGATTAAATGACCAAAACACTTAGTAAAATAAAGCAGTGGTACAGCACAGGGCAAGTATTCGCTTATCCTACCGAAGCTGTATTCGGGCTTGGTTGCGATCCTCAAAATAGGCAAGCGGTTAGTGAAATACTTCGTTTAAAAAGTCGCGCCATAGAAAAAGGAATGATTCTGATCGCAAGCGAACTGCATCATATTAAGCCCTACGTGCTATTTGATGATTTACCAATAAGCTCACAACAAACAATATTGGCAAGCTGGCCAGGCCCGATAACGTGGTTACTCCCTAAGTCACCATTTACACCCGAGTGGATAAGCGGTGATTCGCCAATGGTAGCAGTGCGTCTAAGCGCTCACAGACAAGTTCGTAAAATATGTGACCATATTGATAAACCAATGGTGTCCACAAGTGCTAATCCTGCAGGACAGCCACCCGCGCTGAATGCGCAGGAGGTAAGGTCTTATTTTGGACAGCAGATACTAGTTGTCGAGGGTGAACTTGGTAGTGGGCAATCACCTAGTAAAATCTTTCACAGCCTAACCATGGAAACGATACGTGCATGAGCGATAATGAAGAATTTGAGGCGCCTAGCGCTAATGATGCAATCAGTGAACAACAAATTGAAAGCGTAAAAGCGTTTCTGTTATGCCTCCAAGATAATATTTGTCAAACACTCTCGCTAGCCGATGGCGGCGGTAGCTTTATTGAAGATAAATGGGACCGCGAAAAAGTCGCCGGTGGCGGTCGTTCTCGCGTGCTGCGCGGTGGAAATATTATAGAACAAGGTGGGGTAAATTTCTCTCACGTGTTTGGCACACAAATGCCCGCATCGGCTACCGCAGCAAGGCCTGAATTAGCAGGGCGCAGCTTTCAAGCGATGGGCGTTTCCTTAGTTATTCATCCGAACAATCCATATGTACCGACATCTCACGCTAACGTTAGATTCTTTGTAGCATTAAAGGAAGGCGAAGCACCGATTTGGTGGTTTGGTGGCGGTTTTGACTTAACGCCATCTTATGTCTTTATTGAAGATGCTAAACATTGGCATCAAGTTTCGCACGATTTATGTGCGCCATTTGGCGAGCACGTATATGATAAATATAAAAAATGGTGCGACGAGTATTTCTACATAAAACATAGAAAAGAAACTCGCGGTGTGGGTGGTTTATTCTTTGATGATTTGAATGAGTGGGGATTCGACAAATCATTTGAATTTATGCAGGCTGTAGGAAACGGCTTCTTAGATGCCTATGTGCCCATTGTAGAAAAACGTAAAACAATCTCTTTCACAGAGCGCGAGCGTCAGTTCCAGTTATATAGAAGAGGACGTTACGTCGAGTTTAACTTGGTTTACGATAGGGGCACCTTATTTGGACTGCAAACCGGTGGTAGAACCGAGTCAATTTTAATGTCGATGCCGCCTTTGACGCGTTGGGAGTATAATTACCAGCCCTCTGCCGGATCTCCTGAAGGTAAAATTCAACAATTTCTAAAGCCTATTGATTGGCTTAATTATCGCGCGTAAAGTGCACCTCATCGTCGTCTTCGCGAAGGCGAAGATCTCCCAAAACAACCACTGTGCCAATACACAATGAGGATGTTTTTGGAGATTACAGCCTCCGCTGTAATGACAGTGTTTGATTTATTCTCTTAAGGATGTTTTTGGAGATTACAGCC
>Ga0115567_10006238_pt1 | contig 11422 bp, 12 predicted proteins | sample COGITO_mtgs_1204_2_FD_88679 | JGI IMG/M metagenome (GOLD analysis project Ga0115567, IMG submission 88679) | Pelagic marine microbial communities from North Sea - COGITO_mtgs_120412 | ecosystem: Environmental > Aquatic > Marine > Epipelagic | place: Germany:Helgoland, sampling site Kabeltonne...
CTGCAGATTGTGACAAATGCAAGCTATCGCCAGCGTGGGTTAAAGACCCGGCATCAGCAACAGAATGAAAAATACGTAATTTGTCCCAGTCCATTATTTTGCCTCTTTTTGGCCAGAAGGCCAAATGTTTGATTTCACTAAACCTAGTATTTCAACCCCATTCTTGCAAGTCTTTGTGATATATATTTAATATATTCGTTTATAGGTCGCTGATGCAATTGATGTTTATTTTGCCAAAGGACGGGGAGGCCTTAAAAAAAATTCCTGGCAGCGTTTATTTGTGACGTGTAACAAAAATTGATAAATTCAACCCCAAATTTTTTTTTTCCTTTAAGAGGCCTCAGCGAAACTAGGGGATTCCCGTTTGGATAAATGGGCTGTAATATCTGGTCATGAGAAAATCATTTACAACCCAACCGGCCCTTTTCACCACGCATGGCCTTCTTGATCACCCTGCGTTGGGTGCTTTGGACGGGATTGAAAGCCTGATTAACTGGCCGGCACTGGAGCTGCTTTTGCCGAAAGGCAAAGGCGAGACTGGCCGCCCCGGATATGCCGCCATGACGCTGTTTCGGGCGCTGCTTTTGGATCTTTGGCACGACCTCTCCGACGTTAAATTGGAGGCGCAACTAGCGCGGGACTTGATGTTCAGAAAGTTCTGTCGGCTAGGGCTTGATCAAGGTGTGCCCCAAGCCAGCACCATCGGGCGGTTTAGAGTCGCGCTGGAGAGATCCGGGCAGCTGGGGGCAGTTCTGAACGAGATCAACGGCCAGCTTTTGCAAGCAAATGTGATCCTGCAAGAGGGCCGCGTTGCCATCGTGGACGCCACCGTAATCGAGGCGGCGCAGAGCGGTATTCGCAAGGGTGATCCCGATGCGGGCAGCCACGTAAAGGTTAATGCAAAGGGTAAAATGCAGGCCAAATGGGGCTTTCAGGCCTTCGTAAACATCGATTAAGACGGGTTTATTTTTGCAACGGCCCTGACGCCTGGCAACAAACATGAGATCAATTCGTTAACGGGTTTGCTGGAGGGGAGCGAGGATATGTTGTTTGCAGACAGCGCGTATTCGTCCCGAAAAATCCGCAATTGGATGAATGAAAACAACATTAAAGATCGTGTCCAGCGCAAAGGCTATCGCAACCGCAAACTGTCCCCCCAAGACCGCGCCCGCAACGTCGAAATAGGTGTCACTCGAGGCCGTGTCGAGGCAATATTTGGCCACAAGAAACGCCTGTGGGGTATGGCTCGCTCAAGGTTCATGGGACGGGCTCGAACCCACGCTCAATTCCAAATCGCAGCCATCGGCTGGAACCTGCAAAAAGGTACAAGATTTAGGCAGGCATTTGGGTGAAACTTGCACATGAAACACAAAACCCCCTCATCCTTAAGCAGATAACCGCCCGCCCAAACAAGGACTAAACGACGTAGTGGCGTCGGTAGAACTTTGGATATGCTTTTTTAGGCACTGAAAAGTACAATGTCTTCGATGATGACATCATTCTACCAAAATAGGCGTTTTGCTGAGGTCTCTTTAATGAAAAATATGATTTTCCTGCAATATTAGTTATGCTTCATCTGCCCTGAGTCGTTCGGAGCACAGGCTTATTAGTATTTTGGAGGATGTGACGGAGCGGTTGTCGCCTATCAAGTGCGCCCAAGGCTATGAACAAGAGAAGGCGCACGGTGAAAGCTCCTGAAAGGCGATTGCCCGCCCCTACGGGGTCAACCTTGAGGTGGTGGGCGGCGGCCCTTCGGACATTCCAGCCAATGGTCCTTTGGTTTTTATTGCTAATCATCCTTATAGAATTTTAGATGGGATGATGATAGGCAATCTACTGGATCAAACGCGAGGCAACTTTCGTATTCTGGCCAATTCAGGCTTTCGTCGCGTCGTCGCGTCGTCGAGTTAAACAGAATAGTGCTGCCCATTTTGTTTGACGAGTAAAAGAAGCGGTTAAATCAAAAAATTCGATCCTGCCTGAAAGCGCTTTATTTTTTTTGTCAAATGGCGGCGCAATGGGTCTTTTTTGTGAGCAACTTGTCCACCTTGGTCCAGCCATTCTCGTGACCGATGGAACTAAGATGGCCCAATTTCATTGCAAAATGATTGCAAATTAAATTCCTCTATGGTGCCAGTGTATATAGCTGGCCATAATTCACGGCTTTTCCAGTTGGCCAGCAGCGTCCACTCAAACCTGCATTTCGCGTTGCTGATCAAAGAATTTAAAACCCATATTTATGAGCCTGTGCAAGTGGTGATACGGGGGGGGGGGGCGATTTTATCAACGCAGCTAGCCCATTTGAAATCAGATCCAACCGCCAGATGGACTATCTGCGCGAGGCAACTTACCGCCTTTCACCCGCACGGTTAAAGTCATATGGTAATGGATATGAATTCGAAGCGCGGTATAAAATCCGCTGGATACGGGTGACGGATGGCTGTTGGAATTTTCGACTCTGGTCTTGGTGGCCTTACCGTGATGCGAGCTGTTGAGGCACGTTTGCCTGATGTGCCCTTTGTTTATTTTGGCGATAATGCTAATGCTCCCTATGGCGTGCGTACCCATGATGATATTTTCAATCTAACCTGTCAGGCCACGCAGCGCCTTTGGGATGAGGGCTGCGACCTGGTGATTTTGGCCTGTAATACAGCGTCGGCTGCGGCGCTTAAACGAATGCAAGAAACATGGTTGCCGCCGCACAAACGAGTGTTGGGCGTGTTTGTGCCGTTAATTGAAGCACTGACCGAACGTCAGTGGGGCGACAATTCCCCACCGCGTGAGGTGGATGTGAAAAATGTAGCTCTTTTTGCAACACCCGCCACCGTTGCCAGCCGCGCCTTTCAGCGTGAATTGGCTTTTCGCGCAATTGGTGTTGATGTAGAAGCTCAGCCCTGCGGAGGTGTAGTTGATGCTATCGAACAGGGGGACGAGATTTTGGCCGATGCGCTGGTACGCAGCCATGTCGATGCGCTCAAGCGGCGTATGCCAACCCCTCAGGTGGCAATACTGGGCTGCACCCATTACCCTTTGATGGAAATCAGCTTTCGCGACGCTTTGGGTGCAGGGGTCAAAGTCTATTCGCAGGCTAATTTGGTGGCGGAAAGTCTTTTTGACTATTTGACCCGCCGCCCTGAAATGTTAGGCACTGGACAGGTAACAAAATATCTAACTTCCGGCGATCCCAAAGCAGTCAGCGCACGTGCAACGCAGTTTTTGCGACGTTCGGTTAAATTTGAGGCTGCTTAACAAAGTGCGATTATAAACCCATCAAAAGTTATTTTTACTTGCAAAAATAGACTATATCACGCATTACGAGCCACCAGTTTTGGAGACAGCATGACGTTTAATATAGCTATCTTAGGGGCCTCTGGGTATACAGGTGCTGAACTTATTCGCCTTATTTTAGGTCATGAGCGCATGAGTATAACCGCCCTTTCTGCTGACCGAAAGGCGGGTCTAGACATTGCAGACGTGTTTCCCTTTTTGCGTGGAGCCTGTTTGCCCGTTTTAAGCAAGATCGAAGATATTGATTTTACTGATGTTGATCTGGTCTTTTGCGCCTTGCCGCACGCCACATCGCAGGCCGTCATTTTAACTCTGCCTGAACATGTGAAAATTATTGATCTGTCGGCTGATTTCCGTTTGCGCGACCCGCTTTCCTATGAAAAGTGGTACGGACAAAAGCACCAAGCCCTAGATCTACAAAAACAAGCGGTTTATGGTTTAACTGAATTTTATCGCGCAGAAATAGCTGAAGCTCGCCTTGTGGCTGGTACAGGCTGTAACGCGGCGGCGGGACAATTTGCGCTCAATCCTTTGATCAAAGCGGGGGTAATCGACCTTGATCAAATCATCCTTGATTTGAAGGCTGGGGTCTCGGGTGCAGGCCGCAGCGCTAAGGAAAGTCTGCTGCACGCTGAGCTGTCCGAAGGGACGCAGAGCTATTCCGCAGGCGGCCTGCATCGCCATTTAGGCGAGTTTGATCAAGAGTTTAGTGTTCTTGCTGGCCGTAAGGTCGAAGTGCAATTTACACCGCACCTGTTGCCAATGAATCGCGGTATATTGATGACCGCCTATGTCAAGGGCATACCAGAGCTGTTGCACGAAACGCTTAGCAAAGCCTATGCTGATGAGCATTTTTTACAAGTTTTGCCCTTCGGGCACTTGCCGTCAACACGCGATGTGCGCGGCACAAATTTTTGCCATATCGGCGTGGTTGGTGACCGCAAGGTAGGGCATGCGGTTATCATATGCGTGATAGATAATCTGACCAAAGGGTCAAGCGGGCAAGCCTTACAGAATGCTAATTTGATGCTGGGGATACCCGAGATGATGGGCCTGACCAGTTTTGCGATTGTGCCATGATTAAAATGCGCTCACTGAAAAAGAAACGCCGCATCCAATTGATAGCATTTGCTTTTATAGGGTTGATTGGGGCTACGGCTTTGGTTGGCTATGCTTTGCGTGACGGGATCAACTTCTTTCGCGCCCCCAGCCAAGTGATGTCCGATCCTCCGCAAGAAGGGGAGGTTTTTCGTCTGGGCGGCTTGGTTGAAACGGGCTCTCTGGTGCGCGGACAAGGCACCGAAGCGTCCTTCCGGGTGACAGATGGCGTGGCTGTGGTTGAGGTAATTTTCGACGGTATTTTACCCGATCTTTTCGCTGAGGGGCAGGGCATGATTGCCACCGGCGTTTACGTTAATAAAGTATTTCAAGCCTCTCAAATACTGGCTAAACATGACGAAAACTATATGCCCAAAGAACTGGTTGACAGCCTGAAAGAAACCGGAGTTTACAAGACACCAAACGCGGCCTTACCCCTGAACTAATAGTCACCACGCACCTGGTGTCAAAAGGCGGAGGTCATTTTAGATATCACACGAATAACAGAATTGGCATTTAGCCGCTAAGGCGGTTAAGCTGATTGGGCGACCCCACAAATGGGGTTACATTATCCATGCTGCACCTTTTGGATTAGATTTCACTTGCGGCCGGCAAGTATATGTCTAAGATCTTAGTGCCTAAACATTTTAAGAATAAATAAGATTCCTTAAAAAGTATTTTTACCGTTCGTAAATTTATCTATTTTCCGTCTATTTGGAGTGTTCGATCTATGATGTGATTTCCATGTTATGCTGAACTTATGAGCGTATTTGTTGAGAATTGTAAAAAATGGGTTTTGAGTGCCGTAGTGACTAAGTCGTAGGGCTCATATCCCAATTTCCATATTGGCCTCTGGGACATTGTTTTTTTGAAGTCATGAGTAACGTCACGCAAAACTTTAGTCCGGATGGTGGGAATGATTGCTGTACCAAAAACGCTTAGGTGGCTACTGAGTACAGCGGTTTACTTTTGTGTGGGTGCGCGGAACTTTATTATTAGGTTAAAGTACCAAGACCTCTATTACAGATTTCGTCGTAAATTTGGGCGATGGTCCCTCCTGATTGGCCGGCAAAAGCTGCAAGAAAGTGGCGAAATTTAATTCATAGTGCTGGTTTTTACAGTGGAGCATTGACCAACTCTTTCGGCTCTGGCATTCGGGTAATGAAAGAGGCTGATAATGAACCTATTTAACGATATTAAAGATATTGTGTTGCAAGCGGTTGCAACCCTTGTAGCGGCGGGTGATTTGCCTGAAGGATTGGATTTTGGCGCAATCGCCGTGGAACCTCCTCGCGATCCGCTGCACGGCGATATGGCAACAAATGCTGCCATGGTTTTGGCCAAACCTGCAGGCCTTTCGCCGCAGGTTATTGCTAATAAGCTGGCGGTGCTTTTGGCGCAAAACCCCTGCATCAGCGAGGTAGCGATTGCTGGGCCCGGCTTTATTAACTTGCGACTTCATAATGAGGTTTTGCAAGGGCTTGTGGTGGCGATTTTGACACAGGGCATCGATTATGGCCGCGCTACCTTTGGAGCGGGCATTCGCGTCAATGTTGAGTTTGTCTCGGCCAACCCCACGGGGCCTATGCACGTGGGCCATGTACGCGGCGCGGTGTTTGGTGACGCGTTGGCTAGGCTTTTGGCCTTTGCCGGCTTTGGTGTGACACGCGAATATTACATAAATGACGGTGGTGCGCAGGTTGAGGTTCTGGCACGCTCAGCCTATCAGCGCTATCGTCAAGCCTATGGTTATGAACCTGAAATTTCTGAAGGGCTTTATCCGGGCGACTACCTCATTCCTGTTGGGGCCGCGATGAAAGATGCCTTTGGCCGAAGCCTTCTAGAAGAACCCGAAGAAAAATGGCTAACCACCGTGCGCGATTTTGCGGGTGAGATGATGATGGATATGATCCGCGAAGATCTGGTCTCATTGAATGTGCAGATGGATGTATATTCATCGGAAAAGGCGCTTTATGGTACGGGTCAAATAGAGGCCGCGATTGACAAATTGCGTAGCCAAGGTCTGATCTATGAAGGTGTGCTCGAGTCGCCGAAAGGCAAAACATTAGAAGATTGGGAGCCGCGCAAGCAGACCTTGTTCAAATCGTCAAATTTTGGTGATGATGTTGACCGGCCAGTGATGAAATCTGATGGGTCTTGGACTTACTTCGCCCCTGATGTCGCCTATCATTATAACAAAGTTCAACGTGGATTTGATCAGCTGATAGATATTTTTGGGGCAGATCATGGCGGCTATGTCAAACGGATGAAGGCTGCCGTGGCGGCTCTATCTGACGGAAAAACTACATTAGATATTAAGCTTATCCAATTGGTAAAACTATGGAAAAATGGCAATCCCTTTAAAATGTCAAAACGTGCTGGTACTTTTGTAACCTTGCGCGATGTAGTCGATTTGGTGGGGGCAGATGTTACAAGGTTCGTTATGCTGACCCGCAAAAACGACGCGCCTTTGGATTTTGATTTTGACAAGGTGTTAGAACAGTCAAAAGATAACCCCGTCTTTTATGTACAATATGCCAATGCGCGCATCAACTCCGTCATGAGCAAAGCCAAAGCTCTTGGTCTGCCCACTTCAGACGTGGCTTTGGGTGCTATGGGGGCTGCTACTTTGTCGCACGATGCCGAGCTGGCTGTGATCAAGAAAATGGCCGAATGGCCACGTTTGGTTGAAATAGCCGCACGTGGAAATGAACCGCATCGTGTGGCCTTTTACCTTTATGACTTGGCGTCCGAGCTGCACGGTCTGTGGAATAAGGGCAATGACAACCCAGCATTGCGCTTTGTGCAAGAAGATTTGGCTGTTATGGGGCCAAAAATAGCACTTGTGCGTGCAGTAGGCGTTGTGATTTCGTCTGGTCTTGCTATTCTTGGTGTTACACCGGTTGAGGAAATGCGCTGATCAAAAGCGCCGCACCCGTGCTGGCCCAAAGGCTCAGAGTAAATATGAGGCGCGCATGACAGAATGGGATTATAACGCCGGTAAAGAAGGGCCGCCCGATCTGGCAAGGCCTGAGCGTTCGCGCCAAGCGACCAAAGTTGTGCAAATCATCGCTGGCATCAGCTCTCTTTGGCTGACGGTTGGTATGGGCTACTGGGCTATCGATCTGGCGCGGCGCGATGTGTCGGGGGTCACCGTGGTCAAAGCACTGGTGGGTCCTATGCGTTTAGTGCCGGACAATCCGGGCGGCGAGGTAATCAGCTATCAGGGCCTTTCGGTGAACGAGATAGCCGCCAAAAAGGGCGCGACCGATTTGCCAGATAAGGTGACTTTGGCTCCGTCCTCGATTGATTTAAGCAGCGAAGATGCACCCGGACTTACACCCGCACAAAGCGCGCCACTTATATCTTTGCCCCAAACCCAAACCAAAAGCCAACCACGGCCTTTAACAGTGCCACCGGTTGCGTCTAAAGATCCAAGTTACATGGACATGGCACCAGAGGATTTTTCCCCTAAAATCATACAAACCTCGATCGAAGAGGCGCTGTCAATTGCAATTTCCAATTCAAGTTTAGACGATCCGTCCATGCCACCCGAGGGAGCGATGCAGGGAGGGCAGGAGCGCTCAATTCGACCTAAGCCACGACCCCTGGCGCTGATGGTCCCGCAAAGTTACATCCGTCAAAACGACGCCGTCGCAGGGATATCAGGGCGTGAAATCAGCTATGATGATATTGCCATTGGCACGCGGTTGGTGCAGCTCGGCTCTTTTTCCACGCCGGAGGTTGCACGCCTGGAATGGGTCCGGTTGTCGGCTAAGTTTGACCAGTTTTTTGCCGATAAGGTGCGTGTCGTGCAGCGTGCGCCCGTGGACAATAAGATATATTTTCGCCTGCGGGCCCATGGATTTATTGACGCCGAGGATTCCAAACGGTTTTGTGCTGCCATTCAAGCAGAAGGGGCGGCCTGTATCCCCGCCATTAAGCGTTAACATGGTGGTGGGCCCCACTATCCTTGCGCCTTTGGGGCTGGTGCTTGGTGAAACTGAGCGCGCCTTCTTCAGCCGGGTCACACCCTACGGCTTTATCCTATTTGCTCGCAATTTAGATAATCGCGACCAGATTAAAATGCTTTGCGCGGATCTGCGGGAATCGGTAGGGCGTGACACGCCAATCTTTATTGACCAAGAGGGTGGGCGCGTGCAACGCCTTTTGCCCCCCCTGGCCACACAGTTCTTAGCTCCTCTAGACGAGGTGGAGCGTGTCACCGCCCAACATGGGCCCAAAGCGGCCTTACGGGCAATTTATCTGCGCCACCGATTGATCGCGGCTGATCTTGTAGCTTTGGGAATTGATGCCAATTGCGCACCGACAGCCGATATCGCCTGGCCGCAAACCCATGAGTTTCTAAGAAATCGTTGCTATGGCACAACTACCAAACAAGTCAGTACCCTATGCGTGGCAGCGGCTGATGGGTTGCTGGCTGGTGGAGTTTTGCCGGTTATAAAACATATACCCGGCCATGGCCGCTCTACGCTTGACACGCATTTTGATTTACCCCGCGTCACAACCACCAAGGCCGAGCTGATGCAAACCGACTTTGCGGTCTTTAGGGCGCTGGCTAACTTACCCTACGCGATGACTGCGCATTTGATTTATAGCGCAATTGACCCAGAAAAGCCCGCGACCTGCTCGCCCGCGATGATGCAGATAATCCGCGCGGAATTAGGTTATGATGGCGTGGTGATGAGTGATGATTTATCGATGAAATCACTCAGCGGGACGTTAACTCAGCGGACGACTAGCGCGCTGGAGGCAGGCTGTGATTTGGTACTTCACTGCAATGGCGCGTTGGACGAGATGGATGAGATCTGCGACGCAGCGGGTAACCTACAAGGCTCAGCTCTCGTGCGCAGCACAAAGGCGCTGACATGGCGCACCCCTTTCAAAAGGGGCAATATTGAAGCAGAACGGCGCGAACATTCTGCCCTATTAGGGGGGTGAGCAAGATGTCGGAGTGGGAGCTTGACCTTAAACGACAAGAATTAACCGCGCGCCTTGCTGTCGAAGCTTTGATCATTGCTGTTGACGGCTTTGAGGGCCCGCTAGATTTGCTTTTAACTCTGTCGCGCAGCCAAAAGGTTGATTTGCGCCACATTTCTGTTTTGCAGCTAGCTGAGCAATATTTAATATTTGTTTATAAGACCAAAGATCTGCGGCTTGAGCTTGCAGCAGATTATTTGGTGATGGCTGCCTGGCTGACCTATCTTAAATCACGACTCTTGCTGCCGCCTGACCCGTCGGGCGAAGGGCCTAGTGCCGAAGAAATGGCTTTGCATTTGGCCTTTCAGCTTGAGCGATTACAAGCAATGCGAGATGCAGCAGCCCAGTTGATGATGCGCAATTTACGAGGGCGGGATGTTTTCGTGCGTGGGTGCCCAGAAGAAGTGTCTGCTAGCCGTAAAATCACCTATAGTGCGACCTTGCTCGATTTGATGCGTGGCTATGCCCGAATTCGTACTCGTGACGATTTTCGTCCCTTTGTGATGGATCGCGACGACGTTTATACGATGGAACAAGCGCTTGAGCGAATGCGTGGGTTGATCGCCTACGCGGGTAGCTGGAGTGAACTTGAGACATGGCTACCGGACGGGTGGGACACGAACCCGCAGCGGCGCCGTTCGTCCTTGGCAGCGCATTTCGCAGCGATGTTAGAGATGACCAAAGCGGGCGCGCTTGAGCTGCGTCAAGGCGGAATGTTCGAGCCCATTCATCTCAAAAAACGAGAATCAAGATGAGTCAAACTTCAGATAAGACGCCCAAAGACGCCGAAAAGTCACTGTTTGAAAGCCCCCCTATCGCTGAACAAGAACGAATGGTCGAAGCTATCATATTTGCAGCAACCGAGCCTGTGTCGTTGGCCGAACTGACCAAACGCATGCCACATGGCTGCGATCCCGCCGAAGCTTTGGTCTGTTTGCGCAAACGATATGAGGGGCGGGGCGTGGTTTTAAAGCGCATTGGCGACGCTTGGGCCTTTCGCACGGCTGCGGATCTGGGTTATCTGATGTTAAAAGAAACGGTGGAGCAGCGTAAACTGTCGCGCGCCGCGATCGAGACTTTGGCTATAGTGGCCTATCACCAACCCGCCACTCGCGCCGAAATAGAAGAGATCCGTGGGGTGGCCGTATCACGCGGGACAGTGGATTTGCTTATAGAATTGGATTGGATCCGCTTTGGGCGCCGCCGTATGAGCCCGGGCCGCCCTGTTACCTTTGTAGTGACTGAACACTTTCTTGATCATTTTGGATTAGAATCAGCGCGTGATCTGCCGGGATTGAAAGATCTTCGCGCCGCTGGTCTTTTAGATAGCCGCCCCTTTGGTATGAGCGCCGATACTCCAGATGATGAGGGCGACGGTTTTTTGGAAAATGCAGGCCAGTCTGAACTATTCGAAGATTAAACAAGGGGCTGACCCAGATAACCTAAGAAGAGGTTTTAATGGGAAGCATGAGAAAGAGTCGTCTAAGTCCCTACAAACAAGATCGCCTCTCGGAGCATTTTGTTTCGGGATCGACAGCGCGAACTAGGGCCAGCCTTTGCGGTGTGAACCGCAAGACAGCAGCCTTTTATTTTCTCCGGCTGCGCGAAATTATCGCCTATGAGCTGGAAGCTGAAATCTGAAAGCGAAGCTATGTTCGGCGGAGAAATCGAAGTTGATGAAAGCTACTTTGGTGGCAGGCGGAACGGAAAACGCGGTCGCGGTGCTGCGGGTAAAATCCCGGCATTTGGCTTATCGTTGCCTGACAGTGGTTTGGTTGCAAACCATGAGAAGGTAAAAAGGGGTGGAAAGGTTTACACCAAGATTATCCCGGACGCTGCTTCGGCAACGCTGATCCCGATCATCAAGCGCAAGGTTGTGCCCGCTTCTCGGTGATTGCTTCGCATTCACCTGGCAGCCAACGGATAGCATCGTATATTCAGACTGCTGGAGAGGCTACAACGTGCTGGATGTGTCGGATTTTACCACTTCCGCATCAACCATTCTAAGCTATTCGCCGACCGCCACAACCATATC